>Ga0157375_10001628_pt1 | contig 19317 bp, 14 predicted proteins | sample M35metaG_FD_115311 | JGI IMG/M metagenome (GOLD analysis project Ga0157375, IMG submission 115311) | Miscanthus rhizosphere microbial communities from Kellogg Biological Station, Michigan, USA - M3-5 metaG | ecosystem: Host-associated > Plants > Roots > Rhizosphere > Soil | place: USA: Michigan... | reverse complement strand
TTCTCCATTCCCGGCGATTCGACGAAAGAGATGCAGGTGACGATGGTCGACTTTCGTCCCGGCGATCGCGGGACGGTGCATCACATCGTTCCGTATCTCGACGTCGCCGGCGCGAGCGCGAAGCTCGACAAGAACGGCGATGGCTTTCGATGCTTCGGCGGCCCGAACGTCGACACGGCCACGCCGCTCGGAGCCTGGTCGCCCGGCGCGCGTCCGACGCCGCTGCCCGAGGGGACGGCGCTGCGGATTCCGAAAGGAGCGCGCGTGATCATGCAGGTTCACTATCACCCGCACTTCGGCCGCGTCGCTCCCGATCAGACGCAAATCGGTTTGTACCTCACCACCGCGCCGGTCAAAAAGCAGTTGCACTACGACTTCATCGTCAACGATCAATTCGTCATCCGCGCCGGCGATCCCGATACGAAAGTGGATGCGTTCGGCGCGGCGGACACGGACGTCGACATCGTCTCCGTCTACCCGCACATGCACCTCCTCGGCACGAAGATGAAGGTGGAAGCGAAACTGGCCGATGGGACGACGGTCTGCATGATCGACGTGCCGCAATACGACTTCAACTGGCAGGGACAATACGTCTACAAGACCCCGCTCCACGTCCCCGTCGGCGGCTTCATTCACATCGAAGCACACTTCGACAATTCAACCGCCAACTGGCACAACCCAAGCTCCCCGCCAAAAGACGTGCGCTGGGGCGAACAGACGACGGACGAGATGTGCGTAGCGCTGATCGGATACACGACGGCGGATGGGAAGTGAGGATGAAAAGCCGCCTGATCGTGATCATCGCTTCTGAATTGGCGCGAACACTGAGAGCGCCTAGGCAAGTCTCACTTTGAATTTGATCAAGCCGATCGTGATCGAATCGCCGTCATGGATTGTCACCGGCGTCCCTGTCGGTATTCGTTGGTCGTTCACAAAAGTGCCGTTGACGGTTCCGACCTCTTCCATGAGGGAGTACTCGCTTTCGGAGCGAATGATCTTTGCGTGTCTGCGGCTGACGCTGCGGTTAGTGTCCACAGGCGTGAGGTCGATGTCAGGAAGAATGCCAGTGACGGGATCGGCACGGCCGATCGTCGTTTCGTCGCCTTTCGAGAGGAAGAACTTTGTTCCGGTTGCAACGTCCACAATGTGAGGCGGCGTGGAGACATCAAACCCTTCAGCGACCGGTCTCGTCGCCTTCGTTGTTGTATGAAGCTCCGTGTTCTGTTGCACCTTCGTTTTTCTACGGTCGTCGTCAAGCACCGCTTTGAGCTTGACCAGGCCGATCTGGATCAAATCCCCGTCATGCACGCCTACGGGTTGTCCTGCCGAGATACGCTGATCGTTCATGTACGTACCGTTCATGGTTCGGAATTCTTCCACCAGGAAGTACTCGCTGCCGGAGCGAACGATCTTTGCGTGTTTGCGGTTGATGGAGCGGCTCGTGTCGACGGCTGTGAGGTCGATGTCGGGAAAAATGCCCGTGACAGGATCGGCACGGCCGATGGTTGTCTCGTCAGCACGCGAAAGAATGAACGCGGTTCCGGTTGCGACGTCGACCAGGCGGTGCGTCGAAGGCCGGACTCCGATGTTCGTGTCCTCGCGATCGTCCTCTGGTGGCTCCTCTTCCCCGACTGGTGGCTCATCGTGCTGCATGCTGGCATGTACTTGATTTGCAAACTCCTTCGCGGCGACGTCATAGACCTCGTTGAATTCCTCAATGGAGAGGGTGTCGAGTGGTTTGGTGACGTCGTGCGCCGCCATGAACCTGTCGATGCCGGTCGATGCATAGTCGCATCTGCTCTCGAGAAACCAGAAGATCGTCAGATAACCGGCGGTTGCGCGTTCGATGATGCGCCGCAGCTCGTCGCGCTTGCGACTGTCTTCCAGATACCCTGGCCCTATGAAGACGACAGCGAATCGCGCGAGAGAGAGCGAAGCGATATCGCGCGAAAACATCGCATGGTCGACAATGAGTTGTTCCGCGTAATATTCGAACTGAGTAAAGTACAGTGAATCGTCGCTGTAGCTGATGAAGACTTTCTCCAAGAGGTCCCGTTCGAGCGGACGGGCCACGCGAATGAGCTCGTTCACGTCGTGGGCGATCGTGGCGACGTTCGCTTGCTCGGGGAAAGTGGCCGGCAGCCCCTCTACGAAGTCCTGGGATCGCCATATCGGTACGCGATTGAGGCGTCGCAGAAGCCCGGCGGCATCGTCAGGCCAGCGTCCAGGACGGATGGCAATGTCGCGCAGCTCGGCCGCCGCACCCCCGCCGATCGGAATGACAGGTTTCCCTTGCGAAATGGCCTCAACGCCGACGGATCGGGTTCCCTCCGCGCCTTCGATAAGGATCACGACGTCCGCATTGCGGACAGCCTCTCTGAGCGCATCTTCCTCCCGATCGAAGTAGACAGGACGGCCGCGCTTGTAATCGGGTTCCTTTCGGAGGCCGCCCAAGTAGTGTGAAAGGGACTCAATCCGATGGGGTGCCGCCTCGTCGAATCCCTTAGCAACGAGATGATCGACGCCCGGCCACCCACCCGTCAGCAGATCGTGACCCTGCAACGCGAGCAGCGATCCGATCGCGCGGCAAAGCTCCTGAAGCGCAATCGGCAGCCCCTCGGCGATCCCGGCGACGAGGACGCGGCGCGGCTGCGCGGGGGGCATGCCGTCCATGCGCGGATGAATCGCCTGACGTCGAATCTGGCGCTCGCCATGGCGATGAATCGAGACGAGAGCACCGCCATCGGGGTCAGGAAGCTCGACGATGACGTATCCCTCGGGGAGTCTGGGGGTGTTCGCGCTGCCGGTGGCGATCAGGTCGAAGACGTCGCTGGTGCCGAATGCCCTCCAGCGTTCCGGCGCCTGGTTATCGAGATGCTCCGGTGCGCTGTACGTGAGCAGGATCGCGACGTGGTGCGCGCGCGCCCAAGCCAGTGGATCGCCATCACACGCGTTAAAGATCGGCGAGGCCTCGAACTCGCCACGTGAGGTGTCGATCCCGACGACGCCGAGCCGGATACCCCTGACTTCCAGGCTCTTCGCGAAGGAGATCTCATCGGACGTGAAGCCGAGAAATCCTCGGAAACGACTGAATTCGGCGGCGGCACCATCATCCGGCCCGGGAACGGCGAAGATCGGTATTGCCTTGAAGCGACCTTGCAGCTCATCGGCGGTCCGTGCGAACGCAGACGCGCGATCGTCGGTTGTCTTGACGAGATTCCCGGCGATCAACACCACATCGATGTCCTGCTCGTCTGGAAGTGCGGCGTTGCTCAACCCGGTCATCACGAGGATCCGTACCGTGGTCCGTTCGTCCTCGCGCAATTCTTCGAGGAAGAAGACATCCCGCGTCATTGTGCGAATCGATACCGCGCCGTCCGTCTCGCGCAGCAGTGTGCCTTCGTGAGGAACGTCGACAACCTCGGTGTGACCGAGGGTCGCCAGCTCGAGGACTAGAGGCTCGGTCTTCGGTAGCTCGATCTCGTGTGACGCCGGGAGCTCGGTGCGGCTGATCTCGACAGAGAGGCCGTCGTGTTGCGGCACGAGGCGCGCGAACACTTTCGTCTTCGGCACGGCGCGGCTAACGAGCGTAGCGATGGCCGGATCACGACTCACTTGTAACGCGTCGCTGGCCTGGCCGCCGGCGACGAGGCGTAGCGCGGCGGCGGCGGTCGTGTTCTGCACGATCGCCGGCATTCCGGGCAGTGCCCGCGCCGCCCAGTCGAACAGGCCGCGGCGTCCTTCGTTCGCGATGGCGTTGAGCACCGACGTCAGCTTCGTGTTGATCGCGTCCTCAACGTCCGTGCGGGTGAGCGCGAGATAGACGATCTCCTCCTCGAGCCGGATTGCGGGCGGCGCGTTCCGATGCGTTTCCAGGATGACGGCGCGTGCGGCGGCCAGCAGTTCCGGCTCGTCCGCGAGCGACTCGCGCATCGACGATACGATCTCCGGGTCGAGCACGACGCGACGCGCACTTCGCGATGCCACCAGATCGCTAAACCAAAGGTCGCCTTCGGCGGACACGTCCATGTCCGGGAAGAGGCGCAGACGCGCGGCGCGCACCAGCTCCGGCTCGATGCGCGCGGCAAGCGAGATGGCCGTCGCGAGCCGCTTCACCGCGTCGGTAGTCATCGGCCCCTCCATCCGCGGTGCAACGCTGCACGAATGCGTGTGAGGCTCGTCCGGCGGTCCCATTCTATGATCGTCACCAGCGCGGCGATTGAGCGCGCGCAGCGATGCCGGCGGTACGGCACGAATGCGATCAGCGGGCTGTCGGTCCGGCGGACGGAGCGCAGGAACCCGGCCCAGTCGTCCGACGCCGGGCGATTCGTGTCAAATGGATCGACGCCGATCCCGAAGTCGGTGATGAGCACGACCGGCACGCCCGTGGGCGGCATGTCGTATTTGAGTTCGATCCGGCGCTGCAGATCGACGACGCCGTCCGAGGGCAGTCCGCGGAAGTGAAGAACGGGAGTCTCGCGTCCAGCGATGAGAACAATCTCGCGGACGAGCGCATCCGCGTCGCGCGCGAACGGCACCATCCCCGCGCCGCGATCGACGAGCAGCTGCACACCTTTCCGGAGCGTCGGCACGATCCTCCTGGGCAGGCGAGTGATGGCCTCACCGCGCGAGACGCGCTCGACGACGCGATGGAGATCGACTGGTCCGTGCTCGCCGGGCGTGGCCAGGGAAAGGCTCAGAATCCCGCGCGTCCATGACGGCGTGAGGAGCGGTTGGAACGGCGGCGGCGGCTCGTTCGCTTCGTCGGTCGGCGGCGGCAGCGACGGTACCGGCGCCGCGAACAGCGGCGCTTCGTCGCGCGATCGCGTGATCGTGCTGCGCCGAAAGTCGCCGAACGCTTCCTGCACCGGCGCGGAGGGCGCTGACGGTTTCGGCTCCGGCGCCGGCGGACGCGGAAGCGGTGTCTGGCGCGCGGGCACCGGCTTGCGGACCAGCGCCTCGACCTGCAGTACCTCGGCGACACGCCGCACGAGCGCGACGTCGCGAATGCGCAGGCGTTCGACCGCCTCGATCAAGTCGGCAAGGCCGACCTCGGCGTCAGGCGTTCCGGGGCTCATCCTGTACGCCCGGTTTGTAGAAGACCGCGCGCTCGATCGCTTCCCACGTAGGATGCGCGCCCGGCGTGACGTTGAGATCGCGGCACGTGGCAATCGCGTCGAGGAACTCCGCAGTGCTCGGCAGCGGAAGCGCACGCGCCTTCTTGGCCGTGGCGACGGCATCCATCGCATCCGCGACCTTTTCGTAAAGCCTGTTCGTATCGCGGCCGAAATGCGCCTCCGCGATCCCCAGCAGTGTTTCGCGGCTAGGCGGATCGAGCTTGATCACGACGCAGCGGCGGAGGAAGGCGCCGGGCAGCTCGCGCTCATCGTTGGTCGTGATGACGACGACCGGAGGCACGCTCGCCTTCACGATCGCGTTCTGCGCATCGGTGACATTGAATTCCAGAGAGCCGAGGGGAACCAGGAGGTTGTTGGGGACATCGGGGTCGGCTTTGTCGATCTCATCGATGAGCACGACCGCACGCGCGCCGCCGCTTGCCGGGAAGCGATTCGGATCGTCGAGCATCGGAAGGTCCTGCTGGTTCACGCCGCGACGTCGCGCGCTCTTGGCATCGAATGCCCACCAGAGGGCGCCCGGCTCGACGTAGTGGATCGGCTCCTTCGCGCCGCCCGCGTGCGCGTCGCTCAGCCGCTTCAGCGTTTCGAACTTCCACAGAAAGTGCCTCGCTTCGGTAGTGGACGAGACCACTTCCTCGTAGTAGCGCCAGCCTTGTGCGCGGGCGAGGCTGGCAGCCAGTGACGATTTGCCGGTCCCGGACGGGCCGCGCACGAGCAACGGACGTCCGGTGGCGAGAGCGATGTTCACCGCGAGTTCGAGGTCGGGATTCCAGACGTAGACCGCGCCGTCCCGGTGGTCCCGCCGCGAGCGGTCGGTCTGCGCGAACACCGGCGGCGGCGCGGTGAACATCGATCGGTCATAGTCGTAGATCATGCGGTCGGCTCCTATTCGGCGGTGTTATTCACGACGGTGCTGCATTCGCCGTATTGCATCGTGATGGCACTTTCGCGCGCGGCGTCAAGACGCGGCTCGATCACAACCGCGTTCACCGTCTTCAGCGTCGCATCGTCCGGCAGGCCCTTGCCCGCGAGGCTGATGAAGATGCAATTCGGATAGAGGTCGCGAAGCTCTGCGATGCGCTCAAGCTTCAACCAGTGGGGGAGGACGATAATCACTGGTGAGGGCCTCGACCTGATATGCGCGTCGACGTCGGCGTCGGACGTCACGGCGAGCATCAGGTTCGCGTTGCGGAACCACTTGCGCATGTCGGCCTGCACGCCGGCGATCGGGTTCTCGCCTGCGTCCGCGTTCACGGGAATCACGGACCACTTCAGCGGATACGCGAGTGCGGCGCGTTGGATGTACATCACACCGATCTGACCGTTGGTCGTGTTGAGCAGAAGGATGCGATGCGGACCGCCCGGCGACGCGGCTTCGCGCGCGATGTCGACAATCGCCGCCGGCTCGATCCAGAACGGCGTGACGATCTGCAGGATCTTGAGGAGCTGCGAGCGGCTCATGTCGCCGCCGAGCTGTTGGAGCGCGTTGCAGAGTTTGTCGGCAGGGGCGTGGAAGAGCGCCGCGGCGACATAGGACTTGTCGACGATGGCATTCTGAGCGGCGGGATCGAGCGCCAGAGCGGTGCGCTCGAGCACATCGTCGTCGACTTTGAGCGCGCGTGCCACGATCATCTGCAGAAGGTCGAATGGCGTGTCGCTGAAGGCTTGGACGAGCCCTTGGAAACGGGACACGACGTCGTCGATGGCGTTCGCGTCGGTCGAGTCGACTTTCATGGCTTGAAGGCGCGCCACGTCGTACGGCTCGAATTGCCGTTCGCGCAGGACGGCGTCGTCGAGCGGTGGAACGAGCACCGGAATGAGCTGCACGCCGTCGAGCAGGCGGCGGCTCGCAAGCGCTGCGATCTCGAATTTCACCCAGTCCCGGTCTTTCGATTTCTCCGTGAGAATCACGACGGCACCGTGCGCGCGCGCGATCCATACATAGATCTCGTTCCGCCAGTCCATGCCTCCCTGCAGGCGCGCCACATCCATCAGCACGTCGAAGCCGGCAGCCTTCAGTGCGTCGTGGACCGCCCACAACAGCGTCGGATCATCCGCCGCGGCGTGGCTGATGAAGATGCGTGGGCTAGGCATGTTCCGTGATGCGGACATGCTACCGGATCACCGATCCGTCTGTCCCCTGCCCGCCATTGGAGTACAGCGCGATCCGAAAACGGCGTGAACCTGCGCGATCAGTAGAGTGAGCAGAACGGCGCGGCGATGATCTGCTGCTTGGTCGTGGGATCGACGATCGGCGCCCGATGAAATGAGCGGACGCGCAACAGGATAAGATTCGCTACGTGGCAATCCCCCCTGAAGTTCGCGCCGACGCTGAAACCGCGCTGCAGGAGTTCTGTGCGCAGAGCTCGTCGGCGGATGTTGCCGAATCATCGCGGCTTGAATTCGAGATCGCCGAGAACCACGTGGTGCTCATCGAACGGCGTCCGTCGTTCCTCAACCATCTCGAATGGACCTCGCTGCCGAAGGCGAAGTTCCGCTACTCGCCGGCGAAAGGAGTCTGGTCGCTCTACTGGCCGGACACGAACCAGCGCTGGCATCGGTTGTCGAGCGCGAAGACGGCGAAGGACATTCGCGTGCTGCTCAAGGCGGTGGCGACGGATACCTCGGGCGTGTTCTGGGTGTAGGAGCTGCGCTTCGCGCGTTTTCGGTTGTCGGTTGATTGCCCTGCGGGCGTTGTCGCTTGGCCGAACTGGCTCACGCGCGAAGCGCAATCAACCGACAACCGAAAACGCGTGAAGCGCAGTCTTACTTCGCGGCCTGCATGAACGCGCACGAATCGATCGACTGAAGGTCGAGCTGCAGCGAGGCCATGCTCTGGATGATCTCGATGCGGAACGGGATGCGCCGCGCGTCGTCGGAGAGCCAGATCTTCATGCCGCCGGGCCACTTCTTGCCGCCGGGTGCGTCGACGATCTCGAAGCCGCTGGCGCCGATCTGCTGCGCTCCGATGGTGAACACCTGACGATTCGCCGGCCGCACGATGACCGGATACGCCTTGCCATCCGAGTAGATCGTCGTGGACACCGGACCGCGGATCGTGGCCGCGTTCTGGCGCAGGTAATAGATCGCGCTGACGACGTCGTGAAAGGAGCCGGCCGGAATGCGGTCGACCTTGTCCCACTGCTTCTCCGGCGTCTCCTTGTGCAGGCGCGCCACGCCGGTGGCGTAGTCGAACAGCGTCCGTTCCTTGCGCGATTTGTCCTTCCACGAATACGCGTGATAGGTCATCAGCGTGCGCTGCCCCGACGCCTCGATCTGCGTTTCGTACGCGTAGAACCCGCTCTTGCCGGCGGGGGCGGTGATGAGCAGCGAGCTATCGATGGCGGCGCGGCCGGCGGCGGGATAGGTAGTCTTCAACTCGCCGACGCCTGACGTCGGAAACATGATGCCGGCAATCCAGGAAAGTCCGCCGCGAAGCTTCCACGAATACTTAAACGACTCGACGTTCGCGGGACCGCGGCAGTTCAGCTCAACCGCGTCCGCGGTGGGAATCGCGCAGGCGAAGACGAGCGCGAGCATCGCGTGACGGATCGGCCTCATGAACGCGAGGGAAAACGAACGTGGCGCTGACTTTAGTCCGACGCCTGTAACGAATTACGATCCATCGTGCTCAGCCGTTCCTCGACTTCCACGATGACGTAATCGGGCGTCGATGATCCCGCGGTGACGCCGACGGTACGAACGCCCGAAAACCACGCCGGATCGAGGTCATCGGCACCTTGAACAAGATACGACGGCTTGGCCTCGCGGCAAATCTCCCACAGATGTTTCGTGTTCGCGCTTTTCTTGCCGCCGATGACGACGATGGCATCGACCTCGGGGTCATGCGCGAGCACACGCGCCGCATCCTGATTCTCTTTCGTGGCGTAGCAGATGGTGTCGCCGCGCTCGACCACGTTCGCCCGTCGCTCGATGGCCTTGACGACGTCCTCGAACTCTTCCGCGTTGAGCGTGGTCTGGTAGAAAACTTTCAGCTTCTCGTACCGCGACCAGTCGATGGCGTCAGCTCCTGCAACCGTCGTGACGATGTGGAATGAGCCCGGATCGAGGTCGTGCGTATAGCCGATGACCTCGCGATGCTTCGGATCGCCGATGAAGATGAGGTGATAGCCGTCGTTCAGCGCCTTCGCAGCCTCGCGATGGATGTCGTAAACGAACTTGCAGGTGGTATCGAGCACCTGCAGCCCGGCCGCCTTAGCCTGATGATGAAACGACGGTGGAACCCCATGCGCGGAAAAGACGATGGTCGGCTCCTGCACGGCCTCGATCTCGTCGATCGTCCGCACGCCAAGCTGCTCCATCTCCTCGACGACGCGCTCGTTGTGCACGACCTGCCCCAGGATTGCGCCGCGTCCGCCGCCGGCGGCGAATCGCTTGACCTTGAGGTCGGCAATGCGAACCCCCGAGCAGAACCCATACTTCGCTGCACGCTTCACGTTCATGTTCGGAGGAAGGGAACGCTAGGGAGGGGCGGGACATTCTTAGGGGCAGGAACATTGATCACGCCGCGTCGGGATGCCCCCACCCTCGTGTCGGGCGGTGGTCGTCGAGGATGACGGCGCCATTCTGAAGCTGGTCAGGATTGTTCTCGAACGGAAGGTTTCGTCGTCGAAGGGTCGCCCGTTCGGGTGTCGCAACGCGCCATCATTATTATAGCCGCGCGAAGAGTTTTCAGCGACAATGACACATCTCCCTCACCGGACTTAGGAGTTCCGCTGATGATCCTATCAGTTCGCGTTCCGTTCATGGTGACGTTTTTGGGCGTGGCCGGCGTGATCGCAGCAGGCCCAGCAGCGCTGCGTGCGGAGACACGCGGACAGCAGGTAGCAACTTGGCTGGCGACGGCTCGCAATCCTGCTGCGCCACTGACGGCGCGCCAGGATGCTATCGAGAATCTTCTTAATACTGAAAAATTTCGCAACCAAACGCACGCTGTCATCATGCAGGCATTACAGCAAGGCGGTTCTGCGGAGTGGCTACTTTTCCTCCTTCAATCGCTCGGCGCCAGCGTTCCTGACGTTGACGAATACCCGGTCATGGCCGGCTTGTTCAGCGAAGGAACCCAATCAGAGCCTGTCCGTGTCGGGGCAGCTTCTCGGCTACTGATGCTGCCCCATACGTTCAACCGCCGACAATTGCCGGCCACGAATGATTTGGTAAGAACATCATTCCGTTTAGCCAACGACAAACACATTTCATTTTGGTTCCGCTCCACGGCTGCGAATCTGTTCGCCGCATATTCAGGGCTAGCGACCACGAATCCTGAGACTGTCGTCGCGCTCGTTGGCGACCCCGTCATTCCGAGCTTGCGCGGCGCCGAGTTGCGCGCTCTCATCGCTCACGTCGATGCGGGCCGAACCAGCGACGCTCAGACGCAGCGAATCGGAGAACAACTGGTGGCTGCGATTGAGACGCCGGAAGTAGTGAAGACTCTTTTCAGTGACTTCGATGACAGCCAGGGAGATAACCTACGCCAGCTTGAGCCGTTTGTCCCGGCGCTTATTGAACGGATACGAGATGTGCAGCGGCCGATGGAACAGCGTATAGCCGCTGTGACCATCCTGCGCCATGTTCCGCCGGAGAGCGCAGCTCAGGTTACCCTGCTCACCACGATCGCGGAGAGGGAAGGTGATGAGGAATTGCAGATCGGCATCGTGGATTCGCTTGTGCAAACGAAAACCCAGCAACTCGTGGTTACGTCTCGCTTACGTGAGCTTCTTCGTCACGCTTCCGGGAATCGTGCGGCCGCCGCCGTTCTACAGGGGCTGGCAGCCAAGGCAATGGCCGACCCTCGGCAGACTGCTGAAACCGCGCTGAGCTATCTCAAAGTAAATGAAACAAAACCTCAATGCGCGGTACCCGTCGCAACGAACCTCGCCGAGGACGACTGGGCCCTCGATGAAATCCCCGAGTCCTCGAAGGTCAATCCCTGCATCTACGCCCTTGAGGCGCTGGAATCAGCGACGGCGCGCCCTGACGAAGTTCTGCCAAAGTTGCAAGGAATAGTAAACGGCCCACCTACCGCTGCGCTCTTTGCAGCCGCCGCCAGAGCCCTCGGCGCGTATGGCATCAATGCACTGCCGGCGCGAAAGGAATTACTCCGGCTCCTGCAGATCGACGAAACACGACAGATCGCAGCCACAGCCCTCGGCGAATTGGGCCGGCAAGGCGCTATTGGACTGCCACATCTGGTCAGAGCCTTTGATCACGATAGCACCAAGGAGAGCGGCTTCACTCGCAGCAGTGCCTACGCGACGTACGGCGTAGCAATCGACAAAATCCGCTCCGACATGATCAGCGGAGCGGATGAGATAGCCGGTCGCAGCGACACGTTCAAGGACGCCATGCGCTACCTCAACGAGTCGATCAAACTTACCGGTGATTTTGCTCCCCATTTTAAGGCATCGGAGCGTGAGCCATTAGAACGCATTCGGCAGAACCTCATTGGTGCGCGTTCCGCACTGCAGAACGCTGAGCGAGCTCGACTGTTGTCACACATCATCCGGACTATTCAGGATTCGAAGGCTCTCCAAATCGCGCTCGGCATCACGGCTTGGCTTGCGGCCTGGCTCCTAGTATGTCGGTTGCTTCTGCGGTATCGGCCGCTCGCTCTTCTCAGCTGGCACCGGCGGCTGAAGCCCTACTCAGCCGTTAAAATCGCCAAGATAGATATACCAATACCGCTCAGTGAGCTTTGCCTGGTTTCGTTCTTTGCCTTCAACGACCGCGTACTCGATGCGTGGGTCGCCAAGTACATCGAGGTTGCTGGTAAACGCTTTCTTGCTCGCGATACGGTGAAGAAGAGGCTGGCGCATATACAGCTTCCCGCGGAATTGGACGGCAAGACAGTTCAGTCTGGCCTGACGGCCGGGCTTATCCGCGAAATCCTTCAGCAACGTACGTGCCTGCTCATCCATGGCGAAGGCGGTGCCGGAAAAACGAGTCTCGCTTGTCAAATGGCGTTCTGGGGAATGAGCGACGATGTCTCCCAGCGGCTGTGCAGCCACCGAACACTGCCAATCTTGATTGACCATAGTCTAACTGCTGCCTCAGAGGGCCGCGATGCGCTGCGCGATGCAATCGCCGGTCAGTTGGCCACGCTTATCGACGAGAGCGATCCGGTCCCCGATGAACTGCTGGACCGTCTTCTGCGAAAAGGACGGCTGCTGGTTATCGTCGACCATTTTTCGGAGATGCCGGAAGACACGCGCGCGATGATTCGGCCCGTCGTTGCCGATTTCCCAGTGCGGCTTCTCGTCATCACATCGCGCCTTCCAGAGACGCTGGATGGGGCCGTTACCGCCAGAATCAGGCCCCTGCGAATCCGCTTTGCCGACATTTCTCGCTTCATGCAACTTTACCTGGAAGAGTGCGGCGCGCTGGAGAATCTGGACCCGATCGCCTTTCATGAATACTGCGGGCGTCTCGCACAAATCGCAGGCGGTAGCGACGTCACTGTTCTTTTTGCCAAACTCTTCGCCGATTTGATGGCGGGGAGAAACGCTGCAACGTTTGATCCGAACATGCCGCGCAATGCGCCGGAACTGGTCCTCAGTTACTTGAATAATCTGAATGCGAATCGCGCCGCGGCGGATCCGAACAATCGTGAAGTACAAAAGGCCGCCCGAATCGCCGCGTTCGAGTGTGTTAGACGCGAATGCTCGCCTCAGTCGGCTGCCGTCGATCTGATCGTCGAAAAAATCGGACAGAACGGCCGCGACCACCTCGAATATCTGCAGCAACGCCTCGGTGTCGTGCAATCGGCCGGCCCAGCGGAGGATTCGATCCGTTTCGTGCTCGATCCTCTTGCAGAGTATCTAGCGGCTATCGAACGAATTGAAACGGCGGCAGCGAACGAAATTGAATGGCGAACGTTCCTGAGGAACCTGCGCGCTCTCGGAACATCGATCGACCGCGCCCGAGGCTACATTCGAGCCCTCGTCGACTGCATTCAGCATACAGCCACAGCCATTCCTGACTTCGTCCTGCCGGAACTCAAGCACGAATTGGATGAAACAAAGGAAGCGGCCTAGGTACAGATTCACCTGTCAGGCGAAACGGTTAGTCGCGGCACATTCTGGTCACGGGAGACGCGGAGGTGTTCCTGCTATTCTTTCGGGCGTGGAGTTAAATACCTATCACGTACACGCCGGGTGGGATCGCGAGGCCAGCGTCTGGGTCGCGACGAGCGATGACGTGCCAGGGCTGGCCGCCGAGGCTCAAACGATCGAGAGTCTTACGGGTAGGTTGCGCACGATGATCCCCGAGTTGCTCGAAGCAATGGACTTCTGCCGAATGGCTCAATCACGTTCAAACTGACGAGCCATCCCTAATCCCTCTCATCCCCCCTCCGCGTCTCCGCGCCTCCGCGTGAAACCGTTCCCCTGAGCAACCGCGCCGCACTCTACAATCCCCCTCCCATGCCGCCCGCCCGCGATCCCTTGTTCACGCCCCGCTTCGCGATGCTGTGGGTGTATGCGTTCGTCACCTTCTTTTCGGCGTTTCAGCTGCTGCCGGCCATACCGTTTCGCATCCTCGACCTCGGCGGATCGAAGGCCGAGGCGGGGTGGTTTCTGTCGGTGTACACGTTTGCGAGCGCGTTTTCGGCGCCGGTGATGGGAAGCCTCGCGGACCACTTCGGACGGCGTCGCTTTCTGATCACTGCATCGATCCTCTTCGTTGCATTCTCCGCCGCGTACAGCGTCGTGCGGCATCTGCCGCTGCTGTTCGTCATCGGCGCGATTCACGGCGCGGTCTGGTCGGGACTCATGGCCTCGGCGTCCGCGCTCATGAGCGAGTACATCCCCGAATCGCGGCGAACGCAGGGGATGGCGTACTGGGGCCTGGCCAGCAGCAGCGCCATCGCCGTCGCGCCGGCGGTCGGCCTGTGGGTCTTCCACTTCGGCTGGACGACACTCTGCACCGAGCTGACCATCGTGTCCGTAGTCATGGTCTTCGGTGCGCTGATCTTGCGCTCCGACGAGCAAGGCCCCGCCAAACGGCGGCTCGAAGTCTCCGACGCCTGGGACTGGCGCGTCATCGCCGTGGCGCTGTCGCTGACCGTGGCGTCGTTCGGGTACGGCGGCATGACCAGCTACGCGGCGATCATCGCCATCGAACGCCACATCACACCGGCCGCGATCTATCTGACGACGTACGCGATCTCGCTCGTCCTCTTCCGCGTCTGTTTCTCGCACCTCGGCGACCGGATCGGACCGAAATGGATGCTGTATCCGGGCTTGATGCTCATCCCGTTCGCCTTCGGCTGGCTCGGCATCGCGCACACCCGCTGGGAGATGATCGCCTCGGCCACGATTTTCGGCGTCGGTTTCGGCGCCGTTTATCCCGCCTTTGTCACGATCATCCTCGGCAGCACCGATCCCGCACGCCGCGCGCGGACGTTCGGATCGATCGTCTGGGCCTTCGACACAGGCATCGGCCTCGGCTCGTTCGGCATCGGCGCGATCGGCCAGCGCTACGGCCTCGGAAACGCGTTTCTGATCGCCGCGGCAGTGAGTTGTTTCGCCATCCCGATCTTCGCCTCGACGTCGTCCCGACTCGGTGGCACTTCACTTGCTGCCGAACCCGAGCATGTCAACACTTCCACCTGAAGACGACGAACGCGTCTCGCGTAAAGTCGTTTACGAACACACCGCCACGAGCGGCTCCTCACATTCAGCGATGATCACCATCATCGTGATCGTCGTCCTCGCCCTGGCGCTGGTCGGCTACATCCTGATGCACGTGCACCACTGAGGGCGCGCTACCGCGTTGCCGCGGGTGTTGGATGGAGCAACTCTGCGACGCGGTCTTCGACTTGCGCGATCGTCGCGTAAGTCTCTTCCGCTCCCTCGCCGAACGCGCCCGGTGCAGTGGAAACGCCAAACCCTCGATCGCGGCGCCATTGAATCGTCAACGCCTGTTGCTTGCCGCGAACGTCGACATACCAGGTCCCCGCCGGATCCGAGGGAGCATCGATGGTCACGATCGCGCCAGGAAAGCGGGTTCGCAGATCACGCCCGATGATTTCGATATCGTTCATCAAGTAACGATTATGCACGTCACTCTGGCGTCTTTCGCGTTCGGCTACGCTCAGGACAAGCTCTCGTGCCCGGGCGTCGGCGTAGCCGGCGTGAGAACCGTAGCCCACGCGTTCACGCGTGGGGTCTGGGATCGCGTTGGGTTTGTGAGCGCGCCTTGGCGCGCGAGAGAAAGCTTTCTTTCGCCCGCTCAAGCGGGCTCACAAGATCCAACGAATCTCTTGTCCCCCACGTGAACGTGGGGGCTACGGTTCTTACGCCGGCTTCGCCGACGATTCGTTCGCGCGTGGCGTAGCGCTGGCGGCCCGCCGGCTGGACCGCCGCCGGCTCGGCGGCGCGTACCGAGATGCGACAGCGTTCCGATCGCTGCGCTGTAAAGTGCGCTGATGATTCGATTCTCCATCGCTGTCATTCTTGTAGCCACCTCCCTCCACGCCGCGGACTTCGATTCCAAAGCTGCCGAACGCTTCGCGAATCTCGCACTTGCGTGTGTGCACAAGGAGTATCCGAACAAGATCGCGCACAACTTGAACAGCGATGCGGATGTGGCGCCGCCGCGAGCGCTGACGCCGGCGTTTTATGGGTGCTATGACTGGCATTCGTCCGTGCATGGGCATTGGTTGCTGGCGAGGCTGGCGCGGACGTTTCCGGATGCGTCGTTCGCGTCCGCTGCGCGTGCGGCGCTGGCGCAGAGCCTGACGGCGGAGAATGTGGCGAAGGAAGCCGCGTATCTGCGCGGCGATGGGCGGGCCAGTTTCGAGCGTCCGTATGGACTCGCGTGGCTGTTGCAGCTCACGGCCGAATTGCGCGAGTGGGACGACCCGCTGGGACGCGAGTTGTCGGCGAATCTGCTTCCGCTTGAACAGGCGGCGAACGAGCGGCTGTCCACGTGGCTGCCGAAGTTGTCGCATCCCGTCCGATCGGGCGAGCACAGTCAGACCGCGTTCGCGCTTGGACTGATCATCGATTCGACGAACGATGCGCCGTTGAAACAGCTCGCGCGCGATGCCGCGAAGCGGTTCTACACGAACGACAAATCGTGCCCGCTCGCGTACGAGCCCTCGGGGGAAGACTTCCTCTCGCCGTGCATCGCCGAGGCGGATGCGATGCGGCGCGTGTTCCGGCGAAGGAGTATGCAGCGTGGCTCAGCGCCTTCCTGCCGAAGTTTGATTCGTTGCGTCCCGAGGTCGTCGTCGATCCGAGTGATCCAAAGCTCGCGCATCTCGATGGCTTGAATCTCAGCCGCGCGTGGATGATTGAGGGAATCGCGTCAGGATTGCCGAAGAACGATCCGCGTTTGACGTCGTTACGAAAAATCGCCGCTGCGCATCGCAACGCAGGCCTGGCCTCGGTCACCGGAGAGCACTACGAAGGTGGACACTGGCTCGGATCGTTCGCGGTCTACCTGACTACGGGACGCGGTCTGGCGAAGTAGTGGGTTTCTTGTCGCGGTCGAACCACCACATCGTGGCGGACATCAGCATCAGCGCGGAGAAAACCCAGATCGCACCGATCGTTTTCGTGGCCATGTGCCCGGCGATGGCGTAGGCGATTGCCGGCGGAAGACAGCCGGCGATTGAGGAGATGGTGATCTGCCACCAGCTCATCGCCGGCGTGGTGCCCGCGATGATCGACATGACCTCGGCGAGGATTGGCACCGGCCGCGTGGCCACGATTCCGGCCATCCCCCAGCGGTCGAGCAGACGCGAGGCGCGCGCGTACTCGGCGTCGGTAACGAATCGCCGCACCGTATCGCGTCCCGCGCGTCCCATCGCGAAGCCCGCCAGCGAGCATCCGACGGATCCGATCATCGAGAGCAGCGTTCCGATCCAGACGCCGAAGAGCGCGCCGTGCGCGATCATGACGAGGCTCGACGGCACCGGCAGGACGACATCCGCGATCAGCAGCGCGACGCCGATGACACCCGCCAGCGGGCCGGCGGCTTTCAACGCAGGCATCGGATCGGTGAGCAACGGCACGCCGAGCGCTTCGGCGATGCCGAAGCAGGCCAGGAAAATCCCGGCCATGCCGAGGCTGATCCAAAGGTAGCGGCGCAGTTACTTTGCCTTTCGCAACGTGGCCGAATTCACATCCAGCTCGTCGATCGGAATCACTTCGACATTCTTGAATCGTTGCTGCAGCGCCGGCAGGAACTTCTTCGCATCGCCGACGATCACGATGCTTGCGTCGTTGCCGCCGAGGTGCGCTGCTGCGAACGTCTGGACGTCGGCAGCCGTGATCGCCTGCACGCCGCTGATATAGCGATTGATCTCGTCGAGGCTCAGGCCGTACAGCGCGAGCGTTCCGATCCGGCCGACGATGCCGGTGTTCGTTTCGAGCTGGCGTCCGAATCCGCCGATGAGAACCGCTTTGCGCGGTCCCAGCTCAGCATCCTCGACCGGAGTTGTTCCGAGTTTGTTCAGCTCATCGACGACGAGTCCCGCAACTTCGCCGGCCGATTCGTTTTTCGTCTGCACGGTTGCGGTGAACGGACCGACGTCGCGGCGGAGATCAAACGAGCTGCCGGCGCCGTAACTCAGTCCGCGCTTGATGCGAATCTCTTCATTCAGCCGCGACGAATAGCCGCCGCCGAGGATCGAATTCGTGACGAGCGAGAGGTGATAGGCGGGATCGGCGCGGCGCAGTCCGGGACGTCCTGCGACGACTGCGGCCTGTCCCGCGGCCGGCATGTCGACGACGATTACGTGCGGCGATGGGAACTCCTTCGTCGACGCCATCGGCGCCGGATGCGAGCCATCCCCTGGTTTCCATCCGCCGAAAAGCTCCTGCGCGGTCGCGAACGCTTTGACAGCTGTGATGTCGCCGCCGAGGACGAGGATGGCGTTGTCGGGACGGTAGTAGTTGCGGTGGAAGGCGACGATGTCGTCGCGCTTGATCGCGGCGAGAGACTGCGGAGTGCCGCCGAGGTTATGTCCGTACGGACCGGCGCCGAAGATCGCGTGCGTCATGACGAAACTGGCCAGGCGGCCGGGCTGCTTCATCGCCACCGACAGCGCATCGATGTTCTGCTGGCGCAGGCGATCGATCTCGTCCTGCTTGAACGTCGGATGGCGCACGACGTCGGCGAGAAACCCGAGCGCTTGCGGGAGCTTCGACGACATCACGCTGACGTCGGCGGACGATTCGTCCCATCCCGCGCCGGTGTCGAGCGTCGCACCGAGCGCCTCGATTCCGCGCGCGATCTCCTCTGCGGATTTCGTGGTCGTGCCCTTCGTCAGCAGCGACGCGGTCGTGTCCGCGAGGCCGGGAAGATTGGCGGGATCGGCTTCGCCGCCGTTCTTGATGAGCAGCCGCGCCGCGACCAGCGGCACGCCTTTTTTCTCGATGACGATCACGCGCAATCCGTTCGCGAGCGTCTTCTCGACAGGCTTCGGAATCTGCAACTGCCGCGGCGCGGCGGGAGGTGGCGGCGTGGTCTCGACCTGCGCGAACGCAGGATGGAGTGCTAGTGTCAGAGCGGCGGCGGTGAGGAGCGTCTTCTTCATTTCGCCTCCGCGGTGTATGTGATGACGACGGCTTTCGCATCGATCAGATACTTCTTCACGACTCGCTGGACGTCATTTGCACTGACCGACTGCAATCGTTCCAACCCTCGATTCACATACGCCGGATCGTGAAACTGCGTGATCGCTTCGCCGAGCGCGCCGGCTTTGCCGTCGTTCGTCTCGCGCTCGCGCAAGGCGCCGGTGATGATCAGGTTCTTCGCCTTCTCCAGCTCCGCCGCGCCAACCGGTTTCGCGCCGAGCGCGTCGATCTCCTGACGCAGCGCGGCGATGCCGTCCTCCGGCTTCTTGCCGCTGGCCATGACCGCCGTGACGGTGAAAAGGCCCGTGTCTTCGCGCGTGTCGGCGTTCGCATTCGCCCGCTGCGCGAGCTGCTTCTTGTAGACGAGCGCCTGATACAGCCGCGACGAGTCGCCCTCGGACAGAATCGTCGACGCGATCTGCAGCGCCTCGGTGTCGTCGTTCTGCGCCGGCGGAATCAGCCAGGTCAGGCCGACCGCGGGCAGCGGCACGTTCGCGCCATGCTCGTCGAAGTGCTTCTCTTCCGTGCGCGCCGGCTCTTTCACCGTGACGCGCGGAATCGCCGTCGACGGC
>Ga0157375_10001627_pt1 | contig 19319 bp, 18 predicted proteins | sample M35metaG_FD_115311 | JGI IMG/M metagenome (GOLD analysis project Ga0157375, IMG submission 115311) | Miscanthus rhizosphere microbial communities from Kellogg Biological Station, Michigan, USA - M3-5 metaG | ecosystem: Host-associated > Plants > Roots > Rhizosphere > Soil | place: USA: Michigan... | reverse complement strand
CGTCAACGGCGGGGTCGGGGACTACAGCCTGCTGCGCGGCGCACCTCTGTTCCCTCGCAGCGACACCGACAAGCGGCGGACTTCGCCGTAGGGCCCGATGCCCGCTTTGGCGCGCCTGCCCGAAAGCCTCGACGTACTCCGCACGCGGGAGTTCCGGCTGCTGTTCAGCGGGCAGGCGGTTTCGGTGCTGGGCGATCGCATGGCCGTCGTGGCGCTCGCCTTCGCGGTGCTGGAGATCGGCGGCTCGACCTCGGACGTCGGGCTCGTGCTGGCCGCGGGGGCGTTCCCCCTGGTGGCCACCGTGCTGGCGGGCGGCGTGGTCGCCGACCGGGCCTCGCGCCGGGCCGTGATGGTGGCTGCGGACCTGGCGCGGGTCGCCAGCCAGGGAGCGATGGCGGTCCTGCTCATAACGGGGGTGGCGGAGGTGTGGATGCTGGCGCTGGTGGCCGGCGTCACCGGCGCGGCCACCGGCTTCTTCAGCCCCGCCTCGACCGGTCTGCTGCCGGAGGTCGTCCTCGCGGAGCAGCTGCAGCCGGCGAACGGGCTGCGCGCGAGCGCCGTCTCGACGGGCGAAATCCTCGGCCCCGTCGCGGGCGGCGTGCTGGTCGCCGCCGCCGGAGCAGGCTGGGCGATCGCGATCGACGCCGCGACGTTCGCGGTCAGCGCCGCCTGCCTGGCGATGCTGCGGATGCCGACCCGGGTCGCGGCGTCACCGGGCTCCTTCCTCGCCGACCTGCGTCAGGGCTGGGTCGCCTTTCGGTCGCGCAGGTGGGTATGGACCTTCGTCGCCTACTTCGCGATCGTGAACGTGCTCTGGGGGGCGTGGGGCGTGCTCGGGCCGATCGTCGCCGAACGCGACCTCGGCGGGGCGGCCGCCTGGGGCGCGATTCTCGCCGCGATGGGGGTCGGAGCGCTCGCCGGCAGCCTGCTCGCGACGCGGGTCGAACCGCGCCGGCCGCTGTTGCTCGCCGCCCTCGCCGACGGACTCTTCGCGCTGCCGTTGGCCTTCATGGCGGCGGCAGCCTCGGTGCCGCTGATCGCCTGCGGCGCGGCCCTGTCCGGCGCGGGGATGGCGCTCGCGATCTCGGTCTGGGAGTCGACGCTCCAGCGCCACATCCCCGGCGAGTCGCTCTCCCGGGTCAGCTCCTACGACTGGTTCGGCTCGCTCGCCTTCTCCCCCGTTGGACTCGCGGTCTGGGGTCCGATCGCGGCGGTCATCGGGGTCAGCATCTCGCTGTGGCTGGCCTTCGGGCTCGCCGTCTTTCTCACCCTGGCGCTGGTCAGCGTGCCCGACATCCGCCATCTGCCGGCCGCCCCGCCGCCGGCGGCGGCGGCGGCGGCGGGGGACCCGGCTGCGAGCCCGACGCACTAGCGCCGGGCCCCTGTATAGAGACTTACGAACCGATCCTGCCGCTGATCCAGTTCGCCGGCCTGTACGGCGGCAGCTGCAGGACGAGGAAGAAGAGCACCGCCGTGGCGCCGGCGTAGATGTAGAGCTCGGCGACGCCGGAGTTTTCGCCGGTGACGTTCTGGCCGATCGCGAGCAGCGAGAAGGTGAAGACGGCCAGGCCGAGCGCCGAGAGCAGCCACGGCTTTGCACGGTTCGGCATGAACTCGAGACGGACCAAGCTGATCACGACCAGCACGAAGATCGCGAACTCGAAGATGCCGAGGATGGTCCAGGCGGCGTCGGTACCGGGAATCGTGTCGAGGAAGGTGCCCGCGAACTGTTCCTTGATGCCTTTCGGAGCGCCGAGGCCGTCGAAGATCTTCTCCTTGCCGGCGTAGAAGAAGAGGACGCCGACGAGGAAGTAGACGCCCGCCAGCAGCAAGCCGTAGGCAGCCCCGTCCTCCCATCGCATTTTCCCGTCGGCCGAACCCCGGGTAGAAACGGTTCTAGCCTCCATGCGAACCCCTTTCAGACGCTGCCGCCCGGCCCGACGCCGGAGGCAAGGGACCAGGCGAGCATAGCCCGAGGCAGGGGACCGGGCGAAAATTCTCGGCCAATGTCCGGCCGACCGGACGGCGTGCCGGGAGGGATTGCCCAATAGGGTCAACCGATGCTGAATCAGGTGGCCGATGGCGTCTGGGTCCGCCAGAGCGAGTGGGTCTGGACCAATTCCATCGTCGTCCGCGGCGAGGATGGGCTGATCCTGATCGATCCCGGCATCGACGGCTCCGAGCTGAACCAGCTCGCCGACGACCTGGACCGGCTCGGCATCCCGGTGGTCGCCGGGTTCTCCACCCATCCCCACTGGGACCACCTGCTCTGGCACCCCCGGTTCGGCGACGCGCCGCGCTACGCCACCGCCGCCAACGCCCAACTTGCGAGTCAAGCCCGAGAGCGGGCGCAGGCGATGGCAGCGGAGAGCGCGTCCGGCATCCCCCTTGACCTGGTCGCGCTGGTCACCCCGCTGCCCGCGGACGGCGGACCGGTGCCGGGCGAGATCATCGAACATCAGGCGCACGCCGTCGGCCACGCCGCGATCCTCCTCGCCGACCGCGGCGTCCTGCTCGCCGGCGACATGTTCTCCGACGTCCTGATCCCGCTCTTCGACCCCCGCCAAGACGATCAGCTGGGCGCCTACGAGAGGGCGCTCGATCGGCTGGACGAGGCCGTCGGCCGCGTCGACGTCCTGGTCCCCGGCCACGGCGCAGTCGCCGAGGGCCCCGAGGTGGCAGCCCGCCTCGCCGCCGATCGCGCCTACGTCGAGGCACTTCGGCGAGGAGAGGAACCGGCCGACTCGCGCCTGGAGGCGGACTGGCTCTCCGGCCCCCACCAGTCGAACCTGGAGCAGGCCCGCGGGTAGGACTCAGCTGTCAGTAGCAGCTCCGTGAAGCGTCTCGAGAAAAGAAAGCGGAGGGCAAGGTTCGAACCTGCGACCTTCGGGTTATGAGGCTTGGCCTGGTGATCGGCTGGACTACGTAGAGCTGTGTTTCGAGCGGAATTCACGAGATCGAACTAGGTGGAGATCGGCTGGAATCTGTTGGGCATGTTGGCCCATTCGTTGCCCCAGCAGGGCACCCGGCGCGGCTTTGTCACCGGCGGCCCACAATGACGAACATGAAAGAGGGTTGTTGTCTGCACTCGCCTGCGCCGCCGAGCCAGGTCGTAGGTCTCTTTGCCATCGCGCGACCTGAACCGCGGCGACGGACTCAACTTGTTGTCGTCAACAACCCTGCTCCTTCTCCTCTCCAGGCGGCGACTAGTAGCTGGGCCGATGAAGGGCATCTGGGTCAAGAATGAGGACGTCAGGCCTGCTTCCCGCCTTGTGTCGCTCAGTGCGCCGACTTGTCGGTGAATGCGACAGGTTGACTCATTTCTTGACTTTTGATGGGCAAGCCCTGTGTATTCATCGGGTCTAGCTGTGCATCGCGGTCGGTGAACCGATGCCCTTCGGGCTGATCCTGCGGGCCGCTGCCTGGCTCGACGACAAGCTGCGGGGTATCGTGCGGTATCGGCGGTGATTAAGCAGCCTGGCTGCGTCGAGACCGAATGGCCCTGACTGGGTGCCGAGCACACCAGAGGGCTCCGGCTAGAGTGATGCCTTCAGAGATAAGGCTTGGAGGACCGATGGCTAAGCGGGGCCAGACTAACCGCCTCACGACGCAGCACCTTGCGAATCACGGCGTCGACGGTATTTTCGGCGAGCTCGCCAAGAAACACGACGGGAACGTCGGCGAGATCGCCGGTCTGGTCGTCAAGAAGCTGGAGAAGGACTTCCCGGGTCTCCAGTTCCGCCACCGCATGACGATGCGCAAGGCGGAGATCAACGCCAAGCTCAAGAAGATCGACGACTGCTTGGGCCAGGAGCTTTTCCTCCCGCAAGCCGAGATCCGGCCTGACGGTGGGCTCATCGAGGTTCTCGACGACCACAAAGAGTGGAGAGTCATCCTCGTTACCGAGGCTAAGTACCAGGGCAAGGACATCGAGAACATCAGCCAAGGGGTTCTGGTCGGCAAGAACAAGGACCAGGATCTCATGGCTGCGGGAAACGCCATCGAGAGATCCCACAAGAATGTCCGGGAGATCGCCAATTTCATGCTCGGTGAGCAGCACTTCCCCTACGTCCTGTTTCTGGAGGGGTCGAACTTCCTCACCGAGACGATCTCGGTCGTCAGGCCCGACGGCCGGGAAGTCACGCTCCTTTACGACTCGGGGACGCTCAACCGGATCGACCGTCTGACCGCTGTCAACTACTCGATGCCCATCAACACCAACCATTGCGAAAATAGAGTCGTCACCAGCAAGGGACAGGCGATCATGCTTCAGGCGGCCTCGATCTACACCCAGGGCAAAGGCGGGGCGTGGGATGGTGCCGACATGTTGGCCATCATGATCGAGATCGCGACCACCTCGATCAAGGTGCTGGCTAGCGATCTTTTCAACCAGATGATGCTCAAGTCCGATGAGGAGGGGGCGCGATGACGAGGGTTGTTGACCGGTCTTTCCTGAAGAAGGCTAAGAAGAACAAGAACGATGAGTTTTACACGCAGTACGTGGACATCGAGAGCGAGCTGGCACACTACAAGGGCCACTTCGAGGGCAAGGTCGTCTACTGCAACACCGATGATCCGCGGGTGAGCAACTTCGTCAAGTTCTTTGTCGATAACTTCGAGTCCCTGGGGCTGGTCGAGCTGATCGCGACGGGCTATGCCCTGGGAGTCGAGAAACATGGCTCGGTGATGGTGTATGACGGTTCGCAGCGGTCGCTCGAGGACTTCGAGGCCGGAGAGGCCGAGCGACTCGAGGGCGACGGAGACTTCCGCAGCAGCGAATGCCTCGAGTATCTGCGGCGGGCGGATGTCGTGGTCACCAACCCGCCGTATTCATTGCTGCGCCAGTTCGTCTCCTTGATGACGAACTACGAGAAGGACTTTCTGATCGTCGCTACGGTCAACGCGATCACCTACAAGGACATCTTCAAGCTCATCCAAGACGGAAGAGTTTGGTTGGGCGTCGGTCTCGGTCGCGCAGTCTCGGGCTTCATCGTCCCGGAGCACTACGAGCTCTACGGCACGGAGGCGAGGGTCAATGAGCGGGGCGAGCGGATCGTCTCGACGAACAACAGCCTCTGGCTCACGACGCTGGATCTAGAGAAGCGGCACGAGGACATCCCACTGGTCGAGACCTATGCGGACAACGAGGACAAGTACCCAACCTACGACAACCTCGACGGGATCAACGTCGACAAGACCAAGGACATCCCCGCGGACTACTACGGCCTCATCGGCGTTCCGATCACGTTCTTGCACAAGCACAATCCCCGCCAGTTCGAGATCGTCCGCTTTCGCAAGGGGGACGACGGCAAGGACCTTAGGGTGAACGGAAAGTCGCCGTACTTCCGGATCGTCGTGCGCAGAAAGACTGATCGTGAGGCCGAGCCCCGTCTTCCCGGAGAAGCTGTGGTTGCCGACAGCCAGACGTTGATGTTCTAGCGGCCTGCCTCGGCGTCGATGAACGAGCAATTCATTATTACTTCGCCGGGCATGGTGAGACCACGGTCAAGCCGATTGGGTGATAACTCGATCGCGCTACAGGCGGGCCTGCACCGCAACTACGTCGGAGCCTGCGAAACGCGGGGAGATCAACCTATCGTTCGGCTCCATGCTGAGATTTCTGGACGCGCTGGGCGCCTCCTTTCTCGATCTAGCGGCCTGGCCGCTGCTCCCCTCCTCATGCCAACCGAGGTCCTCCAGTAGCCGGAAGTCGTCGGCGAAGTCTCTCGCCAGCTTTTCAGCGGCAGGAACGTCTTCTTGATGCTCCAACAGGGTGAAGACATCGCTCAAGCCAACCAGGTGAGTGCGAACCGCCTGGTAGATCGCCTCCCGCTGGCCGCGGGTGAGCTTTATCGCTGAAAGAGCCATGCGCCCCCTTTCGATGAGGCACCTAGAACCGCCGCCCTTGGCGGCGTCAATCGAAGCTGAGACGGGTACCGTCTCCCGCATCGAAGGTTGGTTCTTCGGTGCCCGGGCCCCCGGGGCGTTGGCGCGTCGCCGGGGCCGCTTTATTCGCGTTTCTGCGGGCCCACGTAGGTGGACCGGCAGCCCCTTTCAAGGGCTGGAATCGATCTCTCTCAAACCTTATGTTGCCCCAGGCGTTGCCCTACAGCCGATTTTGCATCCTGTTGTCTGTCAGACAGAACAAACGAAGCCCCACAAATGCGGGGCTTTCGTCCAATAGCGGGGGCAGGATTCGAACCTGCGACCTTCGGGTTATGAGCCCGATCCGGTGGGCCTGCTGGGCTACGTGGAGCGCGGCCTAGAGCGGTTTCCGCCCGAATCGCCGCCGGCGCCTGTTCGCTGATCAGGGCGCCAACGAAGCTGTTGATCAGGGCGTTGAAGTTGATCAGGCCGAGGCTGATCGTCACCGGCAGCAGCTACTCAGTACCCTGACTTGTGTTGCAGGGGAAGATGGCAATGGGGACTAGAAGCCGGTGTCTGCTCGTCTGGGGCCTGCTGCTCGGGCTCATCCTGCCCGCAACAGCCTCAGCGGCGACCTGGCAGGCGGCGCAGCTTTCCGGCCTGGCCGCGAAAAGCTACATCCTCAACGTCTCCTGCCCGTCGAGCTCGCTGTGTGTGGCCAGCGGGACCAACAACATGATCGCCTCCTCGACCGATCCGACCGGCGGCTCGGCCGCGTGGGACCCCGTCTTCGTCGGCGAAGGGCCCTGGCCGAACTCGAACACCTGGCCGGACCAGGAGATCTCCGGGCTGCAGATCCAGTCGATCTCCTGCCCCTCGACCCACCTCTGCGTGGCGGTGATGAACAAGGGCTTCGTCTACAGCACCACCAATCCCTCCGGGCCGGCTTCGGCCTGGAAATCGGTCGAGATCGGCGAACCGGGAGGCCGCAACGTTCACCTCGTCGGCGTCTCCTGCCCGACAACCACCCTCTGCGTTGCGGTCGCCGAAAGGCACGTGGGCGGCGGCACCGCCGGGGGCCTGAGCGATAACTACGCCAAAGTCCTCGTCTCGACGAACCCAACGGGGGACGCCTCGACCTGGCGCAGCTTCGAACTGACCGAACCGTTCAACTTCGGCGCCATTTCCTGTCCTCGCGCGGACCTCTGCGTTGCGGTCGGCCAGGAAGGCGGGATCGCCTTCACCACCAAACCGCAGGGCGAAGGCGGCGACTGGCACGTCGTCGGCGCGCCCGCAGGCCCCGGCGGGATGCAGGCAATCGGCTGCGTTTCGACGGTCCTCTGCGTGGCAGGAAACAAATCGGGCAGCCTGATCACCAGCACCGCCCCGACGGGCGGGCTCGGAGGCTGGAAGGCATTTGGAGGTGGCGGTTCGGTCCAGATCACCGGGGCCTCCTGCCCATCCGCGTCGGAATGCGTGGCAACCGACAACAACGGCAGCGTCCTCACCTCGACCAATCCCACCGCCGGTAGCTCCGCCTGGAGCTACGTGAACCTGATCCGCTACGAACTTCCGCAGGGCGGCTCCGTCCAGGAGGGCAACGGCCTCTTCGGCGCCGCCTGCGCCTCGCGCACCCTCTGCGCCGTCACCGGCGCCCGTGGGCAGATCTTCACCAGCACCGACCCATTCGCCGACCCGCCCGCGCCGACCAAGGCGAAAGCGAAGAAGCGCGGGCCCGAGCGCCCGCGGGCGAAGATCGCGACCGTGAAACCGCCCAGCAACCGCGCCATCGAAGAGCATCGTGCGAAGGTGCTGGTCCGCTTCTTCGCCCGCGGCAGGACCGGCGGCTTCGTCTGCAAGTTCGACAAGCGGCCCTACCGGCGCTGCAGCTCCCCGAAGCGCTACCCGGTCAAGATCGGCAGGCACGTCTTCAAGGTGAGGGCAATCGGGGTGACCGGGCTCCGTGGCCCGGCGGCTTCGGCCGTAATCCGAATCACCAAGCCCTGCTCGTTCGGAGGGCATCATTTCGCGGCGCGTCCCAAAACCTGCGGCTCCACGGTCGACAAATAGCCCCCATCTTGGGGGTGCGAAGCGCTTGTCCTCTGCTGTCAAGCCCGGTGGCAGTTTGACCCGTTTGCCCGGTTTAAAACGACCCCCTGGTCGCTCTGTAACGGTGAAAGCGGCGGTTATCCGCACTGACACTTCCCGGCGTGTGGCGCGCCGGCTGCTCCCACCAGGAACGTCGTCCTGGCACTCCAACAGGGTGAAGACATCGCTCAGACCAACCAGGTGAGTGCGAACCGCCTGGTAGATCGCCTCCCGCTGGTCGCGGGTGAGCTTGATTGCTGACCGGGCCATGTGCCCCCTTTCGGTAAGGGCACCTAGAACCGCCGCCTGGGCGGCGTCAATCGAAGCTGAGACGAGTACCGTCTCTCCTCGCATCGAAGCTCGTTCTTCGGTGCCGGGCCCCGGGGCGCTACAACGCCGCCGGGGCCACTTATTCGCGTTTCTCGCGGGCGAACGTAGGTGGACCGGTTGCCCCGCGCAAGGGCTGGAATCGACCTCTCTCAGACCTCGTGTTGCCCCAGGCGTTGCCCCAGGGCGTTTTTTGGCCGATTTTGAGGTCCCCCAAAAACGCGAAAACCCGCTTGATAAGCGGGTTTCCGTCCTATAGCGGGGGCAGGATTCGAACCTGCGACCTTCGGGTTATGAGCCCGACGAGCTACCTGGCTGCTCCACCCCGCGGCGGACCGTCGATGGTAGCAATGGAGCGGCGGTGGCGTGCGGGGCTGGGGCGATTGCGCAAGCTACGTCCCGGTTTGGCCGCGCTCTAGAGTGCCGCCGATGTCCGAGGGCGCGAAAAGGGTCGCGGTGATCGACGTCGGGACCAACTCGGCGCGGCTGCTGGTCGCCGACGTCGACGGCGGTGTGGTCAGCCCGGTCGAGCGGCGCAGCACGGTGACCCGGCTGGGCCGCGGGGTCGACCTCTCCGGGCGGCTCTCGGCCGAGGCGATCGAGGACGCCTGCGCGGCGATCGGCGGCTACGTCGACGCCTACCGGGAGCTCGGGGCCGAGACGGTCGAGGCGATCGCGACCAGCGCCGTCCGCGACGCCGAGAACGGCAGCGCCTTCGTCGCCGAGCTGCGCGAGCGCTTCGCGCTCTCGGCCCGCGTCCTCGACGGCGAGGAGGAGGCACGCCTCACCTACCTCGGCGCCACCTCCGCGCAGCCGCCGACCGAGCCGACGCTGGTGATCGACATCGGCGGCGGCTCGACCGAGATGATCGTCGGCACCGGCGCCGAGATCTCCTTCCACGCCTCCCTGCAAGCCGGCGTCGTCCGCCACAGCGAGCGTCACGTCGGCACCGACCCCCCCACCGTCGTCGAGCTGGAATCGCTGGCGAGCGACGTCCGCGGGCTGATCGAGAGCGCGACCGTCGCCGGGGTTGAGGCAAGGGCGGCGATCGCAGTCGCCGGCACCCCGACCTCGCTGGCCGCGGTCGAGATGGAGCTGGAGCCCTACGACCCGGCCCGGGTTCACGGCCACGTCCTCTCCCTGCCCTCGATCCAGCGGATGCTCTCGCAACTGGCCTCCACACCCCTCGCCGAGCGGGTGCGGATAGCCGGCATGCATCCCGACCGGGCGCCGACGATCGTCGCCGGGGTGGTGATCCTGGTCGAGGCGATGCGCGCCTTCGGCCTCGAGCAGGTCTCCGTCTCCGAGCAGGACATCCTCTACGGCACCGCGATCGCCGCCGCGCAGCGCGCCTGAGGGCCGCCCATATAGGTCGAAGAACTTCGCGGTACCGGATGGACAGCCCGCTCCACTCCGGCAGGACGGATGGGTAAGGCGCCCGGGTCCAGATACAGAAGTTGGTAGGTTGCGTCTACCTGATTATGAGTAGTGGGGTTATTGCTGACTAGACACAGCGGATAGCCGCACACATAATCGGCGCACCAGGCCAGAGTTGTGGATCGTCCGCAGCTTGAAGTCCTGGGTCAGGGCTTGGGCGATTGCCGCATCATGGCGCCTCCCGCCGTCTGAGCCCATCAAATAATTGGTCCCTGAAGACGTACCCCTGCCCGTCCTGAGGGGCCATCTTGAATCGGCCGTCAGCAATGGCGGCCGATTCTCGTTCCGGCCCGGCCCGCCCTCTGCCGAAAGGTGCGGGCCATTAAGAATCCGCTTTCCTAAGCCAGATTCGACTTACGCGGGTAGGCGACCTCGGGGTCGGTGAGGACGTTCACCAGGGTCGGCCGGCCCGACTCGAAGGCCCGCTCGAGGGCCGGGCGCAGCTCACTGGGATCGCGCACGAGGATGCCGTCGCAGCCAAGCGATTCGACCAGCTGGTCGTAGCGGGTCTCCGGCTGCAGCTCCGCCGCGACGGAGTAGCCGTAGAGGAATTTCATCGGGTGATGCTCCAGCCCCCAGATCCCGTTGTTGCCCATCACCCCGACCACACCGAGGCCATGACGCGCCAAAGTGTCGAACTCCATCCCGGCGAAGCCGAAGGCCCCGTCGCCGAGCAGGAGGCAGACCTGGCGGTCCGGGAAGGCGACCTTGGCGCCGATCGCCTGGCCGGGGCCGGCGCCGAGGCAGCCGAACGGCCCGGGGTCCATCCAGCAGCCCGGCTCGTAGGTGTCGATGAAGCGACCGGCGTAGGAGACGAAGTCGCCGCCGTCGCCGACCACGATCGCGTCGCGGTCGAGCACCTCCCCCAGCTCGCGGTAGACCCGAACCGGGTGCAGGGGCGAGCGTGGGTCGTCCAGCTCCAACTGCTCCGCCGCCCGCTTCTCGGCCTCCAGCGCCCGCAGCTCCTCCAGCCAGCGGCCGCTGCGCGGCTCGCCCCCGGCGGCCTCGCGCAGCGCCGCCAGGGTCGCCCTGACGTCGCCGACCAGGTCGACCCGCGGCGCCCGGTTGGCGCTGAGCGCGTTAGCGGCGGCGTCGAGGCGGACGATCTGCGTCTCCTCGCCGAAGCTGCCGCCGAAGCCGAGGCGGAAGTCCATCGGCACGCCGATCACCAGGGCGACGTCGGCTCCCTTCAAAGCGGCGCCGCGGGCACGGCTGAAGGCAAGCTCGTGGTCGGCAGGCAGGCAGCCGCGTCCGAGGCCGTTGAGGAAGACCGGGATGCCCAGCGCCTCTGCCAGCGCCCGCATCTCCCCCTCCCCATGACCCCAGTACAAACCCGTCCCGGCCATGATCGCCGGCCGCTCGGCCGCCGCCAGCAGCGCCACGGCCTCCTCGACGCCGGCGGCAGGCCGAACGGCCGCGGCGGTCGGCCGCGGCGGAATCTCGGCCCCGGCCTCGCTGAAGACGACGTCGAGCGGGTAGTCGACGAAGGTCGGGCCGCTGGGATTGGTCAGCGCCCGGTCCAGCGCCGCCGCCGTCATCGCGGCGATCGCGGCGGGGTCCTTGACGGTCTCGGCCGACTTGACCAGCGGCGAGACGAAGGGGAGGTGGTCGATCTCCTGCAGCGAGCCCGACCCCCAGCGCATCTCCGGCGCGCGGCCGCCGAGGACGCAGACCGGGGAGCCGTTGGCCTGGGCGCCGGCGATCGCGCTGAGGCCGTTGGTCACTCCCGGCCCTGCCGTCAGCGCGGCGACGCCGAGGCCGCGGGTCGCCTTGGCGATCCCCTCGGCGGCGAAGGCGGCGGTCTGCTCGTGGCGGACGTCGACGAGCTCGATGCCCTCCTCCTTGCAGCCGTCGTAGATAGAGAACAGGTGGCCGCCGGAGAGGGTGAACAGATGCTCCACCCCACGCGACTTGAGTGCCTTGGCGACGATCCGCCCCCCGTGCTCCATCGGGCGAGCCTATAAGCAGTGCCCGGGGCGGGACTCGAACCCGCAAGCCCCCGAAGGGGCAGCGCCTTTTAAGGGCGCCGCTTTTGCCAGTTTCGCCACCCGGGCCCAGCGATGGTATCCCGCTTGCGAATGCATAAAACCGCCGTAAATCTTTGCCGAGCGCAACTCCGGCGCTGTTACGGTGTCTCTAGGTCTGGAAACGCCTTCCCTGGAGGAGAGCTTGGAGGCTTCAGCACTAACCCACGCCAGTCGCCGCGGACTCATAGCCCGCCGCTCGCCGCTGCTCAAGCTGCAGGGCGACGCGAAGCTGGTCGCGATGGTGCGCAGCGGCAACCCCGGCGCCTTCGAGACGATCGTCGACCGCTACCAGGGCCGCCTGCTCGGCTTCTGCCGGCAGATGCTCGGCTCGACCGAGGACGCGGAGGACGTGCTGCAGGAGGTCTTCGTCAACGCCTACAAAGCGATGCTGCGCGACGAGCGCGAGATCAACCTGCGCCCCTGGCTCTACCGGATCGCCCGCAACCGCAGCCTCAACCACCTGCGCAAGCCGAGCGCCGACGCCCAGGAATCGATGGACATGGTCCCCGCCGTCGAAGCCTCCTCGACCGCCGAGCGCGTCCACAACCGCGAGGAGTTCCGCCAGCTCCTCGTCGACGTCAAGAAACTTCCAGAGACCCAGCGCTCGGCTCTGCTGCTGCGCGAGATGGACGCCCTCTCCTACGAGGAGATCGCGGCGGCGATGGAGACCACGGTGCCTTCGGTCAAGTCGCTGCTGGTGCGGGCGCGGATCTCGCTGGCCGAGGCCAGCCAGGCGCGCCTGCTGACCTGCGGCGAGGTCCGGGTCGAGCTCTCCGAAGCCGCCGAGGGACTGCGCAAGGTCTCCGGCCCGGTCCGCCGCCACGTCCGCGAGTGCGACGAGTGCAGCGACTTCCGCTCGCAGGTCCGCTCCAACGAGAAGGCCCTGGCCGCCCTCTTCCCGGTCGGCGGCCTGGTCGCCCTCAAGGGCTTCATCGCCTCGAAGCTGGGGTTCGGCGGCGCCAGCACCGGCGCCGCGGGGGCCAGCGCCACCGCCGGCGCCGGAGCGGCCGGCGCCGGCGCCGCGGGGGCGGGTGCCGTCGGCAGCGTCGGCGCGGCGCTCAGCGGCAGCGGTGCCGCCGGCGGGCTCGGCGCGATCGGCGGCGCGATCGGCACCAAGGCCGTCGCCGGCATGGTCACCGCCGCGGTGATCACGGCGGGCGCGGTCAAGGTCGAGCAGAACGCGGAAACGCCGGTCGATCCGACTCCCAAGGTCTCCCGGGTCCAGGCAGTGCAGCCGGCCGAGCCGGCCGTCGCCGCCGCCCAGGTCTCCGCGCCCAAGATCGCCGCAAGCGAACCGCAGACTTCCGCCGCTCCGGCCGTCGCCGCTCCGCAGGAGCAGCCCCCGGTCGAGGCGGCGCCCGAACCGCCCCCGGCCCCCGTCGAAGAGGCCGCCGGGTCCAGCGCCGGCACGGAAACGGTCAGCGTCGGCGACCCGGCCTCCGAAAGCGTCACCGCGGCGGCCCCGTCCGCCGGCACCGGCGCCGGCGCCCACAGCGGCGCCACCACGGTGGTCGTCACCGTCGGCGCCGCGCCCACCCCGCCGCCCCCGCCGGCCTCCAGCCCCCCGGCCGAATCGCCTCCGCCGGCCGCGGAAGCGCCGGCCGAGTCGCCGCCGGCGACCGAACCGGCCGACGGCGAAACCGGCGCCGCGGCGCCGGAACTGCTTCCCTAGGCGCCCGGCTTCGCCAGCGGGGCGGCGCTACCCGAGGCCGATCACTTTGAGCCGCCGCATCAGGCAGGTGCCGGCGAACTCGCGGGTTTCCTCGAGCGAGTAGCCGAACAGCTCGAAGTCCTCCGCTTCCGCCCAGGGCGGTGAGAGCACGCCCTCCGCGGCCGGGACCGCCTCCTCCAGCGTGCGCTGGATCGCCTGCTTGTAGCGGTCGTCCTCGTGCGCCTTCTCGCGCAGGAAGACCGAGCCGAAGGCGACGTGGCGGTGCTCGTCGCGGGCGACCTTGCCGAAGCCCTCGACGAAGGCGGGCAGCGTCCCTTCGCGTTCGTTGAAGTCCATGATGAAGTGCTGCCCCGTCAGGGCCAGCATCCCCTCGATCACCATGTGGTAGAGCGTCACCGCCTCGACCAGCGCCTCGGTGTCCTCCGGCTCGGCCGCGAGGCGGTCGGTGCGCTTCTTCAGCATCTCGTCGAAGAGCCGGCCGAAGTTGTCGTTGAGGTGCTCGGAGGTCTCCGCCAGCATCTCGGTCAGGCCGTCGGACTCGAGCACCCCGACCTCGCGGTAGAAGCGCTCGAAGAAGCGCACGTGGCGGGCCTCGTCGGCGATCTGCGTGCAGAGGAAGATCTTCTGGTCCTCGGTCGGCGCGGCGCGCATGATCGGCCCCAGCTCCTCGGCGACTTTCTGCTCGCCGATGAAGAACGAGGAGAGCCCGTACATGCGCTGGAAGCGCTCCTCCTCGCTGATCCGCTGGTGCCAGTCCTCGCGGTCGCGGCTGAAGTCCAGCTCCTGCGTCTGCCATTGCTGGCGCTCCCAGAGCAGGTACAGCTGCTCGTAGGTGAGCAGCTTGACGTCGGCGGTGCGGTCGGCCGCCTCCATCAGGGCTGGGTCGGCGGTCTCCTGGAAGTCGGCGCGCGCGGTCCTGGCCTGGGTCCCGCTCGCCTCTTTGGCCTCCATCTTCAGCTCTCCTCCTCCGGTCGGCTGCGTGGTCCGGGCGAGGTTAGCAGTGGACTGGCCAGCCAGCCAGTGGTTCAGGCGGCGTGCGACTCCCCCGGCTTCAGCAGGACCACCTGGGAGGAGGTCTGCGCCTCGACCTCGGCCTTGAAGGCGTCGGCGTCGGTCTCGATCGGCGGGAAGGTGTCGTAGTGCATCGGGATCACGGTGGCGGCGCCGATCATCTCGACCGCGGCGACGGCGTCGTGGCGGTCCATCGTGTAGTGGCCGCCGATCGGCAGCAGGGCGACGTCGATCGGGTGGCGGTCGCCGATCAGCTTCATGTCGCCGAAGAGGCAGGTGTCGCCGGCGTGGTAGACGGTCTTGCCCCCGATCTCGATCACGAACCCCGCCGGGGTGCCGAGCGGGATCCCATGCTCGGCGCTGAACGGCGCCTCTTCGGAGCCGGGGAGGGTGCTCGTGTGCCAGGCGGGCACCAGCTTCACCGAGCCCCAGTCGAAGCGGACGGTGCCGCCGAGGTTGGGGTCGCTGACGTCCTCGATGCCCTGCCCCTTGAGCCATTCGGCCAGCTCGACGATCGCGAGGCAGTGGGCGCCGGTCCGCTTGGCGACCGGGACCGCGTCCGCCATGTGGTCGGCGTGGCCGTGGGTGATCGCGATATGCGTCGGATTCAGCTCGTCGCCGGTCGCGACCGCGACCGGATTGTTGGGCTTGAAGAACGGGTCGACGAGCAGGGTCGCCCCGCCGTCGCTCAGCTCGAAGCAGGACTGGCCGTGAAACTTGATCTCCATCTCAGCTCTCTCCCTTCGGTTCGTCCCCGGGCCCGGGGTCGGTCATCTCTTCCTTCAGTGCCCAGCCGACCGCGACTCCAACCATCATCCCCATCCGCGCCTCCTCCGCCAACAGGGCGCGGACGGCGAGGATCCGCTCGTCGGGGTCGGGCACGGTGGCGGCCCGCAGGCTCTCGGCCGCGTGCTGCTCGCCGAACCAGCCGCCCTCGGCGAGGGCGCTGGCGAGCACCTTCTGCAGCTGCGGCGCCGCCTGGGCGACCACGCGCTCGGCCGCGGAGAACCGCTCCGGGTCGAGCAGCCGCTCGATCGCGGCTTCGAACTCGCGCTCGTCGGGCACCGGCGCAGCCTAGTCAGTCGCCGGAGTGCAGGGCCGAGGCGGCCAGCCCGGCGAGGCCGCCGACGGCACCGCCGACCAGGCCGGCGACGATGTCGGCGGTCGGCGCGAACAGCGGCAGCGCGATCAGCACCGCCGCGGCGACGACGACGCCGATCAGGTCGTACTCCTCGTCGATCGCGCCGTGGGCCTCGGCCCGGCGGATCGCGAACCAGGCCGCGACCGCGCCCAGCGCCATCCCGTTGCCGCCGGCGATCACGGTGAATTCCCCCTGGGCGTGGGCGACGCCGTTGGCGGCGACCATCCCCAGCGTCCCGCAGGCGAGCAGCAGCACCGCGGTCGGCAGGCTGCCGAGCCGGCGCTCGACCGGGGTCGCGAAGATCGCCAGCCCGATCGCCACCACGAAGAGGTAGCCGACGTCGACGTAGGCGAAGGGCGCGGTGAGGAAGCGCCACCAATCCCCCTCGAGTGGGATCACCAGGCCGCCGAAGGTCGCGAGCGGGTCGCCGCTGGCCTTCTGGACGATCAGCAGGATCGCCGAGCCGAGGATGATCGAGATCGTCGCATAGGGCCGGGTCAGGGCCGGGGCGCCGGCGGCGCGGGGACGGCGCAGGCGCGGCCGGCGGCGGCGCCTGGGCCGCTGGGCCTCGAGGGCGTCTCCACGCCGCTCCAGCTTCGGCGCCCGCTTACGCAGGCGGGTGCCGCAGTACGGGCACTCGGTGACGTAGGGACTGACCTCCGAGCCGCAGTTCTTGCAAATGACGCTGAGCTCAGTCTCGCTCATGGTCAGTCGAGGATAACCCCCTTGTGCCACGCCCCGTCAGCGTTCCCGCTGCCATACTCCCGGGACACCCGTCTTCGAGGAGGAATCTACGTGGAGCTGAAGAGTCTGACCGAGCAGAAATCGCTGCTTGCGACCCTGCCGCCAGGCAAACGTGCGCGCCTGCACCGGCTGCTGTTCGAGTTCGGTCCCGGCAACGGAACCCTGATGCTGCTGCCGATCGACCAGGGAATCGAGCACGGCCCGCGGGACTTCTTCCCCAACCCGGCCTCCAAGGACCCCGACTACCAGTTCCGGCTCGCCGCCGAGGCCGGCTACTCGGCCCTGGCCTGCCAGATCGGGATGGCGGAGAAGTACTACCCCGACTACGCCGGCCGGGTGCCGCTGATCCTCAAGGTCAACGGCAAGACCGACATCCCCTCCTCGGCCAAGTCCTTCTCTAGCTGCAACTCGACCGTCGAGGACGGGGTCCGGCTCGGCGCCGACGCGATCGGCTACACGCTCTACGTCGGCTCCCCGCGCCAGGACGAGGACCTCGCCCAGCTGCGCCAGGTGCGCCAGGACTGCGACCGCTTCGGGATGCCGCTGGTGGTCTGGTCCTACCCGCGCGGCGAAGCCGTCGACGGCAAGGGAACCGCCAACTCCTTCTACGCGATCGACTACGCGGCCCGGATGGCGATGGAGATGGGCGCCGACATCGTCAAGCTCAACATGCCGAAGATCGACGCCAAGAAGGACAAGGACGCGCCCGCTCCCTACAACGAGCTGGAGGTCGACCAGGCAGAGGCGATCCGCCAGTGCGTCGAATCGGCCGGCCGCGCCCTCGTCGTCCTCTCCGGCGGCTCCAAGACCGACGACGAGACCGTGCTCACCAACACCCGCGAGGTGATGGAGGCGGGCGGCTCCGGCGTCATCTTCGGCCGCAACGTCTGGCAGCGCGACTGGAACGAGGCGCTGGCGATCGTCGAGCAGATCAAGGAAACGCTGCTCTCGAACGTGCGCCGCACCCCGTAGCGCTTTTCCTAGACCTTCCGTCCCTTTTTGCGGCCGGCCCTCGGGCCGGCCGCTACTTTTCCCCGCTCGCAGGCCCATCGCCACGCCTACAAACGGGGGAATCAATGTCACGCATCCGCGCTCACCTGCCGTCGCCGGCCCTGGCCGTCGCCACCCTGGCGCTGGTCGTGGCGATGGCCGGCACCGGCTACGCCGCTCTGAAGCTGCCGAGCAACAGCGTCGGCACCAAGCAGCTGAAGAGCAATGCCGTGACCGGAGCCAAGGTCAAGGCGGGCTCGCTGGAAGGCAGCGACATCGCGCTGGCGACCCTCGGCACCGTGCCGGCGGCGGCCACCGCCGCCTCGGCGACCAAAGCGAGCTCGGCCGAGACCGCGGCCAAAGCGACCAATGCCGAGAACGCCGCGCACGCCGGCAGCGCCGACACGGCGACGAACGCCGACCGTGCCGCGATCGCCGACAGCATCCCGCCGGCGGGGCCGATCCGGCTGGTCGGCGCCCCGGGCGAGCCGCCCTTCCTCAGCGGCAGCGCCAACCGGGCGGCGCCGGGACCGAAAGCCAGCTTCCAGCCGGCGGGCTTCTACAAGGACCACGAGGGAGTCGTCCACCTCGAAGGAGTGGTGAATCCCGGCAAAGAAGGCTCCTCGCCGGGCCTGATGTTCGTCCTTCCGCCCGGGTACCGGCCCGCACCGGGCACCTTGCTGACCTACGAACAGGCGAGCGAACGGGGTGTGCTGATCGGCGGCACGGGCACCGAGCTCAGCGGCGTCGACCTCGGCGGAGCCGTCTACGCGACCGAAACCGAAGCGGGTTCGGTCCCGCTCGACGGCATCACCTTCCTCGCCCGGGGCTAGCCCGCCCGTCCCGGGGAGAGTCGCCGTCACCGCCGCCCTTGGGCGGGGGTGACGGCGGGGGCGCGCAAGAGCCGGCTCGGCAGCGTGGCGCTGCTGCTGATCGGCGCCCTGCTGATCCTGCGTCCGTGGGAGCGCCCACCCGACCCGGGCCCGGCAGCCGCCCGCGCCTACGTCCTGCGGGCGGTCGACGGCGACACGATCGAAGCCCGCATCGACGGCCGGCTCGAGGACGTCCGCTACATCGGCGTCGACACGCCGGAGACCGTCAAGCCGGGAACGCCGGTGCAGTGCTTCGGGCACCGCGCCTCGGACTTCAACCGGCACCTGGTCGACGGCCGGCGCCTGCGCCTCGTCTTCGGGGCCGAGCGCCGCGACGTCTACGGCCGCCTGCTCGCCTACGCGTACATCGGTCACAGGCTGGTCAATGCCGAACTCGTCCGCAGAGGGCTGGCGCGGACGCTCGAAATCGCCCCAAATACCCAGCACAGCGCCCTTTTCCGGCGCCTGGAGCTGGCGGCCGCGCGGGCCGGGCGCGGCCTCTGGAGCGGTTGCCGGCCCTGAACGGGCACTTGCAGCTTTGCTACGGTGCCCGCGGCCCGTGGGGCCACCCTCTCTATGAGAATGCGACAGAGCATCTCCCAGTTCGAGACCGCCTTCGAGCAGGAGACTTCACTGGAGCGCCGCCGGCGCGAGCAGCTGCGCCGCCGCGCCGCGAACCGCTCGCGGGCGCGCAAAATCAACCGCACCGAGCAGCACAGCAAGGTGCGCTTCAGCGTTCTCGCGGTCTGCCTGACCGTGACCGTGATCGTCGTCGTGATCGCGATGTTCGAGGCGCTGGCCTTCTTGATGGCCTAGCGCTCCGCGAACCGATGCCCCGGTTGAATAGACTCGCGCGCCGATGCCTCGACGCTCACTGAAGCCGCAGCTGAACCAGATCCGCGCCTGGGTCCACCAGGGGCGGACCGATGCCTGGATCGCCCACCAGCTGGAGATCAGCACCACCGAGCTGCGCGATTTCCGCAAGCAGTACGACCTCTCTGCCGACGACGAGAACGCCGGCTCGAGCGAAATCGACCTGCGCGACGAGATCGAAGCCGAGATCGAGGCCGCCGCGGCCGAGCAGGAGGCGGAGGAGGAGCCCGAGGACGTCGACGAGGACGACGAGGACGACGACGAGGAGTCCG
>Ga0157375_10001625_pt1 | contig 19340 bp, 19 predicted proteins | sample M35metaG_FD_115311 | JGI IMG/M metagenome (GOLD analysis project Ga0157375, IMG submission 115311) | Miscanthus rhizosphere microbial communities from Kellogg Biological Station, Michigan, USA - M3-5 metaG | ecosystem: Host-associated > Plants > Roots > Rhizosphere > Soil | place: USA: Michigan... | reverse complement strand
GATAGTACCCTGTGTTTTTCTTCTGAATAGGGTACGCTAGTTTCTTCAAACCCCAATTATCCTCCTGGACAATTTCGGCTCCGTTATCTTTTAAGAATTTGCTGTATTTGGCAATAGCCTCTTTAGCAGTTTCTTCAGATAACAACGGGGTAAGAATGATTACGGTTTCGTACTGTTGCATTATCTTGCTTTGTTTTAATGTTTTACCCGCACTAAACGGGGCTGCAAATGTATTAAGAAAATTTGTTTTTTTCAAACGGATAATAACCGTATTTTAATAGAAGCAAAAAATTGGATTATTTATAGCATTTTGCATCCGTATTTTAATAAACCCTTATCATGAAAAAACTTTTATTACTATCTATTTTATTGCTTTTATTTATTCAGAAATCATTTTCACAAATTGCACATCAGCCGGGACCTGTTGAACAAAGAATGACCGATAGTTTGTGCAGTTGTATTACCAAGTTGGATGCGTCGAAAATGACTAATAAAGAGCAAGCCACTGCTGCGTACACAGAATGTGTAGAAAAACACATCGATTTATTAACAGCACTCGCCGATGAACGAAAGGTAGATATAGGCGACCAACAAAGCATGGAAAAAGTTGGAATTGATCTTGCGCTAAATCTGCTAAAAGAAGAATGCAAAGGGTTTAAGCAAATCGCATTGTTGATGGGGAGCAAAGAGGGCAGTAATGATAGTGGGACAACAGGTACCTTTTATGGGAATTTTAAACGGATCGATAATAAAGGACTCAATTATTTTATTATTACAGATAAAGACAAAAAAGAAAAATCGTTTATATGGCTGAGGCAATTTCCAGGTTCTGAAAATTTCATGAATGGAGGTATTGGGTATATAGGTAAGAGAATGAAAATTAAATACCAGGAGATGGAAGTTTATTTGCCACAGGCTAAAGGATATTATAAGGTTAAAGAAATTGTATCGCTAAGTGTTGAATAAGATTATAAATAGCCGTAAATTGTAAATAATATCCAAGCACGTTGTAAAATTTGTGAAAAAATGTATGCTTGTTTTTTGACAAAACTTATATAACATTGTATATCAAATAAACGAAAACGCTAAATTTTTAAAATATACGATCATGCTAATCACTGATCTTGAAATGGATGAGGCATTAATAGTTAATTCCTCATGGGGACCTGAAGACGAAAATTGGGAAGAAGAAGATGATGAAGATTTTGAGGATGAGGACTTTGACGACAGGCTCCAGGATATGGATGACCTGCATGAAATCCAGGTAGATGATGACTTGGGTGAGCCCGCTGTTGATGATGACGATCATCTTCCGGACGAGTATGAAGAAGAGGATGATGAATAGTCACCGTCTTAATATTCTCAACATTCCTGTTACCGGGTCTTTAACTTAAGGCATATTCTTGCTACCTTAGTGGCTGTGGAGAATTTTATTGTATCGGCACGTAAGTACCGTCCGGCTACCTTTGAAAGTGTTGTAGGTCAGCAGCATATTACCAATACGTTAAAAAACGCGATCAGGAATAACCAGCTCGCGCAGGCATTTTTGTTCTGCGGGCCGCGTGGCGTGGGTAAAACAACCTGTGCCCGTATCCTTGCTAAAACCATTAACTGCGAGAATCTGCAACCTAATGGTGAAGCGTGCGGGGTGTGTGCGTCGTGTACTTCCTTCCAAAATGGTAACTCATTCAATATACACGAGCTGGATGCTGCCTCCAATAACTCCGTCGACGATATCCGCAGCCTGATCGACCAGGTGCGTATACCGCCGCAAGCAGGCAGATATAAGATATATATCATCGATGAGGTGCACATGCTTTCCCAGGCAGCATTCAATGCCTTTTTGAAGACACTGGAAGAACCGCCTCATTATGCCATATTTATATTAGCCACTACCGAGAAGCATAAAATACTTCCCACCATATTATCGCGCTGCCAGATATTCGATTTTAACCGGATCCGGGTAGAAGATATGGCCAATCACCTGGCATCCATCGCCAATAAGGAAAGCATTCAATACGAACCGGATGGCTTGCACATCATCGCCCAAAAAGCTGATGGTGGGCTACGTGATGCTTTGTCGATGTTCGACCAGATCGTCAGTTTTTCTGATGGGAATGTCACTTACCGCACGGTAATTGATAACCTGAACATCCTCGATTACGATTACTATTTTAGTATTATCGACGGTCTGTTAAAGGAAGATACCGCTGGTACATTATTGTTGTTCGATGAGATATTGGGCAAAGGTTTTGATGGCGCTCATTTTATATCGGGTTTATCCGAACACTTCCGCAATTTGCTGGTAAGTAAGGATGCCACCACATTAAAGCTGCTCGAAGTAAGCGAAGGGATCAAGGCAAAATATTTGCAGCAATCGCAGGCATCGTCCGTATCGTTCCTATTGTCAGCAATGAATATCGCCAATCAGTGTGATCTGAGCTATAAACTCAGCAAGAATCAGCGTTTACAGGTGGAGCTCGCCTTACTCAAAATGTGTCATTTGCCCTCGGCATTTAATATGCTCACCGCACCGGTCGGAGAGATGACTGTTCGCCAACCGGCTGAACAGGTAAAAAAAAAACCTGATACCCCAGCGATAAGTCAGCCCGTTACCGCCAAAAGCAATAACGACGTATCTGTTGTAAGTGATCAACCGGTTGTTTATAATAAGGCCCAACCACCTGCCCCGGTAAAAGAACCTGTAAAGAATGGGGGTGAGCCAGTAGCTACAGAGAAGCCCAAGGTATTTATCCCTAATCAAAATGCAGCGTCAACTTCGATTAAAATCCCGTCATTAAAAGATTTGGGAAAAGCAACCGCCGCTGAAATGGCAGAGGAGGAGGATCCTTATATAAAAGGTGATGCCAGGGAAGATTTTACGATGGATGTCTTTTTAAAGCATTGGAGCGATTATGCCGCTAAGTTAAAAGCGGACGGGAACATGACCCTCGTAACTATATTTACCACTAACGCGCCAACAATGCTGAAGCCGTATCAGTTTGAGGTGGTGTTGGCCAACAAAACCCAGGAAAATCAGTTTAGAGATGATAAGCACAACCTGCTGAACTTTTTACGTGTAGGTCTTAGAAATTTCGACATCGAAGTGATTACCCGTATTGATGAGATTAAGGCTGCCAAGCGTCCATATACCACTACAGAAAAGTATCAGCATATGGCCAATAAAAATCCGCAGCTTGCAGAGTTAAGGCGCCGATTTAATCTCGATTTGGACTGATGTCGGAGGTCGGAAGTCAGACCTCAGACTTCATCTTCTCCTGTCATTCTTCGGATAGCCCTCTTCGTCAAGGTCATCACGGTTATCTTCCGGAGTGCGTGAAAGGATATCATCTATCGGATCAACGTCCACAATTTTTCCATCATTGTCAACATGCATGCCTAACTGATCCACATCGGTTTCAAGTGACTCATTTGGGATATATTCATCTGCAGTATCGTAAGGATTGGCCTCGTCATAAGTGGAATATGTATCTGCGCCATTCTTGGCCGATGTATGGTACGGATCGGGGTGATCATAATCCGGGTCTTCACTTTCTACATCATATTCAAAGCTGTCGTCATCAGAGTTGTAATTCAGGTCTTCAACATCAGATGCCTCACCTAAATCGTCCTTTAGTGTCCTGTCCCTGTCAGAATTTTCATCGTCAAATTCTGGATAGAATGTTCTCTTGGCCATAACTTATCGTTTTTTAATTAACAATAAAGTTCGGTCAAGGATTTGAAAAAATGATATAAATTTTCGATTAAAAATTAATCTGCTTGCGGTAAGAAGTCACCTCGCCGATAGAGAATTTTACCCCGATAACAAACTGGCTGTAAGCATCATTAAGGTGGCCTGAGTTGAATCCATCCAGTTCATCGCCAAATACTGCGTTGTACTGGTAACCCACGTCAATTTTAATATCCGGGCGCTGATATTTGTTAAATATTTTGAACTCGTAACCAATACGAACCGGAACAAATATCTGGCTGGTTTTATCAAGACCCGGCGTATAATATCCGGGGAACTGAACTGAGTATCTGTTTATGCTGGATATCTTGCTATAAATAATGCCTACCCCTGAGCCTATATACAGGTTTTTTAAAGCATTGGCCAACCCATTCCCTGAATAGTCGATCAGCTCGCCTGCCTGTAATTGTAACCTGAGAGCGTAATATTGATAGTCGGCAGCAAATTGCCTTCCGAGGGGATCGTTGATCGCATCGCCGCCAGCAAGCTTGCCAAACTGCGCTTCAAAAATATAGTTGATAAAAGGACTTTGGTTATAGTTGAAATTGAAGTTGACACCTTTTGTGCTTTTCGCTGTCACTACATCGCCATAGAACTGATTAAAGCCTAACGAGAAACCGACATCGTACCTTGCATAATCATAGCCAATCTGGGCCTTTGAAATGATGGAAGTTAAACATGTAAGGAGAGTTAAAAGGGCAGTTCTTACAATAAGTTTCGTCATAATCAGAGGATAGCCCTATACCTTGCTGGCAAACATTTATTTAAATATGTCACAATTTTATAAAAATAACTTGAATGTTTCACTAATTAACGCCGAAAACAAAATATTTGTTCAATCAGGAATATTATAATTTCAACAAAGTATTTAACAAATAGGAATACCATTTTTTTATATTTGAGCCCTTTAAAAACAGAAAACAAAACCAGGTTATGTCAAAAATTAAAGTAGAAAATCCCGTTGTAGAGCTTGACGGTGATGAAATGACCCGCATTATATGGAAATTTATCAAGGATAAACTGATCATCCCTTATCTTGATCTGGATATAAAATATTACGATCTGGGTATCGAATACCGCGACCAGACTGACGACCAGGTAACAATTGACGCTGCGAATGCTATTAAACAGTATGGTGTTGGTATCAAATGTGCTACCATCACACCGGATGAGGCCCGCGTAGAAGAGTTCGGGTTGAAACATATGTGGAAATCTCCAAACGGAACTATCCGTAATATTTTGGATGGTACTGTATTTCGGGAGCCGATTGTAATGTCGAACGTTCCGCGTTTGGTGCCGAACTGGACAGCGCCTATCTGCATCGGCCGTCACGCATTTGGCGACCAATACCGCGCTACCGACTTTTTGACCAAAGGCAAAGGCAAGCTGACCATCACTTTCACTCCTGAAGATGTCGTTGAAGTACAATCATACGACGTATTCAATTTTAAAGGCGACTGCGTTGCATTGGCAATGTACAACACCGATGAATCTATCAAGGGATTTGCCCGTGCCTGCTTTAACCAGGCTTTATTAAAGAAATGGCCTTTATATCTATCTACTAAAAACACCATCCTTAAAAAATACGATGGCCGTTTCAAAGATATCTTCCAGGAGATTTATGAAAATGAGTTTAAATTGGAGTTTGAAGCAAACCAGTTAACCTATGAGCACCGCCTGATCGATGACATGGTGGCATCAGCATTGAAATGGCATGGTAACTTTGTTTGGGCTTGTAAAAACTATGACGGCGACGTACAGTCGGACACCGTTGCCCAAGGGTTCGGTTCATTAGGTTTAATGACTTCTACATTGGTTACTCCTGATGGCAAAACCATGGAAGCTGAGGCTGCACACGGTACTGTTACACGCCATTACCGCGATCACCAGGCTGGTAAACCAACATCAACTAACCCGATTGCTTCCATTTTTGCATGGACAAGAGGTTTAGAGTTCCGAGGCCTGTTAGACGGCAACAAAGAGTTGATTAAATTCTGCAAAACGCTGGAAGAAGTTTGTATTGAAACTGTTGAAAGCGGAAAAATGACCAAGGACCTTGCTATCACTGTCAAATCAAAAGTGGAGCACGGAACAGATTACCTATACACGGAAGAATTCCTTGAAGCTATTGACCAGAATTTGAAGAAAAAACTAGGTAAATAATACGCGGAATATTAGTTGTGATGAATCCGCATTCAGAACCCATTTACATGTGTAAATGGGTTTTTTGTTGAAATTATTTGCCTACTTTTGTGTATGGGTGCTCAATTAGATTCCATAAAAACGAAATTGAATCAACTAAAGCCCGAGTTGATCTTGAAATATCCTATAGCGTCAATCGGCCTTTTTGGATCTGTTGTGCGTGATGATTTTACCGAGAATAGCGATATAGACATCATCGTGGAATTTAATGGTACAATAGGTATTGAATTTATAACCTTAGCCGAGGATATTGAGCGTAAGCTGAATCGAAAAGTCGATCTGGTTTCCAGGGGAGGGATCAAGCAAAAATATCTAAAAGTGATAGAACCTCAAATAGTATATGTCTGACCGTCAGCCTAAACTTCTTCTGGAAGACATACTTGATAGCGCACAAAAGATCATTTCGTATACCAGTAATCTATCTTTTGAAGAGTTTATTGCGGACAGCAAAACCATTGATGCTGTAACAAGAAACTTCGAAATTATAGGTGAGGCTACTAACCGCTTGCCCGATGAAATTAAAGAAACCAATTCCAGTATTGATTGGTTTAAGATGCGAGGCCTGCGTAATCGAATCGTCCACAATTATTTCGGAATAGATCATAAGATAATTTGGGCGATCAAAGAGGAATATCTAAATGAACTAATAGTCCAAATCACGGAACTAATAAACAAATATTGATTGTAATAATATGTCAGCATTATATCCCTTAAAATTCAAAACCATTTATAAAGACAAAATCTGGGGCGGTCAGAAGATCAAAACCTATTTACATAAAGATTTCGGCAGCCTGCCCAACTGCGGGGAGACCTGGGAAATATCGGGGGTTAAGTCGGATGTTTCTGTTGTGGCGAATGGTGAATTGGAAGGTCAATCACTGGCAGATCTATTGGAAAAATACCAGGATAAATTGGTCGGCAAAAAAGTCTATGATCATTTTGGCAATATTTTCCCATTGCTGGTAAAATTTATTGATGCCAATGATGATTTGTCGATTCAGGTACACCCAAATGACGAACTGGCAAAGAAACGCCATAACTCGTTCGGAAAAACGGAGATGTGGTATGTGATCGAGGCCGATTCGGGTTCGACATTAATATCAGGTTTTAATCAAAAGGTTAATAAGCAGATATATGTAGATAAACTGAATAGTGGGCATATTATGGATATTCTGAACCGCGAGGATGTTTCTGGAGGGGATGTTTTCTTTTTGCCGGCCGGTAGGGTGCATACCATCGGTAAAGGTTTACTGATTGCCGAGATACAACAAACATCGGACATTACGTATCGGATCTATGATTTTGACCGTGTAGATGATAAAGGCAATAAGCGCGAATTGCATACAGAAGAGGCATTGGCAGCTATCGACTATAACTTTTACCCCGAATACAAAACCAAATATCAGCCTGAAAAAAATGAAACGGTAAAACTGGTAAAATGCCCATATTTTACGACTAACATCCTGGATTTTACTGAAAACACTTCAAAGGATTACTCCAATCTGGATTCTTTTGTTATTCATGTTTGTGTTGAGGGAGAATATACTTTAGAAGCCGGCGGTAAACAATATCCGGTAAAAATGGGAGAGTGCATTTTGCTGCCAAAAACAATCAACTCAGTCGAACTAAAAACTAAGAAAGGCTTTAAAATACTGGAGAGCTATATTGAGTAGAATAGTGAGTTGTGAATGGTCAATAGTGAGTAATGAATATTTTTTATTCAAAGGACATTGACCGCTGACCATTCAGTTAAACCAACCTGATAATAAACTTGGTTCCCTCGTTCACCTTACTTTCGACACTGATGGAGCCGCCGAGTGCTTCTATTTGGTTACGGGTGATAAATAAGCCAATACCTTTAGCTTCAGGGTGGTTATGGAAGGTTTTGTACATGCCGAAGACACTGTCGCCGTAGCGTTCCATATCTATACCTAAACCGTTATCCTCAAAATACAGGTAAACATGGTTCCCGTCCCTGGCGGTGCTGCATTTAATAACCGGTGTATGGGCCGGGTTTCTGTATTTCAGCGAATTGGTCAAAAGATTTTGTAATATACTTTCCAGGTAAGCCGGTATGTAATTTACCTCCGGACATTTGCTAAAGTCGTATTGAATATTTGCCTGGGTAGATTTTATATTACTTTCAAGCGCCGACATGACAGTTTTAAACGTTGCTTCAAAATCCAGGCGTTTACGTTCTTTACCGATCTCTGTTTGTATTTTAACGATTTCGCTCAGGTGGTCAATGGTAGTTTTTAAACTTTCGCTGATCGACTTGATATGGGCGAAAATCTCTTTCTTATCATCAGCAACATCAGTCTGGTCGTGCAGGTTCACCATAAATTGCAGATTGCCTGTATGCGAACGCAAGTTGTGCGATACGATGTAGGCAAAATTCTGCAGGCGCTTGTTTTGATCGCTCAGCAGGTTCACCGCATTCTGAACATCCATCTCCTTCTTTTTGATATAGTCGATGTTCTGGAAAATACAGCGTGCGGTTACACATTGACCATATTCATCAATTACAGCAATACCTCTGGCCCGTAACCATATCTGGTTATTTCTTGCCGTGCGGAATAAAAGCTCCAAATCAAATGGCTGCGAGTATTGAATAATATTATCAATCGCGGCACTCATCGCTTCGCGGTATTGTGGTTCGAAGAAACTTATAGTCTCTTCAATGGTCAGCTTAACCTTGTCTTGCAGTTCAAATACATCATAAGCTTCGCGCGAAAGGGTTATCGTTCTGCTTTTAACGTCGATCTCCCAACCGCCAACTTTGGCTACCTTGATGGTCTCTTTGAAAAGGAAATCATTACGGTTGGCCTGAAGCTCTAATAATCTGAAGTCGTGAACATCTACGATGGACCCTGTAATCTTCGGCTCGGTTTTGTCACCCCATTTTTTTACGGTGCTCTCAAACCAGCGGTAGCCTTTGCGTTTAGTTAAAAGGCGTATAAGCACGGTTTCAGCCGGATCGTGAAGGTGCCTGTTTAATGATCTCTGAAATACGGGTTTATCTTCGTAGTAAAGAAGATTTTCAAAGAAGAAGTCGTACGTGTTAGGTATATCACCCGAGTCGTATCCTAAAATGGAATAGAACCCGGAAGACCATTTCACGTCTTTCGTGATGATGTTATATTCCCAAATACCTGTGTTTATTGCATTAATAAGGTCGGTAACATGGAAATCGCCATCATAAGAAAACTTGTCTCCTTCTGTAATGCTCATATTCTCAGATAGTTCACAATACCTCTATGATGGTTAAAGTATACTTTAGTCATAAGTTCAAATTAATCGATGACGGGTATTATTCATCTTAACGGTTTAGCATAACAAATTAGATACCAATCATTTAAAGCAAAAAAATAAGGATTAAATGTATCCCTTATTTCCTTCATTTACAATTGGTTATTTTACGTTAAATGAAGGTATAAAGTTCTGCTTCTAAGTATAATTTTGAATTTTTCCCCGTGTTGAATACCTTAAAATGGGAAATAAATTGCCCATATAATGCTGATGTTCAAATGAGTATCTGAACACTAATAGAAAAGGGATTTTGTGAAGAAAATACTTAAAGAGGTTGCTGTTTAATCAGTGAAGTTCTTCTTTTGTAATTTTTTATGAATTTCGACGGTTTGCATCAGGGCCGCAGAGCCATACCAGGGATGTAGTTCCATCACTAATGAACCTGCCTGGATAGCCGGGTCTGTTTCGGTTAATTTTTTTGCTTCTTCAATAGTAGACACATTAAAAATGAAGATGCCTTTTATAGGCTGATCATCCATAAACGGACCTGCAATAATGAGTTTGCCCTCATCTGCTAATCGTGTAATATTTTTCAAATGGGCCATTTGCAGTTTTATGCGCGCGACAGAATCCGTTGGCCGGTTTGGGCCGGCTTTTAAGAAGGCCATCACATATTGTTTCATGCCATAATCATCGGCTCCAAGTTTTTGGGCCAACTGGGCATCATATTGAGGGTTTTTTGATTGCGCGAAGCAATTGATGGTTCCAATTAATAACAACGCGACAAGCAGATTACGTATCATGATCAAATTGATTAGCAGTATAAATGTACTAATCCCCAAACTTCTTTTCAAATTCTGCTAAGGCATCTTTGGCAATCCATCTGGCGGCTTTGCTATCCTGTTGAGCTATCCGTTTAGCACATTCTGTTGAAGCTTTGCATAAGTTTTTATTCCGTTTGCCTATTTGCCGCAACGCCCAGTTAACCGCCTTTTTTACAAAATTACGGTCATCCCAGGCTTCTCTTTCTATGATAGGAAAGAATGGCATAAAGGCTTCGTCACTTGCCGTCTTATCATGAACTGCAAATTCAGCCATTAATACAAAGCCCGCACGTTTGATATATTCTTTGTCAGATTGGCTATATTCTAATGCTTTTTCAATGGCATAAGGCGTGCGATCAAATAAATTACCACAAACCTGGTCGCATACATCCCACGAATAGAAATCCGCCGCCCAATTATCCATTTGTTCAGGTGTGACAAGTTTAGGATCATCCACTAATGAAGCCAGCACCCGGCATTCATGTATTCCTGTTGCCCAAAGATCAAGCGCCAATTGATGATCTTTCTTAATGGCCTTGGCTACTTTTCTGAGATTAGGCAACGATATACCCAAAGCTTTTGAATTATCTACGGCGAAGCGCTTCATGCCTTCGAGGTATTTGGGATCAGAAGTTTGTTTTAGTCGTTCGATAATTTCTTCGGCATTCATAATTCCGATAGCCATTTTTCGTGTTGAGCTTTAATGGCCTCATGGCTCAATAGATTATTTTCGTCAAAGCTTTCATCATATGCTATCATCAGTTCCGCTTTTTGTTCAGGACTTAAGGAATTTATAAGGTGTCCACTTAAATTGTCATCCATTTTGAAATAACTTGATAGCACTAATCTAATAAATTAGTCATCAAGATAGTCAATAAAAAAGCCGGGACACCCCGGCTCAAAAATTCTCATATCTCAAATCTCACGTCTCAAATCTGATATTACAGATTTCCTCGCAACTCCTGCTCACGTTCAATTGCTTCAAAAAGAGCTTTAAAATTGCCAGCGCCGAATGAACGAGCACCTTTACGCTGAATGATCTCGAAGAACACCGTTGGCCTGTCTTCCAGTGGTTTGGTGAATATCTGCAATAAATATCCCTGGTCATCACGGTCGACTAATATGCCTAATTCCTTAAGTGGTTCAAGGTCTTCATCGATATGTCCTACGCGTTGGATAAGATCGTCATAATAGGTATTGGGCACATGCAAAAACTCAACACCACGATTCTTCAATTCCGTTACCGTTTCAACAATATGATCGGTGGCTAAAGCCAGATGTTGTACGCCTTCGCCCTCATAAAACTCCAGGTATTCTTCTATCTGCGATTTCTTTTTGCCTTCGGCAGGCTCATTGATAGGGAACTTCACATAGCCGTTGCCATTGCTCATTACCTTACTCATCAGAGCTGAATATTCCGTCGAGATCATTTTATCATCGAAAGTCAGAATGTTTTTAAAGCCCATCACCTCTTCATAAAAGCTCACCCAGTTATTCATTTTGTGCCAGCCTACATTGCCTACGCAATGGTCCACATACATCAGGCCGGTAGGGGTTGGGTTATAGTCCGAATGCCATTCCCGGTAGCCTGGCAGGAAGACGCCATTATAATTCTTGCGTTCCACAAACAAGTGCACAGTTTCGCCATAAAGCTTTATACCACTTGTGCGGACTTCGCCATGTTCATCCTTCATCGTTTGTGGCTGCTGGTAAGGCTGTGCTCCACGTTTGGTCGTCTGTTCAAATGCATCATAGGCGTCATCCACCCACAAAGCCAGTATTTTAACACCATCACCGTGTTTTTTAAGATGATCGGCTATAGGATGATCAGAGTGCAAAGGAGTTGTCAGCACCAGGCGTATTTTGTCTTGTTTTAATACATACGATGCCCGGTCACGAACGCCTGTCTCAGGTCCGGCGTAAGCCAGACTCTGAAAGCCGAAAGCCGTTTTATAATAATAAGCTGCCTGCTTGGCATTGCCTACATAAAATTCAACATAATCCGTACCGTTCAATGGTAAAAAATCTGTTGATTGTTGTGTTTTATCTACTGTTAGTGTTTGCATTTTTTAATTAGTGAATGAGTGAGTTAGTGAATTAGTGATTGAAAAACCTTTTAGCTGTTAATCAATTATTGAATTACTGAACTACTGATTAAGCCTTTTACCTTTCAGCTTTCACCTTTCAGCTTCCTTCCGCCCAGCTTTTGTAATAATTCTCGTCTTCAATTTTAAGTGCATCTTCGGTCAGCATCAATGGCCTGAATGGGTCGATCATAACCGCCAATTCATCTGTTGATTCTTTGCCTATTGATCGTTCAACTGTTCCTGGTGCCGGTCCGTGCGGAATACCGCCGGGATGCAGGGTGATCTGTCCTTTTACTACACTTTTGCGGCTCATAAAGTCACCATCCACATAATATAAAACCTCGTCACTATCTACATTACTATGATTGTATGGCGCAGGAATAGATAGCGGGTGATAATCGAATTTTCGTGGTACAAATGAACAGATCACAAAGTTGTGCCCTTCAAAGGTTTGATGCACCGGTGGTGGCTGGTGTAACCTGCCTGTTATCGGTTCAAAATTGTGTATAGAGAAGGCATAAGGATAATGGTAGCCGTCCCAGCCAACAAAATCGAAAGGGTGCGTACCGTAGATGTAAGGATAAATCAACCCTTGTTTTTTGATTAGGATCTTAAAATCACCTTTTTCATCATGCGTTTCCAGTTCAGTCGGCAGCTTTAGGTCGCGCTCACAATAAGGTGCGTGTTCCATCAACTGCCCGAATTGGTTCAGATAACGTTTGGGCGACCGTATCGGACTAAAACTTTCTACAATAAACAGGCGGTTATCTTCAGTGTCAAATTCCAGTTGGTAAATGGTGCCGCGGGGTACAATCAGGTAATCGCCATATTCAAACGGAATGTTACCATAGCCCGTTTTTAATGTTCCCGAACCCACATGTACGAAAATTACCTCATCGGCCTGGCTATTTTTATAAAAATAATCCGTCATGGATTTGCGCGGAGCTGCCAGCGAGATGTGCAGGTCGCTGTTGACTAAAACAGGTTTGCGGCTTTTCAAGTAGTCATCCTCCGGTTCGATTTTAAAACCGATGAGGCTGGTATGTTTCAGGTGCTTTTCACGGGCAATCTTCGGTTCAACCGAATACGGCTCACCCAGCGTTTTCACGATAGTGGGCGGATAGGTGTGGTATACCAGTGAGTAAAGACTCGAAAAGCCTTCGGTGGATACCAGTTCTTCGGCATATAAAGTGCCATCGGGCTTACGAAATTGCGTATGCCGCTTTGGCGGGATTTTCCCTAATTTATGATATACGGGCATGGTTTATAATTTGGTTGTAAAGTTGGAATGTTGTAAGGTTGAAAAGTTTTATAATCAATCACTTACCCATTCCACAATAAAACGAATATGAAGCTATAATAGTTTTAGGGAGAGCTGTAAGGCCACTAACTTTGCAACGTTTCAACCTTACAACTTTTCAACAGAAATTAGTACTGTGCCAGTACAATCTTAGCAAGCACAGCATCCCTGAAAGATGAAGCATCACTCATAGAAGTGAGCCCAAGGGAAAACAGGAAATGTTTTTGTATGCGTAGCATTTCTATACAAAGTTAGCTTAGATATATTTAATATACAAGCATAGAGGGTGATTGGTGAATAGTCAGCAGTCAATATAGATTCACCATTCACCAGGGAAATCGCTTTTAAAAAATTATCGGTGATTTTGGCTAAAGCCCCTGTGCTTTTGTTATCCTTTCCGCCCCATAAATGGGACGGCAATGAAATTAAACTATTTATGTTCGTTGCCGTTGGCTTTAGCCAACGGCTAAGTTGGAGTAATTAAATGGCTTTAGCCGCACAAATTTACACCTCTGAAATTTTAAACGCGATTTCCCTGACCATTCACTATTGACTATTCACCATTCAACTAAAATCAATAGCTTTGAGACACCAATCTAACCACCATGAAACTTGTATCCTATAAAACCGAAGACCGCGAGCACCTGGGCATATTTGTTAACGGTCATATCTATAACCTCAACTCGTGCCACAAGCTGCTGCCTGATAATATGAACGATTTTTTATGGGGTGGTGATGAATTGATGGATCGGGCCAGAAAGGTGAATGATGATATTGCATCGGGTAAACTGGAGGCGAAAGAAGAGTTATTTTTTGAATTGCTGGCGCCGGTGCCTCATCCTGCATCCTGCCGGGATGGATATGCTTTTCGCCAGCATGTAGAGGCGGCAAGGCGTAACCGTAAGGTGCCTATGATCCCTGAGTTTGATCAATATCCGATCTTCTACTTTACCAACCATAATGCGATCCAGGGCATGGGTGAGATAGAGTGCATGCCTGATCATTTTAATAAATTGGATTTCGAGCTGGAAGTAGCCGTCGCCCTCAATAAAAAAGGCCGGAATATTAAAGCTGCCGATGCAGATAGCTACATAGCGGGTTATATGATTATGAACGATATGAGCGCGCGCACTTTGCAGATGGAGGAAATGTTATTGAACCTTGGCCCTGCAAAAGGAAAGGATTTTTCGACGGTGATTGGTCCGTGGTTGGTTACTCCTGATGAATTGGAGCAGTATAAAGTGCCTGCCAGGCCCGGTCATACAGGCAGTAATTATAAGCTGATGATGAAATGCCATGTGAACGGTAAACAAGTATCCAATGGTAATATGGCTGACATGGACTGGACCTTTGCCGAGATCATTGAGCGTTGTGCCTATGGTTGCGACGTGCTGCCGGGTGATGTAATTGGTTCGGGGACAGTTGGTACGGGTTGCTTTCTTGAATTAAATGGCACCGGTTTGCTAAACGATCCGAACTATCAAACCCAATGGCTACAACCCGGCGACTTAGTCGAAATGGAGGTAACAGGATTGGGTATTCTAAGCAATGTGATTAAAAAAGCTGATAGTAATTTTTCGATACTGGATTTGAAGAAAAAGTAAGATTGTTCCGGTCATTCGTTTTCTGAGTAATTTGAATTGCGAACAGACCGATAATATTAAAGCATCAAATAGTATGTTCGTTTGTTTTCTAAGCAGGTAAAGAATGAACAAAACGAACATACTTTCGCAATTGCTAATTAATTGCGTTGTTTCATCCTGTTTGTAATCTGTCCCAGTCTAAAAACGAACGAACAACGTTGAAGTTGATTAGTTGAATAAGTTAAGTGGTTGATTAGGTTAATAATAATAGGCACAGTTAATTGGGCACTACCTCGTCAGCCCAACTCAATCAACCAATCTAACCCAATTAAACCCAATCAACCTAATCTAACTCAATTAAATAACCCTATCAAACTCAGTCAACCACTAATTATCATCGCAATCAATTAATATAATACTTACTGCACTGCGATAAATAATATAAATTAATTGCATACTTAAATTAATAATACTCCTCCCTTACCCGCTTACTTAATAAAAGTAAAGGATGGCTTTGCAGTAAATAGACCGGGAAAATGGAATGATGATTAGCAGATGTGCTATACTAACAAAGATAGCAAAAAAGATTGGGATACCCTATTCTCTGCGATAATAAATTTAGCCTGATCGTTTGTTCGTTTGTTTTCTAAGCAGGTAGGGATAAAACAAAACGAACAGAGCGGTTGAGATTATGAAGATAGCATACTCAATCAGCCGTTTCATTCTGTTCTCTGCTCATCTACTTAAAAAACGAACGAACAAACCACTATTGCTGATTGAATATTTGCCTACTGCCCATGGTTAAGTGCAAACTTTAATTCCTGTTCGCTGCTCATCTACTTAAAAAACGAACGAACAAACAATTATATCAATGGCTCCTGCTGGCTAAGGCAATGGAAGCTACCCAATCCCCAGATGATATCTGTTGAATCGATGCCGATGACTTTACGATCAGGGAAGCATTGTGTCAAGATATCCAGTGCCCTGCCATCATTTTTACAACGATAGGTAGGCACTACTACAGCCGCGTTACTTATGTAGAAGTTTGCATAAGAAGCAGGCAAACGCTGACCATCATAGTAAACCGGATCAGGCATAGGCAGCTCTACTATATTCAATTGCTTGCCATTCAGCAGGCGCATGGTTTTAAGTGTTTCCAGGTTTTCCTGAAGGATGTGGTAGTTCTCGTCGTTTTTGTTTTCTTCGATGACAGTGACTATGGTATCTTCATTGGTAAAACGGGTAATATCGTCGATATGGCCATCAGTATCATCCCCAATTATGCCATCACCCAGCCATAGCACCTGTTCTACGCCATAATAGTTTTGAAGATAAGCTTCTATTTGCCCTTGATTTAGATGCGGATTACGATTCTGATTCAACAGGCAAGCTGTGGTCGTCAATACAGTCCCTTTCCCATTAAAGTCGACCGAGCCGCCCTCCATTACTATACCCGGATGATAAACCGGCAGGCTGAAATGATTGGCAATTTTGGTAGGGATCACATCATCCAGATCATACGGAGGGTATTTGTTACCCCATGCATTATAGCCCCAATCGACAATTACTTTTTGCTTAGCATCACTATTGATCAGGAACGCAGGTCCGTGATCGCGGCACCAGGCGTCATTGGTAGGAAATTCGAAGAATTCAATTCTCTTCGAGTCAACACCAGCCAATTGCAACTGCGTTTTTGCAAAGGCAGCCATCTGCTCATCTACCACATTAATACGAACCAACTCGCCTTCCGAGACTGCTTTTATGAACTCGCAGTACGGGCGATAAATGGTTGCGATTTTGCCGGGCCATGATTCTTCCTTATGCGGCCAGCTTAGCCAGGTAGCAGTATGTTTTGCCCATTCGGCAGGGAAGTGGAAGCCTTTTAAAGAGTCGATGGTCGATGGTTGATAGTCCATAGTGTTTTGTTTTGTCCATAGATCATAGACCATGGTCGATGGTTATTTATTATAACGAATTTCTTAAAGCAGTGAGCATTTTAATCAAGATTTGATATTCGTCATAAAGCAATTGAAAATCCGCTTCATTTACAATATCTCTTCTTTTACCAACAAATAAACAAGACACTACTTCAATGCCTGAGCGTATTGAATAGTTCAAAAAAACTTTAAAAACAGCATTACTCTGTCCCGTGCATCCCTCTGCGATATTTAATACTACCGAATCGGCGGCTCTTTTTATTTGAGACGTCAAAACATACAATTCCTCTTTCGGGAAAGTCTTTGTCAATTTATTTACGTCGACGGTTAAGTCCAGTGCTTTTTGCCAGACTTGAGGGCTCTCGAATTTAAATGTCATGGATTTTTTCTTGCTATGGTCTATTGACTATGGTCCATGGACTCACTACACTTCGTCGTCAATAAGTCGTTTGGTGATTGGCTGATAAGAATCGATCCTTCTGTCGCGCAAAAATGGCCAATGGGTACGATAATAATCAGTCTTTTGAAGATCAAGTTCCTGTACTATTACTTCCTCATCAGTATGAGATGCCTGGTGTATCACACTGCCGAATGGATTGGCAAAGAATGATCCTCCCCAGAATTTTAATTCTTCTTCCTGGCCTACACGGTTCACACTCACCACGTGAACACCGTTGGCAACAGCATGCGAGCGTTGGATAGTCTGCCATGCATTGTACTGCTCGGTATTGGTAGCATCGTCCTGACTGGTGGCCCAACCGATGGCAGTAGGGTAGAATAATATTTCGGCACCCATCAATGCAGTGATGCGTGCAGCTTCGGGATACCATTGATCCCAGCAGATCAGCACACCGATAGTGGCAAATTTAGTTTTGAATACTTTATAGCCCAGATCGCCGGGAGTAAAGTAGAATTTTTCATAAAAGCCCGGATCATCCGGGATATGCATTTTGCGGTATTTGCCCAGGTATTCGCCATCGGCATCCAATACAGCAGTAGTATTATGATAAAGACCTTGTGCCCGTTTCTCGAACAATGAGGCAACGATGACCACATTCAGTTCTTTGGCTACTTTTGACAGCTCGTCAGTTGACGGGCCGGGGATAGCTTCTGCCAGCTTGAAATTATCGTAATTTTCTACATCGCAGAAATACAGCGAGGTAAACAATTCCTGCAAACAAACTATTTGTGCACCTTTTGCAGCTGCTTCGCGTACCTTAACAATCGCCTTTTGCAAATTCTGCTGTTTATCAGCAGTGCACGACATCTGCACCAAACCAACCTTTACTTTAGCCATAGCCTTTAAATTTTGCGCAAATTTAAGATTTTAATGTTAACTGAAATGTCAATTTAAAACGCATTAAGGGTAATAGGTTTTAAAATTATAACAGCAGAAGGAGGCTCCTCTGGAGCCCAAATACATTTATTAATACATACTATAAACAGGCGACTCCTATGGAGTCAACCATTTTGTTGGCTATAACTCCGTAGGAGTTTCCTGTTTATAGAAAAAAAATAATGTTTTAGGCTCCATAGGTGCCTCCTTTTTTTAAAGAGATAAAAATACAGCGTAGTACTGAAGATAAATTTATCGTACAATCACTTGAGCATCGGTGTAATCTAAAAAAAACATACTTTTGCAGCCGATGACAACATTTGAAGAAGCAGTAGAGGACAACCCCAATCCCCGAACCTGGAAACATAAAGTTTGGAATGTAACCAAGTTACTTTTAAAACTCGCGGTTACTTCGGTGTTGCTGTGGTATGTGTTCAGTAAACAACCCATAGGCGAAATCAAGGACCGGCTTTTACATGCTAATTATTGGTGGATGCTTCTGGCGATAGTGATGTACGCCTGCTCGATGATCGCATCTGCATGGCGATTGCTCAGCTTTTTCAAATCAATTGATTTACGTTTAGATCCTCGGTTTAACCTAAGGCTATATTCGCTGGGAATATTTTATAATCTGCTTTTGCCGGGTGGCATAGGCGGCGATGGCTATAAAATCTACCTGTTGCATAAGCGATATAATTTACAAGCAAAAAGGGTATTCTGGGCTATAGCGTTCGACCGCCTCAGCGGGCTTTGGGCCATTGGCTTAATCGTGGTGGCCCTTACCATATTTATTCCACAAATACAGGAGCAGATACATATTGCCATTCCTATGGCGATATTCGTGGTGGGTACAGCTGTCTACTATTTGGTAGTAAAAATATTCTTTAAAGATTTTACCAGACACTTTTTTAAGGGACATGCTAAGGCGGTTATTGTACAATCGTTCCAGATATTGGCGATACTTTGCTTTTTGATGGGGCAGGATTTTCATGGCAAGTTTGCGCCTTACCTGTTATCATTCCTAATCTCAGCTTTGGCTGCGGTAGTGCCTATTACCTTTGGTGGTGCAGG
>Ga0157375_10001623_pt1 | contig 19346 bp, 19 predicted proteins | sample M35metaG_FD_115311 | JGI IMG/M metagenome (GOLD analysis project Ga0157375, IMG submission 115311) | Miscanthus rhizosphere microbial communities from Kellogg Biological Station, Michigan, USA - M3-5 metaG | ecosystem: Host-associated > Plants > Roots > Rhizosphere > Soil | place: USA: Michigan... | reverse complement strand
CTGGACGACGTCGTCTTCATCGAGACCACTCAGGTCAAGAAGATCCTCGGCGGCGTCGGCGGTACGCAGAACGTGTACCAGTCGCTCTTCCTGGGCGACAACGCCTTCGGCCACGCCATCTCCCTCCCGGTGGAGTTGCGTGACGGCGGTATCCTCGACTTCGGTCGTGAGCACGCCCTCGCGTGGTACGCCATCTGGGGCCTCGGTCTGATCACCGACCAGGCCGTCGTGGTGGCCGAGACCAACTGATCTCGGTTCTTCGCTCCAACCAAGAAGGGTCTCTGGACTACGGTCCGGAGGCCCTTCTTGGCTATTCTCGTTAGTAGCCGGTAAACCGGTTCCACATTCGTGTTCTACAAGGAGAATCAAATGCCCCGTGCAGCAGTTCGTCCCGGCGACGTCACCGGTCGTGAGAAGGCCCGCCTGGAGAAGGAAGCAGCCGTGGAGTTGGAGGCTCGCCGTGGCGAGATCACCCTCATGGCTGAGGCGCAGCGCGCCGAGAACCTGGACGTCGTCGACCTGACCAACGGCCCCATCGTGGCCCCCGAGGTCATCGAGGTCGTCGAGGTCGTGGACGTCAAGCGCGCCGACCGGGAGTTGCGCGTCAACACCGACCTGGAGCAGGTCACCTTCGGCGCTGGGAACCACTACGACTTCCAGGAGGGTCGCCGCTACAAGGTGCCCGCCGACCTGTACGACCACCTCGACGAGAAGGGCTACGTGTGGCACTGAAGCCGCCGCGCTCTGGGGACCACTTCACCCTTGCCGTTGACCACGGTGAGGGGAAGGGGTCGCTCACAGCCGGAACCGCAATCGAGGTGATCGACGTCGTCGAGCCCGGCACTCCCGGAACCGGGTCTGCTGAGGGCGAGAAGGTCGTCGTCTTCGCCGCGTGGGAGAGCAGCACCGTTCTCGACGACCAGGGCCAGCCCCTGGACGGGATCGCCGTGCGACACCTCTCTCGTCCCCTGTCCGCTTTCCGAGCACTGGTGGCCTGAGCCATGGCTTCTGCCGTACTCCCCGACGCCGCTGCGAGCACCTCGCTCGACGGCATCACGAAGCGTGGCGCGTCCACGGTCTACCTGGCGCTCCTGACCGGATCGGTCGACGCCTCTGCGACCGTGGCCACGCTGCCCGAGGTCGGCACTGCTGGGTACGCCCGTCAGCCGCTGGCCTGGACCGTTCCGGCCCGCCCGACGCCCGACCAGCCGGTGACCACGCTGAACTCGGCGCTGATCACCTTCGGCCCGTTCACCGCAGCCATGTTGCAGGACGCGCAGTGGGCGGCTCTGGTCACCAGCGCGAGCGGCACGTCGGGCACGGTGCAGTACGCCTGGCCGCTCCCGCAGTCGCTGACCGCTGACGTCAACGAGAGCATCCAGATCCCCATCAACAAGATCGCCATCGCGCAGAACTGAGGACCAGATGGCCACCACGGCGTCGATCATTGCAAGGGTTCGCCGTGAGTTGGGCGACTTCGAGCAGCACTTCCGCGCCAGCCTGCGGGCGGACGGGGAGCAGACGGTCTTCGACCTGCCTGCGACCAACGTCGTGGGGGTCTCGGTCACCAAGATCCACGGGGGCGACGTCGTCCTGCTGATCACCGGCACGGACTTCACCCTGGACGGCCAGGAGGGGACCATCGCCTTCGACGAGGCCCCCGAGGACGCAACGGTCTTCATGGTCGAGGGGACGTGCACCGGCCTCTTCACGGACGAGGAGATCGGCCACTACGTCCACGACGCCTTCACCCAGCACACGCACGGTGTCCTGGTCTCGACCCGCTACCGGGACGAGCACGGCTTCATCGAGTACGTGGATGAGGCCATGACGCTGGAGACGCTCCCGGAGGTCGAGGAGTTGCTCGTGGCCCTGCTGGCCACCATCGAGGCGCTGTGGGCCCTCTCCACGGACGCCAGCACCGACATCGACATCCAGACCGCCGAGGGCACCTCCGTCCCGCGTAGCCAGCGCTACGCCCAGTTGCGGCACCAGATCGACGTCCTGACGGAGAAGTACACCGACCTGTGCAAGCAGTTGAACGTCGGGCTGCACCGCATCGAGGTCGGCACCCTGCGTCGGGTCAGCCGGACCACCGGTCGTCTCATCCCGGTCTTCACCGAGCGCGAGTACGACGACCACCGTCTGCCGACCCGCCAGTTGCCGAAGATCGACAAGCGCGACCAGGACGAGTCCGGGATCCCGAGCCCGCTCTTCGGCTCCTGGGGCTACTGATGGCTGCCAGCGAGCACCTGCACCCGTCGGAGTTCGGGGAGCAGTTGGACATGCTCCGTCCGGCCCACGAACTGATGAGCATCCCCGGCGACTTCCCGGCCAGCCGCGCCGCGCAGGGCTGGGACCGGAAGTTGAGCGAGTCGAAGATGCCGATGGACGTGGCCTACCAGATGGGCCGCAAGAAGAAGTCCAAGGAGCCGTCGCTGCACGACAGCATCCGGCAGACCGGCGTTCGCTGGCCTGTGTCCCTGAAGCAGCGTGACGGCAAGTCGATCATCAACGACGGCCATCACCGCATCGCAGCGGCCAACGACATCGACCGCAACATGCTCATCCCGGTGACCCACTCATGAGCCGCCTGGACTGGAAGCGGGGCCGGTTCTCCGTCGACTTCGAGCAGAACGAGATCAACTCGGGGCTGCGCGGTCGGCAGGGGGAGACCGGCGACAGCGTCGACTGGTATCGCTTCGACAGCGAGGCGTCGGTGATGGACGACATCTACGACGAGGGCACAGGCACGGGCAAGGCCTACCGGGGCCCCTTCGTCGTCCCCATGCTCCACGTCGTGCGCGAAGAGGGCTCGAACGAGAACACCGACACCGGCACCTACTGGAACGACAGCGTGCACGCGACGGCGTCCTTCGACCAGTTGCGCCGGGCTGGGTTCACCTTCCTTGACCTGGACCACCAGAACTACCTGAAGGACCGGTTTGTCTACGACGACCGCGTGTTCCGGGTCACCCGCCTGGAGGTTCTCGGGCAGATCAAGAAGCGCGACGTGATCGTCAGCATCGACGCCACCCAGGTCAAGGGCGACGAACTCACGAACGACGCTCAATTCAAGCGCTGGAGCGCCTGACGGTATTAACACGGAATCGGAATGGGCTGCGATCCTAGAAACGCGAACAACAACCGCCCATACGAACTCCAGCGAGGCCATCATGAATGGTGTTTCTCGTGATGCCAAGTACGGCACCACGCGCAGCGATGCTGCGTCTGTGCACGAGTTCGTAAAGGGATTCCAGGCCGCTGAGTCGGCCAAGGTCGTCAAGCCTCTCCTGGGTGCTGCCGCTGGTGGCATCCTCGCCTACACGGCGTACTGGTCCCGAGGTAAGCGATGACCTGGCTCCTCAACGAGGACGCGGGCCTGAAGAAGAAGTTCGCCGGACTGACGGTCTCCGATGTCAACTCGCCGACCCGCCCCGTGCTGGTCCGCTTCCGGCTTCCGGAGAACGAGTTCAAGGACATGACCTTCCCCGCCGTCGTCATCGACCACGGTGGGATCTCGAAGGCTGACGACCGGGAGCACCGGGGGAGCGCGCTGCTTCCCTACGCGCCCGAGGGTCAGCCCAAGTGGGCCGACTACGAGAACCCTGCGGCCTCGCCGTACTGGCTCAACGAGTGGCCGATCCCCTACGACCTGGACTACACGATCACCGTGTACTCGCGGCAGGCCCTGCACTCGCGCGCTCTAGTCGCTGCGCTGGCCCAGCCGGACCGGATCCCCGCTCGCTTCGGCTACGTGGAGATCCCCCAAGACGGAACCATCCGCAGGCTCGACCTGATGGGTGGCCCAGAGCCCGACGAAGCCAGGGACGCGGACGGCAAGCGGCTGTTCAAGAACGTCTACATGGTTCGCGTCTCGTCCGAACTTCTGCCCTCGCAGGTGGAGGCCGTCACCCGTGTTCTCGAAGACGGCGTGCAGTTGGACGTGGAGTACGACCCGGTCCTATCTGACGCATAACCCGACTACGCATCCGGCACACCAGGACAGAACAACCAAGGAGAAACGATGGCTTACAAGCGCCCCGGCACGTACATCGAGGAGTCCCTGACCCCTCTCGCTGCGGCTTCCGCCGACCCCGGTGACGCCTCTGCGGCGTTCGTCGGAGTCCTCGCGCAGGGCCCGACCCGACCGACCAAGATCTCGTCTTGGTCGCAGTTCACCGCGTTCTACGGCGGGTTCGGCGATGGCCGCAACCTGATGCCGTTCGCGGTCTACCAGTACTTCAACAACGGGGGTCGCGCGGCTTGGATCGTGCGCGCTCTCGCTTCCGACGCGGTGAAGGCCTCCGTGACCCTCCAGGACCGGGCCACCGTGGCTGCGGACACCCTGAAGATCACGGCGATCTCGGGCGGCGTGTGGGGCAACGACCTCAACGTCAGCGTCATCGACCCCGGCACCGGCACCGGTCGCTTCTCCCTGGTCGTCTTCAAGGGCGGCACGGCAGAGATCAACGCCGTCGAGCGCTGGAACGACCTGAGCATGGACCCGTCCTCCAGCCGCTACGCGCTGAACCTCGTGAACAGCCCGGTCTCGGGTTCCACGAAGATCCGGATCACCAACCTGCACGCGTCGTCCGCGTACGACTCGACGCAGACCCCGGCGCTGGCTGCCAACACGGTTCTCGCTGCTGGTTCGGATGGCGTGGCCACTGCCGACCTGGCTGCGGCTGCTGCGACCCTGGAGACGGAGACGCAGGACGTCCTCGTCGTCAACCTGCCCGGCGTCACCGACTCGACGAAGTTGTCGCCGGTCATCACCTGGGCTGAGACCCTGGGGCGCGCGTTCGTCGTCGTCGACCTCCCGCAGGCGCTGTCCGGGGACACCTCGGCGCAGACGCAGACGGCGTGGCTGTCGGCCACGACCGGCCTCCCGGTCTCCTCGCACGTCGCGGCCTACGGCCCGTGGCTGCGCGTGGACGACCCTGCCAGCCTCGTGAGCGGCTCCGTGCGGGTTCTCCCGCCCGGCGGCTCGGTCCTGGGCCAGTACTCGCGCATCGACGCCTCCACGGGCGTGCAGAAGCCCCCGGCGGGCCTCGACACCGTTCTGCGTGGCGTGCTCGACCTGGACACGCGGTTCAAGGGCAGCGAGTTGGACGCCCTGTACGACAAGGGCATCAACGTCATCCAGGCTCAGCCGGGTGCGGGCATCGTCATCTGGGGCGCTCGGACCCTGAAGCCGGGCAACCCCGACCGGTACATCTCGGTCCGCCGGTCCCTGATCATGATCAAGAAGGCGCTGGTGGACAACACCCGCTTCGCCATCTTCGAGCCGAACAACGAGGCCCTCTGGTCTCGCATCGAGGCGATCATCTCGCAGTACCTGCTCACGCTTCAGCAGTCCGGCGTTCTGAAGGGCTCCACGCCCGACGAGGCCTACTTCGTGAAGTGCGACGCCGAGAACAACTCCCCGGCAACGGCCCAGCAGGGCATCGTCAACATCGAGGTCGGAGTGGCTCTGTCCAGCCCCGCCGAGTTCGTCATCATCAAGATCGGTCAGTTCGAGGGCGGCTCCGCTGCCTCCGAGACGACCGAGATCGCCTGAGAGAGGTAGACCATGGGCGCTTCGGTCGCACAGTCCATCGCACACCTGAAGACGGACCCGCTCCGTAACTTCAAGTTCCACGTGGACATCCACGACGGCACGGGCAAGATCCCGCTGAACATGGGCTTCATGTCGGTGTCGGGTCTGAACATCACCACTGAGGTGATTCCGTACCGTCAGGGTGGCCACAACACGACCACGCAGAAGATGCCGGGGCAGAGCGACTTCGCCCCGCTGACCCTGTCCAAGGGCCTCGCCGTCGGCGACGCTGGCCCGATGGACTGGATGCGTGAGTTGTTCACGGTCATGCAGGGCACGGGGACCGGCAAGCCCGGTCACCAGTTCCGGCACACCATCGACATCAAGGTGCTCGATCACCCCGTCACCAGCACCACCAACGTGCCGGTGAAGGCGATCTTCCGGGTCTACAACGCGTGGCCGACCGCCATTGCGTTCTCCGACCTGGACGCGGGCGCGAATGCCATTGTGGTTCAGCAGATGACGCTGGCTCACGAGGGCTGGGAGATGAAGTTGGCTAAGAACATCGGCACGGAGTCTGTTAAGTTCTAAGGGCTCCCAAAACCGGTTCTTACAAGGAGAATTACTCGTGGCATCTGACGGTTTCGTAAACCCCATGGAGAACGCCGACGCGGCGAATGCTCAACTCGACGCGTTCTTCAAGGAAGACGTCACGGTGGATCTCCCCGTGATCAGCCCCCCGGCGGACAACATCGTTCCTCTGCCGGGGGGCCTGGTCCGTTCCAAGTACGGTGAGCAGCCCGTGCTCCTGGCTCGCGAGGCTGAGGTTCGCGAGTTGAACGGGGCCGACGAAGAGGCCATCTACAAGGTCCGTCGCAACCCCTACCGGCTGATCAGCACCCTGCTCACCAACGGCACGGTCATGCTCGGGGACCATCATCCCAACGCGGACATGCTGAAGAACCTGCTCATCGGCGACCGCGACGCGATCATCCTCGGCATCCGCCGTGCGACGTTCGGCGACGAGGTCGAGTTGGGCGAGTTCATCTGCCCCGGCTGCGAGGAGAACCTGGGCGACCTCAAGGTCACCCTCGACGACATCCCCGTGAAGACGCTGGACGACCCGCTGGCCGACACGCAGTTCAAGGTCGACCTGTGGAAGGGCGGGCACGCCAAGGTGCGCCTGCCGAACGGCCACGACCAGGAGGCCGTCGCGGCGCTGGACCTCGCGAACGAGTCCGAGGTCAACACCATGATGCTCTCGCGCTGCGTCCTGTCGATCACGAAGGCCGACGGAACCGAGAACGTGACCGCGAACAACGCGGCTGCTGTGAACGCTCTGGGCGTCAAGGACCGCAAGGCGATCCTCGCTCAGATTAACGACCGTCAGCCCGGCCCTCGGTACGATGAGGTGAAGTTCACGCACGATTCGTGCGGGAAGGAGACCCCGCTGTTCTTGACAGTTGGGGATCTGTTTCGCGAACTCTGATTACTACTCCACGTATCACGATTACGAAGCACTCTCCGTCATAAGTCCCGGCTGGTCCCTCAGCGCTATACGCCGGTTGTCTGTACGAGAACGTCGTCATTGGAAGCGGTTCTTCCAAGCGACTCATGCGATGAGAAGGCAACAGGATGGCTGAGGAAAACGCGCGCGGATTGACGGGGCTGCTTGGTACAGCCTCCCTTCAGCGTGCCATCGACGGGTTCACCAAGGGCATCTCCTCGCTGGACGCTGTCGTCTCGAAGATGCACGGCGGGCAGTACACCTCCTCGACGTCCCAGGGCGCTGCCCAGTGGACCAACGGCCCCCGCTCGCAGGGTGGCGGCGCGGCCAACAACGGTGGCGGTGCCTCGTTCGGTGGCAAGCCTGGCTCGGCGTACGACGCCGTCCTGCTTGGTGGTGGCGGTAGCCAGGGCGGTGGCGCTGGGAACAACGGCGGTCGCAAGGGTCACCTAGGCGCAGCCACGTTCGGTGCCCTGGCTGGCGCTGGCATGAACAACATGGCCAACCAGACCACCCGCGACTACGTCTCCAACTACGCGCGGCAGTACACCAACGCGGGCCTGACCCCGACCGCGCGCTCGATCATGGGCAACTCCGTCGTCGGCAACGACTCGGCGGACCGCTCTGGCGCGGCCATGATCCAGTTGCAGAACATGGGTGCCACGGCGGGCTCGGCTCGCTGGAACGCTGCCAAGGCGTCATACGGCCAGTTCGGCATCCTGAACCCGTCGATGTCCGGCACCCAGGTCGCCCAGATGCAGTCCGACTACACCTCGGGCGCGTCGTACAACGGCCTCCAGATGTACGGCATCCGGACGATCTCCGGTGGCCAGCGCGCGAGCATGGGCTCCATCGCGTCGCAGTTCGCGAGCCGCACCGGCATCAACGCGAACATGAAGATGAACAGCAGCCAGATGGCTGCCACCTTCGACAGCAACACCTCGGGCTACAACCAGTCCCTGGCCGCTGCTGTGCGCTCGGGCTCGCTGACGCAGGACCAGGCCGACGGCCAGCGCTCGTACGCCCGCAACCGCGCCATCGCCGTCCAGAACGGCATGAGTGCGACCGACTTCGAGAAGTACTCCACGGCTGCGGCTGGCACGGACAAGGCTGGCCGCGAGGCTCGCAAGATGCTCAACAGCCACGGCCACATCACCGACACGATGCTCCAGTCGCAGAAGAGCCGGATCGGCAACCAGGAGGACGTCCAGAACAACCTCCTCGGTGGCTTCAGCGGCGCGGTGAAGAACACCAACGCTGCGCTCGACGAGATGACCCGGCTGCTCCAGGGCCTCACCCACGGCCCGCTCGGTGCCCTGCTCGGCGGTGCCCAGGGCGGTGCTGCCAACCTGGCCGGTCCGGTCGGCATGGCCGCTGGCCTGATGCACATGCGCGGCGCTGGCCGCATGCTCGGCAAGGGCGGCAAGTGGGGCGGTCGCGGCCTCATGGGTGGTGCGGAGTTGGGGCTCGGCGCGATCACCGCTGCGGGCTCCTGGGCGTCCCTGCACTTCGCGGGCACGGCCAAGAACGGGGACAAGTCCTACGGGCCCCAGACGGGTGCTCCTGGCGCTGCTGGTGGCGGCATGGGCCTGCCTGGTGGCACCGACTTCCTGAGCGGCATGAACGACAAGCCGGTCGGCTGGAAGGAAGGGGCGGCTGACAACAACGGCAGGAACCCCTCGATCCAGGCTGGCTCCTCGGGCGGGGGCAACGCGGCATCGGTCATCAACATCGCCAAGCGCTACCTCGGTCAGCCGTACCACTACGGTGGCTCGAACCCGAAGTCGTCCTTCGACTGCTCGGGCCTGATGCAGTGGGCGTTCGGCCAGGCCGGGATCAAGTTGCCCCGTACGGCGAAGCAGCAGCAGCGCATGGGCAAGCCTGTCGCCAAGAACGCCGTGCGCCCTGGTGACCTCGTCTTCTGGGGCTCCTCGGCGCACCACGTGGCCATGGTCGTCGGCGATCACCAGATCATCGAGGCCCCGCACACGGGTGCCAACATCCGCATCCGCAAGTACTCCGACGGCGAGATCACGAACGCCCGTCGTCTGCTCGGCTCTGTCGGCAACGTCGGCGACCTGTCGAACTCCAGCACCGGCTCCAACGAGGCTGGCTCGCAGTCCGGTGGCGGGCCCGGCGGCGACAGCGGCAACCCCGGTGGTGGCGGGATGGGTCTGGGTGCCAGTGAGGCCGCGATCCTCGGTGCCATCCTCGGTGGCGGTGGCGGTGGCGGTGGCGGTGGTGGCGGTTCGGTCGGCGGCTCCTCGGGTGGCTCTGGCCCCACGGGCGGTGAGGGCCCGGCTGGCTTCTCCGTCAGCAGCGCCCCGGCCAGCATCAGCGGCAACGCGGCGCTCGGCAAGAAGTTGGCTGCGGGCCGTGGCTGGGGTGGCAAGCAGTGGGACGCGCTGTACGACCTGTGGCAGGGCGAGTCGGGCTGGAACAACAAGGCCCAGAACCCGCACAGCACCGCCTACGGCATCGCCCAGTTCCTCAACGGCACCTGGGGCCCGTATGGCAAGAAGACGTCCGACCCGTCCAAGCAGATCCAGTACGGCCTGTCGTACATCAAGGACCGATACGGCGACCCGCTCCACGCCGAGTCGTTCAAGAAGAAGCACAACTGGTACGACAAGGGTGCCTGGCGCATCGACGGTGACCAGAACGCTGTCGTCCACGACGGCGAGATGGTCGTGCCCAAGGCCGACGCCGAGACGATCCGCGCCGCGCTCATGCGGACCCCGGTGTCCCAGAAGGCTGGCAGTGCTGGCACCGGCACCGCCCTGGTCTTCAACGAGGGCTCGGTCGTGATCCAGGTGTCTGGCTCCCCGACCGACCCGGCAATGCGGACTGCTGCCAAGCAGTTCGTCGACTACGTGGCGCAGGACTCGCGCCTGCGGAAGGTGGCAGCAGGATGAAGGCGACCGCAAGCACCGGCACGGGGCTCCCCGTGGCACAGGTGAGCCAGGGTGGTGTGATCGTCAACCCGCCGTTCGACAAGCGGATCACGAGCATCCCCGGCATCGTCGGCTCGCTGAAGGGCAAGGGGCTCACGCGCGGTCGCATCCGCCAGGCCAACATCGACCACGGGCACCACCGGTACGGCTGCAACTTCCTCTACAACCCGCAGTCCGTCTCGGCCCAGCACGCTATCGACACGTCCATCGTGAACCAGAAGGATCCGAACGACCTCAGCAGCATCATCGTGCCGCTGTCGCAGTCGGTGAACTTCCAGTTGCTGTTCGACCGGACCTACGAGACCTGGGACAGCAAGTACAACAACACGCCCATCGGCAAGCAGGGCGTCTATGCGGACATCCTGGCGCTCTACAACATCGTCGGCATCACCGCGAAGATCGACGAGGCCTCCCTGGGTGCAGCCGGTGACGGTGGCGCTCAGGCCCTCGGGCAGCGCGGCTCGGAGATGGACACGATGGTCGTCTCCCCGATGGTCTGGACGCCGGTCTGGGTCTACTTCGGTGGGCCGCTGAAGTACTACGGCGCGATCTCCAGCCTGGGCGTCACGTACAGCCACTGGACCCAGAACATGATCCCGAACCGCGCAGGCGTGGACATCACGCTGTCCCTGCTGCCCAAGCCGTCCAACACGCTGACCCAGAACATCGACGACAACGCGGACTACAACGCGCGCATCGGCATCAGCGCCGACAAGCCGCTGTCCATGGCCGACATCCGGAGGGCTGGCGGATGATCAGCGCCAACTCGCGATACCGCGATTCCAAGGTCGAGAAGGTCGTCAGCGAGGACGGCAGCCCACAGTTGGCCATCGTGCCCGGCCTGCCTGCGGCGTGGCGGTTCAACTACTCGTACCACTACGTCATGCTCGGCGACCGCCCGGACACCCTGGCGGCTCGCCACTTCGGCGACCCCACCATGTGGTGGGTCATCGCGCGCGCCAACCCCGAGATCCTCAACTGGGTCGACGTCGCTGCTGGCACCGTGATTCGAGTCCCGAGTGCCTAGCGCTGGAGTGCAGAGCCTGTACGCCGAGGGACGTCGTGTGCGCGACCGGATCGTGGCCTGCGAGGTCCGTGAGGCCAACGCTTCCCACGTGCTCGCGATCATCGACGTCGTCACGACCCCGCAGTCTCGCGTCATCCCAGAGCGCACGCCGGTCCAGATGACCTGGGGCGAGGCCCCGAACTCCCTGGAGGACTTCTACGGCTACGTGCATCATCACCAGGCGCTCTCGCCGCTCGAAGGCCAGACCGGAGTGGGCAACGTCGTGCGCTACGTGCTGATCGGCACCAGCCTGCCCATGAACCAGCAGCGCACGCGCTCGTGGCGTGGCGTCAGCGGCTCGTACCTGGCGCGGGCCATTGCCAAGGAGCACGGCCTGCGCGCGGTGGTGCACCAGAGTCCCCGCGTCTACCCGTACGTCGCCCAGAGCGGCAACAGCGACTTCTCCCTGCTGAAGCAGTTGGCGACCGACGTCGGCTTCCGGCTGTGGGTGAACGGGGCGACCTTGTGGTTCGTCGACCCCGAGGCTCTGCTGCTAACACCGAAGACCCGCAACGTGCCAGCATTCTCCATGGTGAACCGGACTGGAATCGCCGATTCACTGCTCGGCCTGGAGGTCGTCAACGGCACGATGGTCGACGACGGTGGAGTCCTGTCGAACATGACGGCCTACGGTTTCGACCCGCGCTCGAAGCGGTTCTTCAAGGCGACATCCGGCAGCACGGATGCGTACCTCCAGACAGTGTCACAGACCGCGCCGGTCGAGAGCCTGGCCGAGGCCGCAACGACGCTGTCTGCGAGCCAGGCAGCCTCCCGTAACTGGGTGACCGCCAAGGCCCGCGTGCGGGGCAACGCTTCCCTGCGACCGGGCAGCCTCATCAGGCTCGGCGGCAGCGGTGTCCTCCCGGACTACCAGGGCCTGTGGCTCGTCGACTCGGCGACGCACTCGGTCGTCCTGCCGGACCAGAACGTGGTGGGCGCGAACAACTACGTGACCGACCTGCAACTCGTACGGAACAGCACGTCGGCGCTGACGTTCAAGGACGCCCTCTCGCTCTCCCCAGCGGTGGAGTCCACCCCTTGTCGACTGACCGATCAGGGCCTGTGGCAGGCCTCGATCTTGGAGGAACGCTATGTTGGCTAGCCAGGAGCCGGTGCTCGGGCTGTACCGCGCTGAGGTCGCGCTGAACAACGACCCTCAGCAGCGGGGCCGGGTCGTCCTGCGCGTGCCGCAGATCCTCGGTGACGCACTGACCGACTGGGCTGAGCCCTCCGCGCCGCCCGCCAGCATCCCGGACATCCACGATGCCGTGTGGGTCCAGTTCTCTGGTGGTGACGTCACCAAGCCGGTCTACGCCGCGTACGCGGGTGGGACGGTGGAGATCCCGGACGTCGGCGGTCCGTCGGACACCCTGCCTCCCAAGGCCCCGACGGCACTGACCGCGACGACCGGCTACGACCTGACCTCTGAAGGCAACTCCTCCGCGTGGGTCGTGGCGACGTGGATCGCGCCGACGGAGAACGTCGACAGCAGCCCGCTGAGCGACCTGGACCACTACGAGGTGCGCTGGTCCTACGACAACGCGACCTGGACGCCCTCAGGGGCTGTCACGGACACCACGGCCCGTCTGGACCGGCTCCGTACCGGCGTGCGCGTCTACGTCAACGTCCGCAGCATCGACAGGTCCGGGAACGCCTCCCTGTGGGGTGCCTACGACCTGATCACGGGCTCGGCCAGCGACCCGCTCCCGGTGCCGTCGCTGCCCACCATCGCCTCGAAGTTGTCCGGCGTCCTGGTGGCCTGGGACGGGCTGACCGCGACGGCTGCTGCCATGCCCTCGAACCTGTTGCGCGTCGAGGTTCATCGCGGTCTGACGGCTGCCTTCACGATCACCGACGCCACGCTGATCTCCTCGTTCACCCAGGCCGGGTCGCTCATCGACACCTCGGCTGCGCTGGACGTCACGTACTACTACCGGCTCGTCTCGGTGAACCGGGTCTTCGTGCGCTCGGCTGGGACCACCGGCATCTCGGGCACGCCGCGCCGGGCAGTGACGGACGACCTGGCCGACAACCTGATCACCGCGCAGAAGATCGTCAACGCGGCCATCGACGCGACCAAGGTCGGCTTCACCGTCGGCGGCGGCAACATCCTGCCGAACTCCTCCTTCGAGGCTGACGCCAACGCTGACGGCATCCCCGACTCCTGGTTGTCGTACGTTGCGGGCTCGCCGGTCACTGGGGTCCGCGAGTTGCTGACCACGCGAGGTGTGACCTACGGCACCAAGGCCCTGCACCTGAAGGCCGCGACCATGGTCAACGGCGACCGGGTCGGCATCTCCCTGGGCTCCACGGCCTCGCTGAGCATGGTCACGGGTCGCCCGCACTGTCTGTCGGTCGACGTCGACAACCCGGCTGGTGGAGCGCCGCTGGTCGTGCAGTTGGACTACCGCACGTCGGCGGACGCGTTCATCTCCAGCGAGACCATCACGGTGGCTCCGGGCTCGGCGGCTGGCCGCTACTCGAAGGCGCTGACCGTCCCGGCGACGGCTGCCAAGTTCCGGCTCTACATCTACCTCAACGCGCTGTCGAGCCTGACCGCGCCTGAGGCGTGGGTCGACTCCATCCAGTTGGAGCAGGGCAACGTCCCCACGGCGTACTCCCCGGTCTCGGACGAGATCCTCGACGGCGCTGTCACGACCACGAAGATCGCCAACGCGGCCATCACCGACGCCAAGATCAACGACCTGAGCGCGGCCAAGATCACGGCTGGCTTCCTCGACGTCGCGAACCGGATCCAGGCGGGCTCCATCGACGCGCTGAAGATCGGCGCGAACTCGATCACCGCTGGCCAGATCGCTGCTGGCACGATCACGGGCGACCGGCTCGCCGCCAGCACCATCACGACGCAGAACCTCGACGTCCAGGCGATGTCGGACAACATGATCTCCAACGGCGACATGGAGACCTTGGACGGCACGCGGGTCGCTGAGTGGCAGTTGCGCTACTGGCAGGGCACCATCCCCACCATCGGCGTCGAGACCACGACTCCGATCTCGGGCACCAAGTCACTGAAGATCATCGCGGCGGATGACACGTCCTCGGCCCAGCACGTGGGCTCGAACAACAAGACCTACTCGGTGCGGCCCGGCGAGACGTACTTCCTCAGCGCCAAGGCCCAGTCCAGCCGGGCCATCGCAGGCAAGCGACTCCAGATCGTCATGTGGTCCACCGACGACAAGACGCAGGTGTGGACCGCGCTACGACCGGGCACGCTCGCAACCCAGGTCGCACTGGCCGACAGCATGACCGGTGAGGTGCAGGTGCTCACCGGCACCTTCACCGTCCCCGACGGGCAGTTCTACATGACTCCGTCGCTCAGCGCGGACCCGAGCGGGGACGGTGCTGGGTACACCCTGCTCTGGGACGAAGTCGAGATGTACCGCCAGTTGACCAACGTCAAGATCGCCAACGGCGCGATCACCGCCGACCACGTCAGCGCAGGTGCGATCACCGCCGACAAGTTGACGTCCGAACTCGTGCTGGCGGGCTCCATCAAGACCGGCCTCACCGGCAGCCGGGTCGAGATGGACGACGACAGCCTGCGCGTCTACGACAACAACGGGCAGCCCACTGCGGTCTTCCCGACGGACGCCGACCTGCCCAACCAGTTCACCGGCAACATCTTCGCCAGCGGTCTGACGGTGAACGATGGGCTGTCCGTGCGCGGCGCGGGCGAGTTCTCGACCGGATCGACGACGAGCCTGAAGTCCTCGGTGACCACTTCCGGTGTGCCCCCGACGGTGACCATCGACTACCCGAGCATCCCCTTCAACGCGCAGTACCAGGACTACCGAAGCGGTTGCTACTGGGACGGGGCCAATTACTACATGGCCGTGTCCCTGTTCGGCACGGGGCTCTACCAGATCACGCCCGCTGGAGTCATCAGCAAGATCGGCTTCGACAAGAACGGCTCGAACAACGTGATGGGCCTCACGAAGATCGGGTCGACGTGGTACGTCCTGGCCGAGGCTGGCTATGGGCGGCTGAGCGGTGTCTACGTCTACGCCTACAACTCCTCGTGGGTGAAGACGGCTGAGTGGCTGTACTCCTCTGCCATGCCCAAGTACAAGCCGTGCATCGGCACCAACGGCACACAGTTGCTCATCGGTCAGGTGCTCGACGCGGGCACGGTGACGATCAAGCAGTACTCGACAACAGGCACCCTCGCCGCGACGCTGTCCTCGACCCAGAACCTGTCGCGCGACCTGTCCGGCGTGATGTTCGGCACCTTCGACTACGGCGCGAACCGTTACCTCCTCTCGACCCGAATCGCCGGGACGGCGAGCGCGGTCTACACCTACACCGTCAGCGGCACGACCCTGACAGTGCAGACCAACGAGACGTTCCCCTGCGCCAACAACGAACTGATGAGCGGACTGGGATACGACGGCACCAACATCGTCACGCTGTCGCGTGATACGGGGCGCATCTACAAGTACACGGCTAACAAGTGGACGACCGAGAGCCCCCTCTGGTGGGCGTCGTTCGCCTGGCGGCAGGGCACGGCGAGCACCTTCCTGACGACCCAGTCCGCCCGTGCCAAGTTCACGATGAAGAAGCGCGCGCAGGTGACGCTGTCGGTTCCGCCGATCCCGGTGACCGGAGACCCGACCGACCCCGACTCGGTCACTTTCTACATGGCCCGTGGCACGACCGACCCAGGTCGCACGTCCTCCTACCAGCAGACGCTGCCCGCTCTGGGAGCCCGCAGCCAGACCCTGACTGCTGCCACCTTCACGGGCACGAACCCGGTCGCCAGCACCACGTTCACGAACGCCAAGCCTGCGTCCATTGAGTCGACCAAGGCAGGCGTGAACGGGCCGCTGTCCAAGATCGACGCGGACGGCACCGTGCGAGCCAGCACCTTGGCTGTGGGCGATGTCACGACGCCTGCCACGGGGTTCGTGTCCGCAGTGGGGTTCACCCACACCGACGTAGGGCTCTCCTACTCGGGTGACTGGCACGCGTTCGTCTCCTCCGGTGACTACTTCGCCGAGGCGCAGAAGGCAGGCAACCTCGTGGTGGCCAACTTCCTGTTCGCAACCACAGGTGGTGTGACCCTCACGACGTCGGCCACGGCCATTGGCACCTTGCCGACCGGCTACCGCCCGATCCACGACTTCTTCATCCTGGCGCAGGCCTCGACCAACGCTGCGTTCGTCCGCGTCAACATTCCCAGCAGCGGAATCATCTCGGCGCAGACGCTCTCGGGCACGGTCGTCCTCGGCGGAAACGGCTTCATCAACTGCAACGCGGTCTGGTTCACGGACTAGTGAGTGCCATTCAAGAACCGATTCCTGGGATGATGTGCGTATGCCTGTAGAGATCGCAATCCCGTTCCGTGTCGCCGATGACGGCGGCATCGCGTTCGAGGAGAACCCGGACAGGCAGATCGCCCAGCACGTCCGCTCGCTGGTGGGCACCGAGCCGGGGGAGCGCGTGATGCTCCCCACCTACGGCGTCGACCTGGGCGGGTTCGTGTTCGACCCGGACGACGAGATCGCCGAGATCGAGATCGCCCAGGCCGTCACGGACGGCATGGCCCGGTTCGAGCCTGGGGCGATTGTCCAAGGAGTAACTCCTTTGCCGACTCAGGACGGCGACGGGATCGCCATGGTCGAGGTGCTCTTCACGCGCAGCGAGGCACCAGGCACAGATGCCGCACTGGCACGCAACGTCAACACCGCCGAGGTTCGCGTCGGGGGAGAGGTTAGGGAGGCCATCCGTGGCTAGCACGACCATCGCCGTCGACTACACGTCCAAGGACTACGACGGCTTCAGGGCATCGCTGCTCGACTACGCCAGCCGCGTCTTCCCCGAGTGGAAGGGTCGCAGCGAGGGCGACTTCGGCGTGCTCATGGTCGAGATGTTCGCCTACCTCGGCGACATCCTCTCGTTCTACGGCGACCGGATCCAGCAGGAGTCCTACCTGTCGAGCGCGAGCCAGCGCCTGTCGCTGCTCCAGATCGCCGACCTCCTGGGCTACACCCCGAGCAACGGTGTTCCGGCCAGCGGGACAGTGACCTTCCAGACCAACAACCCGCAGGTGCCGGTGACCATCCCGGCTGGCACGCAGGTGGCGACCGACTACCTGGCCGACATCGACGGGCCGGTCCTGTACGAGACCCAGGCCGACGTCATCGTGCCTGCGAACGGTGGCACGGTCGTGGCCACCGTCGTCGAGGGCTCCACCCGGACGCTGGACAAGATCGGCGTCTCCAGCGGGCTGGCCGACCAGACCTTCCGACTGCCCTACACCCCCGTCATCGACGGCTCGGTGCGGGTCTTCGTCGAGAGCGTCGGCGACCCCGAGGAGTGGGTGCCGCTCCAGTACCTCGTGGACGCCAACCCCGAGGACAAGGCCTTCAGCGTCCACTCCGACGCAGAGGGCGCTACGTGGATCCTGCTGGGCGACGGCACCAGCGGCCTCATCCCGGCCACCGGGCTCAACATCTACGCGACCTACCGGGTCGGCGGCGGCAGCGCGGGCAACCGGCTCGCGGGGACCATCACGCAGATCGTGCAGGCCATCCCTGGCGTGTTCCTGAAGACCGACGTCAACGGCGTCTCGCTCTCCTCGGCCATGACCGGTGGGGCCGACCCGGAGTCGGTCGAGCAGATCCGTCGCAACGCGCCGCTGGCCTTCCGGACGCAGCAGCGGCTGGTGACCCTCCAGGACTTCGAGGACGCGGCCCTGGCCATCCCTGGCGTGTCCAAGGCAGCCGTGATGGCCAACCACTACACCTCCGTCGTGGTCTACATCACTGGGCCCAATGGGACCACGCCGAACCAGGCGCTGAAGGACAGTGTCCAGACCGCGCTGACGGCCCGTGCGTTGGCTGGCGTCACCGTCACCGTCGCGGCCCCGAGCGTGATCAAGGTCAACGTCGGCTCGGTGACGTACCCGGTCACCATCACCGCCAAGGCGAGGCACCACCGGACCATCGTGCAGAACGACGTCCTGAAGGCCTTGCAGAAGATGCTGGCCGTCGAGAGCACCGACTTCGGCATGCGCGTGTCGCTGTCTGACGTCTACGCGGCGATCTCTGAGGTCGAGGGCGTGCAGTGGGTCAACATCCCGATGTTCGCCCGCACGGACGCCGCGCAGACCGGCACCGCTGACATCCAGTTCCGCACCTGGGAGATCCCCACCCCAGGCAACATCGTGCTGTCCGTCTCTGGCGGGATCGGCTGAGGAGTAACTCATGGCTACCTTCCCTTCGGGCATCAAGTCCTGGTCCAAGCGCATCAACAACGTCAATGACGTGGACGCCTCGGACTTCAACCAGTTGGCCGACGAGGTCACCGCGATCCAGACGGTCCTCGGCATCACCCCGGCTGACGACCTCACGCTGAACGGTGTCCGCACCCGGTTCGTGACTGTCGCCGACCGCATCGCGGCCATGGCGCGCGGCACGCAGAACCCGTTCGTTCGGCTCGACAGCGCCGCTGAGGACATCAGCAACAACACGGTGACGACGATCAACTTCGACACCCCGAACGCCATCGACAACCCCAACAGCCTGTTCGACGGCATCGGGTGGACGGTCAAGCGCAGCGGGTACTACGTGCTGACCACCGACATCCGCTGGCCGAAGAACTATGTCGGCTACCGCTACATCGGCCTGATGGTGAACTCCACCGAGGTCGCCGCCGACAGCCGAAGTGCGGACCTGCCGGGTGCGTCGACCGCCCAGATGCGCCAGAGCGTCTCCTGGCAGGGTCGCCTGACCAAGGGCCAGAAGATCACCACCCGCGTCAATCAGAACTCGGGTGTCAAGTTGAACGACGCCTCGATCACACTCTCGGGCTCGTTCCAGCGCGACCTCCCGGCCTGATAGCGGATGGCTACCTACGGCGTTGACTACTACGGGCTGTCCAAGTACGGCACGGCTGCGGTCGTCGAGTACGACGTCAGCCCGTTCGTTGCCATGCCCCTGGACTACGGCAGCGTCGCGCTGACCTGGACGGTCCCGCAGGCCGACGTCGACCGGCTGCGCCTGGTCCGCAACCGATACGGCTACAGCGTCTACGAGACCGACGGCGAGATCATCCTCGACACGACCTTCATCCCCGAGTCGTTCGTGGACACCGAACTCCCGCACGGCGTGCAGTTCTACTACACGATCTTCGTCTACCTGCGGGGCGAGTGGGTGCGCGCTGGCGTCACGACGACCATGCCGACCAAGGAGGCGGGCTACGGCGAGCGGATGTACAACCTGCTCCCCGGCTTCTTCAAGTACGGCATCCGGAACG
>Ga0157375_10001622_pt1 | contig 19346 bp, 10 predicted proteins | sample M35metaG_FD_115311 | JGI IMG/M metagenome (GOLD analysis project Ga0157375, IMG submission 115311) | Miscanthus rhizosphere microbial communities from Kellogg Biological Station, Michigan, USA - M3-5 metaG | ecosystem: Host-associated > Plants > Roots > Rhizosphere > Soil | place: USA: Michigan... | reverse complement strand
TGTAGGTCGGCGAACCCTCCGGCGACATTTCGAAAATCTCGCGATGGATATTCTCGCCGTGGCTTCGGAAGATCGGCGAGAAGGCACCGAACTGGAACCAGCGCGTGTTGAGCTCGCGCCATTCGGCGAGATCGCTTGCCGTCGGCTTCTGGAAGCGCGGCTCCATTGTATAGCCGCCGATGTCGTGACTCCAATTGGGATCGCCGGACATCGAGAAGTTGATTCCACCCGAAATTTGCTCGCGCAAATTGTCCCAGCGTGAGGCGACGTCCCCTGACCACACGGCGGCGCTGTCGCGCTGGATCCCGCCGAACGCCGACCGGGTCAGGATGAACGGGCGAACGTCAGGCTTGTCGGCGACCTGGTGGTCGTAAATGCCGTCGACGTGAGCGATCGGATAGGAGTTGAAGTTGGGCAGGCCCGTCGGTCCCATTCGCCGAGCCGCTTCGGCCGGCGAGATGTTCGAATGGAAATCGGGCTCGTCGGAATCGAGCCACCAGGCGTCGAAGCCCTTGCTTTCGATGCCCTGCCTGATCTGTTTCCAGTAGAGGTCGCGCGCGGCCGAATTGTAAGGGTCGTAGAAGGCATTGAAGTAACCCGGCCCGACCCAGTCGAGATACATCCACTTGATGGTGTTCGGGTCCTTCGGCTCGTTCGGAAGCGGGTTCGACATGCGGTCGAGCATGCCATGGATCGAGTTGAGCGCATTGTAGTTCGGAATGCCCTTGTAGAATTTCGCCCAGACCGAGATCATCACGTGCGCGCCGTTGGCATGGACCTCGTCGACCATCTTTTTCGGGTCGGGGAAGCGGGCCGGATCGAAGCACTGGCAGCCCCACTTATCCTGCGGCCAATAGAGCCAGTCCTGGACGATATTGTCGAGCGGCAGGCCGCGCTTGCGGTACTCGCGGAGGACTGAGAGCAACTGGTCCTGCGTCTCGTAGCGCTGTCGGCTCTGCCAGAAACCATAGGCCCATTTAGGCAGGATCGGCGCCTTGCCGGTAAGTTCGCGATAGCCCGCGATCACCTCGTCCGCGTTTCGGCCGGGGATGAAATAATAATCTACGGCGCGCGCAAAATCGGACGAGATGGTGAGCGAATGGCGATCCGCCTCGGGACGCGGATCGTTGTGCAGCAGCGCAATGTAGCCGGAGTCGGGATCCCATTCGATGTGTAGTTTGTGCGGCTGGTCCGCAGCAAGTTTCAGGTCGAAATTGTGGTACCAGGGGTTCCAATTCTGCCGCCACCGATCCAGCACTTCGCGGCCATCGACGAAGACTTTGAAATAGCTCGACCCATAGAGCTGGAAACGGTGAAGCCCGCTGCTGCGCGGGACGATTGTGCCCTCCCATGTCACGTGGAGGCCCGGTACCGTCTGCAGCATGTCAGGCGTACGCGTGCCAGCCGGCCAGCGATTCACGTCCTCGAGATACTGCAGCTGGATGGTCGGTTCGCTGCGCGTCGCAATAGTTTTGCCGCCGCTGGTGTACGTCGCGGTCCAGCCCTTGCCGCCGTTGACCTGTAGTCCGTCGCTCGGCCCGCCGGCGTAGCTGTATTCGTTCGGGTCGCCGAAACGCGTGACTGAATTGTTGTCCCACAACAGCCCGTAATTGCGGGTCGAGACCACGAACGGGATCGCAACGTCCATATTGTGCTGAGCCAGCACGATGTCCTCGCCGTTGTAATTCATCTGGCCGTTCTGGTGCTGACCGAGGCCATAGAAACCTTCGTCGGTTCCGCGGTTGAATTGCTGCGAGATCGACAGCCAGCGCTGACCTTCGGCGCTGGCCGGCGCGAAAGACGGCGGCGAGCTTTCGGTGAGCACGGTGCTCCCGCCGGGCGAGTTGCGGAAGCTAACTTCGCCAGTCCGGATGTCGACTTGAGCCGCGGAGTTTGCCGTTCTCAGCGTGACGATCGGGGAACTGCGCTGCTCGTCCAGCCTAAACGTGTTCACCAGCGGTTTCGCCCTCACCATCAAGCTTGGGCTGGGATCCGGCGAGCCTGTTGGAGCTTTCGTGACGCGAATGACGCCCGCGCCATAGACCTGCAACCGCACGGTTGGCCCTTGCACTGGGCGCACGACGATGCCCGTTGCAGTTCGCTCCACGACCTGAGCGGCAGCAACCGATCCGACGCCGGCCAGCAGCAATGCAGCCAGCGAGAACTTCATCGAAACGTCCCCAGCCGAACCTTGAGCAAGGTCGGCGCGGCGAGGTTGAGGCCGTAGTCGACCTGGTCGCCGTTCCAGCGCCGCGTCATCACCCAGCGGCCGTTCTCGAACGTGCCTTCCTCGACGTCGAGAAATTGCGAGTTTTCACCCGCGGCAGGCTTGTCGAGGCCGAACTCCAGGCGGAGGTCCGATCCTGCGACGAGGAACTCGTCGGGGCCGAGCTGAATGACTGCAGCGCCACCGACGGGTTTCTCCTTGTTGGGACTGGGAGGCGCTTCCGGATGCCATTCCGGCTGGCCGAACGCCCACAGGCCATAGCGCGACCTGATCTTCCAACGGCCGAGCACCGCCGTTTGGTCGGACGCGTCCTGCGGCTTGGCGAAACCTGCGGTCGGGTGTTCGAAGGCGAGCTTCGCCCAAACGCGCGCGATCGGCGCGATCAGTGCGAATTTTGACGAAAATGCGTCGAGCGTTTCCGCGTCGAGCTGCTTCGCGCCGAGGGGAAAGTTGAAATAGCCGGTCGCATCCATTCCGAACGGCGACCAGCCGATCGCTCCGTTGCCGAGCGCCAGCCACAAGAACCGGGCGAAAGCCACGTCATTGCCTGTCTCGGGGATCAGAAGCGGATTGTCCGCCCGCCGATAATGTTCGATGTACTTTGCATATTTCGGAAATTCCGCCGTGTAGATGTCGGGCGCCTCGATATCGATGTGAGGCGCCGCGATCTTCCAGATATCGATCACATTCCAGTTCGGCCCGCCGCTCGCGCCTTGCTCGACACCTTCGAGCGTGAAAGGGTCGGTTAGCGACGCATTGACGTACATTGGAAGGTCGAGCTCGGCCTTGCCGGCGGCCGCGACCTGGTCGACGTAACGGCCCACGTACCAGGCATTGAACGCCTGGTCGGCTGTCTTCCCGAATGCCTGCGGCCACGTCCCGCTCTTCCCGGTCTTTCGCGCGAGCTCAGCCGGAATCGGCTGTGCGAAGAGGCGCTGCGCGGCCGGCGAGAAGTCCCGCGGAATCCCGTAGCTGCCGGTCTCATTCTCGACCTGCATCATGATAATGGTGTGCTGCGGATCGACGTCGCGGATGTGGCGCATCAGTGCGGCGAAGGCCTTGGCATCAGCGCGAGACGTCTCGGCGCCGAGCGCTGACATCACCCAATGTGTCTTGCCGTCCGCCGCGATCTCGCGCGGGAAGCGCTTCGTATCGGCCTTGACCCACTCGGGCGAATATTGGGGATTGGTGTTCTTCCAGGTTCCGAACCAGAGCGGGACCAGCCGCACATTATTCGCGCGCGCCTCACCCAGCAGTGTATCGACCCACGAAAAATCGAAGCGGCCCTCAACCGGCTCGATCTGCTCCCACGCTATCGGGATCTCGAGCGTATTGGCGTGCAGCTGCCGTACGATCGGCCACACCTTTGGTAACATCGCCGGATAGTTGCTGCTGTTGTTCGCCTGCGCGCCGAGCATCAGGAATGGAGCGCCGTCGACGATCAGCGAGTGCTTCGCGCCCGAATGGGCGAGGCGGGGAAGTTCGGCGGCCGGTAGCGATGCCGACGAGGCGCCAAGCAATGCTCCGATTAGCAGCGCGCGAAGCTTCCGCACGATTCTCCCCTGTTCAGCAGTTGCATCGCTGGTTGGTAGCGCTAACGCAAGAGGCCGCGAGGCAAGGGGGAAGCGAATGTATAGGGCACTTCTCTGGCTGGTTTTGAGTGCATGCGTCCCGTCGCTGCTCATCGCCGAAACCACGCAGGAAGCAGTGAACAAGGCGCCCAACGGGCTCGCTCTTACGCCGCCGATGGGTTGGAACAGCTGGAACAAGTTCGCGTGCAATGTGAATGAACAGGTTGTTCGTGACACAGCCGACGCGTTGGTGAGCTCCGGCATGCGCGATGCCGGCTATCAATATGTCGTGATCGACGACTGCTGGCAGGGTCCGCGCGACTCCAACGGCTTCATCACCGCCGATGCGCAGAAGTTCCCGTCGGGCATCAAGGCGCTCGCCGACTACGTCCATTCTCGCGGCCTCAAGTTCGGCATCTATTCCGATGCCGGGCGGCTGACCTGCGGCGGGCGACCCGGCAGCCAGGGCCACGAGTATCAGGACGCGCTGACCTACGCGCGCTGGGGCGCCGACTATCTCAAATATGACTGGTGCAGCACCGGCGACCGCAATGCACAGGAAGCCTATGCGGTGATGGCCGACGCGCTTCGCCGCAGCGGCCGCGATATCGTCTTCTCGATGTGCGAATGGGGCACGGCCAAGCCTTGGCTCTGGGCGAAGAACACCGGCAATTTATGGCGAACCACCGGTGATATCTGGGACAGCTTCGACAAGAACGACAAGGCGCACGACTGGGCGCACCCGGTCATCAACATCGTCGATCTCAATGAGCCGCTATGGCCGTACGCCGGACCTGGGCATTGGAACGACGCGGACATGCTCGAAGTCGGCAACGGCGGGATGACGGCCGACGAATATCGCGCGCATTTTTCGCTGTGGGCGATGATGGCCTCGCCGCTTATGGCCGGAAACGACATCGCGCACATGGATGAGACCACACGCTCGATCCTGCTCAACAAGGACGTGATCGCGGTCGATCAGGACCCGCTCGGTATCCAAGGGCATCGCGTGTCGAAAGAGGGCGACCGCGAGATCTGGGTGAAACCGCTGTCGGGCGATGCGAAGGCCGTGGTGCTGTTCAACCGCGGTTCGCAACCTGCGCGCATCCGCGCCACCGCCGCCCAGCTTGGAGCTCCGCGAGGCGCTCGTGTTCGCGACCTGTGGGCGCATACGGAATTGCGCCGCTGGAACGGATCGATCGAAGCAAACGTAGCGCCGCACGCCGTCGCGATGTTTCGAGTTACACCGACCTAAGCGCGCTTGCGTAATTGCGGATCAACGCCTGAGTCGAGGCGTCGGTGTCGAACACGCTGTACCAGCCCTGCGGCTCGTGCGGCGGATCGGCGAGGTAGGATGTATCGCCGCGGACGAAATGATGGTCGGCGTGTTGCGCACGGCCTTCGCCACCCCATCCCCAGAAATTGCAGCCCTGGAGCGGCCCACTAGAGCGGACGCTTTCGACAACGGCGTTCGTAATAAGCCGATAGAATCGGTCCTTGAACGTCGTCGGGGTGCCCGGCTCGAAACTGCCGCCGTCGCGCGGCATCCCGAATTCCTCGATTACCAAAGGCTTGTTCAACGCCTTCGCGATTGCGACCTGCCGAGCAAGATAATCGCCCGTGTTCTTCTCGACCGTCGGCCAGGTCCCGGCGAGGTCCTTCGGGTCCGCCCAGCTCCAATTCTGCGGCCAGATATGCGCGTTGACGTAATCGATCGCCGGGGGGCTGTGCAGGTCGCGGACGCATTGGTCGGAGTCGATGCAACCCATCGTTCCCTCGTTTCCGGTCGAGACCATGTGGTTGGGGTCGAGCGACTTGATCAGCCGCGCACTGCCGTCGATCCACGCGAGATAAGCTTTCATATGCTTGCGCCCCGCACCGGTGCTCCCACCCGGCCGTGGTTCGTTGGCGAGCTGCCATGACAGGATCGCCGGATCGTCGCGGTAAAGCCTGCTGGTCACCGAATTGCGGCGGTTGACGACCGCGCGGACATAATCGTCGAACATCCTCACCGCGGCGGCGTGGCCGTAGAATTCCGAGCTCATGTCCGGGAACTCGGGCCACGGATGCGCCGGGTCGTTCATGTTCACGAACCGCCCGCCGTTGGTCCAGTAGAGGTAGGTCATCATCCCGCCTGACCATTCCCAGAAGTTGGTCAGGTAGATGACCGCGCTGATCCCGCGCTGCCCCATCTCGGCAAGCGCGTTGTCGAGTCCCCGAAGCAGCGTCTCGTTGAAATGGCGCGTGCGGTTGCGGAACGTCGGCCGGACCGAATTCTTGAGTGGCGAAAATTCGGAAGAGCCGAGGATTCGGACATTGTTGATCCCAAGCGCCGTGACGCGGTCCAGCTCCCGCTTCAGACGCGCGAGGTCGAAGGCGCCGAGATAGGCCGCGTACCACATGTTGGTGCCGACGATCCGGTACGGTTCGCCGCCTCGGCTGAAGCGCATTCCGTATGCGCGGACGAATGAATCGCGTTGCGATGGCGCCGACATTGACGAGGTTGCAAGCGCGGCGGTCCCAGTGAGCATCAGCTCGCGACGATTCAGCATCGGGTCCCCCTATGTGCGGCTGATCAGGTGGCGAAGCGTCGCCTGCATCCGCATCAGCATTTCGCTGTCCACCTCGCCGAGCATGCCCCGCGCGTGTTCCGGGAGGTGCTCCACCGGGTCGCCGTTCGCACCGAAAATGTAATGGTCGAACACCATGCGCCACACGGCGCGTTGGTCATCGGGTAGCGTCTTGATTGCATAAACCGCGTGGAGCAGCGCGTCGTAGGGGCTGCCGGCGCCGGGCCGGGCGTCATTCCACCAGTAATTGATGAACAGGTTCACCGGTTCGAGCGACTCGACCCCATGCCACCAATGGAAGGGGATGTAGATTGCATCTCCCGGTTCGAGCTCGGCGACCTGGGCCTTCGCGAGCGCGTCCGCATAGCGCGGAAAACGCTCAAGGTCCGGCGCCTGCACGTCGACAAGGCTGACGGGCGTTCCGGCCGGGGTTAACTCGAACGGCCCAACGTAAAGATTTTTCAGTTCCTCGGGCGGGAACAAGGTGAACCGCCGCCGGCCGGCGACCACAATCCCGACATTTTCCATCAGGTCGTAGTGAGGCGCGACCTTGATCCGATTTCCCATCCACGCGCGAGGAATGGCCCTCTTGTCGACAAGGTCGGTGCGATTCTCCTCTTCAAAGCCGGGCAGCAATCCCGGAACCTCTTCGGACTGGATCGCGATCGCATACGGCCGCGGGTTGTCACGGTCGCGCAGCAGTCGATCGAGGAATGGATCGAGCGCCGACATTCCTCGCGTGAAGTTGAGCGCCCGGAAATCGTCGGTGTAGAGGAATCGGCCCTCGATCTCCGGCGTCCCGATGATCGCCGCGACCGGGCGATCGACCCGGAATTTCCTGAGGTAATCGACCAGCTCCTCGTCGGACGTTCGCGCAGCGGCAACGGCCGGCCAATTGTCGGCGAGACCGCGAAACACGGCCGGCTGCCCGGCGCGGCGGATCTTCTCGCGAAACTGCGCCCTGTCGACGCCCCGATACTCGGCGATCGTATGGGGCTCTTGGAGCGCGGTCATGATGCGTGGAGGACGAGATTGCTAGCGCTGCCCTGTTGCCGCAAATATTCGCGCTGTGTCGGCAGCAGGGCCGCCGTGTTTGCGACGACCTCACGCATATGTGCGAGCCGTTCGAGCGTTTCTGCGTCGGGCAGCATGTCGGCGGCCGGGTGATAGCCTCGGGCTTCGACTCCTTGGCCCACCATCACGGCCAGCCAGCTTGTCTCGGTGAACAGCTCATTGTGCTCGCGGAGTACTCGGCCGTTCCGACGGAACATGTCGAGCTTGTAGGCGAGAGAATCGGGGATGCTCATCGTCCGGCAGTAGTTCCAGAAGTCGGAATTGTTGCGCTCGGTGGCATTGTAATGAAGGATCAGGAAGTCCCGGATGTCGGTATATTCCTGGATCGTCAGGTCATTGTAACGGTCGATCTCGAGATCATCGAACGACCGGCTTGGAAAAAGCGTCATCAGCCGCGCGATTCCGCTCTGGACCATGTGGATGCTGGTCGATTCCAAGGGCTCGAGGAAGCCGCTAGCAAGGCCCAGGGCGACAACATTCTTGACCCACGACTTCTTGCGGTGGCCGGCCTTGAAGCGGAGCGGCCGCGGATCTGATAGCGGCTTTCCGTCGAGGTTCGACAGGACCACGCTTGCTGCTTCGTCATCGCCGATATGGGAGCTTGAATAGACGTAGCCGTTGCCCGTGCGGTGCTGCAGCGGGATTCGCCATTGCCATCCCGCCGATTGCGCGGTCGAGCGGGTGAGGGGCTGCTCATCGTCGCTGCTTTCGCATGCGACCGCCATTGCGCGGTCGCACGGCAGCCATCTGGACCAGTCCTCAAATCCGGCGTCGTAGGTTTGCTCAATCAGCAGGCCGCGAAACCCGGAGCAATCGATGAAGAGATCGCCGGACAGTCGGCGGGCGTCCTGCAGGACCAAAGATTCCACGAAGCCGGTCTCGCCGTTCTGAACGACGTCGACGATGCGGCCCTCCGTGCGCACCACTCCGAAGCTCTCGGCAATCTGGCGGAGATAACGCGCATAGAGCGAGGCATCGAACTGGAACGCATAGCCGATGCGGGAAAGCGGCGAATTGGGCTGATCCATGCGCGGATGGGAGAAGCGGCCCTGCAATCCAGCGACAATACCCAAAGAATAAGCGTCGAGCGGGCTGGCATCGCCGGCAGCACGGCCCTTCAGCCAATGATGGTGGAATTCGACGCCCAGCATGTCGATCCCGTAAAAGCCGAATGGGTGGACGTAGCGATGTCCGAGCCGTGTCCAGTCGCGAAACTCGATGCCGAGCTTGTAAGTCGCGTTCGTCGCGCGAACGAAGTCGCGCTCGTCAATCTCGAGGAGCGCATTGAACAGGGTGATCTGGGGTATCGTCGCCTCCCCGACCCCGACGGTGCCGATTTCGTCGGATTCGACGAGCTCGATGGAGAAATCGGGTATTGCGCCCATGATCTTCGAAATTGCCGCGGCCGCCATCCAGCCTGCGGTCCCGCCGCCGACAATGACCACCTTGCGAATGCGGTTTTCGATCAAAGGGCAAACTCGTTGCGCGCATCCGCGGGCCCCGCAGCGGCGGCGACGCATTGGGCGACGAATTCGCCGTGGCTCGGAAGCCGCTTGGCCATGTCTGCGATCGCATGTCGAATGTGCTCGAGAGCCTGCGCAACTTTTTGCTCGTCGAGGCCATCGACGGGCGGATCGTACCCTTCGGGCACGATGCCCTGGCCAAGCATCACCGATACCCAACTCGGTGTAGTGAACAATTCGACCTGGTCAGCCGACACGCGCCCCTTGTTGCGGAAATGCTCGATCCTGTCCTCGAGCGTATCCGGAATATCCATCGCGGCGCAGCGCTTCCAGAATTCGGAATCGTCGCGCTGCATGGCCTTGTAGTGAAGGATCACGAAGTCGCGGACCCATTCGAAAACGCTTTGCATCTGGCGGTTGTACGTGTCGCGCTCGATGGGGTTGAATCGACGGTCCGGGAACAAGGAGATGAGGCGCGAAATGCCGGCCTGGACCAAGTGGATACTGGTCGATTCGAGCGGTTCGACGAATCCGCTCGAAAGTCCGAGCGTCACGACATTCCGGTTCCACGCGAGCTTGCGCCGGCCGGTCGTGAACGACAGCCGGCGCGGGTCGCCCTGGAGCTCTCCCTCCAGGTTGGACAGCAGCACCCGTTCGGCTTCGTCATCCGAAATGAAGTCGCTGCAATAGACGTGACCGTTGCCCATGCGATGCTGCAGGGGGATCCGCCACTGCCACCCGCTTTCGTGCGCCGTCGAGCGGGTGAAGGGGTCAGGTTGGCCGGAATAACTGCAGGGGGCGGCGATCGCGCGGTCGCACGGCAGCCACTTAGTCCAGTCCTCGTAGCCGGTTTCGAGTGTCTGCTCGATGAGTAGCCCACGGAAACCGGAGCAGTCGATGAAGAGATCACCCTCGATCGTCTCGCCATCCGCGAGCTTCACCGATTTGACGAAACCGTCCTCGCTACGAAGCTCGACGTCGACGATCTTTCCCTCGACGCGCTGGACCCCGGACCTTTCTGAAAATTGGCGAAGGAAGCGGGCATAAAGCCCCGCATCGAAATGGAAGGCGTAGAGCATCGCCGTCAGCGGATATTGTGCGCCTCTGCCCGGCCGGGCGAACTTGCCCTCAGCGGCTGCCGTGGCGCTCATCGACCAGGCGGAAATATCCGATACAGTACCGCGCTGCCGTTCGCGCAGGTAAAGCTGGTGGAATTGGATGCCCTGCAGGTCCTGCCCGAGGGTTCCGAACGGGTGGAAGTAGCGCCTCCCGATCTTTCCCCAGTTCACGAACTCGATGCCGAGCTTGAAGGTCGCCTGCGTCGCCGCGACGAACTCGTTTTCGTTGATTCCGAGCAGTTCATTGAACGTGATGAGCGGCGGTATCGTCGCCTCGCCAACGCCAATCGTGCCGATCTCCTCGGACTCGATCAGGGTAGTGCGTGTGTAACCGTTGTTGAGGAAGCGCGAGAAGGCGGCTGCGGCCATCCAGCCGGCGGTTCCACCGCCGACGATCACGACCTCTCGGATGCTGTGCTCGTTCATCGCGGCGCGCGCCCGGACAAGCTGGACATGTAATCGCGATACATCGGCTGGGCTTGGGCGAAATCGCGGATGAAGTCACGGTGGCGCTTTAATTCGCGGTTGACCTCATCCAGCGAGAGCAGGTCCGCCAGCGGGTCCGTTCCGCGCGGTTCGAATCCGTGGCCGAGGAGAACCGCGACCCAACTGTCGCGCGAAAACGTCTCCTCCTCGTAGTAAGGAAGTCGACCGCGTTCCGCGAACAGGGCAAGCGTGTGGCTAAGCGATGCCGGCGGCTCCATCGACGCAACGTCCTCCCAGAAAGGTTCGTCACGACGCGCAGTGACGTAATGCATGCAAACGAAATCACGCACTCTGCGCGCTTCGGACACGCATTGACGGTTGTATTCGCGGAGCTCGACCGGCGCGCAGTCGCGCCCGGGCATCATCGCAATCATCCGGTCGATTTGGCTGTGAGCGAGGTGGAGGTTGGCCCATTCGAGCGGCTCGATCGTCACCGCGGCATCGCCGATCGCGACGCAATTGCGGAGCCACGGTTCAGACCGGCATCCCTGCCGCATGCGTATCTCCGTGCCGTCTTTCGCTGCCTTTTCCTTGGCGTGAGCCGAGGAATAGACCATGCCGCGCGACGATCCCGCTTCCCATCGCCAGCCGCATTCAGTCGCGAAGACGCGGTCGAGGATCGCCGCGGCATCCGCCGCCTGATCTTCGTCACTGACGACCCGATCGCATGGCAGCCAGCTGCTCCAATTTTCGAATGCATCGTCCAGGGCCGAACGGATCGAAGCCGCGGGCCCGGTGCAATCGACGAACAGGTCGCCGCCGATGCTGATCCCACCGTCCAAAGTCAGGCTGTCTACGAAGCCGTCGTCCCCGCGCAGCTTCGCTTCGAAGCCGCTGCACGAATGCTCCTTTACGCCCAAATGGATCGCGAAATCGCGCATCAGGGCCGCATAGCGTTCCAGTCTCAGGTGCAAGCCATAGCCGACCGAGGCTGTTGACGGCGCGGCACTTCCAATTCGCCTAAGCCTAGCGAGCTCAGCGGCGAGGGAGAATTGATCGAACGGCGGTGCTGCTTCCACCGCGCGCGCCCGCAGCCACATTTGATGGAAGGGAATCCCTTCAACCGCGGACCCATAGCTTCCGTAAGCATGGACATAGGGCGCCAGGCCGGCAGCCCAGCCGTCGAAGACGGTTCCGACCCGCAGCCCGCTCCCCGCGCCCACCACCGTGTCAGCCTCGGTCAGGCCGAGATCCTCGTGAAAGCCTGTGATCGATGGCAGCGTACAGATTATCCGGTCCGCGATCGCGTCGTCTGGAACCGGGCAGCTCACGACCGTCACATCAAGCGATGGAATATGCCGTTTCAAGGCTGCGGCGGCGGACCAGGCAATGATGCCGCCGCCCACGACGACTACGGTCCGGATCGGCGCGCCGACGCTCATGCCGCGACTTCCATCGGGCAATAGCGCTCAATGTAGGTCCGGTGGTCTGGCATCGTCGAGGCCTTGGCACGAACCTCAGAGCGGAGCGCTTCCATCCGCTGAGCGAGCACATCCGCGCTCGGCAAATCGGCACGCATATCGTGGCCCTCGGGAATGACGCGCTGGCCCACGTACACCGCGATCCAGCTCGCATCGAGGAACACGCCCTCGCGATATTTGGCGATCCGCCCGCGGCGCCGGAAAAGGTCGATTTTTTCGTGCAGGGTGTCGGGAACCTGCATCGTCCGGACATGATCCCAGAAGGGCAGGCCGGAACGCTCGGTCGCATGATAATGGAGGATCAGGAAATCGCGGATACGATCATATTCGAGATCGATAAGACGGTTGAACTCGTCGCGGTCGAGAGAGCTCATTCCCTTTTGCTGGGGGAACAGCTCGACTAAAGTGCTGATCGCAGCCTGAATTAGGTAAATGCTGGTTGATTCGAGCGGCTCAAGAAAACCGCTCGCGAGGCCCACCGCGACGCAATTGCGAACCCAGCTGCGCACGCGCCGGCCGGCCTTGAACTTGAGGATCCGCGGCTCCGCGATCGGTTCGCCCTCGACAGCGTCAACCAGAGCGGCTCGGGCATCCTCGTCACTCGTGAAGGCGGAGGCGTAGACATAGCCGTTGCCGGTCCGATGCTGCAGCGGGATCCGCCAGCGCCATCCGGCGTCCATCGCTATCGCGCTGGTGTAGGGACTGAGCGCAGTCCGAGTTCTGCAAGGCATTGCGACGGCGCGGTCGCACGGAAGCCACTGCGACCAGTCTTCGAACGGCTCCGCCAAGGCCTTGCCGATGAGCAGCGAAACGAAGCCCGAGCAGTCGACAAACAGGTCGCCTTCGATCCTCTCACCAGTTTCGAGCAGGATCGCGGCGACGTCGCCGGTTTCGCCGTTCAGTTCGACGTCGACGATTCGGCCTTCGGTGCGGCGCGCGCCCAACCCCTCCGCGATTCGGCGCAGGAACGGCGCGAACATCATCGCGTCGAACTGATAGGCATAGTTGAACGTCGACTCGATCTTGTCGGGATCAGGGTCCGGGCGCGCAAAGCGGTTCATGTAAGCCATCGTCACGGCCATCGAATAGTCGCCGATCGGTGGAGTTGCGGCTGAAGTCTCGGCAAGCCTGCTCCAGTAATGGTGGAGGTCGATTGTGCCCTTGCCGCTTCCGAACGTGCCGAACGGATGGATATAGCTGTCGCCCGGGCGACCCCAGTCGCGAAATTCGATGCCGAGTTTGAAAGTGGCGCGCGTAGCAGCCATGAACTCGGCTTCATTGATTCCGAGCCGCTCGTTGAACCCCCTGATGTGAGGTAGGGTCGCTTCGCCGACTCCGACGATCCCGATCGCCTCTGATTCGACAAGGTGTACCCGACAGCGACTCGGCAGCAATTTCACGAGGGCAGCGGCGGTCATCCAGCCGGCTGTCCCGCCGCCGACGATGATAACGTTCACAATTGGCTCGCCTGCCATCGTCCGTGTCGTTCCCGCCAACATGCGCGTGCGCAAGATGTCTCCAATCGCTTGGCATGATCAAGCGCATCGCTCGTCGCCCTGAAGAGTGCGACATCGCGGCCACAGTGTCCCAAATTACCGCCTCGGACCGTTTCGCAACCGTCTTGCGGCGCGATTAACTGCGGGTTATGCAACTCGGTCAGGAGAGAGGCTGGTCGCGTTTGTTAGCGCTACCAGAGACAAAGGGGACCTCATGGCTGATCATCGCACGCGCCCGGAATCCGCTCGCAGCCTGGGTATTTTGCGTTGTGGCGTTTCATTTATCGCAATGTGTGCGATCGCGCCGTCGCCGGCGCTCGCCCAGGATACGACTCCGGTGAAGCCGGAACAGGCGACGACGGCGGTTCAGCCAGATACTACCCAGGGTGGGGCCACCGGTTCGAACGCGGCGCAGACCGGGCAGACCACTCCGGCCAACTCAATCATCGTCACCGGCATCCGCCAGAGCCTCCGCAACTCGCAGCAGATCAAGCGCAACTCCGACACAGTGGTCGATGCGATCACCGCCCAGGACATCGGCGCGCTTCCGGACCGGTCGGTTACCGAAGCACTCCAGCGCATTCCGGGCGTTTCGATCAATCGCTTCGCCGGCCCGGCCGATCCCGACCACTTCTCGGTTGAAGGCTCTGGAGTCGTCATCCGCGGTCTGACGTTCGTCGCGTCGCAGTTCAACGGCCGCGACACCTTCTCGACCGGTGTGTACGGCCAGGCGATCAACTTCCAGGACGTTCCTGCCGAGCTGCTCGGATCCGTTGAAGTCTACAAGAACACGACTGCGGACAGGCTCGAAGGCGGACTTTCCGGCACCGTCAACATGAACCTACGACTGCCTTTCGATCACAAGGGCTTGTTCGTCGGGTACGATCTTGAAGCCAGCTATGCGGACCTCGACAAGAAATGGTCGCCTGTCGGGTCGGTGCTCGTCAGCAATACGTGGGACACAGGGATCGGCCGCATCGGCCTGCTCGGCGCCTTCTCTTATTCCCAACTCTACAGCCGTTCCGACACGGTCCGGATTTCCAACTTCCAGACGCGCGACGGCGCCTATTCGAACAACAATTCATCGGGCACGCCGGCCGGCATTTGCCGCCAGCCATTGCCCAACACCACCGATACTCAGGGCTTTCCCCCCACGTCGACCCAGACCGGCAATTTCAGCCCGTGCTACGGCACGCCGCCGGCCGGTGCGAACGGCTTCGCCGATTTCCTGCAGGGCAGTTATTATGCGCCGATCGGCGGCCAGTTCCAGACCGAGACCCATGACCGCAGGCGCCGTGGCATCGCCGCGGGCTTCCAGTGGGAAAGCCTCGACCGCCGGGCCCTCCTCACCGCGCAGTTCCTGAACTCGAGGGCGACCGAGTCATGGGGCGAGCATACGATGGGCGTCGGCTCCGACCTGTCGGAATACAATACGTTCCCGCTTGGATGCCAGCAGAACGGCAATGGAATCGCAGGACGTCCGAGGGCCGAATGCCGCGTCAATTCGTCCGGCATGTTCTTCTTCGGCAACAACGCCAACGGAAACGGCTATAATCCGCTCGCGGGCCAGACCTTCCCCAACTATCAGTACGACTCAAACAACGTCTTCGAGAACGGCTTCATCACGCTCCCCGGCACCGGCTGGCGGACGTCCGACAGCGGCAACACTGCGACACGCGTGCCCACGGGTGGCATGCAGCAGTCGCTCGACGCCCGCCAGGTTCACGATGTGAACATGGTCCAAGATGCGTCGCTGCATTTCAGGTTCAAGCCGACGCCGCATTGGGAGATCGACCTCGACGGCCAGTACGTGAAGGCCCGGCACGACACGCTCGACATGGAGATCTCGAGCTCGAATTTCGCTGATCAGGCAATCGACCTGACGGGCGAATTCCCGGTTGTCGTTCCGCACAAGCCAATTACGCTAAGCGCGACCTGGGCTGCGCCAAACCCGGCAATGGTCGCCGACACCGATGCCCAGTATTTCGCCGATCCGCGCTTCACCTTCTGGCGCAATGCGATGGATCACATCGAGCATAGCCGTGGACATGAATGGGCGTTCCAAGGCGATGTCGGCTATAACTTCCTTAACGACAGCTTCCTGAAACAGCTCAAGTTCGGTGCGCGCTACGCCGACCGCGAGCAGGACATCAAATATACGACCTACAATTGGGGTTCGCTGAGCGAGGTCTGGTCCGGGTCGGGTCCCGCGATCTTTCTCGATCAAGCCCCGCAAGGTCCCGTCGAAACTTATACCTGGAACAATTTTTTCAGAGGCAGCACCACGGCTCCGCCGGCGGCGCTTTTCTATGGCGGCAACCTTGTCGACAATTACCAGCAGGCGATCGCCTTCGCGCAAGCGGTCCAAGCCGCGGAGCGGGCAGCGTGCGGATGCACTTCGACCTCCTCATGGAATCCGCTGTCGCAGAGGCCCGGCGTCATCGCCGGCACGCCATTCCTACTCACCGACATCCAGCCGGTCGGGCAGAAGACTTACGATGCCTATGCGATGTTGCGCTTTGGCCAGGACGAACCGCTGTTCGGCAACGTGCGGCTCGATGGCAACATCGGCGTCAGGTACGTGCACGACAACCGCAGGTCGGAGGGTGCGTTTAACATCAACCAGACCCTGTTAGGTATCAGCCAGCCGTTCAGCGTTCGCTGTGCAGTCGTTCCGCCGCCACCTGGGGCTCCTCCGGGAACGCCGCCATCGCAACCTGGCGGTATCTGCAACATCGGCGCGGCCAACTATGCACAGTTGCAGGCTTGGGCCGGCACAAGCACGACCGCAATACCGAATACGGCGATCAACAAATATAGTTATTGGCTGCCATCCGCGAACCTGAAGTTCGGGCTAAGCCGCGACCTCATCTTCCGTCTCGCCGGGAGCAGGGACTTTGCGCGCCCGGCCTTGTCCGACGTTAGAAACTTCCTGACTTTCGGTCTCGACAGCAACGGCAACCCGACTTCGAGTGCCGGCAATCCTTTCCTCAAGCCGATCACGTCGGACAATTTCGACGCGACGCTCGAGTGGTATTTCGGCGGAAGCCGCGTGGGCTCGCTCACCGTGGACTTCTTCCTGAAGAACATTCACAATTACGTCTTCTCGAGCACCGTCCCGCGTCCGATCACGCAAAATGGCATAACCGAGAACGTTGCGGTCCGATCACCGTCGAATTTTACCGGCACTGGCAGGGTCAAGGGCTTCGAAGTCTCATACACGCAGACATTCGACTTCTTGCCTGGCCTACTCAGTGGCTTCGGCCTCAGCGCAAACTACGCTTACGTGGACAGTTCGGGCATTCCGAATTCATTCCTGAACACGGGAGCATCTGCAAGCACCCCGCCGGTCGGTGTTTCGGGTAACTTGCCGCTTGCGCAATTGTCGAAGCATACGGTCAACATCGAGCCGTTCTACGAAAAAGGCCCGATCTCGCTTCGCGTCGCCTATAACTGGCGGTCGAAATTCCTGCTGACAGAATCCGACGTCATCTTCCCGTATTCCCCGATTTTCCAGAAGGGGTATGGGACGCTCGATGCATCCGCCTTCTATACGATCGCTCCGTGGTTGAAGGTCGGCGTACAGGCACAAAACCTGACCAACTCGCTTACGCAAACGCTGCAGCAGTTCACGATCACCGGATTGCAGGGCCCGCGGGCCTACGTGATGCAGGACCGCCGATTCTCGTTCATCGTCCGCGGTACGTTCGGCGGACGTTCGGCGCCGCCTCCACCGCCGCCGCCCGTCATTCCGCCACCAGCGCCGCCGCCACCGGCGACGCAGACGTGCGCGGATGGGTCGGTGATTGCAGCAGCGGCGACGCGCCCGGCACCGCCACCTCCGCCGCCGCCACCTCCGCCGGCGCCGGAGCGAGGATAGGAACTAAGGAGCGTGCGACGGCTCCCTCCATCAAAAGAGGGAGCCGTTTCATGTGGTGTAAGGCAAGGCCAATCCCTTGCGGCTATTGCCGCCGGTACGGCACCCAATCGGCAATGAAGCAGGTCGGCCCTGGGATGATCGCACCTTGCTCCAGGCCGCGGATATGATCGCCCCGGCAATATTGCCCGCCGAGCTGCGGTTCCACGATGACCGTGCTAAAGGCTTCGATACCCGGGCATGCGGCGGCGAGGCGGGTGATCCAGAGCGTCCGCCCATCATCATAGGCCAGAGTCCGCGAGTCGACGACGCGAAGGTTCGAGCTTTGGTGAGAGTCGATGCAATTCGCTGGAGCTCCCGCGACGCGCCCGGCGACTTCCCGGGCGAACGACGCATCGTCTTGCGGCACAGCCGGGCGAGTACAGCCAAGAGCCAAAGCGGCGGCAGCAACGGGCAGGATCATCAGAGCGCGCATGGCGGGCCTCCTTGCGGTGGAACGCACGACAACTGCCGACCGGTTCCGGGGGCGAGATAGCCAGGGACCGTATCGAAGTGAATCGCCTGATACCATGAGAGTGGATGACGCGGCGCTGAATGGCCCTTCGGGACGGGGAGTCCGGAGAGGCTCTGCCAGTAAGCGATTGAAGCGTCCCGCCACCATTTCGATTCAGTCGCCTGGCGATCGAGCGAAGCCGCGACCGCCGCGTGGCAGGGCGCATCGACGAAGCGGCGGAGCAAGGCCCATTCGCGGCGGTTCGCCTCTACGGTTGCGACTCCCCGATCGTAGCGGCTGATCAGCTCGTTCCAGAGGCTACGGCCAGAGTGCATCCGGTACGTCCAAGGCACGTGGTGAAACCACAGGAGATTGGCGTCGGGCACGCATTTGAGGTCCGCAAAGCAGCGGCCCACGGCCGGCGCATATTGAGCGACTGCATCGCTGCCGGCGCTGGTGCGGTCGAAACCGATCCCCTGGCGATCCACCCGACTGTAATAGCAGGGGTTCCAGCTGGTTTCCTTGAGGTCGCACACCCACGGGCCGGGACCATAATGGTGGTCGGTGGCCATCTGATGAGTGAGGCCGAGCGGGGTCATCGAGTCCACCGCGGCTTGGCGCGAGCTCAGCATCATCGGGACAACGGCGCGAAGCAGCCGTGGATCACTGCTCCACGTCATCCGCGTCCATTCGTCGGCGATACTCGAGGCGTTTTGGGCCGGGTTCCAGGCAAGGCGTCCGAACGCGTACCAGTTCGCCTGGTCGAAATGGTTGGCGGTCCAATTGCGGCTGCTGCCAGCGTTGGAGACTCCGGCAATGGCGCTGATGCTGTTTCGGACCGGCGTGCCGCAGCGCGGTGAGCAGGTGTCGGCGGATAGGGCCTCTGACCACATCGGCGCGAGGAACATGATTCCGCTGCGCTGGCCGAGATACTCGCGCGTCAGCTGCACTTCCATCGCGACTTTGGTGCGAGGCATTCGCCCGAATAGCGGGTGGAATGGCTCGCGCGGCTGGAAGTCGATCGGTCCGTTCTTCACCTGGACGATGACGTTCGACAGGAACTTGCCGTCGAGCGGCCTGAATTCGTCATAGGCCTGCTTGGCGCGGTCTTCCTTGGCGGCTGAGTAGACGAACGCTCGCCAAAGCACGATGCCCCGGTGCGGCGCGAGCACCTCGGCGAGCATGTTGGCGCCGTCGGCATGGGTCCGGCCATAGGCCTGGGGCCCCGGCTGGCCTTCCGAGTTGGCCTTGACGAGGAAGCCACCGAAGTCGGGTATTAACCCGTAGATCTCGTCCGCCTTGGCACGCCACCAGGCGCGTACCTTTGGATCGAGCGGGTCGGCGATAGCGAGGCCGTCGATCTCCTTCGGGGCCGAGAAGCGAGCCGAGAGGTAGACGCGGACGCCGTAGGGGCGAAACGCGTCAGCGATTGAGGCGACCTTTCGGAGATAGGCTTGGGTGAGGATTTGGGCGTTGGCGTTGGGATTGTTGATGACGACGCCGTTGATGCCGACCGATGCATTCGCGCGGGCATGATCGATGAGGCGCGG
>Ga0157375_10001621_pt1 | contig 19347 bp, 17 predicted proteins | sample M35metaG_FD_115311 | JGI IMG/M metagenome (GOLD analysis project Ga0157375, IMG submission 115311) | Miscanthus rhizosphere microbial communities from Kellogg Biological Station, Michigan, USA - M3-5 metaG | ecosystem: Host-associated > Plants > Roots > Rhizosphere > Soil | place: USA: Michigan... | reverse complement strand
AGTAGACGATCTTGATGATGCCGTCGCTCTCGAAACGGATCGCGCCGGTGAACTGCTCGCTTCCGAGCTCGACGAGCCGCTGAATCAGATCGATCTCGCCGATTTCGCCTTCGAAACTCATGTCGTCCCGCCCTTTTCGTCTACGCGCTGTGGATTGACGATTATCGCACGCGCGTGTTGCCAGGCTATTCAAATGCTGAAGGATGCCCGGATTGCCGTACACTTTCCGCACAACATCAGGGGGTCTCATGAAACGTACGGCGCTGGTGCTCCTGCTCCTGGTCTGCGTTCCGCTTGCCTCGGCCCAGGCGAGTTGTACGCTCACCTTCCTCACCGAGTCCCTTCCCGATTTCACACGGGGTCAGCCCGTGCATTTCACGTTCGAGGGAGTGAGCGGCACCGAGCCGTACACGTTTACAGTGGCGAGCGGCACCCTTCCGGCCGGTCTCATGCTCAACATGCACGGGAAGCTGACCGGCACTCCGACCACGGTCATCGACACGACCGTGATGATCAACCTGAAGGACGCGGCGAACTGCTCGATCAACCAAACGTTCGCCATCCGCGTAGTCGCGCCGCCGCGCCGTCCCGTTGTCATCCGCAAAAAACCGCACTGACTCAGGCGTGCAGCTCAGCTATGCAATTCGTCATAGAGCGTCTGTCCGACCTTGCGTCCGAGGACGTTCATCAGGTCCTGCGCTGAAGCTTGCTTCACGCCGGAAACGCTGCCGAAGCGTTCGATGAGCAGGCGGCGGCGCTTCTCGCCGATGCCAGGCATGTCGTCGAGCGCGCTGTGGAGAAACCGTTTCGACCGCCGGCGGCGATGCGATGAGACAGAGAAACGGTGCGTCTCGTCGCGCACCATCTGCAGCAGTTGCAGCGCCGGATCGCGGCGCTCCAGGCGGATCGGCTCCTCGCGATCGGGGACATAGATCTCCTCCTCGCGCTTGGCCAGCCCGGCGATCGGGATCTCTTCGATGCCGAGTTTGTTCAGCGCCGCCAGCGCCGCGTTGAGCTGTCCGCGGCCGCCGTCGATCAGGATCATGTCCGGCAGCGACTTGTTCTCGTCCATCAGCCGGCGATACCTGCGATCGACCGCTTCGGCCATCGAGCGAAAGTCGTCTGCCCCTTCGACGGTCTTGATGTTGAAGACGCGGTACTGCTTCTTGTCGAACTTGCCGCGGTCAAGGACCACCATTCCGGCCACGGAATCGGTTCCCTGGATGTTCGAGATGTCGAACGATTCAATTCGCCCGATCTCTCTGTCATAGCCCAAAACCTGCCCAAGTTTTTGTGCAGCGATCTGCAGCCGGTCCTGCGTCGATTTCCGGAATCGCGACTCGTGCGACAGCCGCGCGTTCCGGTTGACCAGCTCCATCCGATCGACTCCCCGCCCCCGCTGCGGCACGCGCAGTCCCACCTTGCGGCCGGCCTGTTCGCTCAGCCACGCCGTCAGCAGATCGCACTCTTCCACCTCGAACGGGATCAGCACCTCGGGAGGGATGAAGAGATTGTCCTGGTAGTAGCGCTGCAGAACCTCGCCGAGGAAGTACGTCGGTTGGTAGTCGGCGACCTTCTCCCAGAACAGCTCGCGCCGATCGACGACGTTGCCGTCGCGGATGACGAAGAGCTGCACGGCAACATCGCTCCCCTCTTCGTACAAGCCCCAGACGTCGGCATCCTCATCATCCGCCGACGAAACCTGCTGCTCCGCCTGGATGCGCTCGACGGTGCGCACGAGATCGCGGTAGTACGTCGCCATCTCGTAGTTCTCGGCCTCGGCGGCGCCATACATGCGCCGCGTCAACCGGTCCTGCAGCTCCTTCGTCTTGCCGCCGAGGAAGAGGACGACGTCGTCGACCATCTCGCGGTACTGCTCCGGCGTCGTCAGCCCCACCACGCACGGCCCAAGGCATTGGTGCATGTCGTAGTAGAGGCAGGGCCGCGGCAACGCGTTCTTGCCGATCTCGATGTCGATGTCGCAGCTCCGCAGCTTGAACTGATCGGCGATGAGTTTCAGCAAACGCCGCGCGGTTCCGGCGAAGAAGGGGCCGTAAAAAAGATCGCCCTTCTTGCGATCGAGCCGCCGCGTGAAGACGACGCGCGGGTAATCCTCCGACATCGTCACCTTGATGTACGGGTAGCTCTTGTCGTCGCGGAGGAGGATGTTGTAGCGCGGCTGGTTGGACTTGATGAGGTTGTTCTCGAGGAGGATGGCCTCGAGCTCATTGTTCGTGGTCACGAAATCGATGGTGTCGATCTCGTTGATCAGCGACATGGTCTTGCTGTCGCGCGCGCCGCGTCCGACCAGGTACGAGCCGACGCGATTCTTGAGATTCCGCGCCTTCCCGACGTAGATAACCTCCCCCTCGGCGTTCTTGTGCATGTACACGCCGGGACGGTCGGGCAGCTCTTTGAGCCGCGCTTTGAGTCGTTCGGATCGGTCGGACATCAGGAGTAGATGGAACAACTTACGGGAGGTTTGTCATCCCTCGCATCGATGGTCATCGAGCTGACTGGTCAACTAGTTGACGAGTCATTGGCGGGCCAGAAACTCCCCTGCCGCCTCTCGAAACTCGGCGGTCCATTCGTGCGCGCCATCAAACACGCAGGTGCTGACCGAGGTGACCTCGCGCAGAAACCTCAAGTCTTTCTGGAGCTTTTCGTCGGTGTACCACTCCTCCCGAATCCCCCGCCCGATCAACACGGGCGGCAGCTTCGGACGCGCCTCGACGACCTCGGGCGGAACATCGCCGCCGAGGGCGATGACGCCGGTCGCATTCGATCCGGATGCGGCGCGATACGCCATCGCCGCCCCCTGCGAGAATCCGAGAAAGACGAGCTGCCGCGGCGGCGGAAACTGCGCGACGATCGAATGGACATACGCACGGTTGTCCTCGATGGCCAGCTCGCGACCGAGGCTGGTCATCCACGACGCCACGATCATCCCCGTCCGGTTCATGTAAAACGGATGCAGCGCCTGCACGGCCACGGCGGTCCATCGCTCGATCCCCGGAATCTGCCGCAGCTCGCTCATATGCGCCTCGGCCGTCTCGCCGTAGCCATGAAACCCGACCACCAACCGCTCCGGCGGCCCATCGCGAACGAGGTAGCGGCCGTGAACGGTGGTGGAGATCGTGCGCGTCTGGATGTCGGTCATTTGCGGAATCCTACTTCGCCGATGGAAGACGAATGTTCAATGTTGAATGTTGAATGTTGAATGGAACGCGAGAGGGCGGCCGAGCGAAGCCCATTCAACATTGAACATTCACCATTCAACATTTGCTTTTCACGGCTGCTCGGCACCACCGCGCCGAGGCGCTGCCGCTACAATGCCCGCCCGTGTCGCGACTGACCCTCGTCGTCCCCTGCTACAACGAAGAGAAACGGCTCGATACCGCGGCCTTTCGCGGCGTCGCCGTCGAGGGGCATGACGTCGACTTCCTCTTCGTCAACGACGGAAGCCGCGACGGCACCTTGCGTCTCCTCGAATCGCTGCGCGACGAAGATCCGAAGCGTTTCGCCGTCCTCAACCTCGAACGCAACAGCGGGAAGGCCGAGGCTGTGCGGCGCGGATTCGTGGCGGCAATGGAGCGCGAGGTTGACTACATCGGCTTCTGGGATGCCGACCTCGCTACTCCTTTCACCGAACTCCCTGGCTTTTTCAAAGTACTCGAAGCCCGTCCCGCCATCCAGATGGTGATGGGCGCGCGCGTCCGTCTCCTCGGACGCGAGATCAGCCGCCGCCCCGCGCGCCACTATTTCGGCCGCGTCGGCGCCACGCTCATCTCCTCAAGCCTCGGCCTGGCCGTCTACGACACGCAATGCGGCGCCAAAATCTTTCGTCGCAATGACACCTTGCGCGACGTCTTCGCCCGTCCGTTCATCTCGCGCTGGATCTTCGACGTCGAGATCATCGCCCGCTACGTCCAGCTCCTCGGCCGCGATACCGCGGCCGCGTCGATCTACGAACTGCCGGTCATGCGCTGGCACGACGTCACCGGCTCGAAGGTGAAGTCACACGACTTCCTGCGCGCGCTGAACGACCTCTGGAAGATCAAGCGGGCGTATCGGAAGCAGTAGAGCAGTGATCAGTAGATCAGTAGATCAGGACTTGGTTCTTCGCGCGATCGTCGCGCTTACCGCACATCCGAACGCGACTCATCCCTGATCTACTGATCCACTGATCGACTGATCCACTGATTCATCTACAATCCCCCGCCGATGACCACCACCCTTCCTGTCTGCGACGACCGCAGCCTCTCGCAGCTCGCGCTCGGCCTCACCGGCTCCGAAATCCTGAAAATCTCCGGCGAGATCCGCGTGCTCGCGGAGTCCGGACATGACATCTGCAACCTCACCGTCGGCGACTTCTCGCCGAAAGAATTCCGCATCCCGCATGTGCTCGAAGGATTGATCGCCGAGGCATTTGCGAAGGGCGAGACGAACTACCCACCGTCGGATGGCATCAAGGAGTTGCGCCAGGCCGTCGTCCGCTACTACGACGACGTCCTCGGCCTGAAGTATCCGCTCGATTCCGTGCTCATCGCCGGCGGCGCGCGGCCGATCATCTTCGCGGCGTATGCGGCGGTCGTCGATCCGGGCGACAAAGTTGTCTACCCCATCCCCTCCTGGAACAATAACCACTACACCTACTTCATGCGCGGCGTCCCGGTCGAGATCACCGTCGGACCGGAGACCAACTTCCTCCCCACTGCTGATTTGCTGCGCCCGCACATCCGCGACGCGCGCATGATCTGCATCTGCACGCCGCTCAATCCGACCGGCACCGTGATGGCACGCGAGGAAGTGGAGCGCATCGCCCGGCTCGTCGTCGACGAAAACGAACGCCGCGCCGCCACCGGCAAACGCGCGTTGCTCATCCTGTGGGACCAGGTCTACTGGATGCTCACCTTCGGCGCGTCGCGGCATTTCAGCCCGCCACAACTGGTCCCCGAGGCAATGCCGTACACGATTTTCGTCGATGGGATCTCGAAGGCGTTCGCCGCAACCGGCCTGCGCGTCGGCTGGACGGTGGCGCCGCCGCCGATCACCGCACGTATGCGCGACATTCTCGGCCACGTCGGCGCGTGGGCTCCCCGCCCCGAGCAGATCGCGGTCGCGAAGTTCCTCGGCATGCGCAGCGCGATCGACGACTTCCATGAGTCGATGATCCGCGAGCTGCAACTGCGGCTCGACCTCCTCTTCGACCGCATCGACGCCATGCGCGCAGAAGGACTGCCGATCCGCGCCATCGCGCCGCAGGGAGCGATCTACCTGTCCGTCCAGTTCGATCTCGTCGGCCGCGGCGCGATCAAGACGAACGAACAGATTCGCCGCCTGCTCCTCGACGACGCCGGCTTCGCCGTCGTCCCGTTCCAGGCCTTCGGCCTGCCGAGCGAAACAGGGTGGTTCCGGCTGAGCGTCGGCGCCGTTTCGCCCGCGCAGATCGAGGCCGGCCTCGCGCGCGTGCGCAACGTCCTGGCCCGTTACGCGTAAACTCCCGGTACATCATTAAGGAGGCTTCACATGTCCGCTCTCCGGCGACTTTTTCCGATCCTCATTCTGGTTACGGTCCCGCTCGCTGCACAGACGACCGGCTCCATCAGCGGCCACGTCACCGACACCAGCGGCGCGACGCTTCCGGGCGTGACAGTGGAGGCCACCAGCCCCTCGCTGCAGGGCACGCGCGTCGGCACGAGTGACATCAACGGCCTCTATCGATTGCCGCTGCTGCCGCCGGGCAACTACACCGTCGCGTTCACGCTCAGCGGATTCGGACCGAAGAAGCAGGCCGCCGTCGCGGTGCTCCTCGGCAAAGACACCGCGGTCGATATCGCGCTCACCCCCGCCATGACGGAAAGCATCACCGTCGGCAGTTTCGCGCCGCCGATCGACACGTCATCGAACACGCTCGGAACGAATCTCAACGCCGCGCAGATCGAGACGCTGCCGACCGCGCGCAATTACTCCTCGGTCGCGCAGATCACGCCCGGCGTTTCGACCGATGCGATTCTGTCCGACGACAAGCAGACGCCGACCATCACTGTCTACGGCTCCTCCGGCGCGGAGAACGCCTTCTACATCGACGGCGTCAACACGACCAACTCCGAATACGGCTTCCAGGGCAAAGAGCTGAATTTCGAATTCATCGAGGCGCTGGAAGTGAAGACAGGCGGCTACGAGGCGGAGTACGGCCGCGCCACCGGCGGCATCATCAACGTGATCACGAAGTCGGGCAGCAATGAACTGCACGGCGATCTCTTCGGCTACGACACCAGCGACTCGCTCCAGACAGACTCGAAAACCGTGGCCCGCCCAACGCCCGGTGGATTCACCAGGAAGGACTACGGCGCTGACATCGGCGGCTTCATCCTCAAAGACAAGCTGTGGTTTTTCGGCGCCTACGACGAGGTGCGCAACACGCAGGCGAACATCCTGCTCCAGGGGCCGCTCGCCGGCGACACCGTCACCTCCCCCAGCCATCGCAACCTCGGCTCGGCAAAGCTGACCTACAGCGTCAGCCCGAGCCACACTTTCATCGGCACGTTCCTGCAGGATCCGCGCGTCGACACCGGCGCCATCGACGACGCCAACCACACGCTCATCGGCGATCCGATCACGTACAACGGCCGGCAGGACTTCGGCGGCCGCGATTACGCGCTCCGCTACGACGGCATCATCGGCACGACCTGGCTCTTTTCCGCGCAGGACGCGCGCCACAAGGAGAAAAACTCGGTCGGTCCCTCCAACGCGTCCGGCGATGCCATCGAGTACATCGACGCGCGCAACAATTTCTTCCAGACCGGCGGCTTCGGTCTCATCCAGCAGAAATCGTTCGAACGCAACTTCGCCGGCGGCTCGACCACGCATTACGCCGGCTCGCACCAGATCAAATTCGGAGTCGAATTCGAAGAGCAGACCGCGGATGTCATCAAACGCATGTCCGGCGGCCAGCAGGTCGATATTTTCGAAAATCCCAACAATCCGTCCAAGCCGATCTACAGCCACAGCTACTGGACCACGCCCGACGCCACAGTAGCGAACGCGCCCATTTCACAACTGAACGCATCACCGCAGCACAAAAACACCACGGCCTACCTGCAGGACCGCTGGACGATGAAAGACGTCACGCTCAATGCCGGTCTGCGCTGGGACCGCCAGCGCATCATCGATGCCTCCGGCGTGACGCAGATCGATCTCAAGAAGGACTACGCGCCGCGCCTCGGCGTGACGTGGGATCCCAGCGGCTCCAACAAATCGAAGGTATTCGCTTCCTACGGCCGCTATTACGAAGAAATTCCGATGGATCTGGTCATCCGCTCGTTTTCCTATGAGCGCCAGCCGCGCATCATCAATTACAGCCCGACCAGCGTCATCCCCGATCCCAATGCCGAGGCCGACGCCGACACCCCTTCCGCAATCCTCGGCGGCTTCACCGAGCCTGCCGATCCGCATCTCAAGAATCAGTATCTGACGGAGATCCTGGCCGGAGCCGAGCGCGAGGTCATGCCGAACGTCTCCGTCGGCATCAAAGGCATCTATCGCAATTACGGCCGCGTCATCGAAGACTTCCTCTGCATCGACGATGGCACCTACTGCATCGGCAATCCCGGCGAAGGGATCATGAAGCAGGTCTTTACGCTCGACTATTCACAACAATTCGCCGCGCCGAAACCGAAGCGGACCTACAAAGGCATCCAGCTCGACGCGAACAAGTCCTTCAGCAACAACTGGCAGTCCATGGCCTCGTACGTCTATTCGCGCCTGGAAGGCAATTACGACGGCGAATACGCGCCATTCACGAACGTCGGCGCCGATCCGAACATCTCCGCCGCGTACGACTATTACGATTTCTTCACCAACGGCACGAATCTATCGAAGATCACAAACCACGGCGATCTCTCCAACGATCGCCGTCACCAGCTTAAAGCGTCGGGCATCTACAACACGCCGTGGAAACTCAACATCGGCGTTTCCGCCTACTGGCGCAGCGGGACGCCCGTGACGCGCTACGGATACTCCGACGCCTACCGCCGCTACGAATTCTTCCTCACTACGCGCGGCGCCGAAGGCCGCACCCCGAGCAACTACGACGCCGACGTCCACCTCGGCTATCCCATCGCCGTCGGCAGCTCGAAACTCAACATCCTCCTCGATGTCTTCAACATCCTGAACACCCAACGAGCCATCCTCCTCGACGAACGCTACGGCTTCCAGGAGAGCGACAACGCGCTGGCGCACTCAGCGAACCCGAATTACCTGAAACCGATCGTCCGCACTCCCGCAACCTCGGCAAGGTTGGGGGTGCGGTGGACGTTCTGACGATGTGGTGGCTTGGAGACGGCGGTGTCTGAGATCAGCCGATTCTTCGGCATCGTCATCGCTATGTATCATCGCGAACATGAGCCCGCACACTTTCACGCGCGGTACAGCGGACAGAAGATCACGGTCAGGATCGGTGACGGTCACGTCAGCGGGAAGTTTCCGCCCCGCGCGCTGGCGCTCGTCCTCGAATGGTGGCATCTTCACCGGGAAGACCTGGCTGAAAACTGGCGGTTAGCAAACGAACAGAGGGAACTCAAACGCATTCCTCCCCTGGAGTAACCATGGAAGACATCGTCGAAGCTCGTTACGTAGGTGACTACACGATCTGGCTGCGCTTTGAGGACGGATCGGAAGGAGAGGTTGATCTCACGGCAGAACTCTACGGACCGGTTTTCGAACCGTTGAAGGACCCTGCGTACTTCAGCCGCTTTCGGGTCAATCCCGACACGGGTACGATCGAGTGGCCAAATCGCGCCGACTTTGCGCCCGAGTTTTTATACGAGAAGGCTCACGTTACCGTGTAGCGCCCTTCGTCCTACGCTGCGCTGAGGAAATTCACCACGGTCGACGCGAAGTACGCGCCCCAGGTGCGCACGTCGAAGACCAGCGACGACGACATGAAGCAGGAGTGCGTGCAGTGGCACTCCTTCGCCTTAATCGACTTCCGCTGCGCGTCGGCCTCGGGTGAGAACCAGAGCTTGCCGAAGTCGTAGCCGGTGTCGCGCACGTTGCCGACCGCATCGCGCAGCTCGCACATCCGCACCTCGCCGCGCGCGTCGAGCACGCCCGAAATGCGGCCGGCGTGGCACGGCTTGACCTGCGTCTCCTGTTCCAGGATCTCCAGCTCCAGGCGGCGCGTGTAGATCTTCACGAACTTCAGGAAGCTGTCGTAGTGCGAGTACGTGTTCCAGTATGCCTCGATCTTCGGCAGCAGCTCGCGATACTTGTCCGTCGAGATCGGCTGGATGTTCTTGTCCGGCTGATCGCCGCGCAGCATCTCGAACGAGTGGAACGAAATCGCCGGGAAATCGCGGCGGACGGCCACGAACAGCTCGTCGAGATCGTCCGCGTTGTAGCTGCACAGGCACGTGTGCACGTTCACCGTCAGATTGCCGTACTTCTCGCGCAGCGGGATGAGGCCCGCGTACGTCTTCTTCGCCTTCTCGTAGTTGCCCGGCACGCCGCGGATCCAGTCGTGTTTCTCACCGACATGATCAATCGACAGATTCACCACGATCTGCGTGTCGGGACAGCGTTGCAGCGACGCCTCCACCTGCCGCGCGATCAGATCGCTCGTGATCGCGCCGGTGGGGATGGTGATCTGCTTCACGTGATTCTGCGACGACAGCATCGCGCAGACGTCGGGCAGATCGCGGCGGAGGAACGGCTCGCCGCCGCTCATGACCACGAAGAGCAGATCGCCGAGGGATGAGAAGGTCTTCTGAAGCTCGTCGAAGGAGAGCTCGTGTTCCTTATTCTTGCGCAGCTGCTCCCAGTTGAAGCACGTCCGGCAGAACGAATTGCAGTCGTAGGTCAGCCCGAGAATCATGTAGACGGGCTTCATCCCTCGCTTGTCGACGAGGTAGCGCAGGTACTGCAGTTTGTCGGTGAACTTCATCGCTCGACGCGCTCAACCAAGCCGAGACGCGCCGTAATCCTCAGTGCTTGCCGAAGAAGTTACTGATGTCGAAGTAGAGCGTCACCTTACGGCCGTTCGCGGTATCAACCTCGATCTGATCGACCGGCTTGTCGCCGCATTTGGTCAGCGACTGCTGCACAGGAATCTGTGCACCCGGATAGTTTTCCTGGATCCAGGCATGCTCCTCGGCGATTCCTGCCTGCTCCGTGGTGGCCTTGATCACGATGGCGCTGTTGCAGGAGAGGCCGCGCGCCGGGATGATCACCCCGCGCGGACGGGTGTTCGTCGTTTCGGCAGGAGCTGCCGGTTCGGCCGCAGCCGCGGCAGCCGGTTGTGGTGCAGTCTGGGCTGCCGGCTGAGTCGGAGTCGTGGCGCAGGCGGCGGCGAGGAGAAGGACGAAGATCGAGAGTGTGCGAGTCATGCAAAAATTCTAGCGCAGCTTTGTCCGGACCCAGCCCCACACGATCCCCCCAAAGTACGTCGCGTGATGCGCCGCGAACGCGAACGGCAGCAGCGGCCAGTAGCGCATCGGCAGCCGTGTCGCGCGCGTGCCGAGGATGAGCGTGAAGACGTAGTAGGGAACGACGGCGATCGGAGCGGCGATGATCGCGATCGCCGCGACGAGAAGGAACGCCTTGATCTTCCGATTCTTCGAGTACGCCGCGGCGCCTCGGGCCAGCATCTCGCCGGTCTTCACCCGATAGCGCCAGCGCTGCCGAAGGTACGGCCCCGGAAACGTGCGCCGCCGGTGGAACACGCGAACGCCGGAGTGATAGATCACATGCGGCAGCAGCGACGCGATCAGCGACGTATCTTCGCCGATGTAGCCGATCTCCTCGTCGAATCCGCCAAACGCGCTCCTCCGAACGAACAGATTCACCAGTGCCACATCGCTCGGGTTTGTGACCGCGAAGACGCCTTGCCGATTCTCATGACAGGCAACTCCGCTCCCGATCAGCGGCGTCGCCAGCAGCGTTTCCGCGATCAATTCCGCCGCCGTCGAGTCGTTCGGTGCCGGATCGGGACCGCCCAGCGCCAGCACCTCGGCATGAGCATCGAGATACGCGACCGCCGTCGCCAGCCAGCCGGAATCAGCGATCGCATCGTCGTCGATGAACGCCAGAATCTCCCCTGCCGCCTCGGAAACCGCTCGATTTCTTCGAGTTGCGGGATTACGATTCGGCTCGATGACGTTCCTGACGCTGGTCCCGAGCTCGATCGCCAACGGCGCCGCGGAGACCAGAATCAATTCGAAAGGAAACGGCGCCTCCTGACGCAGCACCGACTCGATCGCGCGCTCCGCGTCGCCGCCGATCCGCTCAACGGGCATGATGACGGTAACTTTGCAGGCGGCGCTCATTGAGTGGATCAGTAGATTAGTAGATCAGTCGATCAGAGGGCTACCAGGGGCTGATGTTCCTGATCTACTGATCCACTAATCTACTGATCGACTAAAAAACACATTGAGTGGATCAGTAGATTAGTAGATCAGTCGATCAGAGGGTTACCAGGGGCTGATGTTTCCTGATCTACTGATCCACTAATCGACTGATCGACTGATCGACTGATCGACTAAAAAACACATGAAGCTTATCGTTCAAATCCCCGCCTTCAACGAAGAAGCGACCATCGCCCAGACGCTTCGCGACATTCCGAAGAAGATCGACGGCATCACCGCCATCGAAACCGTCGTCATCGACGACGGCTCCTCCGACAATACCGCCGACGCCGCGCGCAAAGCCGGCGCGACGCACGTCGTCCAGCTCAAATCGCACCGCGGCCTGTCGTCGGCGTTCCTGGCCGGCATCAACGCCGCCCTCCGTCTCGGCGCGGACGTCATCGTCAACACCGACGCCGACAATCAGTACGCCGGCGCCGACATCCCGAAACTGATCGCACCGATCGTGCGCGGCAGCGCGGACGTCGTCATCGGCGACCGGGAGGTCTCGAAGTCGCCGCACATGTCGGCGATCAAACGCTTCCTGCAACGCATCGGCAGCCGCACCGTCGGTCTTGCCTCGGGTATCCGCGTCGGCGACGTCACCAGCGGCTTCCGTGCGTTCTCGCGCGAAGCCGCGATGCAGATCAACGTCTTCAATCCCTTCACCTACACGCTCGAAACGATCATCCAGGCCGGCAACCGCAACCTCGGCGTGCAGTCCGTGCCCGTGCGCACGAACGCACCGACGCGCCCGTCGCGCCTCTACCGCGGCCTCGGCACGTACCTCCGCAAGTCGATCGCCACGATCTTCCGCATCTACACGATCTACAAACCGCTCAAGACCTTCTTCGCCATCGGCGCGCTGCTGATGCTGGCCGGCTCCGCCCTCGGCATCCGCTTCCTCTGGGATTTCACCCACGGCGACCGCGGCGGCCACATCCAGTCGCTGATCCTGGCCGCCGTCTTCCTCATCATCGGCTTCCAGACGCTTCTAATCGCCCTCATCGCCGACCTGATCTCCGTCAACCGCCGCCTCAGCGAAGAAGTGCTCGTGCGCCTGAAGCGGATGGAGATGCCCGTCCCCGAACGCCGCCCTCTCCCCCACCGCATCCCCCGCGAGCCGCGCGCCGCCGCGACGACGCGTCCGCCCCTCCCGAAACGCGAACGCCCCGAAGCCAAACCGCCGTCCACGCAATGGGTCTGGCTCCTCGACGAAGACAAACTCGATGACCGCGGCATCAAACCCGGCACGATCACCGAACCCGACCTCGACGACGACATGCCCGACCAACCCGCGACTCCGGCCGGCCCCCGCCGCCGTCGCCGCCGCCGCGGCGGCTCGCGACCAGGCAACTCCGAACCGCCAACGTCCTAGTTCGCTAGCCCCGATCCGGCGCAGGATCATGAGTCGCAACGGAGCTGCTACTCGTCGTCGTAAAGCGTGACTTCGTTCCGGTCGCGTACTACGCGGGACATGAACTCGCGAGCGTGCATCTCATTGGTAATCATCACGACATGGTCGCTGATCATGCAGGCCTCGAACACAACCCGGATGTCCTCTACGTGCGGGTGTGGTCTAAGAGGATCGACCAGGAAGATCACCACGTCGCAAAGGCCGTAGAGGATGGCGGTGGCAATCTCGATATCGCCTCCTTTCGGCCCGGAGTGATAGCGGATCATCTTGTCGTGAATCTCCTCGGATGTGGCCGCCGCCACCTCGCGTCCGGTCGTTCCCGTGGCCAGGATCGTCCCGAACTTCTTCAGCTCCGCCTCATGATCGATCGCGAAGTCGATCATGCGCGACTTCATCTCGTCGTGCGCAATGAGAGCGATCGTCATTTCACTGAATTCCTTCTCCTTCGGCTTGAGCGCGCTGATCGGCCGTCCGCGCCTGGACAAAGTGCGCGGTGTGCGTGCGTCCAGCGGAATCGGAACACGCGCGCCCGCGAGACGCTCCAGCGTTGGCTGCGGTGGGATGCTTTGCAAGTTGCGGTTGCGGTCGACGTCCGCCTCATTGTCAAACCACATCAGCACCGATCCGCGATTCATGAGGCGCTTTACATGCCACTGATCGCACAGACGGATGAAGGCGAGATTTTCGTGGCGCTGCCAGTGATTTCCATTGGCAGAGTAGAACGGCCAGACGATGCTGCACTCCCGCTGGCTGATCAGGTACGACATCAGAATGACGCCTCCCTGCGTTGCCGCCGGCAACGGCGTGGCGCGCGCGCGCAGCCATTCCGCCACATTATCCGGAAGCGGTGAGAGCTCGAGATCGTCGTCGCCGTAGAAGATGCGATCCCAGGTTCCGCCAGTAATGACGAAGTGAAAGTGATCGAGTCGGGCGGAATAGCGATGGAGATGTGTGAATGTCGCTACCAAACTGGCATTCGGCCGCCGGTCGTCGTGGCCGGCGAGGACGCCGACGAGCGTTTTCCGCTTCTGCTCAGTCATGGTCATGTCCTGGAACTTCGGCGGGCGAGAGCGGCTGGCCGGTGCTGCTCACCACCTGCTTCCAGAACATTCCATGCACCGGAATGCTCTTCTGTCGGTCCCCGACCAGCCGCAGCGGCACGAGGACGAATTCTGTCAGCCATTGCGAGATCATGAAGTCGGTATAACCGGCTAATGCATTATCGACAGCGAGCGCGCCGAGGCGGTCACAATAGATGTGATCGTGGGAATTGGCCGGGACGGCTCGGATATTGTGGCGCGGCTGATTGAAGAACGCCTCCATCTCCTGTTCATGCGTATCGCGCACGCGCGCCTGCATTAGGTCTTTGAGCTGGGCAACGAACTCGCGCCCCACCGGTTTGCCGGAAATCGTGACGTTTTTCTCCCGCAGCACGTCATTCACCCCCTCCGCCATCACCACGACGCCGTGCGGATTCCGTGGGTCGATTCGAACCTGTCTCTCGACGTGCAGGATGCATTCTTCGAGATAGTCCGCTGCCTGCTCCGAGCTCAGAAGATTGAATACTTCAGGGATGAGCACGAGATCGACGTGACCGCTGGCGAGAGCGGCGTTGGCAGCTACGAATCCAGAGTCCGCACCGAATAACTCGATGATGCAGATTCTGCGTGTCGACTCCGCCTCGCGCCGCAGTGTATTGATCACATGCGTGGCCTGCTCGACCGCGGTATCGAAACCAAAGGACTGCCACACCCACATGATGTCGTTGTCCATTGTCTTGGGAATGCCGACGATGCTGCGGGTCGGATTTTTCTTTGCGATCTGGTGAGCAATACCCAGTGAGCCGTCGCCTCCGATCACATAGAGAATGTCGATGTTCATACCGCGGAGGCTCGTACTGATCGCGTCGACCATTGCGGGAATGCCAGCCTCTGGGTAATAACGGATATTGCCCAGCCTCGATCCGCCGTGATCGAGCCAATCCTCAGTGGTCGTCGCGTCCAGTTCTATGTGATTGCTCCCGAGGTGACAGAGACCCTTGAAGCTGTCATAAACGCCGAACACTCTGCCGTTAGCCATTGAGTAGGTTTTGGTGTGCCGCTTGACGATGCTGTGGATGACAACGTGGAGCCCTGGAGCGAGCCCGCCCGTCGTTACGATGGCGGCTCGGACGCTCGAGGGACCGAACTGCAGATGAGCACGCGGTCCGGCTTCCAGAAAGGCCGGGATCGGAAGTCCGGCCGACTCAAACTTGTGCAAAAGGTCGACGTCGGCAATCACCTGTTTTGCAGCATTTGGCCTACGGTAGAGGCCGAGGACATCCTCCTGGACCGGATTCGGACGTGATGGACGACCCACATTTGGAATCGACGTGTCAAAGGGCCGGTGCTCGCGCGCATGCTCCGTCAGCTCCAGCCGTTCGTCGGTCATTCTCCCGGATTCATTGTGCTTTCGGGGCATTTAGGACCCTCCCCAACTAAGGAGTGCGCGGGAGGCTAAAAACCCTACCCCCTCGCTGCGCAAATGGCGTAGCGGCGAACACCTAACAATCCCTCTTCGCGCCGCGATCTCACGAGAGCCCACCAGGATCGTACCCAATAAGCAATAGGTCACACGTTCGACTTCAGTCACCACCACCAAAATCGCCTAACTGCGCGGCCTCGCCAAACCTACCCAAATCAGCATTCCGTCTCCGCCTGGGTTGCCGGCGGCGCCGCCGATGGCGTCGTTGTCGAAGTTGGGTTTCCAGTTATTGCAGGTCCAGACGTTTCCGGCGGCGTCGATGTTGACGCCGGTGGTGCGCATCATCGGGATGAAGGACTTCGTGCCGGCGCCCGTAGAGTAGCGTTTTGTCATGTAGCAAGACCGGCGATTCGGGTCGATGGCAGCGTGTAGCGGTCTGCGGAGTGAGGCTGTCGCCGTAGGCAGGGTTGGTAGCGCTAATGCCCGGCGAGTTACCTCTGCCGCCGTGTTTCAGGATTCCGTCGCCGCTGGCGTAGCGGGTAGCGTCGCCGCCGCAAGCTTGCCTCTCTCGTGAGCCAGCTTTCCTTGCTGGGGAGTTGCCTTTCCAAGCTCTCGATCACGCTTTCCTACCTCGGAACAGGCCGTTTCTCGCTCGCGAGCTACTTCCCTAGCTCGTTTTGATGTCTTTCCTTGCTCGCGACCAAGCTTTCCTTGCTCACGACCAAGCTTTTCTTGCTCGCGACCAAGCTTTCCTTGCTCACGACCAAGCTTTTCTTGCTCGCGACCAAGCTTTTCTTGCTCGCGACCAAGCTTTCCTTGCTCGCGACTAAGCTTTCCTCGCTCACGACCAAGCTTTTCTTGCTTGCGACCAAGCTTTTCTTGGTCATGAGCGAGTTTTTCTTGCTCGTGAGCAAGCTTTTCTTGCTCGTGACCAAGCTTTTCTTGCTCGCGAGCGACGTTTTCCTGCTCGTGACCGAGAGTTTCTTGCTCGTTGGTTGACTTGCCTGGGGCGCGGACCTAATTTCGTAGGCGTTCCGGTCCGGATGGCAAGGCACGAGTCGGTTCGTGCTGAACGCTCGCAAGCTTTCTTCGGCAAAGGAGGCTGCGGGGAAACTGCAAGCCTCAAGGCGCGCGTGGCGGTGCTGTGGGCGCTATCGACGGTGATGGAGAGAGACGATGGAATCCAATGCAGATCTGCGAGTGGTCGCCGAACAGGCGGTGGCGCCCCATCCGGTACTCACGCCGTACGAGGAAATCGTGGCGGAGATCATCACGTCCGTCGACGAGGGCGTGGCGCGGCTGCCCGGCTACCACAAGGATCTGTCCGAGCTTCCCGCCAATCTGCGGCGGCTGGTCACGGCCGCGTTTCTCGATCTGACGGTGAACGCGATCGATGCAAGCAGCGAGTTGCAGGGAGTGAATCAGCTCGACATCACGGAGTGCAGGGACACGATCCAGTACTCCGCGGCGGTCAGGACGCTGATCGTCCATTTACGCGGCGTGACCCGGCGCCTCGAACTTCTGTCGCGGTCGCGCGATGCGCGGGCGGGACGGGGCGCCCTCAGGATCTACCACATCGCCAAGCGCCTCGCGGCGGAGCCCTACAACATGCACCTCGCCGTGCACGTCCAGAACCTGAAGGCGGAGTTGCAACGCTCGCGGCTCAAACGCCGCGCGAATACCGGCAAGCGCGCCGCGGTGTCCGTCGAGGGCGAGCCATAAGTAGGTTACATGCGGAGAATTGCTTTTCTCCGCCTCTCCGCGATCCCCGCGTGAATCCGTTCTACTTAACACCCGCTCCACTTCCTGCCGTCTGAGCCAGCCCGATCCGTCTCAGGATCGCGATGAATCGCGGGTCGCTGCGGACCGATTGGAAGCTTGGCGCGACTTTGATGAAGACGAGCAACTCGTTGCGCTCGGTGAGCGCTTTCTCCAGCCACTCGAAGCCGTGGTCGTTCTCTCCGACGGCGATGTAGGCCGCGGCGATATAGAACGGCGCGACGTAGTGCGTCTTCGCGCGCTGCAGGAGGTTGTCGAGCATTCGCTGGGCGTCGGCATTTCGGCCGGCCTGGTGCGCGACCAGGATCCATTGCGAGAGAACGTCCACGTTGTCGTCGAGGGCTTGCGCCTTCGCGTACTCGGCGTAAGCGAGGTCGTACTTCCCGTCCTGGCCGTAGGCCCAGGCCAGAAATGCATGCGTCAGCCAGAACCGCGGATCGAGATCGACGGCATTCTTGAGCTGTTCGATGGCTTCCCGGTTTCGATTGCCGAAGAGGAGCGCCAGTCCGAGGTCCCAGGCTACCTCGGGCGACAGCGGATCGATCTGCTGCGCGGTCTTCGCCTCGGCAACGCTCTCCGGGACGCGGCCGAAGGCGGTGAGGTACTCGCTGTACCACTGATGCGCTTCGACGTCTTCCGCATTCAAGGCGATGGCGCGACGGAACTCCCTCTCCGCGCCGGCGAAGTCCCAGTCATAACGGAACTTGATGATGCCCAACGCCGCATGCGCCTCGGCCAGGCCGTCGTCGAGCCGCAGGGCGGCGAGCGCCGCGGCGCGGGCGCGCGGTACGCCTTCCTGCGGCGTGAGATGAATGGTCGTAGCGCGGTAATACGCGTCCGCCTGGCCGGCGTATGCGAGTGCGTAGGTCGGATCGATGGCAATGGCGCGATGGAACGCGTCCAGCGCACGCGTGAAACCGTCCACCGTCCACTGCGTCGAGTAGTAGCGTCCTTTCAGGTACCACTGGTGCGCCTCGATATTGCTCGTCCCGCGTGCCGTCAGGCCCTTCCGCTCCGACTCGGACAAGCGGAGCGCGAGGGCGCGGGTGAGCCGTTCCGAGATCGAGTCCTCGACGGCGAAGAAGCCGGTGAAGCGGTCGTCGAACGTATCGCCCCAGAGCGCCGCACCGTCTGCGACATTGAGGAGCCGCACCGTGACGCGGACGCGGTCGTTCACGCGCTGGATCGTTCCGTCCAGCACGGCGTCGACATGCAACTGACGTCCGGCGCCGAGGGGATCGGCTTCCTGGCCGTATCGGCGCACGGCACTCGTCGGCCGGACGATCATCCCGCGGACATTGCTCAGCCGCGTGATCAGGACGTCCGTCAGCCCGAGTCCGAGGTACTCGTCGCCGCCGCTGAGTGACTTGAATGGAAGGACGGCGATGGAACGCGGTTGCGCGGCGGGAACGCGCGATGTGCGCAAGCGCCAGAGCCAAATGCCGGCGCCGATGAGCAGGATCACCACAGCGGTCGCCGCGATCATCAGCGGAGTGGTCTTTCGCGGCATGACCCGATTCGGCGCCGGCGCGTTGGGACTGGCGATGAAGCGATAGCCATGTCCTGGAACGGTTTTGATGTATCGCCCTTCCTCCGCCCGGTCGCCGAGCGCTTTTCGCAGCGCCGAGATCTGCTGATTGAGGTTGTTCTCCTCCACCACCGCGTCCGGCCAGAGCGCGTCCATCAGCTCCGACTTTTCCACCACGCGCCCCGAGTTGCGGACCAGCAGCGCCAGCGTTTCGTACGTCTTCGGCGTCAGAGCGACAGGCGTACCTTCGCGCAGCAGGACGCGGCGGTCCATATCGAGCGTGAAGGGGCCGAAATTCAGAAGATTCATGCGATTTCAGACGATTTTCTCAGGACTTTCACTGCTTCGACGGCCGAATTTGGGCCGCGAAGGAGAAAGAAACCATGAAACGCAAAATCGTCATCGTCCTGTTAGTTACGTTCGTCATTGCCACCGCGGCCTTCGCGGCTACGCCCAACGGGCAGAAACCGGAAAAGGGTCTCGTCGGCACCTGGGTCACGACCGTCGCGCCGCCTCCCGAGGCCGAGGTACCGCCGTTCAAACTGATCTTCAGTTTCCTGGCGGACCACAACCTCATCGCTACCGGCGCCGGCGGTGAGTTTCCCGCCCTCGGCAATCCCTGCCTGGGGACGTGGGCAAAGAGCGGCGAGACCGAGTACACGATCACCTACGTCTGTCTCGATTTCGACGCCAAGCTTCAGTTGACCGGCATGGACAAGCTGACGGGCCGGGTGACTCCGGACGATTCCGGCTCT
>Ga0157375_10001620_pt1 | contig 19348 bp, 15 predicted proteins | sample M35metaG_FD_115311 | JGI IMG/M metagenome (GOLD analysis project Ga0157375, IMG submission 115311) | Miscanthus rhizosphere microbial communities from Kellogg Biological Station, Michigan, USA - M3-5 metaG | ecosystem: Host-associated > Plants > Roots > Rhizosphere > Soil | place: USA: Michigan... | reverse complement strand
TCGCCCGGCGCCACAAAAAAGATCGTTGATTTACTCGAAAAAATTGAACGAAGCGAATAAAATCCTTTATTAGTAATCCACTATCCGAATGAATTTAAACAACTTTAAGAACATTCATTTCGTCGGCATCGGCGGAATCGGAATGAGTGGGATTGCAGAGATCCTGAAGGGGCGCGGCAAAACCGTCTCCGGATGCGACCTGAAACGCTCCGAGGCCATGTCCCTGCTGGCCGGCCGCGGAGTCGACGTCCGCATCGGACACGACGCCGCGCATCTCCTCGGCGTCGACGCCGTCGTCGTCACCGCCGCCGTCAAAGGCGCGAACGCCGAGGTCGACGCGGGCCGCGATCAGGGCATCGAGATCATCCGGCGCAAAGATCTGCTGGCCGCGATCGTCAACGAGAAGCGTGGCGTCGGCGTCTCCGGTACGCACGGCAAGACAACGACCTCCGCCATGATCGCGACCGTCCTCGAAGACGCCGGCCTCGATCCGACCATCATCATCGGCGGCATCCTGCAGAACATCGCCTCGAACGCGAAGGACGGGAAGGGCGACGTCGTCGTCGTCGAAGCGGACGAATACGACCGCACCTTCCACGAACTGAGGCCCGAGATCGCCGTCATCACCAACATCGAGGCCGACCACCTCGAGTACTACGGCAGCTTTGAGAACATCGTCGAAGCCTTCCGCATCTTCACCGAAAACGTGCGGCCGGGCGGCGCGATCATCGGCTGCGTCGACGATCCCGCGGTTGCGGCGCTGCTCGACCGGCGCGGCCGCGGCGAGGGTCCGAAGATCATCCGCTACGGACTCGGCGCCGGCGCCGACGTCACCGCGCGCGATCTGACGTTTCACGATCGCGGCTCGTCGTTCGAAGTCGACGGCATCGGCTTTTTCAAACTCTTCGTGCCCGGCGAGCACAACGTGCGCAACGCGCTGGCCGCGATCGCGGTTGCGCGCGAGCTCGGCGTCCGCGCCGAGGCCATCTCCGCCGGCATCGCCAAATTTCTTGGCGTCGACCGGCGCTTTCAGATTCTCGGCGACTACAACGGCGCGCTGGTCGTCGACGACTACGCGCATCATCCGACCGAGATCAAGGCGACGCTCGACGCCGCGCGCGGCGGCTATCCGGACCGCCGCATCGTGGCGCTGTTTCAGCCGCATCTCTATTCGCGCACGCGCGATTTCGCGCCGGAGTTCGCGGAATCACTGCGCGGCGCCGACATCGCACTTGTTGCGCCGATTTACGCCGCGCGCGAGAAGCCGATCGAAGGGATCTCGTCACGCATGGTCTCCGAGCGTTCCGACGCCATCGAGTTTCTCGACCGCAGTCATATCGAGATCATCAACGAGCTGCGCCGGCGCCTGCAGCCGAACGACGTCTTCATCGCCATGGGCGCGGGCGACGTCCACGAAATCGCCGAAGCGCTCGTGCGCGGCGCGGACGAGGGGAGGGGCTGATGTCGGCAGGTTACGACAGCACCTCGCCGCGTTTCTTCCGTCCGACGGACGTCGCGCGTCTCCGCCGCAATCAACGGCGCATTCAGCTGCAGCGATTCGCGTCGATCGCCGGCAAGCTCGCTGTTGCGGGCGGCATCGCCATCGGATTGTTGCTGGCCTATCGCCACACGCAGGACGACGCGCGTTTCGGAGTGAAGGCGATCGAGATCGTCGGCGCCACGCACACGCCGCGCGCGGCCATCGCCGCCGTCACGAATCAGTACATCGGTGCGAACTTGTTTCGAATCGATATCGCCAGGCTGCAGGCCGATTTGCGACGCCTCGGCTGGGTGAAACGTATCGAAGCCGAGAAGAAACTGCCTGACACGCTGCGCATCCGCATCGTCGAGCGTGAGGCGGTTGCGCTCGCGGCGACAGGCGATCGCATGACGTATGTCGATGAAGACGGTGTCGCGTTCGCGGAGTTGTCGCCGTCGGTCGGTGACACGGATCTCCCGCTTATTACCAACGCCTCGGGTTCAGAGCTCGCGCGCTGCGTTGCACTAGTACGCGAGCTGCGCACGCGCGACCCGCAGATCTACTCGCGCATCTCCGAGGTCAAGCCGGTCGCGCCGAACGGCTTCGCGCTGTTCGATCGCGAGCTCGGCGCGTTTGTGTATGCCGAGGAGGGCGACCTCTCCGCGAAGTGGCGCGACCTCTACGCCGTCGCGCGCGCGGAGCACCTCGGCGTGCACGACATCGAATACGCCGACCTCCGTTTCACCGGCCGCATCGTCGTCAAACCAATACGTGCCGCGGCGTTCGCGCCCGTGGCAACGCAGCAACCGATTGCAACCGAGATCACGAATTAGTCAGGAGACAGCGAATGCCGAAGACCGAAGAGAAATACATCGTCGCGCTCGACATCGGAACTTCAAAAGTATGCGTCCTGGTGGGCGAAGTGACCGACCGCGGGCAGATCGAAATCATCGGCAAGGGCACGTCGCCGATGAAGGGGACGCGGCGCGGCAACATTATCAACCTCGATCAGGCCATCGACGCGGTGAAGAAAGCCGTCGATGAAGCCGAGGTGATGGCGGGGCTGCAGATCGAATCGGTCTACGTCGGCGTGGCGGGCGATCACATTCGCTCCGTCAATTCGCGCGGCGTCGTCTCCGTGACCGGCAAGCATCGCGAGATTTCACGCGAAGACATCGACCGCGTCATCGAGGCGTCGAAGTCGATCAATGTTCCGGCGGAGCTGGAACTGCTGCACGTGATTCCGCGCGAGTTCGTCGTCGACGGTCAGGACGGCATTCACGATCCGCTCGGGATGACTGCGGGGCGCCTCGAAGCGAACGTCCACATCGTCACCGGCGCGCGCACGCACAACCAGAACGTGCTGACGGCGGTGAACAAAGCGGGCATTGCGGTGCAGGAGCTCGTGCTCGAGCAGCTCGCCGCTGCCGAGGCCGTACTGACGCAGGACGAACGCGAGATGGGCGTGCTGCTGATGGACATCGGCGCGGGCACGACCGACTACGCCGTCTTCCTCGAAGGCAACGTCGTCCACACCAACGTGCTGCCGGTCGGCGCGGGACACTTCACCAGTGACATTTCGGTCGTGCTGCGGACGCCGATGGAAGATGCAGAGCGGATCAAGAAGCGTTACGGCTGCGCGCTCGGATCGCTGGTGACCGAGGACGATCCGATCGAAGTGCCGACGGTTGGCGGACGCGCGCCGAAGATTCTCTCCAAGCACGAGCTGACGAACATCCTCGAACCGCGCGCGGCGGAGATCGCGAAGCTGGTTTACCGCGACATCGAGAAGGTCGGACTGGACAAGGAAATCCGCAGCGGCGTGGTCGTCGTCGGCGGCGGCGCGGAGATGGATGGGATGGTGGAGATGGTCGAGCAGGTGTTCGATCAGCAGGCGCGCAAAGGAGTGCCGCGCGGACTGAGCGGACTCTCCGACACGGTGGCCGGCCCGGAGTGGGCGGCTGCGGCGGGGCTGCTGCTTTGGGGCTTCCGCGACCGGACGAAAGTGCGCAAGCGTCCGCGGCGCGGCTTCGCCCGTATCGCCGATTCGTTCAAGTCGCTTTTCACGCAGACGTAGAAACTACAAATTTTGTTTGAATACGTTACAAATAATGGTTACTCTTCCTGGAGACGGTAAATGATCACATTTGACGAAAAACCTGGTGACGGCAGGCTGGCCGTGATGCTCGATGAGGAGCAGCTCGGCGCACGAATCAAAGTCATCGGCGTGGGTGGTGGTGGGGGCAATGCGGTCAACCGAATGATCCAGGCCGGGATCAAGGGCATCGAGTTCATGGTCGCGAACACCGATGTCCAGGCCATGCGCACGTCGCTGGCGCCGGTGAAACTGCAGATCGGCGGCAAGCTCACCAAAGGCCTCGGCGCCGGCGCGAATCCGGAGATCGGCAAACAGGCCGCGCTCGAAGACACCGATCGCATTCTCGAAGCGCTCTCCGGCGCGGACATGATCTTCATCACCACAGGCATGGGCGGCGGTACCGGCACGGGAGCGGCGCCGATCATCGCCTCGCTGGCCGCGGAGCTCGGTGCGCTGACGGTGGCCGTGGTCACGAAGCCGTTCGGATTCGAAGGAAAGCGCCGCCGCATTCAGGCGGAGCAAGGCATCCGTTCGCTGCGCGAGACGGTCGACACGCTCATCACCATTCCGAACGAGCGTTTGCTGAACTTCGTCGAGCGCGCGACGTCGCTCAACGAAGCGTTCACGATCGCGGACGACATCCTGCGCCAGGCGGTGCAGGGCATCTCCGACCTGATCACCGTCCCGGGCGAGATCAATCTCGACTTCGCTGACGTGAAAACGATCATGCACGGCATGGGCATGGCGCTCATGGGAACCGGCGTCAGCTCGGGCGAGCATCGCGCGGTCGAGGCGGCGCAGCGCGCCATCTCGTCGCCGCTGCTTGAAGAAGCATCGATCGAAGGCGCCAAGGGCGTTCTGATCAACATCACCGGCGGCCCGGACATGACGCTGTTCGAAGTGCACGAAGCCGCGTCGATCATTCAGGAAGCGGCGGACGAGGAAGCGAACATCATCTTCGGTACGGTCATCGATCCGCGGATGAAGGACGAGGTCAAGGTCACCGTCATCGCGACGGGATTCGACTCGGCGACGAAAGGATTCCTGAACACGCGCGGCGAGCAGCTCTCGTCGGGCAACGCGCACGCGCGAGCGGCATCGGGTTCATCGTCGCACTCGGGATCCGTTCCGTTCCGGCCGTTCGCACCGAAAGAGATTGCCGCGCAGCACGAGGTTGCACCGGAAACGCCGGCGCCGCCGCAAGTGGGATCGGAGGGAGAGATTTACGATCCGCCCTTTTTTCGCAAAGGATTCAGCCGGCCCGACGGCTCCGGCGGCTTCGGGCCGATGGCGTCGAGCGATTTCGGCAATGATCTCGATATTCCGACGGTGATCCGCAATTTGAGCGATTGAGCATTTCCCAACGCGGCGCGTCCCTCCTGCGCGCCGTACGCGATCCAGGGGAGAGGGACCCGGGATCAACTGCTCTGACGGGGCGCGGTTCTTCCGCCGCGCCCCGTCCTTTTTTTCGCAAAAGAAAACGGCCGCCGGTTGCCCGGCGGCCGTTCGTTTACGTACTGAGGATCGGTCTTACGGTTTCGGCTTCTGCGCGAGCTCTCCTTCGAGCTTGGAGAGGCGGTCCGTGAGGGCCTTGTTCTCGGCGGTGAGTTTCTGCACGGCGATCCAGAGAGCCATCTGAACGTCCTGGCCATCGATGTGCTTGTCGTCGCCGCGGCCGAAGACCGTGTGGAAGTCTTCCGCGATCAGTCCCAGGCGGTCTTTCGGACCGTTGTTCCTGAAGTCGTAGGTCACGACCGGAATGGCTTCGATCTTCGTGAGGATGTCGGGCACTTCGACCGGCTCGATGTTCTCTTTGAACGTGCGCGAGGAAGCGACGGTGAACTGCGCGGAGCCGGCGTTGATGCTGGAGGTCGTGCCGCCGTTGGCGATCACGAGCTGCGATCCCGGAGCCGACGTGCCGATGCCGACGTTGCCGGTATCAAGCACTGCCATGCGGGTGTTGGCATTCGTCGAATCGCGAACCACCACGCCGCCGCCAAGCCCTTTGAGGATGAGCGTGTTGTTGATGTCGAGTCCGGCCACATCGCCGGCGGTGCCATCGGCTTTGTTGAACTGGAGTCCGAACGCGTTGTTCACGCGCGCGCGGATCGTTCCGATGACGTCGAGCTGCGTGGTGGGGGAGGCTGTGCCGACACCGACCTGGCCGCTGGCGTTGATGTCGATCGAGCTGGTCGGCGCGCCGGGACGGATGCGGAACGGCAGGCGCGAGCCGCCGGTCACGTCGCGGACGAAGAAGTTCGCTTCGTTGCCCGCTACGTCCCAGGTCTGGGCGGTAAAGCCGCCGCTGTTGTTCTGCTCCAGGCGCATGGCCGGCGTGTTGCTGGTGGCCACGTGAAGGTCGAGCACCGGAGTGGAGGTACGGAAACCAACGCGGCCGGTGCTGTCGACGAAGATCGAGTTGGTCGGCGCGGAGCCGGTGATCGTCATCGGAACCGTGGACGCGGTGATGTCTTCGATCGAGAACTTGTTCGCGCCGCCGCTGGCGGAGTCGTTCGCCGTCAGCTGCCAGTCGTGATTGGGGAAGCCGGTCGACGAGCTCGTGTCGTCGAACTTGATGCGGGTGTTGTTCTCTTTCAGGCGGATCGTGTCGAAGCCGAACGACTCGTTGTTAACGCAGTCGAGGCCGACGCAAAGGCTGCCCTGGATGATTTCGTCGTCAGCGGTGACGACGTCGAGAGCCTTGACCGGCGCGTTATGGAGCGACTGCGAGGAAACCGTGCCGTTCGACAGGCCGACTTTGTCCTTCGGCTCCGAAGGATTGGACGGCTCGGTGGCGTCCGATGCGATCAGCGAGCCATTCATGATGGTGAAGGTGCCGGACTGCGACGGCAGCTCCTTGAGGCCGGCCTCAGCGCGGATGCGGTCGAGGGCGGCGTCGTCACCGGCCTCACGCGCGACCGCGATCTGCGCGCGCACGCTGTCGGAAACGCGCGGTGCGAGACGCATTTCGTACGTGTACGAACCGTCCGGCATCGTGGCGCCGATGTCGCGAAGCCGCAGCGAGATGCTCCGAGCCGACGCGAACTGGTGGGAGTACTGGAAGTTGTTCGGGCCGCTGATCGTCAGCGTGACGCTCTCGTTGTCCGAGCCGATCTGGAACGCCAGGCCCGCCGCGTTGGCCGTCATGCGGCCGACCGGCTGGCCGTCCGCGGCCGCGAAGGCGGTTATGGGAACGATGAGCAAGAGCAACGAGAGGGAGAGTAAAACCCTGGACCGGACGTGCATAGATTCTCCTCCTGTTAGCGCCACGAACGTCTCCACCGGGATGGTCGTCGTCGCCCGTTGCGCGTTTACCGATATTGGACTAGGGGAACAAAATAGTCTTTCTTTGGCCGATCGGCAACACCCAGAAGGACAGATTTCGAAATCTCCTCAGCTCGCGAGAGGAAATCCGTTCTAACGGGCGTGTTTCTCTACCGCCAGTAGGACCGGCCGATTACTCCCACTCGATCGTGCTCGGCGGCTTCGAGGAGATGTCGTAAACCACCCGGTTAATCCCGCGAACCTCGTTCACGATGCGGCGGCCGATGCGGTCGAGCAGGTCGTGTGGCATGCGATACCAGTCGGCGGTCATGAAATCGGTGGTGGAGACGGCACGGACTGCGACTACGTTCTCGTACGTCCGCTCGTCGCCCATCACGCCGACGCTGCGCACCGGCAGGAGCACCGCAAATGCCTGAGCGATCTCACGATAGAGGCCGGCGCGGCGGATCTCGTCGATCACGATTTCGTCCGCGTTCTGCAGGATGGCCACGCGTTCGGCGTTCACTTCGCCGAGGATGCGCACGGCCAGACCGGGGCCAGGGAAAGGATGGCGCCAGACGAACTCCTCTTCCAGCCCGAGCTCGATGCCGAGCTGTCGGACTTCGTCCTTGAACAGCTCCCGGACCGGCTCGATCAGTTTGAGTCCCATCTTTTCCGGAAGGCCGCCGACGTTGTGATGCGTCTTGATGACCGCGGACGGTCCCTTGATCGAGACCGACTCGATGACGTCGGGGTAGAGCGTGCCCTGCACGAGAAATTCGGCGCCGGCGATCCGTTTCGCCTCCTCTTCGAAGATGGCGATGAATTCGTTGCCGATCATCTTCCGCTTGGTCTCGGGATCTTCGACGCCGGCCAGTTTGTCGTAGAAGCGCTGGCGTCCGTCGACAGCGATGATGTGCATGCCGAGGCCCTCGGAGAGCCGCGACATCACCTGCGTCGCTTCATTTTTCCGCAGCACTCCGTTGTCGACAAAGATTGCCGTGAGCTGATCGCCGATGGCCTCGGCCACGAGCAGTGCGGCCACCGAGGAGTCGACACCGCCGCTGACGGCCGCGATGACGTTGCGGTCGCCGACCGTGGCGCGGATCTCGTCGACCTTGCGCTTGCGGTAGTCGCCGAGATCCCACGACGGCGTGCAGTGCGCGATGTCGAACAGGAAGTTGCGCAGGATCGCCGTCCCCGCCTCAGTGTGCGTGACCTCGGGATGAAACTGAATGCAGTAGCACTGACGTTCGGAGTTCTCGAACGCAGCGAGCGGCGCGTTGGCAGAAGACGCCGTGATCCTGAATCCGGCGGGAGCACGCACGATTTTGTCGCCATGACTGGCCCACACGCGCTGATGCGCAGGCGTGCCGGCGAAGAGCGGCGAGTCGTTGACGTTGACGTCGATTTCCGCGCGGCCGTACTCGCGTTCGGGTGACGCTTCGACTTTGCCATCGAGCAGGTACGCGGTGAGCTGCATCCCGTAGCAGATGCCGAGGATCGGGACGCCGAGGTCGAACACGTCCTTCGAACAGATCGGCGCGGCCTCGGCGTACACCGACTGCGGACCGCCGGAGAAGATGATCGCCTTTGGCGCGAGCGCGCGGAGTTTTTCGACCGAGGTATCGAACGGAAGGACGACCGAGTAGACGCGTTGTTCGCGGACGCGGCGGGCGATGAGCTGCGTGTACTGAGAACCGAAATCGAGGACGAGGACGGTCTCGGACACTACAGAAGATTCCGCAGTTCTTTGCCGGGTTTGAAGCGGATCGTGTTGCCGGGCGGAATCTTCACTTCGACGCCGGTCTTGGGGTTGCGTCCGATCCCTTTCTTCCGCTGCTTGACCTGGAAAACCCCGAAGCCGCGGAGCTCGATGCGCTGTCCGCGGGCGAGCGCGTTGCGCAGTCCTTCGATCACGGTGTCGACCGCCTGGGCCGCCTTCACGCGCGAAATTTCGGATGTTTCCGCGACCTTGTTGACGATGTCCGCTTTAATCATGGCGCGGATTATAACCTCTTCTGAATGAGCGACTCGCAGCGACATCGCATCGACAACTGGCTCAAGCATGTCTGCCTCTTCAAGCACCGCACCGAGGCCACGGACGCGTGCCGCGGCGGCCGCGTGAAGGTGAACGGGCAGCGCGTGAAACCTGCCGCGCCCGTGCGCGAGGAGGACGTGATCGAGTTCTACTCCGGCGAGACGTTCCGGCGCGTGGTGGTGAAGGGCGTGCCGGATTCGCAGCAGGCGAAGGAGTTGGCGCGGACGATGTACGTGGACGAGACGCCGGTGCAGCCGAAGTTCGATACGGGCGGAGCCGTGCATCGCGAACGCGGTAGCGGCCGTCCGACGAAACGCGAGCGCCGCGAGGCGGAGCGGTTTAAGAACGTGCCGCGATGATGCGTCGGATTCCCTCGCCGAAGATCTCCGGTTCCGTCAGCAACGACACGACGATGTAGCCGTCCGCATCGAAATCAAAAAAGTATCCGGGATGGACGACGACGCCAAGGTCTTCGATGAGCCGGAGCGCGAGCGCTTCGTCCGATTCGATGCGCGGCACGCGGATGATTGCCGACCAGCCGCCTTCGACCGGCAGCACGTCGATTGCAGGATCGTTCGCGATCGTCGTCCGCAACAGCGCGAGATTCGCTGACGTACGAGCTTGGATCGCTTTGCGAATGCGCGGTGCGATGGCCAGAATCTCCGGCAGCGCCGTCTGGACCGGAGTCGCGACGGAGAGAAAGTTGTCGGCGACCAGTTCGAGCGCGTCGATTGCTTCGGTCTTGCCCGGACCGCTCACTCGAATCCAACCGAGCTTGTAATGAGGCAGGCCGGCAGCTTTCGACAAGCCGCCGAGCGTGAAGGTGAGGATGTCCTTACGAGCGAATGACGGCGGTTTCTCGCCGAATGCGAACGGATGGAAGACTTCGTCCGAGATGACCGGCATACCAAAACGCGCGATCGCGTCCTGTTCGGCGGCGGTGACGTACGAGCCGGTGGGATTGTTCGGATTGACGACGACGATGGCGCGCGTGCGATCGGTGAGGGCCTCGGTCATTCGCGCCCGATCGACTTCCCACCGTTTGTGAAACTCGAGAGGAAAGTAGCGGAGATCGATCAACTCGAGCGCGGCAAGATGTTCGAGCAGCGGATACGACGGCTTCGCCGTCAACACCGCATCGCCCGGATCGCACAGCAGCTTGAATAGAAAAGAATACGCCTCGCTCGTCGACGCGGTGATGACGATGTCGCCCGCATCGCAGGCCAGCTCGCGGGCGACCGCCTCGCGCGCGGAGGAGATCCCCAGCGGCTGCGGATCGTACGGCGCTCTCGCCGCGCGCGACATGACCTCGGCCAATTCATCGAGCGGATAGCGAAGCCCGGCCTTAGTCGGATTCGCGTTCGTGAGATCGAGCAGCGTGCCGCGATACGCTTGCCGCGCAAGCGTCAACGCGTTGACAACGGCGTTCCATTCGGCGCGTCTGGAAAACATCGTCAGAAGAAGCTACCGCATCTTTGGGTCAGCAAGAGCCGGCGCGGTAGCTGATATTGCTAACCGCGGTATCAGCGATTCGCGCTAAGCACATGGTTCCCCGACCCCACCTTCCAATGGGGGCCCGGGTCGCCGCGCGACTCCCTCCCAATGCAGCCGTGAACTGCCGGAATTGCCGTTCGATGCTTCGCGAATGTCAACGGATCCTTCCCGAATGCCAAATCGAGCTTCGATCCTCTGCGCGGATCGTCATCGAATGGCAGGAGACCATTCGCGAATGGCGACGGACCATTCGCGAATGCTGACCCGTCATTCTCGAGGAGTCGCGGGTCATTCTCGAGTGGTCAGCGCTCATTCCGGAATGGTTACGGCTCATTCTTGAGAGGTCGCAGGTCATTCGCTAGCGGTTCGTGACAATTCCGACAGCGCGGCGGATGACTACCGAACGGTCGAGCGAATCACGATCGATCTTCTCAACCGTCCCGAGCCTCACCAGCATAGACAAGAGTGTCTGCGCCCACACGTGTCCAAATTATCCGAAGTGGCGATATTTGATTCATGCAGGGCCGCCACGAAGCGACATGAAACCTCCGGAGGTGGCTCAGTTAGTGTCGTTTTCCCGCGAGTACGCTCTTCACTACTTCGCGGTACCTTCGGCTCGGTTCGGATCATGACTTCTCCAAAGCCAGCTTGAGCTTCGTGGTTGTGACCAACGTCATTTGCGCTCCACGACAACGTCGCAGCGCGTGCCACATTGCGTTGGACTACCGCTCCGTGCATCAGCGAAATCAGCCCGGACACCCGGCCACGCTCCACCGCACCCCATCGGGCGTAGATCTGCCCGCGCTATCGTCGCAGGCCTTGGTCCGAAAAACATCCCGCCATTCGGGAGACACCGTCTGATGCAGCTATGATCGAAGCACCTATTCCTTGCCGTCAACTGGAATGGCCTGCTATGAAGCGAACGTCAGCTGAGCTGACACTGAGGCGCGCTTGTCGTTCGCCGTCAAGCACAACTCTGCTCGTCGGAGCGGGCGTAAGCGTCGACTCTCCATCGAATGTCCCACTCGCCGCGCCCATCCTGGATCTCCTCTGCGAGTGGCTGAGTCGTGGGGCACCTGACGTGCGTGCTGCGCTTGACGATCTGCGACAACCAGCACGCGCTCGAAAACCATACCGCGGCCCGTACGCCACCCTTCGTTTCGAGCTCCTCCTCGAATGGATCACGTATGTTGAACCGCGGATTCTCGATGCCCTGGCAACGACAGTTCAGTGGGGCTCACCGAATCGATGGCATTGGTGGATCGCGGATATGGTTTCTCGCGGCGCGCAAGTGTTGACCACGAATTTCGACACGCGCATCGAGGATGCTTGTCGCAGAATGGGCGTCTCCTGTACGACCGTGGTTCTCGCTCGTCATGCGCCACCGGTCGCCGCACTACGCGATGCGCAGCTCATCAAGCTGCATGGCAGTTTCGCCGATCGCCGGCCATTCGTACGTCCTTCGACAGCTCCCGTCGCTACCTTGCGCCAGATGAGTCGGTGGGGGCTCGGCTACGAACGACTTGGACCGGCCCGCGACGAACTACTGCGCATGATCGGCGATCGGACGTTGATCGTCTGCGGATACTCCGGATCGGATAGCTTCGACGTGATGCCCTTACTCGAAGATGCGGACCGACACGCGGCGTTGGTATGGTACGAGTGGGCACGCGGCCCGCTGCGTCAGGTTGAAGCCGTTCAGACAGACGCGCTCACGACGCGGCGTACGACAGCGAGCATGAGCGAACTGTTCTTAGCGTCGATCGGTGAGACCCGCGTGAGGCCGGTACATATTCGCGGCAGTGCAACGGCATTTCTTCGGCTTGCTACCGAGTCAACTCCAGCGGGGTCGGACCCAGCCGAAATCCGACGTTCAGACGCCGGCATTCCCCAATCTGCAGGCGAGGTTCTCGACAAGTTAAGAGCGCGCCTGTTTTCAGGCGACCTTCGCCTCCGGCCGACCGAGGCACGAGCGGTCGTTCGGCGTTTGCGCCTCTCGCAAGGTGTTGATATCGACGATATCTACGTCGGCTTGAAGGGGAGCCGTTCCGCCGCAGTTCGGCCGATGCGTCAGCAAGCAGACGTTGTCGCTGCTCTCGACGATGGCCGTGTCCGATGGGCTACCGCTCAGTTTCTGGCGGAGATCGAGCGCGCTGAGGAGCCTGACGACCGCGTAGCGCAGGCGGAAACGGTCACCTCGATTCTGGCTGAGATGTTCTGGTTCGCGATCCGGAACGGTCAGTGTAGAACGGCCGAGTTTCTCGTCAACAGACTCACGACTGAAGCGCAACGCCGAGGTGTATTGTGGGCATATCCTGAAGCCCTCTATCTCAGGGGAAATCTACTGCATGAGCTCTGGCTCCGCGGCGGCGCTCCGTTCAGGTTCAGCCAAGCCAAACTGGTTCTCGAACGGGCCATTCGCTATGCCATGCGCGTACCTCGCGTTGATATCGTTATTGATGCCCTTCGGTTGCTCCTCTACATCGAACGCGACCCAGTTAAGTGGAGGCGACTCTTACTCGCACTCCGCGTTTGGTCGCAACGCGTGGAGGACAGCGAAGAGAAGCTGCTGGCGCTCTTCGACCTCGTACGGCACCACGTAACCCTTGGCTTGCGTCCTCCAAAGCAGGTCTTTGGCGAGCTGAGTCGTACTGTTCGCCGCTGCCCGCACCTCACGTCCGGACGCGGCTATCTCGCCACGGCGAACTGCTATCTGGCTCTAGCCACATCTTCATCCGCCGTTTTGCGCAGGGCCTTGCGAAACCTGGATCGGGTTGTCGATCGTCTCCACCCGAAGCTTCGCGCACCATTCGCACGAGAAGCGGAGGAGTTTCGATCCCACCTCAATGGCAACCCTCATCGTCGGCGAGTACGCTCGCTATACTAATTCCGTCACGCATGATTCACCTTCACCACCAAGCTCCACATCTGCGGTGCCTTTTTGTCATCTCACGTTTTTCCGCCTCCCGGCCGGTCGAGCGCCGCTACGAGAGAGCCAAAGTCCCGGCAGGAACGCCACGAGAACGTCTTTGTAGAAACTTCCCACGGTAGTCGTTCTCCCCGGCTCATGCCGAAGTCGATCACTCTGTGCCGGAGTCGTCGTCGAGTGATTCCCATCCTTCGTCGCTGTCCGGCGAACACGTTTCGCCGCTCGGGCAATACTCGAACTTCAGGATGGGATGAACTTCCCAGTTGTTTACTCGGTTGAGGTGATGTTCGATGAAGTGTTCCGAATCGAACATCAGCATGCCGGTAAGCCGAACCGGCAAGGCGAGTTGTCGCGCGTCGAGGATGAGCGGCGTCACCTTCGCGCGCGTGAAGTTCGGATGCGCAAGGCGGACTCGCGGCGAGAACTCCGCCGTCATGGAGAGCGGCTCACGCTGCGCGAGCACCGCCTTCCACTTCGTCACATCCGCACCGTTCGGGAGCGGAAACTTTTTTACGGCCGCGGCGTTCACGACGACGAGGTGGTTGTCCGTGTTCACCGCAACCTGATCGTCATCGTCGGTCAGCTTGCAGTTGCACGTTTCTCCGCCCTCGGCTCGTATCGTGAGAACGTAGCCGAAGATCCGAACTTTCTTTCCTTCGCCGATCGACGCCAGCTCATCGCGCGGACCACCCTTGACGAAATGCTCTGGATCAGGGAGGTGCTCCATCCAGTTCACATCATGGGCCTCGGCATCCCCCTGCGTCCGCGGGTCGTCGGGCAGGATGTTTTTCTGCCTGTTCAGGTTGGGATCGAAGTCGCCGCCGCAGCCTTCAGGCGGGCAGTCGGCAAGACTCGCAGCGCACGGCGGAGGTGTTTTCTTCTGTGCCGCGGTCGTCTTCCGCGTCACGCTTTTAGTTGAGGCCTTCGTCGGCGAGGTCTTCTTCGTGGCGCCAGCGATCGGAAGGCAAGGGAGAAGGAAGGCGATAGCCGCTATGGAAACGAGTCTTCGCATGGGGGAGAACCTCCTGTTGTTAGGAGTGCCCGTGGCGCGATTTCCCCTACCCCGGCGCAATCGAACCAAGGAAAGTGCTACGACCGGCAGCTCGTCTGCGCCTCGGTCATCGCTTTTTCGAGATCCGTTCGCGCGTCGGCATGCGTGGCCGGGACGGCTTCGATCGCGGCGCGGAACGTGGTCATCGCTTCGGTGCAGGAACCCTTCGCGGCCAGAACGCGCGCGAGCGTGTCGAGAACCATGTACGAGTCGGGTCCGTGTTGCGCGACCGCTTTTCGAGCCAGCGACTCGGCTTCGTCGTAACGCTTCGATTGGTAGAGCAGCCAGGCCAGGTTGTTGAGCGCATCGCGCGACGTTCCATCGACTGCCAGCGCCTTCCGGAACGCCTCCTCGGCCGCCGCCCGATTGCCGAGTTGCGTTTCGGCGTTGCCGAGGTTCGTCCAGGCCAGGAGGGATTCGGGGTGTTGCGCGAGGATGGTGCGATAGGCAGCGGCGGCGTCCGCGTACTTGCCGGCGTCTTCGAGTGCGACTGCGGCGCGGAGCGCGTCGGAGGTCGTACCGGGATGGATCAGGATGGCCGTGTGGCTTCCGCCGGACCACGCTTTTTCGAGGCGGTCGAAACTCGTCCATCGTCCTTTGCCGTCGCCAAATTGCGTGCGGATGAGTCCCGAGGCGGGATCGATTCCGTCGGCGACGACGTAGTGGAAAAAGTCGTAGTGCTTGCCGGGGGAGTCGACCACCTGCAGCATCAGGATCACGGGACGTCCCTGCTGCAACTCCTGTTCGATGATGGCCGGCGTGCCGGTGACGAGCTGCGCGTCGAAGCCCGCTTTGCGCGCGGCGAGGAGCATGTCGATGGTCAGGACGCCACCGTGTGTTTTCGGCAGCGTCGCGTCCCACGACTGCATCGAGGTCGTGTTGCCGTAGTGCTGGAGAACGGTCGACAGCGATCCGGCGCCGCAGGACTCGATGCCCCAGTGCTGTTCGGGGACGTTGGGGATCACGGTTGCGGTATTCGACGCGTGTTGGGTCTTCGGCGTGATGGTGATGCAGCCGGTTAGCATCACCAGGAGGAGCAACGTTGAATGTTGAATGTTGAATGTTGAATGTTGAATGAAGGACCGGGTCGCGCGTTTGCGGGTCGTTGCGGAGCTGCATTCAACATTCAACATTGAACATTCAACATTCAACATTCGCTTTCCTCCCAAAACACGAGGCGAGCGGCCCAAAGACCGCTCGCCCCGAAGTTACGTCGAAAAAAGATCAGCCTAGTGCGATGACGAGGATCAACGCGGCCAGTGCACCGATACCGATCCAGATCCATTCCTGGCGCGTCAGGCCGGCAGCCTGCACCTGGTCGATGTTCTGGGCCAGCTGATGGAGGTCCTGCGGCGAGAGCTGGGCCAGACGCTGGTCGACCTGCTCCTTGGTGAAGCCGCGGTCCGTCAGCACCTTGGCCACCTGGTCGTTCGCGGCGACGTCGCGCACGAGCGCCAGATCGGCGGCGCGCTGGTCGATGCTCTGATCGGCCGCGGTCTTCGACGGGACCGGACCGGCGAACGCGGGAATGGCCGCAAACGCGAGGACAAGGAAAAACGCTACGAATTGAGACGAACGCTTGGACACGACAAGTACCTCCATGTTGTGTGATGCGGTGTTGATCACCGCCTCACGTTTCAGTTAATCACCGGCAGGTTCATGGCCCCACGCCACTGCAACCGGTATCCGTCAGCGGACGGAGCAAGAGGAGTGCCCGGTTTGCGCGCTGCGGCGCGCGTTGTCGGTTGTCGGTTGGATTCGGCGCTTCGCGCCGCGTTGTCCGGTGCGTCCGCCTTGGACAACGCGGCGCTAGCCGCAATCAACCGACAACCGACAACGCGTGCCTCCGGCACGCAATGCTACGATCCTCATCCCCATGCTCCGCTTCGAAGACATCCTCGACAAGGTCGAGAGTTACAAGCCGGACTTCGATGAGGAACTGCTCGATCGCGCCTTCGTTTTCTCCGCGCGCGAGCATCGCGGGCAGGTGCGCAGCTCGGGCGAGCCGTACCTGGTGCATCCGCTGAATGTCGCCTACATCCTGGCCGAGATGCGGCTCGACGAGACTTCCATCGCCGTCGGCCTGCTCCACGACGTCCTCGAAGACACGCTCACGACCAAGGAGACGCTGCAGGAAATTTTCGGTGACGACGTGGCCGAATTGGTCGACGGCGTTACGAAAATCTCCCGCTACGCCTACGTCTCCAAGGAAGAGCAGCAGGCCGAGACCTTCCGCAAGATGCTGCTGGCGATGGTCAGCGACCTTCGCGTCGTGCTGGTCAAACTCGCCGACCGCCTCCACAACATGCGCACGCTGGAGTTCCTCCCGGAGGAGCGGCGCGTTGCCATCGCCAAAGAGACGATGGAGATCTATGCCCCCATCGCCAACCGCCTCGGCATGGGACGCATCAAGAGCGAGCTGGAAGACCTCTCATTCCGCCACATGCACCCGCGCGAGTTCGACGAGCTCCAGCGCGCCGTGAACGAGAAGCTGGCCATATCGGGCGACATCGTCGAGCGCATCAAGGGAACGCTGACCAACAAGCTGCGCGAGAACGACCTCAACGGCGACGTCTTCGGCCGTGTCAAGTCGATGTACTCGATCTGGACCAAGCTCCGCCGCCAGGAGATCGACGTCGGCCAGGTATACGACTACCTCGCATTTCGCATCGTCACCGCCAACATCAAAGACACCTACGCCTGTCTCGGCATCATCCATCAGATGTGGCGTCCGGTCCCCGGCCGGATCAAGGACTACATCGCCATGCCCAAGCCGAACTTCTACCAGTCGCTGCACACGACGGTGGTGGCGGAGAAAGGGCAGCCGTTCGAGGTGCAGATCCGGACGCGGGAGATGGACCTGATCGCCGAACAGGGCATCGCCGCGCACTGGAAGTACAAGGAAGGGCGCGTCGGCGCGCAGCCGGACGATACGAACTTCCTCTGGCTCCGGCAGCTCGTGGAGTGGCAGCACGAGATTACCGATCCACGCGACTTCATGCACTCGCTGAAGATCGATCTCTATCCGGACGAGGTCTATACGTTTACGCCGAAGGGCGACGTGTTTGCCTTTCCACGCGGCGCCACGCCGCTCGACTTCGCGTATCGCATCCACACCGACGTAGGCGATCACTGCTCCGGCGCGCGCGTGAACGGCAAGCTCGTGCCGCTGCGCACGATGCTCAAGAACGGCGACATCATCGAGGTGCTCACGAATCCGACGCAGACGCCGTCGCGCGAGTGGCTGAACATGGTGGTGACCTCGCGGGCCCGCCACAAGATTCGGCACTGGCTGAACACGGAACAGAAGCACCGCTCCATCGAGCTGGGACGGAAGCTGATCGACAAAGAGGCCAAGCGCTACAAAGTGCAGTGGCGGAAGCTCGTGGCCGAGAACGCGCTCGACGCAGTGCTGGCCGAGTACGCGTTGCCGCGCCTCGACGATCTGTACGCGGACGTCGGGTACGGAAAAGTCTCGGCGCGCTCGATCGTGGAGCGTTTCGCGAAAGAGGATCAGCCCCCGGTCGATGAAGGCGTCATCAGCCGCGCCGTCCGGAAGATTTTTCCATTTACCGGCACCTCGCCCGCCATCAAGGTGCGCGGATTCGATGACCTGATGACGTATCTGGCCGGCTGCTGCAAGCCGCTGCCCGGCGAGCCAATCCTCGGCTACATCACCCGCGGCAAAGGCGTGGCCGTGCACAGCGCGAATTGTCCGAATGTCCGCAATCTCATGTTCAACGCCGACCGCCAGATCGCCGTCGAGTGGGCGGACCAGCGCCAAGCGCAGTTCCAGGTCGAGCTGGAGATCGTGATGGAGGATCGCCAGGGCATCCTGGCGCGCGTGGTCTCGACCGTCGCCAACATGAAGACGAACATTCGCCAGATGGACAGCCGCGTCAACGACGGCAAGGCCACCGCCGAACTGACGCTGGAGATCGCGGACCTCAAACATCTCGAGCGCGTGATCCGCTCGATCGGCGACATCGAAGGGGTCATCCACGTGGAGCGGAAGTTCAACGTGCGCCACGCCACTGCATGAAGACGCGCGCCCTCTTGGCCGCGAGCGCGGTCTTTCTGGCGATCACAGGCCTCGCCGCACTCTTCGCGCCGGACGAGATTCTGCGCGCCGCGAACGTTCCGTCATCGCCGCTGCTGCCGCCTCTTGTCCAAGTCTGCGCCGCGCTCCTCCTCGGCTTCGCCATGACGAACTGGATGGTGAAAGGAAGCCGCGTCGGCGGGATTTACAACCGCCCGATCGCAGTCGGCAACCTGCTGCATTTCGCCGTCGGCGCGATCACGCTCGATCGGTTCGCGCTGCGCGGACACGAAGCGTGGCCGGTGATTGTGCTCGCGGCGATCTACACGCTGTTCGCCGTCGGATTCGGCCTGGTCGTCTTCGGACGCGGCGAATCCTGAGGAGGCGTAATCGGCACATGAATCTGCCTTTTGAGCAGATGAATCTGCCGGTTGGGCACATTCATCTGCTTTTGGTGAAGATGAATCTGCCCGTTTGGCTACATGTATCTGCCCATCCGGCACATGAATCTGCTTTTTGAGCAGATGAATCTGCCCGCTGGGCCCAATTAATCTGCTTTTGGTACAGATGAATCTGTCCCTTGGACACATGAATCTGCTTTTTGAGCAGATGAATCTGCCCGCTGGGCCAAATTAATCTGCTTTTGGTGAAGATGAATCTGTCCCTTGGACACATGAATCTGCTTTTTGGGCAGATGAATCTGCCCTTTGGGCATATTCATCTCCCTGTTGAGCAGATGATTCCGCGCAGGTGCCGCGCCATCCGCGCGCGGTTGTAGGCCGCCTGCCTGACGAACGGATCGCCGTCGTCCGCGGGCGGTCCTTCGATGACGCGATAGTGACCATAATGATCGCGCCCTCGCGCGAGCAGCACTTCGTGATGTTCGCGCTCCTGCGTCACCTCGGGTGCGACGTAGCGCACCGCGAAGCCGATCCGCGGCCGCGCCGAACTA
>Ga0157375_10001615_pt1 | contig 19377 bp, 16 predicted proteins | sample M35metaG_FD_115311 | JGI IMG/M metagenome (GOLD analysis project Ga0157375, IMG submission 115311) | Miscanthus rhizosphere microbial communities from Kellogg Biological Station, Michigan, USA - M3-5 metaG | ecosystem: Host-associated > Plants > Roots > Rhizosphere > Soil | place: USA: Michigan... | reverse complement strand
TGAGGGCAAGGCTCGATCCGAGCTGTTGGCCGATATAGAACACGCTCAGTGCCGCGCCTAAGCGCTCCTTCGGGAACAGATCCGCCAAGATCGAAAACGAAGCGGGGTTCAACCCGGCTTCGCCGATCCCGACGCCCATGCGAGCCAGAAATAGCGTGGCATAGCTGCGGGCGAGTGCGCATCCCGCTGTGAAGATGCTCCAGAATGCGATGCAGATAGAGATGAGATTGCGGCGATTGGTCGAATCCCCCAGACGGCCCAGCGGCAGGCCCATCAAGGCATAGAACAGCGCAAAGGAAAAACCCTGCAGGAGGCCGACCATGGTGTCATTGATCTTGAGGTCAGCCTTGATGAATGGCACCAGCAAGCCGAGGATCTGCCGGTCGACATAGGAGAGCGCGTAGCACAGCATCAGCACTACGGCGGCGTACCACGGGTTCTTCACGTCGAACCACTATACTGCAATCGTGTTGCTGAGGATTCCAGAACGCAGTTTGGTGCTTCTGATCGGCGCTGCGGGGAGCGGCAAGTCGACTTTCGCGCGCAAGCATTTCAAAAGCACGGAAATCGTTTCGTCGGATGCCCTGCGCGCCATGGTCTCCGACGACGAGGCCGATCAGAGCGCCTCAGGGGATGCATTCCACCTTCTGCGCCTGATCACCAGGAAGCGTCTTCGCCGGGGGCGGCTCACCGTGATCGACGCCACTAACGTCCAGCGCGCGGCGCGCAAGAGTCTTCTGGCGATCGCTGCACAGACCTCGGCGCCCACCGCCGCGATCGTTTTGGATCTTCCTTTGGACACGTGCCTGGCTCGAAATAGAACACGTGGCGACCGGCAGGTGAGTCCCGAGGTCGTCGAAAAACAGGTGGCCGATTTGGCCGTCTCCCTGCCGGAGTTAGCTGCCGAGGGATTCGGAAACTTGTATGTATTGGATAACACGGCAGATATCGATGCTGCGCGGATCTTGATCGAGTCCACAAAGGTGTAATCCGTTTGGCACTGTCGGGGCCCCTCAGATTCTAGGTAACATTAGACTTTAGGGATCCTTTCGCTTGAACCTCACAGCTCTCTTCATCAAGCGGCCAGTCATGACGGCTCTGGTCATGCTGGCAATTGTCATTGCTGGCGTCGCTGGATACCGGATGCTGCCGGTCAGCGATCTGCCTAATATCGATTTCCCGACCCTCCAAGTTCAGGCGAGTCTGCCGGGCGCGAGTCCCGAAACTATGGCCGCCTCGGTGGCGACGATTCTGGAACGGCAGTTCTCCACCGTGCCGGGTCTGGATTCGATGACCTCCACCAGCTCGCGCGGCGCTACGAATATCACGCTGCAATTTGTTCTGGAGAGAAATATCGACGCTGCGGCGCAAGACGTCCAGTCGGCTATTTCCGCAGTGGTCCGCCGGCTTCCCATCAACATGCCGGCGCCGCCCCAGTTGCGCAAGGTCAATCCGGCCGACCAGGCGATCCTGTTCATGGGCCTGAACTCATCCACCATCTCGCCGCAAGTTGTGGACGATTTCGCCGAAGTGTTGATCGCCCCGAAGATTTCGACAGTCAACGGAGTGGCGCAGGTAAACGTGTGGGGCGCTTCAAAGTTCGCGGTTCGTGCGCAGCTCGATCCGAATCAACTGGCGGCGCGCGGCATCGGCATCGACGAAGTGTGGGGAGCCATCCAGAAGCACAACGTCAATCTGCCCGCGGGTACCTTGTGGGGTGCGAACCAGGCATATACGGTCCAGTCCAGCGGGCAGTTGATGAACGCCGCGGAATACCGCTCGCTCATTGTGTCTTACAAGAACGGATCCCCGGTGCGCCTGGGTGATCTGGGACAGGTGCTCGACGGCATTCAGGACACCCGGCAGCTTGCTTGGATCAACAATACTCCTTCGATCATGTTCCAGGTCCAGCGCCAGCCCGGTACCAACACGGTCGAGGTGGTGGACGCCATCAAGGCCCTCTTCCCGGAATTTCGCAGGGATTTGCCCCCCGGCGTGAACCTGGACCTGGTGTACGACCGTTCGGTATCGATTCGTGAATCGGTCAACGACGTTAAATTTACCTTGCTGCTGACCGTGGGTCTGGTGGTCCTGGTCATTTTCGTGTTTCTGCGAAACGTTTCCGCTACCATCATTCCCAGCCTGGCCCTGCCTCTTTCGATCATCGGCACGTTCGCCGCGATGTACTTCCTCAATTACAGCCTGGACAACCTGTCGTTGATGGCGCTTACGCTGGCAGTCGGGTTCGTGGTGGATGACGCCATCGTGGTGCTCGAAAATATCGTCCGGCACATGGAGATGGGCAAGTCGCGCATGGCCGCGGCGCTCGAAGGCGGACGCGAGATTGCCTTCACTGTGCTTTCGATGACGCTATCGCTCACGGCAGTGTTTATTCCCGTCTTATTTATGGCGGGCATCGTCGGAAGACTGTTCCACGAATTCGCGGTAGTTATCAGCGTGGCGATTCTTATTTCGGGTTTCGTCTCTTTGAGCCTGACGCCCATGCTGTGCAGCCGCTTCCTGAAGCCCCCCACAGAAAAGCATGGCAAGCTGTTTCAAGCCACAGAACGCGGCTTTGACGCGATGCGGGATGCCTACCGCTGGACGCTGAACGGCGTCATCCGGCATCGGTTCATCACCCTTATGACAGCCGTCGCGACGCTGGCCCTCACCGTGTTCTTCTACAAACTCGTGCCGACAGGTTTTATCCCCAGCCAGGACACCGATCAGATCAACGTCTCCACCGAATACGCCCAGGACGCGTCGTTCGATAACATGGCGCGGCTCCAGCAACTGGTCGCGCACGTAGTCGCCGACAATCCCAACGTGGACGCATTCTTTTCGCGTGTGGGCGGAGGCGGGAACAACGGCGCGGGTAATTCCGGCCAAATGCAGATCCGGCTGAAACCGCGCGCAGAACGAAATGTCACGCCAGAGCAGATCATGGATCAGTTGCGTCCTCTGAGCGACGTGATCCCGGGGGTGCGGACCTACTATCAGAATCCGCCGCTGGTGCGCATTGGCGGGCAGCAGACCAGGAGCCTCTACCAATACACGTTGCAGGCTCAGGATCTGAAGGAGCTGTACCGTTCCTCCCAACAATTCGAGAAGCGCCTGCACGAAATCCCCGGCCTCATCGACGTCAATAGCGATCTGCTTATTAACAGTCCGGAAGTGACGGTTGAAATCGATCGGGATCATGCATCGTCCTTGGGCGTGACCGCAGACCAGGTGGGCAACGCTTTGTACGAGGCTTTTGGAACGGCTCAAGTTTCCGATATCTACGCACCGACCAACGATTATTGGGTGATTATGGAGCTGCTTCCGCAGTTCCAGAAAGATCCTCGAGCGCTCGACCTGATTTACATTCGATCCTCTAATGGAAAGCTGGTTCCCCTCAGCGCGGTAACCAAGCCTGTCTCGACAGCCGGTCCTCTCGCCGTGAATCACTTGGGCCAGCTACCCTCGGTAACGATTTCGTTTAATCTGCAACCGGGCGTGGCGCTGGGCGATGCCGTCGAACGGGTGGATACGGCCGCTCGGGAAACGCTTCCTCCTACAGTGAGCGCCACACCTCAGGGCGTCGCGGCGGCGTTCCAATCATCGTTCGTTGGCTTGGGCTTGCTACTGGTAGGAGCCATCCTGGTGATCTACATGGTCCTGGGGATTCTCTACGAGAGCTTCATTCATCCCATCACCATTCTTTCCGGACTCCCGTCCGCCGGCATGGGCGCGCTCGCGACGCTGCTCCTGTTCCACGACGAGCTAAATATTTACTCTTTCGTCGGCGTCATCATGCTGATCGGAATCGTGAAGAAGAACGCGATCATGATGATCGATTTCGCGATCGAGGCCCAGCGTCTGCATAACGTCCCTCCCGCGGATGCGATCTACGAGGCCTGCCTGGTGCGCTTCCGTCCGATCATGATGACCACGGTAGCCGCTCTCATGGGAACCTTGCCCATCGCTATGGGCTTAGGCGCCGGCTCCGAGGCGCGTCGTCCGCTGGGCTTGGCCGTCGTGGGCGGCCTGGTGGTCTCTCAGCTCCTGACGCTCTATATCACTCCAGTGGTCTATATCTACATGGAGCAACTCCGCGGCAGAGTGGACAAGATTCGCGGAAAGTTTGGGAGCAAGCGGAAGAAGCGGGCCGAAACGATTCCCGCTCCGGCCGGCGTCGTCAACAACTGACCACCTTTCCGCTGCGCCAAGCACGCGAAACAATTGCCGAAGTCGCGCCTACTGTGCAGAATCGTCGCGAACTAATTCCTCAGTACCCTGAGGCGGCCTTTAAGGTGGACACCTTAGGGCGCGTGCCTGACCAGAGTTGCAGCAGGTGCTTGGGAGTGAACCAGCGTTCCGTCCAGCGCGACTCGGGTGAGAGCTTCACCTTGATGAAAAAACCTAGCTGATGATCGCGCCTGCATGCTTCCACAAGGCCTTCCAGAGCATGGTCCTTACTCACAATCCGTACTGCAGTTGCACGGGGAAACGCGCAATCTGTAAGGATTTCTACGAACCACTCGCCAATCTCCTCCAGGTTGCCCAGCATGGCTGGTCGTCCCCGGCGATCCTTGCGGGTAATAAACACAAGCTCAGAACAAAGATTCCGGGCTGTCGATTTCGAATCCTGCATAACGTCCTTTCGCCCCTCCATTCAGGTACCAACTCCTTGCACGTACTAGACCATTTCCCCGATGACGGACGCTGGTGCTTCCACTGAGTGCCGGGGTAGGCAACAGGCCATGAGGCCTCAGTCGGGAATCCCGTAAGATTTAAGAAGACTGAGCACACCAACGGAAATCGGGCGCGGCGTTGGCCTAAGGCTGGAGCACGTTCGGCGAGTCTTCGAGAACAACCTGGTGGTGATCGAAGGCATGGACCTCTCGATCGATGCTGGGGAGTTTCTGGCCGTGCTCGGACCATCCGGATGCGGAAAGTCGACGCTGCTGCGAATGATCGCCCGGTTGTCGGCGATCGATGCCGGTCGCATAGTCACCGAACCTGAACAGTTTGAGACTGCCTTTGTATTTCAGGACGCACACCTTTTGCCATGGCGTACGGTACTCGATAACGCGGCCCTACCACTGGAGCTGATGGGTGTCGGGCGGGAAGATCGTCATGCCAGGGCTCGCGCGAAGCTGACTCAAGTGGGCCTGGCGGATGCCGAGGCGCGCTATCCCGCACAGTTATCAGGAGGCATGCGGATGCGCGTGTCACTTGCGAGAGCACTGGTTACGGAACCTCGGCTGCTGCTGATGGACGAGCCTTTTGCGGCTCTGGACGAGATCACGCGATTCAACCTGGAAGTGCAGCTTCGCGATCTGTGGCAGCGCCGCGGCATGACCGTGATCTTCGTCACGCACTCCATCTCTGAGGCGGCGTTCCTGGCGAATCGCGCGGTGGTGCTGGCTCGCCGCGGCGGAAAGATTCGTCTCGATCGGCACATCGACTTGCCGCCGCAGCGCACCAACGACCTGCGCTCCGACTCGCGCTTGGGATATGAAATGAAACTGCTCATGAGCGCGATGGAAGAAGAATGAAGAAAGTCCTGCCGCCGCTGATTCCGTTCGTGGTGATTACGCTCGTCCTCGAGTGGATGGTGCGCAGCGGGGTTGTTGCGGGCTATCTGGTTCCTGCTCCCAGCGCGGTTCTCCGGGCACTGTTCGATAGCCGCGATGAATTGGCCGCGGCCATGGCCAAGACCTCCTCCGCCGCGTTAATCGGTTTTGCGCTGAGCACGCTCACCGGCATCGCGATTGCGGTGCTGCTGTCGTCTTCGCGCGCGGTACAGCGGGCATTCTATCCCTACGCGGTGTTTTTCCAGACCGTGCCGATCATCGCCATCGCGCCGCTGCTGGTCATCTGGTTCGGGTATGGGATGAAGACGGTGATAGCCTCGGCGTTCATCGTATCCATCTTTCCGGTGATCGCCAACACCCTCACCGGGTTGCTGTCGACCGATCCGGCGCTCCGTGATTTGTTTCGTCTGTACGGCGCGTCGCCGGCAGTCACGCTCGTAAAGCTCCGATTCCCCGCCGCGTTGCCGCAGATACTGACGGGACTGCGGGTGGCGTCGGGCTTGGCTGTGATCGGTGCGATTGTGGGGGAGTTTATCGGAGGGCAAGGATTGGGGTCGGTCGTAGATGTCGCCCGCACGCAGCAGCGTGTCGACAAGGTATTCGCGGCGGTGCTGCTGGCGTCGGTGCTTGGATTGGCTCTGTTCGGCCTGATCAATCTGATCAGCGCGCTGACACTGCGGCGCTGGCACGCGTCCGAAGCGACAATGGAATGATGCATCGTAGATCGTTCTTGAGCGTGTGTGCCGCTGCGCTGGCCGCGTGCAGTAAGCCGGCTAAAATCCGACTCGCCCTCAACTGGAAACCGGATCCCCAGTTCGGCGGCTTCTATGCCGCCCCCTACGACAAGCACGGATCGGACGTGGAGATTCTGCCGGGCGGAGCCGGCACACCGACCGTACAGATGATCGGCGCCGGATCGGCTGAGTTCGGGATCGTCTCAGCCGACGAACTCGTAGTCGCGCGCTCCCGAGGCAACGACGTGGTCGCGCTCTTCGCCGTGTTCCAGAATTGTCCGCAGGGGATCATGGCGCACGCTTCGCGGCACCTCGATTCCATCGGCGATGTTCTGAAAGAGGGCACTCTGGCGATTCAGCGCGGCTTACCGTACGCCCGCATTCTCGAAAAGAAGTACGGGTTCGATCACGTGAAGGTGGTTCCGTCGCCCGGTGGCGACATCAGCGCATTCCTGCGGGATGAAAAATTCGCGCAGCAGTGTTTCGTGATGTCCGAGCCGCTGCAAGCCCGGCATGCGGGAGTCGACGTGAAGGTGTTCCCCGTGGCCGATATTGGCTACAACCCGTACACCACGGTACTGGCCACCAGCGGCGCACAACTCAAGAGCAATCCGGATCGCGCTCAAGCGATGGTCGCGACCGTACGTGAGGGATGGCGGACGTATTTGGACGATCCGAAGCCGACCAACAGCCATATGCACGATCTGAATCCCTCGATGGACGCTGCGGCCTTCGCCGAGGTTGCCGAGGCTCAGAAGTCCTATATCGAGACCGGTATTTTAGGCAGCATGACCGCCGACCGATGGACCACGCTGATCGCCCAGCTCGCGGAGTTGGGCGATATTCCCCAAGGGATCCCGGCGCAAGATTGCTTCCGCACCCTCTAGCGCGGCGGGGCGGGCTGCGCTAGAAAAACAAATCGCTCACCGTCGCGGCTGGCGATGTTGCTGAGCTGAGCCGGGCTGGTGACGCCCGCTGGACGGAAGAGCTGCCGCGGAGTTCCGGCCTGCAAGTCGGTCCCGAGAGTGACATCCACTGCCAGGACTCCGTTTGGCGCGAGACCCGCCAGGCCCATGAAATACAATTCCTTGCCGTCTCCCCGCCAGAAGATCCCACCGAGAGCCGGATCTTTGGACACCTGTAGTGGCTTGCCGGCCTTGTTTTTGAGCGGCGCTATATAAATGGCGAAGGTTCCGGACGGGTTCGAGCTGTAAGCGAGGTAACGGCCGTCGGGTGAGAAGCGCCCTCCACGAGCGCCGGCTTCGCTGACCAGCACGATGGGTTTGCGATCGCCTTCGAGCGGAAGCCCATAAATGACGTCCCCCGACCAGAAGCAGATTTGGCCGTCCACCGACCAGTCGGTCAGAAACACTGCCGATCCGGGCGTGTGCTTGTAGATCAGCTCTCCGTTGCCGGATCCGTCGGAAGCCTTTCGATACACCTCGTTCTGGTTTGCAAGGTACGCGATCTGTTTGCCGTCGGAGGACCACACGGGCGAGGTATGGGGGGCGTCGTCAGACGTGATTTGGGTTGCTTTGCCTGTGGAGACCTCCAGCACCGAGACCTGGGTCTTTCCCTGATCGTTCCTGATGACCGCCACTCGTGATCCATCGGGCGACAGCGCGGCCTGGCTAAACGAACCCAGTTCTCCCACGGTGCGATCCGTTTTCCCTTGGCGATCGACCAGAGTGATCAGGCTGCGAGGCGCGATACCAGCCGGTCTGCGCACCGCCTGATGCTCCAAATACCGCTTGGCCGTGCCGTCCGCTCCGCCCTGCCGAATCGCCGCTTGCACTCGTTGGTTGAGTGCGGCCAGCAGTACAGGCTCGTCTTCCTTGTGCGCGGTCACTAGCGTCAATCCCACGGTGCCCATCTCGTCGAACGATTCTTCGCCGAACAGCGCGCGTTTGGGCGGACTGCTGGGATTCCGCGGATTGTCCATGGAATTGTCGTAGCGCAACGTCGCATCGATTCGCGTGCCCTTGGGAAGCGCGAACGATTGCTTGTAGGTATACGTCTCCTGCCAGTTGAAATCCCAATCCTGGATCCAGATCAGCGGCTTGATCGTGCCGTCGGGCAGCGTTGCCGTGGCCTTGATGTCCTTGGCTAAATAATGCGCGTGCGCGATCGCGCCATAAACATTCACATCCACTGGCAGTGTGAAGGAATCTTGAATCGTGTAATTCTTCTCGCCCGGCGGAATGTCGATTCCCGCGCCGAATCCGAATAGCGCGGGCAGTCCGGCCGTGATCATGTTCCGCTCCGGTGCTTTATCGGCAAAGTAGATGCCGACCAGGGATTTCTCCGTTTCCGGCTTGCCGGTCAGATGAAAATGCATTTGCAGCAGGAAGTCCGATCCTTTGGGCAGCGGCATCGCCAGCTCGCCCGGTGTGAAAGCAGGCGTGCCGCCGACGGCCCATCCGCCCAATCCTCCCGAATTCCCTTGGCCCGGCGTGACCCCCACCGTTCCCATGCCGCCGAATCCGGGCTTGCCGTCGAGGCCATCGAATCTGGCCATGGATCCGGCCGGAGCATAAGCGAACAAAACATGGTGCACGACCTTACGCGCGCTGGGCCGAAATTCGATCGCTCGAATCCATTTATCTTCTTTGAGACCGACAGGGATCACGAAATTGCGGAAGACGTCCGGGCCGCTCGCCGGCAGATTGAACCCGACGGGCATTTCCAGGACGAGATCGGGCTTGCCCAAATGCCAGCCGTCCGTGAATTCGGGAAGCTTCGGCATCTTCGCGGGATCGCCTTGCGGCATTCCCTGCTGGACCCAGTCGGCGATGGTCGCGATCTGCTGATCCGTCAAACGGCGTTCACCCGCGAACTCGCCATAGTCGTGCGCGGCGTGCCAGGGAGGCATATAACGGGCTTTGGTGACGGTGGCAATCAGAGAGCCGCGTTTCTTCACGTCTTCATACGAGATCAAAGCGAAAGGAGCCGCCTCACCCGGACGATGGCACGTTACGCAGTTGCCGTACACGATGGGAGCGATGTGCTCGCTGAAGGTTACCTGGTCGGCCGCCGGAAGCAACATAGCCGCCCCAAACAGCATTGCGATTGGTTTTTTCACCGTCGTTTGGCTCCTTGACTAGTGTAGATAGTCTGGGTACAATTGTCGATATTCTAGGCTTCGTTGTCAAGAGAGAATCTCTTCTATGCCAAAACCGTCCGATCTCCTGCAGGGCACCGTGGATCTGTTGATCCTGCGAACGCTGGCTCGTGAGCCGCTGCATGGCTGGGCCATTTCTAAACGCATCCAGCAGCTTTCCGGGGATGTACTTTCGGTGCAGCAGGGGTCGCTGTATCCGGCGCTGCATCGGCTGGAGCAAAATGGGTGGATCGATGCCGAGTGGAAGGATACCGACCTCGGGCGCAGTGCCAAGTTCTATGCTTTGACGCGCGAGGGCAAACAACAACTGGAGAAAGAAGTCGACAGCTGGAAACGACTTTCCTCCGCGGTAGGGTTGCTTCTTAAAAACGCTTGAATGGTCTGGCTTCGGGACTTAGGTGACGACCTTCGCTACGCCGTGCGACAGTATGCCCGGGAACCCGGCGTCACGGTGGTGCTGCTGGTCACCATGGCGCTGGGTATCGGGGCGAATACCGGAGTCTTCAGCATCCTAAACGGGCTTCTGCGGCCTCTTCCGGTTCGATCGCCCGAACAGTTGGTTGTCATCGCCGCGGATACCAAGGGCGACGAGACCGGCTTGCGGTACCGCTTTTCGTATTTGGCGCTGGAAGATCTCCGGCACCAGACGGAGAAGTTCAGCGATCTGTTCGCTTACTCGCCCCGCCTCGGTGGACTTACTTCCCGTGCGAAGACCACGCAGTTCCTGTACAGCGCAGTCACGGGAAACTACTTCTCGGCACTGGGTGTGAGACCCGCCGCCGGCCGCCTGTTGGAACCGCGTGAAGGCGAGAGTGAACACGCCCCTCTGGTCGTGGTGCTCGGATATTCGTTCTGGCAAAGGCGATTCGGAGGCGATCCCAATCTGATCGGCCAGCAAGTCAGTGTGGACGGAAGAGCGGCAACTGTTATCGGAGTAGCGGCCCGGGATTTCCATGGCATCTATGAAGGTTTGGAGATGGAAGGATATGTTCCGCTAAGCGGTGTGACCGGGAACGAGCGGCTTCGGGAAATGTTTGTCAGTCGCAATGCGCGTCCACTGACAGTGCTTGGCCGTCTGAACCCTCACGTGAGTTTGGATGAAGCCCAATCGGAAATGAACGTCCTGACGCGACGCATGGAAGACCAATACCCGGCCACTGATAAAGGGATCGGCGCGCGCGTGGTTCCCGAGCCGTTAGCCCGGCCGATTCCGCTGCGCGCCGGAATGGAAATGTTTCCGTTTATCCGCTTCTCCCTGCTTTTCCTGGCTGCGCTGGTTCTGACGGTGGCCTGCATGAATATCGCCAACATCCTGCTGGTCCGCGCCACGGTGCGCGAACGCGAAATGGCGATCCGGGCGGCCTTGGGCTCCGGACGAGGACGTTTGATCCGTCAAATGCTGACCGAAAGCGTCCTGCTCGCCCTGTTCGGAGCCATCGCCGGCATGCTCATCGGGAACTGGGCCAGCCAGACATTTGCGGATGCCCTGCCGGGTCTCGTATCGGATGTGCCAGTCCGGTTCGACGTGAGTTTCGACTGGCGCGTCTTTACATATGCTCTTTCGGCGGCGCTCCTCGCGGGCGGCCTCATCGGGATCTGGCCGGCCCTGCGCGTTTCCCGGACCGAGCCCGGCACCGCTCTGCATGACGGCAGCCGGACTCATTCGAGCGGTCCACAGCGCCAGCGCATTCGCGGCCTTCTCGTCGCGGGCCAAGTGGCCGGATCACTGGTATTGTTGGTTGCCGCTGGACTGTTCGTGCGCAGTCTCGATCGCGCCCAGCGGCTGGACCTGGGCTATGTTCCCGATCACGTGCTGAATGCGAGGATGAATCCGCAATGGGTTGGCTACGATAAACAACACACCACCGATTTTTACAATGAACTCGAGCGGCGGGTAAAGGCATGGCCCGATGTGCAGTCGGCTAGCCTGGCGTTTGCCGCTCCCTTGGGACTGATCGGAGGCGGCGATACGGTTTACATTGAGGGACGCACGGTGGATCCCAGCGAGCAGCCTCCGTCGGTTGGATACAACACCGTGGACGCTTCGTACTTCGACACCATGCGGATTCCCGTTCTGCGCGGGCGCGCGTTTCAGGACTCCGATACCGAAACAACGCGGCTTGTGGCGATGGTGAATCAGACCATGGCCCAGCGTTATTGGCCGAACCAGGATCCCATCGGCAAGCGTTTTCGCATCGGCTCGGCGGCGGCGCCACTGGTCGAAGTCATCGGCGTGGCGCACGATAGCAAGTACATATTTGTCGTCGAAGGCTCCCTGCCATACTTCTATGTACCGTTCACCCAGCTATCCTCGTCGATGCGGGTTTTGCATGTTCGATCTTTAATAGATCCCGAGACGCTGATCAGCCGCGTGGAGCAGGAGGTCCACGCGCTCGATCCGGTGATGCCCGTGAGCTTTCAGACTATGGATGGAGCAGTCGCCGGCGCCCAAGGCTTTTTTCTCTTAAGAGTCGGCGCGATTCAGGCCGGGGCGATGGGTCTCTTAGGCTTGCTTCTGGCGGCGGTGGGAGTGTATGGCGTCATGTCTTATGGCGCAACGCAGCGCACGCGCGAAATCGGGATCCGTATGGCGCTGGGCGCCACGCCGCAAACGGTTCTAGGCATGATCCTGCACCAGGGAGTTTGGATGGTGATCGCGGGCGTCGTCGTGGGCTTGATGGGAGCAACCGCCGTAACACGAGTGCTCGGGAGATTTCTGTTCTCGATCTCCTTTGCCGATCCGTTAGTCTTTCTTACGGCCGCGGCTTTGCTGGCCTTGGTCGCTTTAGCGGCTTGCTGGATTCCGGCGCACAGAGCTATGCGCGTAGAACCCATGGTGGCTTTAAGGCACGAATAAACTCGTATGGTTCTCTCCCGACTAGTTCGCGTCTGGCGTCACCGGGTACGGTCGCTATCCGATAAAGACCATCTGGACGCCGAATTGGGTCAGGAAATCACCTTCCACTTCGAGCAACTGGTTCAAGAGAAAATCGCCGAAGGGATGGCGCTCAAGGAAGCGCGCCTGGCAGCGCAGCGAGTGTTAGGCAACGTTCCGCTTCTCGAGGATCAGTGCCGCGACCAGCGCCGCGTCGCCTGGCTGCAGGATTTATGGCAGGACGTGAAGTATGGCGTTCGCATGCTGCGCCAGAATCCCGGCTTCACTCTGGTTGCGGTGTGTTCTCTGGCGTTGGGGATCGGCGCGAACTCGGCCATTCTGGGCGCACTACGCACCACTCTGTTCGCCAAGGTTCCTTTTCCCGACGGCGACCGGCTGGTTCTGCTGCGTACTTATCCGGAGTGGAATCCCGCGCTGAACAATAGCGCCTCCATTCCCGATTACATTGCCTGGAAGCTGCAGAGCCGCAGCTTCGAATCCATGGGAGCCTCCATCGCCGACCACTCCAGGGACTTCGGTGCGGAGGAAGATGGGCGTCCTGCAGAAAGAATCGAGGGGCAGTGATTCGCGCCGTCACTCTTCGCCGTGCTGGGCGTTCACCCGATCCTAGGGCGCACATTCACCGAGGAAGAAGCCGAGATCGATAATCCCGCCCCAGTTATGGTCATCAGTCATCGGCTCTGGCAACGCCGTTTCGGGGGCGACCCTGGTGTGCTCGGGAAACAAGTGCGTTTGAGCGGTGCCAGCCTGACCATTATCGGCGTGATGCCGCCGGATTTTCACTATCCGCTGGAGGAAATCGAATACTGGGTCCCGCTCGGGATCACCCACTTCCAGTTGCAGGGTTCGGCCCGGTTCTTTGCAGTGGCGGCACGCCTGAAACCTGGCGTGACCATGCAACAGGCGCAAGCGGAAATGGATGGAATCGCCGCGCATCTCGCGCACGATTTTCCCGACCGCCACAAAGGTTGGCGGATTCGCATCCAAACACTGCGCGACGCTTGGTACGGCTGGATGAAGACTCCGCTGGCGACGCTTGAGGGAGCAGTGGCGCTGGTTCTCCTGATCGCGTGCGCGAATATCGCCGGCCTGATGCTGGCCCGCGGCACCGCACGCCGTCCGGAAATCGTTATGCGAATGGCGTTAGGCGCCGGACGCGGCCGGGTCGTGCGCCAGATGTTGACCGAGAGCGTCCTTCTGTCCCTGATCGGCGGAGCGCTGGGAACTTTCGTCGCCTGGGGAGCCCTCAGAGCGCTGCTCCAGATGAATCCACCCCTGGCCGGCCAGCGGATAACCGACGTTGTCGTGGATCTTCCACTCCTCGCCTTGCTGGGGTTGCTTTCGGTGGTAACGGGCCTGATCTTTGGCCTGGGTCCGGCGATCGCCTGCTTTCAATTGGATCTCGCAGGGCCGCTTAAGGAATCGACCAGAAGTGCCGGATCGCCTTATAGGCGCAATCGGCTACAGTCAACGCTCGTCATGTTGCAGATTGCATCGGCGTTGGTCCTGTTGATCGGCTCCGGGCTTCTGATCAACAGTTTCGTCCGCTTGGCCGGATTCGACCTCAACTTCGATCCAGCGGGCCTGCTTACGTTCGAATACCGTATTCCTCAGCAGCAGTACGTACGCAACGTGGGAGTCTTTCAAGGAGCGCCTTACTCCGCCATCGACCCATCGCCGACCCCGGCTATCCAGCGCGTCTATGAACGCCTTCGAACGATGCCGGGCCCGGAGTCCGTCGCGGGCATCTCCCAGCCTCCCGTGAACAGCCTGCTGCTCAACACCATGAGTTTCAGCATCGAGGAGCGGCCGATGCCTCAAAGCGCCGAGGATCGGAACGCTTTTCGGGCCGTGTATTTTCTGGTTACTCCCAATTTCTTCTCCACAATGAAGACCCGCATGGTGAGGGGAAGAGACTTGAACGACTTCGACACCGAGTCCGCTTCGTGGGTTGCCATCGTCAACGAGACTATGGCGCGCCGCTTCTGGCCGGGCGAAGATCCGATCGGAAAGCGTTTGACGCTAGCAGTCGTCTCGGGCGAGCGGCCTCGCGAAATCGTCGGTGTGGTCAGTGATATTCCCACGCGACGCGACCGGGCCGAACCACAACCGGTCATTTACGCTTCTTATTTGCAGCAGTCTCCGGCGTATCGCGGACCGATCGCGAACATGTTCGGCCAGATGACTTTTCTGCTCCGCACCTCGGGTGATCCCATGAGTTTGGTGCCGGCAGCGCGCAGCGCCGTGGCGGATGTCGATCCCGATCACGCGATCACCAGAATCCAAACCATGGAACAGTATTGGGGCGGGGGAATGCGCGACAAAAGTATTCTTGCAGCGGTACTTGGCGTTTTCGCGTTTGTAGCCACGCTACTCGCGGCCATCGGAATTTATGGCGTGATGGCGTATGCCGTCGAGCAGCGTACACGTGAAATCGGCATCCGCATGGCCTTGGGCGCCAGTCCGAGCAAGGTGCTCGCCCTGATCGGCGGACGGGTGGCGATCCTGATCTCGTCCGGCGTGTTGCTGGGGCTGGCGGGTTCTGTCATGCTTTCGCAATTGATCGCCTCGCAGTTGTGGGGAATCCAGCCGACCGATCCCGCGACGTTCACTGGTGTGTCGCTCTTATTGATCGCCGTCGCACTTGTCGCGAGCTTCGTCCCGGCGCGGCGGGCGATTCGCGTCGATCCAACGGAAGCTCTAAGATCCGAGTAAACCGATCCACTCTTCGGTTCGTGCGCGGATGCTGCCGGCTTCTGGAAACAGATCGCCGATCACCGCGACAGAATCCGCTCCCGCCTCCAGCACCTGCATCGCGTTGGCGCGGGTGATACCGCCGATCGCAACTAACGGGCGATTCGAGAGCGGCCGCAGCCGGCGTAACTCGTCCACGCCCACCGTGGGATCTGGATTTTCTTTCGTCATGGTTCCGAAGATGGGACCGAGCGCCAGGTAATCGGCGGGCTCCGCGCACGCGGCCCGGAGTTGCGTTTCGTTGTGCGTCGAAAAGCCGACCATCGCATCCCGTCCGACCACACGTCGCGCAACGGACGGCAGCAGGTCATCTTGACCCAGGTGCAGTGCCGCACCGAACAACTTTGCGAGGTCGGCACGATCGTTGACCACCAGCGTGGCCCCTGCGGTTTGCGCCAGCTCTGCGATCCGCTCCAGCCACGTGAATGCCTCGCGCGAAAGAAATCCTTTATGCCGGAATTGCAGGATCTTCGCGCCGCCCTCTAGAATCTGTCCAGCCGCGGTGACGGGATCTTCGTTACGCCGTAGCGCGACCTCGGTATCGAGAATCGGATAAAAGCGCGGCAGGACCATGTTCTACTGAGCCGCCGCGAGCACTTCCTCGGGCGACGGCTTCCCGCGACGCGAGTACTGAACGTTTCCGTCCGGGCCGATGAGGTAAACCGTGCGCTTGGGCACAAACCAGCCATCGGCTTGATACAGCTTCGCGATCTTTTGTCCCTCGTCGATCAGCAAGGAAAAAGGGAGCTTGTATTTCTCGCGAAACTTCTGATGTGCTGCGCTGCGCGCGGGATTCACGCCGAACACGATGATATTGCGGCTCTGCGCCTTGGCCCAGTAATCGCGAAATTCGCATAGCTGGATGGTACAGATGCTGGTATCGTCGGCGGGATAGAACACCAGAACCACATTCTTGCCGCGCAGCGCCGAAAGCGTCACGCGGCTGCCGTCTTGATCGGGAACTGAGAAATCGGGCGCCGGTGTGCCGACCGCCAACGGCGGCGTGAACCAGAGCATTTACTCGGGCGTCTCCATCTTCATCAGCTTGCGGAATCGCTCGATCTCGCGCGGCGTGAGCACCCGGTAGCGCCCAGGCGGCAAGTCCAGCTCCAGAAATCCGATCTTTACCCGGCGAAGTTTCTCCACCAGCCTGCCGAAGTGTTTGAACATGATGCGGATCTGATTCTGGCGGCCCTCGGCGATTTTCACTTCGTACCACGGGTTGGCCCCGCCCTTGATCCGTTTGATCTGGGCCGGCGACGTCCGCTTTCCGTGCAGCGAAATGCCTTCCCGGAACTCTTTCTCCTGTTCCTCGGTCAGGACGCCGTTCGCCTTCACCACGTAGGTCTTGATCATGTGACTGGCGGGCGCGGTGATGCGATGCGCGAATTCGCCGTCATTGGTCATTAGCAGCAGGCCCTCGCTGTTATAGTCCAGCCTGCCGACCGGAAACACGCGCTCCTTTACGCCCCGGAGAAGATGCAGGACGGTCGGCCTGCCCTCGGGATCGGACATCGTGGTCACGCAGCCTTTGGGTTTGTTCAGCGCGATGTAGAGGTGCCGTTTCGGCGCGTGCAGCAGTTTGCTGTCTACTTTGATGCTGTCGCGTTCGAGGTCGGCCTTCGAGCCGAGCTCGGTGATGGTCGCGCCGTTCACCGATACGCGGCCCGCCTGAATCAACTCCTCGGCTTTTCTGCGGCTGGCGATCCCCGCCTGCGAGAGAATTTTCTGAAGACGTTCCTCAGGCATCGTTCGCCTGGGATTCAGCCGCCGGCAGCTCAGGCGCAGAGTCAGGTTGCGATTCTTCTACCAACTCGAGGCGTCCCAATTCTTCGAACTCCTTGAGCGTTGGCAATTCCTTCAAATCCTTCAGGCCGAACTGGACCAGGAATTCTTTGGTGGTTTTGTAGGTGAGCGGCCGTCCCACGACATCCTTGCGGCCGGCTTCCGCGATCAGCTTCCGGTCCAGCAGCGTCTTGAGTACTCCCGCGCCCTGCACTCCGCGGATTTCCATGATTTCCGGCGTGGTCACCGGCTGTTTGTAGGCGATCACCGCCAATGTCTCAAGCGCCGGCAGCGAGAGCTTCATCGGCGGCGTAAGCTTTTTCACGAAGGCCCGGACAGCCTCATGATGCTCGGCCTTGGTGGCCATCTTGTACCCGCCGGCGACCTCGCGGATGCTCAACCCGTGCTCAGGCTTGCCATAATCCGCCACCAGGTGGTCCAGTAGCCGCTTGATCTTGTCGATCGGCTGCTCGATAGCCGCGGCGATCTGCTGCGCGGTTAGGGGTTCGTCGGTGATGTAGACAATCGCCTCCAGGATCGCCTGCAACTGCGTGTCATCTTCAGTTAATTCGGGGGCCAGTTGGGCCGCGTCCATTTCTTCCATCAGTTATATCCTTGCTCGATCGCTGCCAGTGTGTCGCCGCCGGCAAAGGCCGCCTCGAACCCCTTGAGTCGCTTGAGTCCGATCTCGCCAAATGAATCCTGCTGCGTCAGCCCGACAGCCTGCAGCTTCACCAGTTCCAGCAGCGCCAGAAACAGGCAGATCATGGCGCGCCGGCTGCGTTGGCGCTCGAACAGCTCGCGTGCGGAAACCGGGCCGCGTTCCTGCTCGAACACCCCGCGCAGATACCGGATCATATCGGGTACCGAGACTTCCTCGCCACTGACCTCATACACCGGACGATGTTTGGCCCGATCCATCACGCTCTGGAAAGTCTTCACCAGGTCGAACAGGGTGACGGCCAGGCCGGGATCGTCATCCTCAGCGCGGAACTGCGCGATTTGCGGATTCGACCACACCGCTTCTTCCACCACGCGTTTCTGCTGCAGCATCTCGGCGGCGCTCTTGAAGCGCTCATGCTCCAGCAGGCGGTCGACCAGTTCCTGGCGCGGATCTTCTTCCGGCAGGAGCTTGTCGAGCTCCGGATCGCGCGGTAGCAGCATGCGCGACTTGATGTGGATCAGCGTCGCCGCCATGTACACGAATTCCGCGCTTAGCTCGATGTCCATCTCCGCGGCCTTCTGCATGTATTCGAGATACTGCTGCGTGATGCGGGCGATGGGAATGTCGTAGATATTGATCTCCTGCTTCCGGATCAGGTCCAGCAGCAGGTCCAGCGGGCCATCGTATTGCTCTAGGTGAAAGTTCAGCGGAGACGACACTACAGTTCAGGATATCAGGCTGATCGTTGTTTCTCGCGGTTCAGTGCACCGTGAAAAAAAGGGGACAGGCTACTCTGTCCCTTTTTAATGGCGCGTTTTTAGCGTCGCTTGCCGTCTTTGCCCTTGGTGGGAGTTCCAGCGCCGCTGAAAAACAGAGTCACATCCACAGTGTGCGTGGCCTCGTCGATGTTGCTTTCCGCGCGAGTCTTGCCAAGATTGTCGAAGATCCCCTCTTCGCGCACGCGACTCAGAAACGCCTCCGGATATCCGTCCTGGAACGGCTGTCCGGGCTCGATTTTCCACATCTTGCGGACGGCCGGTTCTCCGATCAGGTCCAGTCCCTGAATGTTGAGTTTGCCGAGCTTAAACTGCGTGCCGCGGTCCACGTTGACGATCAGGTTCACGGTGTGATCCTCGTCGTGGATGTCGCGAACAACGCTGGTAGCGGCCTGCAGATAGCCTTGCGTGCGCTGCCGCTGCCGGATCTTTTCGAGACTCGCCTCGATCTTGGTGAAGTTGGCTGTCTCGCCCTTGTGCCAGTCGTCCGATTTCTGAAGTTGGGCGACTTCGGCGGTCGGCAAGCCGGCTAGCGTGACTGTTCCCAGATTGTAGACCGCTCCTTCATTGATGGCGATGGTCACCACGACGCCATCGTTAGTTTCGGCTTTCTTCGCAGTGATCTCGGGGAACGCGACGCGGATGCGACCCTGTTCTTCGTACATAGGCCGCACAGTCGAATCGAGCACCCTTCGGAGCAGAGGCTCGCTGTAAGGAATCCCCACAGCGTCTTTCGAAAGCTTTTGCAGAAGCAGGGCTGTCAGCATTTCCCGGTTGCCCGTGAATTTGACCTCGGCGATGCGGGCGCGCTCGCCGACAGGGCGAAATACGATCTCGAGAACGCCAGTGTCGCTGTTGAGCTCGCCCATGGCTTCCACCTTGCGATCGAAGAACTGGTGGATCGCCGCGTTGTAGCGGTTCAAGACTTGAGGCGTCGCCGGAATCTTGTCGCCCAGGAGCAGTTCCTGTTTCTTGAGCGCGGCGCGTAGCGCGTCGGACGACGCGGGCAGAGCTTCAAAGCGGTACGGATACAGCATCGCGACTTCCACCACTTCGAACGTGGTG
>Ga0157375_10001614_pt1 | contig 19379 bp, 19 predicted proteins | sample M35metaG_FD_115311 | JGI IMG/M metagenome (GOLD analysis project Ga0157375, IMG submission 115311) | Miscanthus rhizosphere microbial communities from Kellogg Biological Station, Michigan, USA - M3-5 metaG | ecosystem: Host-associated > Plants > Roots > Rhizosphere > Soil | place: USA: Michigan... | reverse complement strand
GCTTCCGATCGCCGACCCGCCGCCATGCTCAAGCGCGCGTTCTAGCGCCTGAGCCTCGGCCTTCGCTGCAGACAAGGCCGCTCGAGCCGCTGCAAGCGTGCTTTCTGCGGTATCGCGCCGCTCGGCTGCCGCAGCCCGTTCACGTTCCGCAGCCTCCAGTTTGGAATCCGCTTCAGCCTGAGCGGTTTTCGCAGCCTCGGCGCGCTTAAGCGCTTGCGTCCGCTGCATGTCCTCAGCGGAGCCGGTGCCAAGCGCTTCCAATTGTCCGGCGAGCTTCTGCCGTTCCAGGTCCGTCCGTTCGACCTGAGCGCCCGCGGCTTCAAGTGCAGCTTCTGCGACACGCCGCTCAGCGCGCATGGCCGCCTGGCGGGCTAAGAGGTCGGCGAGAGCCGCTTCGGCGTCTCGCGATGCCGTTTCCAGCTCCGAAAGCTCCCGTCCGATGCGCGCAGCCTGCGCTTCGTCGTCGGAAAGACGATGATCGATCGCGGTCCGCTCAGCTTCCAGATCGGCGATCCGCGCCTCCGCGTCGCTGCGGAGCGCTTCTTCCCGTTCCTTGTCCGCGGCGAGCGCAGCATCGAGCCGATCAAGTTCGGTGAGACGGCGAACAACCGTATCCCGGCGAGCCCGCATCGTTGCCAGCTCATGCGCTAGCGCCGTCGCTTGCTCACGCGCCCGCTGAAGTTCGCTTCGGCGCTTGGCAAGCAGCCGGCCCGCTTCTTCCTGCGCCTCGTGGGACTGCGTCAAAGCAGCCTGAAGCAAACCGACCTGTTGTTCCGCCGTCCTCGCCTCTTCAGTCGCCGCGTTCGCTGCCCGATTCGCCTCGACCCAGCGTGCATGGACCAGCCGCGCTTCGGCCAGGCGGATCTTCTCTGATAATTGCCGGTAACGTTCCGCCGCTCGCGCCTGGCGCCGCAACTGAGCCGCGCGCTGCTCCTGATCCGACAAAAGCTCGGCGAGCCGGGTCAGATTTGCTTCCGTTGCACGAAGCTTCTGCTCGGCATCCTTGCGCCGCGCATGCAGGCCCGAAATGCCGGCCGCTTCCTCGAGCAGCAGCCGCCGCTCGGTCGGCTTGGCCGAAATGATTGCGCCAACCTTCCCCTGGCTGACCAGCGCTGGCGAATGCGCACCCGTGGCAGCGTCGGCGAACAGCAGCGACACGTCCTTCGCGCGGACGTCACGCCCGTCTATCCGGTAGGCCGAGCCCGCGCCGCGCTCGATCCGGCGGGTCACTTCGCTCTCGCCGAGCGGCCCGCCTTCGCCGCCTTGTTCGCGTTCCAGAAGGATCGAGACTTCAGCGAAGTCACGCGGCGGGCGAGTCGCCGTTCCAGCGAAGATGACGTCGTCCATCCCGCCGCCGCGAAGCGACTTCGGGCTGCCCTCACCCATGACCCAGCGGATGGCTTCGAGGAGATTCGACTTGCCGCAGCCGTTGGGCCCGACGACCCCCGTCAAACCGGGCTCGATGCGCAACTCAGACGGCTCGACGAAGCTCTTGAAGCCACTGAGCTTGAGCCTCCTAAGCCGCACCGATCTCCCCCACCCTCAATAAAACGCTAGCTGCCCAGCGCGTCGCGGATCGCAGGCTCCAGCTTGTCCCAGGTCGCCGTGTTCTTGACCATCTGACCATTCAGGATGAACGTCGGGGTGCCCTGGAAGTCTGGATATTGCGTCGTAACATCGCCGGACGTCTGCATCAGCTGGTTCATGAGATTCTGGTTTGCGAGACATGCATTCGTCCGCGCAGACGGAAGTCCGCGTTGGGCCGCCCACGCCTGAAGACCGGCGATGTCAGCGAACAGCTGCGGGCTGGGATTGGCCTGAAGCGCCTGCTGCTGCTCGGGCGTCGCGGCCTGTGCCTTTTCGAAAAGCTCCTTCTGGCTCTTGTACATGGCGTCGACCAAGGGGAAGAATTTCTCCGGACCCGCGCAATGGGCAATGATCGCCATCGACATATCGAGGCCGTCACGCAGATAATTTCGGAACTCCCAGCTGACGCGACCTGACTTCACGTAGTTCTGGACAAGGACCGGCGAACCCTTCTCTGAGAATTCGGCGCAGTGCGGGCAGGTCAGCGATCCGAACTCGATGATCTTAACGTCGGCGTTCGGATTGCCCATCAGGTAGCCGCCTTCGGGCGTCGCGGTGACCATCTTGGTCCAGTCGCCACCCTTCGGAGCCGCAACAGGCTTGATCGGGGCCGAGCTGTTGGTTGCGGTTGCGTCGCTTCCCTTCTCTGCGTTGCAGGCAGCACTCGCGAGCATCGCGGCGGCGGCAAGCATGACGTAGGCTGACTTCATCAGTTCATTCACTCCGGAAGGTGACTGGAATGGGGCTTTCTGTGGGCGATTCCACTGTTGGCGCGCCGCACGTAGCAGCGATTCGTCCGGCAAGCGATTCAAGGCAGGCGCGAAGCTCCGGATCGGCGATCTGGCGGAGACCCTCGCCGAGTTCCTTCGGCACAGGCGTCAGTTTCGGCCGCGCAGGCTGAGCCTTGCGCGCCGGCGGCTTTCCCTGCCGGAAGACGACCCTGTTCACGGCCTCATATCCAAAGAAGCGGTTCACGCGTTCGATGATCAGAGGGCTCAGATGCTGAAGCAGGGGTGAATGCGCGCCCTCTACAAGCAGGGTCAGTACCCCGCTCGACTTCCGACCGGCCTGGAATCGGATCGATTCCGGAGAGGAAACCTTGGCGTAGCGCTCACCGACGATCTCGGCCCAGCGGCTGACGATCGCGCTCTGGACGAAGCCGAAGCGCTTGAACGCCATCCCGCCGACCTCGCCGACGAGATCGCCGGCGGCGCGCGTACGTCCGCTGCGCTTAGCATCGTCCGCCAATTTCCGCTTCGTGGGATCGGGCTTTTGCTTCGCCATTTCGACATGGTCATGCCATAGGGTCCGCGTGCCCGCCAACCGTGTGCTCCAACATTATGTGGATAACGCTCGGCGCCTTCCCTGGAGGGCGATGCCCGGTGAGCCCGCTGCCGATCCGTACCGCGTCTGGCTGAGCGAAGTCATGCTGCAGCAGACCACGGTCGCGGCCGTCACGCCAAGGTTCGAGCGATTCCTCGAGCGCTGGCCCACCGTGGAGTCTCTGGCGGCCGCCGAGGATCAGGAAGTGCTCTCGGAATGGGCGGGTCTTGGTTATTACGCCCGCGCTCGCAATCTCATCGCCTGCGCCCGCGAAGTCGCAAGGCTCGGCGGTTTTCCGGACACGGAAGGCGAGCTTCGCAAGCTCCCTGGGATCGGCGACTATACGGCAGCGGCGATCGCCGCGATCGCGTTCGGCAGGAAGGCCGCTGTAATCGATACAAACGTTGCGCGGGTGGTTGCTCGCTACAACGGCGTCGAACAAACCGTTGATGAGTCCCGTGACGAAATCCGGGAAATGGTCGAGGCGATTACTCCGAAAGACCGTCCGGGCGATTTCGCGCAGGCGATGATGGACCTGGGCGCGACGGTCTGCCGCCCTAAGGCGCCGGGATGCGATCGTTGTCCGCTGTCGACTGACTGTGTAGCCCATGCATCTGGAGAGCCAGAGCGATACCCGGCGCCCAAGCGAAGAGCCGTGCGTCCCACGCGTCATGGCATCGCATGGTGGGTCGAGCGCGATGGTTGCGTCTGGCTCGTCCGGCGCCCAGCCAAGGGCATGCTCGGCGGGATGGCGGCGCTTCCTGGTCCCGACTGGACCGACCTTCCTGAGCCCGCAAGCCCCGAGCTTGGCCGAGTAACCCACGTCTTTACGCACTTCCGGCTTGAACTGGCGGTAGTGGCAGTGGACGAACCCACTGGCCACGGCTGGTGGCAGTCATTCGACGACCTGGACGGGGCTGGTCTTCCGACGCTTTACCGCCGCGCTGTCGAAAGCGTCCTTGCCAACAGGATCAAGCTTGCCGCCTGAGCCTTTTTTCTCCGGTGCCGGGATCGATCGCGCGGATGTCCTTCGCGCCGATCCGGCGCAGGTTGCCGAACTTGGAAGATCAGCGAGTGCGCGACAGCTCGCCTGGCGCGACGGGCTTCCCGCCATCGGCGACGACGGCCGCCTGGTATGGGAGGGCGTCAGCACGCCGGACCTCTTCCTCGGCCTACAGGATGGCGAGCCGCGATTTTCAGCGACCGAGCAGCCGCATTCGAATGCTCGGGCCGCATTCGACACAATGGGCACCCTCGCGCCGGCAGATGCGCCGCTCTTCGCTGCAGCGCTCAGCCTCGCCTGGTGGCACTCGCGTCACGTTTTCTGCGCCAATTGCGGTCATGACTCGGTCATTGAACGCGGCGGCTGGTCGCGACGCTGCCCAAGCTGCTCCGCCCAGCATTTCCCGCGTGTCGACCCGGTCGTCATCATGCTCGCCGAGCATGACGGAAGTCTGCTTCTCGGCCGCCAGCCGCAATATCCGGAAGGTCGCTACTCAGCCCTCGCTGGGTTCCTGGAGCCGGGCGAATCGATTGAGGCGGCAGTCGCACGGGAGTTGAAGGAGGAGGCCGGGATCGACGTCACAGAGGTCACGTATACTGCCAGCCAGCCCTGGCCCTTCCCATCGTCGCTGATGATCGGGTGCCAAGCCCGCGCGCTCGGCCAGGAGCTTACCGTCGACTTCACGGAGCTTGACGATGCGCGCTGGTTTACGCGCGAAGAGGTCCGCGCCGCGCTAAGCGGTGAGGCAGATGCCGCCTTTCTGCCTCCGCCCCGCTTCGCCATCGCAAGGACACTTCTGGACCATTGGCTGAACGCTCAGTCGACCGCTTGATGAACCGTTGAGTCGTCCTTAAAGAGCGGGCCAAATTCCATTCGATTAGCCTCGGCGACCGCCGACCGGAGACCCATGGACGACCGTTTCAACACCATCGCCGGCTGGACCCTTTTTGCCGGAATTGTGGCTCTTGGCGCCTCCATCGTGACCGGTGAGACGTTCCACTCCGAGCGCCCCGAGCATATGGGCTATCCGATCGAGGGCGTGGTCCAGGAAGGCGAAGGCGGAGCAGAGGCCGAAAAGCCTATCGCTTTCTATCTCGCCAGCGCGGACGCCACCGCCGGTGAGCAGGTCTTCAAGAAGTGCACCGCTTGCCACAATGCCGACAAGGGCGGCGCAAACGCGCTTGGCCCAAATCTTTACGGCGTGCTCGGCGAAGCGATCGGCAAGGGCGCCAACGGCTTTCCGTTCTCGCCGGCCCTCGCGGGCGTAGGCGGCAATTGGGATTGGGATAGCCTAAACCACTGGCTGACCAGCCCGAAGAAATTCGCTCCGGGAACGAAGATGACCTTCGCCGGCCTCAGCAATCCGCAGGACCGCGCGAACGTCATCGCCTTCCTGAACGCGCATAGCGACAGCCCGAAGCCGCTTCCGGCGGCTCCGGCGGAGGAGGCTGCGGCGCCGAAGGACGACAAGGCTGCGGCTACAACGCCTGGCACTGGCCCCGAGCAACCGGGTCCCCAGAAGGCCGAGAAGGAGCCCGCGGAGGACCTGAAGGCTGGCGGTGGCGACGCCAAACCGGGCGCCGGTCCGGCCAAGAACTAGGCTCTATTCCGGCAGCGCATCCTTCCGGCGCGGTGGGGCCGGATCAATCTCATAGAAGCGCTGGACGAAATCCCACGCCTCAGCGGCGTCCTCGCACCAGTGGAAGATGTCGAGATCGTGCGGAGCGATCACGCCCTCCTCGACAAGCGCATCGAAGTTCACGACGCGATTCCAGAACTCGCGTCCGAATAGCAGCACCGGCAGCGGACGGACCTTGCCCGTCTGGATCAGCGTCAGCAGCTCAAAGAATTCGTCGAACGTCCCGAATCCGCCCGGAAACACTGCAACCGCCCGCGCGCGCAACAGGAAGTGCATCTTGCGAAGCGCAAAATAGTGGAACTGAAAGCTGAGGTCCGGCGTGACATACCGGTTCGGCAGCTGCTCGTGTGGAAGGACGATGTTCAGCCCGATCGTCTCGGCGCCTGCCTCCACCGCGCCCTTGTTCGCGGCCTCCATGATCGAGGGGCCGCCGCCTGAGCAAACGACGAAATGGCGCAAGCCTTCGTCGTCGCAACCGCAATTGCTGGCGAGCTGTGCGAGCTCGAAAGCGACATTGTAATAATTCGACTTGGCTTTCAGCCGCTCGGCGACCGCACGCTGCCGATCGTCGGTCGCACCGGCAACTAGCGCATCCGCCAAGGACGGCTCCGGAATTCGTGCCGATCCATAGAAGACGAAGGTCGATCCGATCTTCGCTTCGTTCATCAAAAGCTCTGGCTTAAGCAGCTCGAGCTGGAAGCGGATCGGCCGCAAATCCTCGCGCAGAAGGAAGTCGATGTCCTGGAACGCCAGCTTGTAGGCGGTGCTCTCGGTCTGCGGGCTGGACGGAACGTGGCGCGCGGCTTTCGCGTCTACTTCCGAGGTCGGGAAAATACGCTTTGGCGGTACTGCATCGGTCATTGGGTTGGGGGCTTAGCCGAGGCCGCCCCCAACCCCAAGTGGCTACTCAGCGCGCTGTTGCCGAGGAGCGCTCCAGTCGATCCGGCGTGTCCCGTACATCACTCCTGCAAGAGCCGCGAAGAGCAGTAGCGAGCCGATCAGCAGCGAGAAAGCTTCAAGGCTGAGCAGAATGTAGAGCACTGCGTAGAGCGCCACGAGCAGGCCGCCGATGAACCATGCTCGTTTCCAGCTTCCGAGCACGGCGGCCGAATAGGCCGTGTTCAGCCCGGCGATCGCGGCAGAGGCGAGGATGTATGCCGCCGTGAACCCGATTACCTCGGCAAAGGCGAGCAGCAGCACGAAGAACAGGACGATCGCGGCGCCCATCAACAGATATTCGACTGCCGAGACGCGTACGCCTGCGATGACGTCGAACATCAGCAGAGCGAGGAAAGTGAAGCCGATGAACAGGAAGCCGTATTTCGTTGCACGGTTGACCTGTGAATAGAGGTCGACCGGCTGGATCAGGCTGATGCTTGCGACTTGCGGCACGCCCGCGTCGCGGGGGCCATTGTAAGCGCTAGTCGTCGCGGGCGGGATCTTCTCGACGATATTGCTCTGCCCCGCGTCGCCTGTTGTCACTAGCGACTTGCCCAGCGCAAGGTTGCCGACCCGGTAGGTTGCGTCGAACCCGCTGGCGCTCACGCGCCGTGCACCCGGAAGGAAATCGCCGCCGAAGCTCGGGCTCGGCCATGACGAGCGAACGCGCCACACGGTCGAGCCGGCCTGCGGAGCCAGGGTTAAGGACTGGTTGCCGCGCAGGTCGAATTCGAAGGCGACGGAGAGAGGCTTGCTGGGAAGCGCCGTCGCATCGATCCAGGCGAAGAAGCCGCGTCCGCCGCTGCTTCCACCGCCCGGCTGGAGACGCAGGCCCTCCCCGTTCGCCCCGACTTTTGGATTGGCGCCAAGACCGCGAGGGTCGCTGAGACCGAAGCGTAGCTCGGCACGGGTCAGGTCCATTTGCGCGACATCGACGCCCGAGCGGACCAGATCCGGCGGCAGCTTGAAGCCCGCTCCACCCTTCACGTGCGCGTCATAGACGACGGCTTCATAGATCGACCGCTTGCGCACTTGCGGGCGGAGCTCGGTTGCATATTCGGAAACCTCCGGCGACAAGATCAATTCGCGCATTACATCACGGCTGCGCGTCACGCTCTGGCCGTTCTCGACGACCGTTTCTTGTGCCGTCGCGCGATAGGGGATGACGAGCACCGGCCCGGAAATCGCCTGAGGTCCGCCCCAGCCCTCGGTAATGGAGGCGGTAGCCTGCTCGGACTGCGTCTGCCGGTCGTAAACCAGCAGCCAGACGGAGAAGAGCGGGATCGCCAGAGCGGCGCCGATGAGGATCGCCAGAAGCAGCTTGAAACCCGGCGACCGCTCGCCTTCGAATTTCGGCACTATCACTCTCCCGCTATGCACGTACTGGCCCAGTACTGCCTCACGCCGGGCTGAGCGGCATGAGGGACTTGTGAGGATTTGCTGAAAACGCCCTGCCGTCTCAAGTCTTAGGGACGAGCGGCCTGCAGTAAAGCTGTTGATCCTCGGGCGAACTGCGAAGGCGAGTAGTCAAATAATAGTCGGCCGCCTCGTGCACATAATCGCGATGGCCCTGATCGATGAACCGGGCGGCGTCCTTCTCCCATCCCGCGACGCACTGCTCCTTTGGCGCCGTGGAGCGGCCGCAATTCACGAAGTTCGTGAAAGCCATAGTCCAGGTGATGAAATCCGCGCGCGACATCACCGGACCGTGACCCGGGATCAGCGTCGTGAACGGCGTGCGCTCGATCTGGCCGAGAGCCTTGAGCCAGCCGTCGGTACAGGCCGTATCCATGAAGGGCACGATGTCGACTACCAGGTCCCCGACGATCGCGAGCCTGGACTTCGGATCGTAGATCCAGACGTCACCTTCGCTGGCCGCGAATTTGGCGAGGTGAACATCGAGGCTGCGGCCGGCGATCTTCAAATCGCCCGACGCGCTGACGACGTGATTTGGGCGGATCCGTTCGGGATGATCGATGACTTCCCGGCCGCGCAGGATCTGATCCTTCTGGGATGCGGGAGTTTTCGGGTCGGCGAGCATTTGGTCGGCGTTCGCGCGACCCATTTTCAAATAGGTCGCGAGCGCGCCTTCGAGTGCGTCGCTCGCATAGACCTGCACCTGCGGATAGGCCTGGCGAATGTCCCAATTGCCGGTCGTATGGTCGAGATGCCAGTGGCTGTTGACGATGGCGGCGATCGGCCGGCCGCGCTCCGTGGCATAGTCGAGGATGGCTTTCGCATGTTCGGGGTGGCGCCCGGTATCGATGACGATGAGCCCGTCCGGCGCATCGAGGATGATGCTGTTCCCATCAGGTCCCTTGTCGAGCGGAACCGAGCCGGGGATCAGGTGGTAAGGTGGACCCTTCGCCACCGCACAACTCGCAGTAGCGAGCAACAGCAAGGCCAAACCGAACTTGCGCATCAGCCAGTCTCCCCCTCGGGCGGGAAGATCAGACGTCCCCTTCGTTCCGGATCAATCCTCGTTCGTTAGCCGATCCTCTCCGCGCGACGAACGGTATTGCAGCGCGAAAGCAAGCGCGGCTCCGCAGGCGGCGAAGATGAGCGCTAAACTGAGATTGAGCGAGAGATCGACGCGCCACCAATTGGGCCGCTTATCCTCCGCCGTCAGGAGATAGAGCACGCCCCAGCCGAGAAGCGTTGGGACCGTCCCCGCGACCGTTGAAGGCACGATACGCCAGTCGAACTTGTGAACCGCTGCGAACGCCACTGCCGCACCCACGAGATACAGCAGCCACAGGATCGTCTCGTTCAATATACGCGCGCCTTCGGCTTGATGTACTGGATCTCGTCGGTGAGCGTAAAATCGTGCACCGGGCGATAGTCGATCTTCACTGAGCCGCCATTGCCGCCCCAGCCGTCGAACCAAACGTCGGTGTGCTTCATCCAGTTCTTGTCGTCACGCTCGGGATAATCCTCGTGCATGTGCGCGCCGCGGCTTTCCTTGCGGTTCTCGGCGCAGTGCATCGTGACAACGGCCTGTGCGATGAGGTTATCGAGTTCGAGCGTCTCGACGAGGTCGCTGTTCCAGATGAGGCTGCGATCACTGACGCGGACGTCCTGCATCTTCCTGTAGACCGCGTCGATCTTCGTGACGCCCTCCGCCAGCGTCCGCTTCGTCCGGAACACCGCGCAGTCCGCCTGCATCGTCCGCTGCATTTCCAGCCGGATTTCCGCGGTCGGGCTACCGCCTTTCGCATGGCGGAAATGATCGAGCCGGGACAGCGCGAGTTCGGCGCTATCTTTCGGCAATTCCTTCTGCGGCGCATTGGCCTTCAGGGTCTCGCCTAGCCTCAGCCCCGCCGCGCGTCCGAACACGACAAGGTCGATCAGGCTGTTCGAGCCGAGACGATTTGCGCCATGGACCGAGACGCAGGCGGCTTCTCCGACGGCGAACAAGCCGCGGACGACCGAATCCGGATTGCCGTCACGTAAAGTCACGACCTCGCCGTGGAAGTTCGTCGGGATGCCACCCATGTTGTAGTGCACGGTCGGCGCGACCGGCGCAGGCTCGCGGGTTAGGTCCACGCCCGCGAACGTCTTCGCAGTCTCGGTAATGCCCGGAAGCCGCTCCGCCAGCACTTTCGGGTCAAGATGGTCGAGGTGCAGGAAGATATGATCCTTGTTCTCGCCAACGCCGCGGCCTTCGCGGATCTCCATCGCCATGGAGCGTGACACGACGTCGCGGCTGGCGAGATCCTTCGCGTGTGGAGCGTAGCGCTCCATGAAGCGCTCGCCTTCACTGTTCGTCAGGTAGCCGCCCTCGCCCCGCGCGCCTTCGGTGATCAGCACGCCCGCGCCGTAAATGCCGGTCGGGTGGAACTGGACGAACTCCATGTCCTGCAGCGGCAGCCCCGCGCGAAGCGCCATCGCATTGCCATCGCCCGTGCAGGTGTGGGCGCTGGTCGCCGTGAAATAGACCCGGCCGTAGCCGCCAGTGGCCAGAACGACGGCCTGCGCGCGGAACCGATGCACCGACCCGTCGTCGAGGCATAGGGCCATGACGCCCCGGCACTCGCCATTCTCCATAATCAGGTCGAGCGCGAAATATTCGATGAAGAAGTCGGCGTCGTACTTCAGGCTCTGCTGGTAGAGCGTGTGAAGCATCGCATGGCCGGTACGGTCGGCTGCCGCGCAGGTGCGCTGCGCCGCCGGTCCTTCGCCCATGTTCTGCGTCATTCCACCGAATGCGCGCTGGTAGATCTTCCCGTCCGCTCGGCGGCTGAACGGCATTCCGGCGTGCTCGAGCTCGATGACTGCAGCCGGAGCCTCGCGGCAAAGGTATTCGATCGCGTCCTGGTCGCCGAGCCAATCCGATCCCTTGACGGTGTCGTACATGTGCCAGGTCCAATGGTCCGGGCCCATGTTGCCGAGGCTCGCGGCAATGCCGCCCTGCGCCGCGACGGTATGGCTGCGCGTCGGGAAGACCTTCGTGATGCAGGCGGTCTTCAGCCCCTGGTTCGCCGCGCCCATAGTGGTGCGAAGACCTGCTCCGCCGGCGCCGACAACGACGACGTCGTAGCTGTGGTCGATGATCTTGTAGTCGCTCAAGCTGCAGCTCCGAATGCGATCTTGCCCAGCGCGAACAGCGACAGCGCGGCGCCTCCGACCGCCAAGAACAGCAGAAAAGTGTTCAGCGCGAAATTATTGCCGGGTTCATGGACGTAATCGTCGACGACGACCTTGAGGCCGTCGAGGCCGTGCCAGAAGGCGGTTACCACGAACAATGCCATCGGCACCGCGCCAAGCGGCGAGCGAAGCCATTCGCTGACGGTTGCATGGTCGAGCGACGGCAGCATGATGAGCGAAGCGATGAGCCACACGCCCAAAAGCAGCAGTGCAATGCTACTCACTCGTTCGCCGATCCAATGCTCGCCGCCTTCGCCGGCCGATCCGAGGCCGCGGACCTTCTTCAGCTCGGTCGAGCTGTTACCGAGGCTCATTTCGCGCCTCCGAGAATATAGAACCAGAGTGCTGCCGTCAGAACAATCGCGCCAAGGACTGTCAGGAGAGCGCTGTTCTTGTTGCCCGTGATTTCGAAATTGTCACCCGCGTCAGTGACGAGATGGCGGATTCCGGAAAGCAAATGCTGGAAGAATGCCCAGGTCAGGCCGATCAGGACAACCAGACCGAACCATTGCGACGCAAGCTTGCTGAAATCCGCGTAGGCATCGCTTCCCCGGGAAAGAGCAAGTAGCCACCATGTGAGGATCGCAAGGCCCGCGACGGTCAGTGCTCCACCGCTCACTCGGTGGAGAATCGAGACCGCCATCGCCGGTCCCCATCTCCAGACACTAAGGTGCGGCGACAGGGGTCGCTCGCGCTGTTCGGCCATTCGGCAAATCCCTCTTTTCGAAGTCTGCGAGCCGCTTAAGGCGGGCCTCCACGGGAGGCAAGTTTCCGACGCCGTTTCTGGGGGCCTAACCGGGTCTTAACCATTGTCCTGCCATGTGGGCCGCAAGACGAAGGCTTTCAAAAGAGAGTGTGGGGAATGAGCGGCGACATCGGACATCTGCAGCGCCTGACCGACGAGCAGGTGACCACCCGGCTCGCAGCCTATGCCGACGGCGGGCGCTTTCAGGAGGCGATGCGCTGGCTGTGGGACCAGGCCGGGGACATTATCGAAGATGCCGCGCGCAAGCATTTCGGTGACCAGGCCGCGAAGATCAATCGCGAGCACTTCACCAAGCCCGTGAACCAGTCATGGGTGCGCGCTTGCGCGGAACAGGGCGTCGTCATGTTCTCGGGCAAGCTCAGCGTCCCGGACTTCATTGCCGCCAACTGCAACATGTCGCGCGACGTCATCCGCAAGTTCGAAGAGCGGTTCGAGGGTCGCGTCGAAGAGAAGCTTGCCGCGATTGACACGTTCAACCGCGCACTGGCCTTCGCCGAGGATATCATTCTCGCCCAGATCGCACTGCTTGAAGCCAATGCCGCCGCCGATGCGCGCGGCCGCCAGAGCGAGCAGTTCGAGCGCCGCGTGAGCGAGCTCGTCCGCGCCAGCACCGATCAGTCCAAGTCTCTCACCGAGCGCACGCGCGCTACTGCCACATCGACGCGAGGCATGCTCGGAAAGACCAGTGAAGTCGCAGCGGCTGCCGAGCAGTCGGCGGTCGCAATGCGCGAGGCTGCACAGACTGCAGCAGGCCTGATCCGCGCGATTGAAGATGCGCGATCCGAAGTCGAAGTTGCGGCGGATGTTGCGATCCGCGCCGGCGACCAGGCAAGCGAGGCGGTCAAGGTCAGCCAGGCCCTCTCCAGCCACGTCGAAGCGATCGAATCGATCCTCAGCCTGATCCGCGACATTGCGGGCCAGACGAACCTCCTCGCGCTCAACGCAACAATCGAGGCTGCTCGCGCCGGTGACGCGGGTCGAGGATTCGCGGTCGTCGCACAGGAGGTGAAGAGCCTCGCATCCCAGACCGCGCGCGCTACTGACGACATCACTGCCAAGATCACTGCGATCCAGCAGGCAACCAAGCAGACCGTCGATGCCAATGGCTCGATCCAGTCGACAGTCGAGGAGGTCCAGACCTCCGCCGATCGCATTCGCCAGGCGATGGAGCTTCAGGCCCAGACGGTGACGATGATCACCGCTGCCGTCGACGAGACCGCCCTTGCCGCGGACTCGATGAGCTCGACGATTGCCGCGATCCGCACCGACACCGAGAATGTCGCCAAGGACATCGACCAGGTCGAGCAGGGCTTCGGCAAGTTCGCCGAACAGATCGGCGATTTCGCGTCAAAGACGAAGGACTTCGTCGCCCGCGTAGCGGCCTGACTTCCCGCGCCGCGACTGCGGCGCTAGGCGGAAGTCATGAACATCCTTGTCACTGGCGCAAGCCGCGGGATCGGCGCGGCGACCTTTGAGCTGTTGAGGTCTCGCGGTCACCAGGTCGTCGGCCATTCCACGAAGGGTGGCGCTGACCTGATCGACGGCGACCTTACGGATCCTGCTGCACCGCGGCAGATCTGGAACGACGCGATTGGTCGGCTAGGCGGGCGCATCGATGCGCTCGTCAACAATGCCGGAATCTACGAAGCTGTCGATGCGGACGCGTCGGACGAGGAATGGCAGAGCGGTTGGTCCCGGACTCTCCAGATCAACCTACAGGCGCCCGCCGACCTCTGCCGCCTGGCCGTCGCACACTTCAGCGAGAGCGGCGGCGGACGCATCGTCAACGTCGCCAGCCGGGCCGGCTGGCGGGGCGACAGTCCCCAGCACTGGCATTACGCCGCGTCCAAGTCGGCCATCATCGGAATGACCAAGACGATCGCGCGCGCATATGCGGCGGATGACATCCTGGCCTTCGCAGTCGCTCCAGGATTCACCGTTTCGGAGATGACCGAGGAATATCTTCAGGGTCGCGGGGGGGCGGCGATCGTCGCCGATATTCCGCTCGGAAGAGTCGCCTCGACAGATGAGGTCGCCGAAGTCATCCGGTGGCTCGCGACCGAAGCGCCGGCCTCGTCGACCGGCTCAACCATTGATGTGAACGGAGCGAGCTATGTTCGCTAGCCTTCTTCTGGTGCTTGCCGCAGGTGCCGGCCAGCTGTCCATCCCCCTCGGAAAGACGCCGCCGCACGTCGAGCAGCCGCGCGCGCCCGTGCAAAGCGCAGGGCCGAGCTTCGCCCGAATCTGTGAGGGCTCGGACGACTGGAACAAGCCGGCGCCCCCGGTTCGCATCCATGGCAACACCTATCTCGTCGGCACATGCGGCGTTTCCTCGATCCTCATTACCGGGACGGACGGCGACATCCTCATCGACGGCGGCACCGAACAGGGCGCGGACCTGATCGCCGACAATATCCGCAGCCTTGGCTTCAAACTGAGCGACGTCAGGATCCTGCTGCATAGCCATGAACATGAGGATCACGTCGGTGGAATCGCCCGCCTGCAGCAGCTGACTGGCGCGCAACTCTTCGCGTCTACCGCAGCCGCCAAGGTGTTCGAAACGGGTACGGCGGGCATCGGCGATCCGCAGGCTGGCCTGAGCAAGCCCTTCCCGTCCGCCAAGGTGGACCGCGTCCTGCGCGATGGCGAGACCGTTCGCCTGGGCAACCTCATGCTGACCGCGGTTGCTACCCCCGGCCATACTCCCGGAGCTCTGTCCTGGCATTGGGTGAGCTGCGACGGCGGCGTCTGCCGAAGCATCGTCTATGCCGACAGCCTGACGCCCGTCAGCCGCGACAACTACCGTTTCAGCGATCATCCGGAATATGTCGCCGCATTCCGTGCAAGCATCGCCAAGGTCGCCGCGCTCGACTGCGACATCCTCGTGACGCCCCACCCGTCTGCGAGCAACATGGTCAAGCGCATGGCGGCGCGATCGTTCGAACAGGATAACGGCTGCCGCGATTATGCGGCGGATCTTACGAAAATGCTCGACGAGCGGCTTGCGAAAGAAGCCTCGGCAAAATGAGCTGGCGTATTACTGTACCCTGCACCCGTGAGCAGGGTGAGAGGATCGCCGACGCCGAAGATATCTTTCCGCGCAGCGCCGTGCAGCCGACGGTGGTTGCCGACGAGCCGGACGAGAGTCGGCCGAACGACTGGGTACTCCACGCTTATTTCGATCAGCAGCCGACCGATGAGGATATCGTTCGGCTGCGCGAACTCGGGAGCGGCGAGCCCGAAGTAGAGCATCTTGAAGATACGATCGACTGGGTGACCAAGAGCCAGTCCGGACTGCAGCCGATCCGGGCCGGTCGTTTTTTCGTCCACACGCCGATGCATTTCGCAGACCGCCCGTCAGCGACGACCAATTTCGAGATCGACGCAGGACTCGCTTTCGGCACCGGCCAGCATGCAACCACTGCGGGTTGCCTTAATGCCCTGGACAAGCTCGAAAGCAACGGTTGCACGTTCACAAATATTGCAGATATTGGCACCGGGACTGGCCTGCTCGCCTTTGCAGCGCTCGCGCTCTGGCCCGCGGCAAAGTGCATCGCTACCGACATCGATCCCGTCGCAATCGACGTTTCGTGCGATAATGCGGCGATCAACGGGGTGAAGCTTGGCCACGGCGCGGGCGAGCTGCTGTTTGCCGTTGCCGACGGAATGGATTCTCCGCTGCTCGCGGCCCGGGCGCCCTTCGACCTGATCATTGCCAATATTCTGGCTGGCCCGCTAATCGAGCTGGCGCCCGCGTTTGCAAGAGCGCTCCTTTCCGGCGGGAACGTCATCCTCGCGGGGTTGCTCGACAGCCAGGCGAAAGCAGTGTCGCGGGCATACGAAGTGCTTGGATTTAAACTCACGGACAACGGCACCGGCGAATGGCCGGTCCTCGTGTTGAAAGGGCCGACCGAATGAATTTCCTGCTCGCCGCCTTCCTCGTCACGCAGGCTACAGAGTCCGCGCCTCCGGCGGTCCAGCTGCCGAGAGCGGAGGCGCAGGCAGCGGCCGCTGCGCCTGCCAAGCCCGAAGCGAAGAAGGAGCCGACGAAGCCCATCTTTCAGCCCACCGAAGTCCGCTCCACCGGCTCAGTGACTGTCGGCGGTCAGCGCATCGCCTACAATGCCGTGGCCGGGACCTTGGTTGTGCACTCGAAGGGCTGGGACGACACGGAGCCGCTGGAGGTGGCCGCCAATCCCGGCAAGGACGATGAGGACAAGGACGACAAGCCCAAGGCCGAAGCGTCCATGTTCTACACAGCCTATTTCCGGACGGGCGGGCCTTCGGAGAGCCGGCCGATCACTTTCCTGTTCAACGGCGGGCCCGGGTCCTCCACCGTCTGGCTGCACATGGGTGCGTTCGGGCCGCAGCGCGTCCAGACCTTCGACGAGCGCCATACTCCTGCACCGTATAGCCTGGTCAACAACGACCAGAGCCTGCTCGACGTCAGTGACCTGGTATTCATCGACGCACCCGGAACCGGCTTCAGCCGCATCGCCGGAAAGCAGAAGGAAAAGGCCTTCTACGGCGTCGACCAGGACATCGACGCATTCGCCAAGTTCATTGCGCAGTTCCTGTCGAAATACGGCCGCTGGAACTCACCCAAATATGTGTTCGGCGAAAGCTACGGGACGATGCGCAGTGCGGGCCTCGCTCTGGCGCTCCAAAAGAGCGACGTTGACCTCAACGGCCTCATCATGCTCTCCGACATCCTCAATTGGGACCTCATTCCGGACGATCCGCAGATCAATCCCGGCATCGACCTGCCCTATGTCGTGTCGCTTCCGACCTATGCGGCGACGGCTTGGTACCACAACCGTGTCGCGAACCGGCCTGCCGACCTCCAGTCTTTCCTTGCGCAAGTCGAAAGCTTCGCGACCGGCGAGTATCTCCAAGCGCTGACCAAGGGTAATTCGCTGGGCGACAACGAACGCCAGCGCGTTGCTCAACAGCTGGCCGCTTTTACCGGCCTCTCGGTGCCTTACCTGCTGAAGTCCAACCTTCGCGTCGAATATGGCGCGTTCCAGAAGGAGCTGCTTGCCGGGCAGGACACGACCGTCGGCACGCTCGATACGCGCTTCGTCGGCGCGACGATCGATCCGTTGAGCAAGACCGCCACTTATGACCCGCAGAGCGCTGCGATTAGCGCCGCCTATGTCGGCGCGTTCAACGGCTATGTCCGCGACAAGCTTCGCTACGGCGATGGCGTCGAGTTCAAGTCAGGCATCGATATCTACGGTGACTGGGACTACAAGCACCAGCCTCCCGGCGCCGACAAGCCGTTGATCGCGCTGCCGAATGTGCTTCCCGACCTAGCCGTCGCGATGAAGCAGAACCCGAACATGAAGGTGATGGTCAACGGCGGCTATTACGACGTCTCGACGCCCTACTTCGCAGGCAAGTTCGAGCTCCGGCACCTGCCCGTCCCGGCCAGCCTGTCAGCCAACATCGAGTATCATTATTACGAGTCGGGACACATGGTGTACGCGCACCACCCCTCGCTCGTTGCCATTCACGACAACGTCGCAGAATTTATCCGAAGGACGGCAGGCGCCCGCTAGAAAGCCTAGACTCGACGTGCCCTGAAAACGACCCGGTAGATGATCAACAGCAGTATGGCGCCTGCGGTGGCGATCAGGATGTTGACGATATTGCCGCCGCCAATGCCCATTTTGCTCGCGAGGAATCCGCCAAGGAGTCCGCCCGCAATACCGATCAGGATCGTGACGATGATGCCGCCGGGATCGTCCCCAGGCATGATCCATTTTGCGAGAATGCCTGCGATCAAACCAACGACAATCCAGCCGATGATGCCATACTCCATGTCCCGCTCCTTCCGAGTGACCGGCAAAACCGCATCTGCAAGCCCCGGCGGGTCGGCGCCATCGGGAGAAACCCCGCCCGAAACTGGGGGAAAAGCGGGTTAGTTACGCTACGAGCTCGGTGAACTTCCCGAGATCGATGTTACCGCCTGAAACCACGCAGACGATCGGCCCTTCTCCAGCCTCACCGGCGAGAGCAGCGGCGAGAGCCAAAGCACCTGCTCCTTCCGCAATCGTCCGCGTTTTTTCGGCAATGATGCGCATCGCCCCCGCAGTTTGGTCGAGCGTTACGGTGATCGCGCCGTCGGTCACGGGGCGCATTCGCTGCCACATGCGCTCCGTGACGCTCTTGCCTCCCGCTCCGTCAACGAAGCTTGCCTGCCAGGTCTCGAACTTGCGGGGTCCACCTTCGCGCAGCGACAAGGCGTAGGGCGCAGCAGTTTCGGGCTCTGCGCCTAGCACCCGAACGTCCGGACGCTTGCCCTTGATCGCGCTTCCGACCCCAGTGATCAGGCCACCGCCACCGATCGCGCAGATTACAGTTCCGACGTTCGGGCAATCCTCCAGGATTTCGAGGCCCATCGTTCCATGCCCGGCTATGAAATCGTGATTGTCGAACGGATGAACGAAAGTGCCGTCGAGACCTTCGAACTCGTGCGTCTCCGCCGCGACCCAGGCGCGATCGTAGGACACCGGAACGATGGTGGCACCGAGCGCTCGCATGCGATCGAGCTTGGTCTGCGGCGCGGTCTCGATTGCGACAACCGTGCAAGGAATGCCAAACCTCCGCGCGGCAAACGCGACGCCCTGGCCTGCATTGCCTGCGCTGATCGTCCACACGCCCTTAGCGCGGTCAGCATCGGATAGTTTGGCTACGGCATTGGTCGCGCCGCGGATCTTGTAGGCATTGGTCGGCTGCAGATTCTCAAGCTTGAGGCGAACGTCGGGAGCGCCCACTCCGAGCTCAACCTTCATCAGAGGAGTCCGCAGGACCGTCCCGGCTACGCGCTCGCGGGCTTGCTCAATATCGTCGAGCGTAATCGGTCGTACCGGATCGATCATCTTCTTCTCCTAGGACTCGGCAACGATCTTCGCCCAGTCGGCCTCTCCGATAACGCGAATGCCCAATTCTTCGGCTTTCTTGAGCTTCGAGCCTGCGCCCGGCCCAGCGACGACTAAATCCGTTTTTGCGCTGACTGAGCCCGCAGCACGCGCCCCCAAGCGCTCCGCCTGCGCCTTCGCCTCGTCACGGCTCATGGTTTCAAGGCTACCGGTGAAGACGATCGTCTTGCCGGTCCATTCTGTCTGCTTGGCGTCGCTGACGAACGGCTTCGGCCGAACTTCGGAAAGGAGATCGTCGAGCGCCTGCCGGTTATGCTCCTCGTGGAAGAAGTCGACGAGCGCTTCCGCAACGACCGGTCCCACGCCCTGCACCGACGACAGTTCCGCCTCTCCGCCGTCGGACGTCGCCACACGCCGAAGCTCTTCGATCGAACCGAAGCATTTCAGCAGGTCCTTGGCCGTGACGATGCCCACATGCCGGATGCCTAGTCCAAAAAGGAAGCGCGGCCCGTCCGGTTCGCGCTTGGCTTCGATCGATCCGAGGAGATTGTCGACCGACTTTTCCTTCCAGCCCTCGCGCCCAAGCAAATC
>Ga0157375_10001611_pt1 | contig 19389 bp, 20 predicted proteins | sample M35metaG_FD_115311 | JGI IMG/M metagenome (GOLD analysis project Ga0157375, IMG submission 115311) | Miscanthus rhizosphere microbial communities from Kellogg Biological Station, Michigan, USA - M3-5 metaG | ecosystem: Host-associated > Plants > Roots > Rhizosphere > Soil | place: USA: Michigan... | reverse complement strand
CGGCCCGCGGTCTCTTGTAGACTCGCAACGCACCGGCAAAACGGCCGGACGGCGATGGCAGACATTCCCGAGATTCCTCACGGCCTCAAGGCCGAGGTGCCCGCGAGCCAGTGGGGCAAGACACTGCTCGCCACTCCCATCGTCATGTCCGTGGTCGCCACGCTGTTGGCGGGACTGGCTTCCAGCGAGATGACGCGCGCTCAGTACGACCGTTCCCTCGCCGCGCAATTGCAGTCCAAGGCCGGCGACCAATGGGGCTATTTCCAGGCCAAGAAGCTCCGGGCCGCGATGCAGGAAAGCACGCTCGTCCTGCTGCAGGCGACCGGGTCCATCCGCCCGCTGGACCCTCGATTGCTGGAGCGATACGGCGAGCTGGACTCCAGGGCGCTCGCTGCATTGCAGAAGAGCGACCTGCCCGCGATGCCTGCCGTGACGCTGGCCCCGACCCTCGAGGCGGCCGTCGACGCCGTGGAGAGCGGCCAGCCCGAAGGGGACATCGCGCTGCGGCTCGCCGCGGTCAAGAACGAGGCGCTCGCGGACGCGCTGAAGGCCGCGAAGGCCAACGCGGAGGCGTTCGATGCAGCCATCCGGCCGATCCATGAAGCCGTGGAACGCCTGGACAAGACGCTGATGGCTGGCGGCGTGCCGGGCCTGGCTCGCGACTTCACGGCCGCGCGCCTCCGCTTCGCCGCCGTGCGGTATGAGGCCGAGGCACGCCTCAACCAGTCCATCGCCAACCTGCTCGAGCTGCAGGTCCGCAAGGCAGTCATGTCCGCCGACCGACACCGCTGGCGCAGCGAACGCTTCTTCTACGGCATGCTCGGGGCCCAGGTGGCGGTCGTCGTCTCGACACTCTCCCTGGCGGCGCAGAAGCGCAGCGTGCTGTGGGGGCTTGCTGCCGCAGCCGGCCTTGCCGCGATTGCGTTCGCCGCGTACGTGTACTTCTCCGTCTGACGCGTCCTCGTCGGATGTTGTCGACTCAGGGAGGCAAATAGCCTGTCGCGACGAGGCGGCGGCCCGGACGAAATCAGAAATCAGGACTGACCCCCGGTAATCCTTTTCCATAGAATCGCGGGAACCAATTCGACAGTGAGGAGGATCTGATGCGAACCACCCGACTCGGATGGCTCGGTGCCATGTTGTGTTGTCTTTCCGTCACGATGCCGATGTCCGCCCAGCCGCCCGACGTCTTGCAGGATCCCAAGGCCGCAGACTTCGGCCCTACCAATCTCACGCATGTGCGCGTCACCGCGATGGAGTTCACTCCTCTAGACTCGGCAGACGCCGGCGAGTGGCACAAGGGGAACGGATTCACACGGTATCCCTCGGATAACACGTCTGACTGGGGGGCGGCGATCCATCTGCCGGGAGGAGCGCTCTTGAAGCGGTTCGAGCTCGACTACTGCGACACGAGCTCCGCCCTCCACCTCGGGGCAGTTCTCTGGGAGTGCGACAACCAGGGCCAGAACTGTTCGCCGGTCGCCGGGGTCATCTCGACGGGCAATGGCTGCAGCTTCGCGGCCGACAATACCTTGAACCTTCGGATCGACAACTACCATCACCTCTACGTGCTCGACGTGGCCTTCGGCGCCGTCGATGGAACCATCCAGCTGGCCAGCGTCATCCTCAGCTATCAGCTCGACGTCTCGCCGGCCCCGGCCACGCCGACCTTCGGCGACGTGCCGGTGTCGGATCCCGCCTTCCAGTACATCGAGGCGCTCGTTGCTTCGGGCATCACCGCGGGATGCGCGGGCGGCAACTACTGTCCCGACGCTCCGCTGACGCGGCGGCAGATGGCGGTGTTTCTCGCGAAGGCGCTGGGACTCCAGTGGACGAACTACTGACGGATGGGGTCAGTCCTGATTTTCTGATTTCGGCGGCCGAGTGGGTCAGTCCTGAATCGTCGCCTCGTCCCGCCCGGCTCAGATCTCGACCTGGATCCCGAACTCGATCGCGCGCGACGGCGGGATTCGGTAGAACGCCGTGGCCCGGGCCTCGTTCCGGCGCATCCATGAGAAGAGCCGTTCGCGCCAGCGCGCCATGCCGCTCGGCCGGTCCGTGGCGATCAAGGCGTCGCGGCCGAGTATGTAGCTGACGGCGAGAGGATCGAGCTCCTTGCCGTCGAGGACGAGGCCGCGGAGTCCCGCCGGCACGTCCGGCTCCTCCATGAATCCCCACCGCAGCAGGATCCGGAAGACTCCCTCCCCGAGGGACTCGACGCTCCGGCGCTCCGACTCCGGAACGCGCGGGACGTCCGCCGTCTCGACGGTCAGGAGCAGGATCGGATCGTGGAGCGCGCGGTTATGCATCCAGTTCAGGTAGAGCGCCGGGGGAACGAGATCGCGGAATCGGTCCAGGTAGACGGCGGGATGGTCGACCCGCGCGGGCTGGTTCGTGCGGATGTCGCCGATGTGCTCGTCGATCGGCTTCGAGAGCTCCGCCCAGGTTCGCCGGAGAGCCGCGACGAGGATCCGCTGGCCCTGCTTCCATGTCGCCATGAGGCTGTAGATCCCCGCCGCGATGAGAATCGGAATCCAGCCGCCGTGCCCGATCTTCACGAGGTTCGCGCCGAGGAACGCTCCCTCGATCGCCAGGTAGACGGCGGCAAAGAGGACGATCTTCCACGCCGCGGCGCCTCGCCCCATGAGGAGCACGGTGAAGAGGATCGTCGTGAGGAGCATCGTGGCCGTCACGGCGACCCCGTAGGCGCCGGCGAGCCGGCTGGACGAGCCGAACGTCACGACGAAGAAGACGCACCCGACGAGCAGGCCCGCGTTCACCGCCGGCAGGTAGATCTGCCCGCGCTCCGTCGCCGACGTGTGGAGGACCTTGAGGCGGGGCAGGAACCGCAGATGGATCGCCTGGTAGGTGATCGAGAAGATGCCCGAGATGAGAGCCTGTGAGGCGATCGTGGTGGCCGCGGTCGCGAGCGCGACCATCGGGAGAATCCCCCAGGCCGGCACCATCGCGAAGAGCGGGTTCTCGAGAGCGCCGGGCTCGCGCAGGAGGAGCGCTCCCTGGCCGAAGTAGTTGAGGAGGAGGGCCGGCAGGACGAGGCCGAACCACGCGACGCGGATCGGTCGGACGCCGAAGTGCCCCATGTCCGCGTAGACGGCCTCGCCTCCGGTCACCGCGAGGACGACCGAGCCGAGGACGAGGGAACCCTTGAGTCCGTTCCGGAGGAAGAAACGAACCGCGTGCGACGGATCGAGGGCCGAGAGAACCTCCGGGAACAGCAGGATCTCGCGCACGCCGAGGACGGAGAGGGCTCCGAACCACACGATCATCACCGGGCCGAAGAAGTTCCCGATCCGGCCGGTTCCCTTGCTCTGCACGGCGAAGAGCGCGATGAGCACGACGACCGCGAAGGGCAGGACGAACGGCGTGAGCGCCGGACTGCGGGACTTGAGCCCCTCGGCGGCCGACAGCACCGAGATCGCCGGGGTGATCAGACCGTCGCCGTAGAGGAGCGCCGCGCCGAAGAGGCCGAGGACGACCGCCGCGTGGCGCTTCGGATCCCCGCGCTTCAGGCATCGGTTCACCAGCGTCATGAGCGCGAGGATCCCGCCCTCGCCGTCGTTGTCGGCGCGGAGGATGATCGTGACGTATTTGACGGCGACGAGCAGGATGAGGGACCAGACGATCAGGGAGAGGATGCCGAGAACGTTTTCCCGCGTCAGCGCGAGGTGGTGCTCGGGCCCCAGCGACTCGCGAAGAGCGTAGAGGGGGCTCGTCCCGATGTCCCCGTAGACGACCCCGAGCGCGCCGAGCGAGAGCACCGCGAGCCGGGCGCGAGCGGGATCGCGGTGCGAGTCGGGCTCGGTAGGAGTGGTCGCGGGCAACGCTGGATCATGTATCACGACGGCGTTAGTCTTGATTTTCGGCCGCCGCGGCAGTCGAATGCCTCCTCGTCGTCACATTCCGCGAGGCACCGCAGAAATGCAGGCCGGAACTGCGGGTCGAATGATCACCATCCAAAAGGGGGTCAATCCGGATTTCTGATTTCGGGGGTGGCCGCGTGAGGAATGTCGTCAGGGCGTTCGGAGGACGGGGCCTCCACCCCGAAACAGTGCCACGCCCGACCGGGATGTTAAGTTCGCCTGCATGAGACGAAACCTCGCCATTGCACTGTCGGCTCTGATCCTGACGTCCGTGGCAGCGCTCGCCGCGGAAGACATTGCCGGGACGTACGTCGGCGAGTACGTCAACAAGGCCGGCAAGACCGGCGGCTATCAACTCACGTTCACACCGGGCCCCGGCGGCAAGTGGACCGGAGAGGTCATCGCGGAACTGGACAAGCGGCCCACGAAATCTCGCATGACCTCGCTCGTCGTGAAGGGCGACTCCATCGAGGCCGCCTACGACTTCGAGGCGAAGGGCCACAAGGCCTCCTCGCGGATCAAGGGCACGAAGACCGGCCAGACGTTCTCGGGTACTTTCGAGACGTTGTACAAGGGCAAGGTCGTCGACACCGGCACCTGGAAGACGAAGAGGGGTCAGTCCTGATTTCTGATTTCGTGCAGTGATACCTATTTCGCCGGGGCCGGGAGCGACGTCCGCGAATACATCCCGATCGGGTGTCCGGCCGGGTCGATGACGAGGCCGACCGCGCCTCGGTCGTCGTTGAGGTTGAACGGGAATCCGGGAGGAATCGTGCCGCCGAACTCCTTCGCCTTCGCGCAGCTTGCGGTCATGTCCTTCACCTGGATGTAGACCACGCCGTCGTAGGGGCTGATCTTGCCCTCGGCGACGCGAAGGGTTCCGATGGGTTGGCCGCCGGAGACGATCTCCGCCGCCAGCTTCTCGGCTCCTTTCATCGAGGTGAACTCCCAGCCGAATAGCCCGGCGTAGAACGCTTTCGACTGGTCGAGGTTGGTCGTCGTGATGTCGAACCACGCGGCGTGCCCGTCTCCGACGTCCGGCTTGGGACCCTTCTGGTCCGGGGCGGCCGAGAGGCTGGCCGTCACGGCGAAAACGATGCTGGCGGCGATGAACCTCGTGCGCATGGCTTTGTAACCTCCCGTCGAGACGTTAACGGAAATCAGGCGAACCTGTGGGAAGACAGCCCGATCAGACCTGCCTGCGAAGGAAGAACAACGCCGCAGCCGCGAGGAGCATGGCGAGGAGAGCGAGCAGCGGCGACGAGAGCATCGGCACCGTCGCGGGCTGTCCCGGGCGCGGGGTCGGCGTCGCCGTCGGGGGTCCCGGCGTGACGCTCGGCGTCGGCGTCGGCGGAACCGGGGTCGCGGTCGGACTCGGACCCGTGGTCGGCGTGAGCGTCGGCGTGGGGGTGAGCGTCGGCGAGGGCGTGAGCGTCGCGGTCGGTGTGAGCGTCGGCGTGGGAGTCGGTCCGCCGCCCTGGAGCTCGAACGCCCCGACGTCGCACCCGAGACCCTGCGGCCGCGCGACGCCGCGCTGGTCGGTGGCGGGGCTCGGAGGACAGCCGGTCGTGCCGGTATCGATCGCGGGACTGCCGGCGATCAGCGCCATGGTCATGGTCGGACCGCCGTTGTTGGCCAGCGCCTGAAGCAGCGGATCCGCCGACGGGATGCCGGCACCGCAGGTCGAGCCCGGGAACTGCAGGTTGGTGCCGCTGTTCGTTGTGGCTCCCGTGCAATTGGTGCCGTTGTTCGCGACGACGGTGTTCGTGAGCGTCGTGGTCGCCCCCGTCTGATCGAGGGTCTGGATGCCGCCGCCCGTGTTGCTCGCGATCGTCGCATCGATGAAGCTGAGCGTGTCGCCGAAGTTGAATACCACCGGCGTCGGCGAGGTGTTGCCGCTCACCGTGACGTTGGTCAGCGTGCCGCCCAGTCCGTTGTTGTAGATCGCGCCGCCGTTCCCGCCCGCCGAGTTGCCGCTGAACGTCGTCCCGCTCACCGCGATGCCCGTGCCGCTCGTGAAGAGGCCGCCGCCACTACCCGCGGCGCCCGCCGAGTTGTTGCCGACCGTCATGTCGGTTAGCGTTGCGAGCAGACCGTTGTCGTAAATGCCGCCGCCGTCGCCGCTCGCCGTATTGCCCGTGACCGGCGTGAGGTTGAGCGTCACGGTGTCGCTGTTGAACACTCCGCCGCCGTTTCCTCCGCCCGCCGTGGTGTTCGTGGCGATCGTGCCGTTCGTGATCGTCGCGGTGGACGAGTTGTAGACGCCCCCGCCGTTGCCGCCCGACGGTCCTGCCGCATTGCCGGTGATGGAAGTCGTGTCGACCGAGATCGTCGACGAGTTGAAGAGGCCGCCGCCATTGCCGCCGCCCCCGGCGTTGTTGCCCGAGATGGTCGAGCTCGTCAGCGTCATGCCCGAGCTGTTGTTGACGCCCGCGCCGTTCCCGCCTCCGGGCCCGGTCGTGTTGGCCGTGACCGTCGCGCCGCTGATCGACATCGTGTTCTGGTTGTTGATGCCGCCGCCGCCTCCCCCTCCTCCTGTCCCGTTGCCGCTGACCGTGCAGTTCGTCATCGTGGTCGTGCCGTTGTTGAGGATGCCGCCGCCGATGCCGCCCGCCGTGTGATTGTTGGTGAGCGTGACGCTCGTCAGCGTCAGGGTGCCGCTGAAGACGACGAAGACGCCGCCACCATCGGAAGTTCCGGGCGCGAGGCCGTTGCGGATGGTCACGTCGCTGATCGTGCTGGTGCCCACCAGCACATGGAACACGCGATCGATGGCGCCGCCGTCGATGATCGTCGTCGCGGCCCCGGCGCCGTTGATGGTCACGCTCTCGGTGATGTCGAGGTCGCCGGTCGCCGCCGCATCCTCGCCGGCGCCCGCGATCGTCAGCGTGTATGTTCCGGCCGGAAGGGTGATGACGTCGGCTCCCGCGTTGCCGTTCGCGGCAACGATCGCTTCACGGAGCGAGCAGTCGGAGTCGCAGCTGCCATCGTTGGTATCCGCCGTCTTCGTCACGAGGAAGGTCGCGGCATTTGCGAACGCGGCGATCGAAGACAGGGAGAAGCCGACGACGAGGGCCACGATGGCACGCCGCGACGAGCTCGGGAACCCCATTGGCCACCTCGCTGTATGGGAAGGGAAATGAAACGGGAAAACTGGGAGTCAAGTTATCACGCGGGGGTCAGTCCTGATTTCTGATTTCGGGCTTGTCAGGGGTCAGGTGGATGTCGTCCCGTGGACAGCCGACATCGACATGAGGCTTGCGGACACCGACGGCAGCCCAGGCGAACGTGAACCTAATACCGGATGACGACGGGCAGGTCCGGCCGGAGGTCCTTCGAGCCCTTCCTCGCGCCCCCATCCAGGGTCAACTCGAGCAGCCACTGATCTCCGCGGCCGACGCTCAAGAGGTTTTTGCCCTGTAGATACTTCAACGCCGCGATCGGTTCATACGCTTTGGGAGACGTCAGCCGGATCGCGGTCAGCCGGCGGGCGCCGATGGGATGGTGGTAGAGCGCTCCCCGTTTCGCCTGCTCGGCCGGGTCCGCCAGGGCGGGCGGCTCGATGAAGAGCGCGGGGCTTCGCGTGTCGTCACGGGGAGTCAGCATCTCCATGACGGTCCCCTTGGGCATCCACTCGGCGGTCCAGGTCCAGATCGGAAAAGGCAGCGGCTCGCTCGACGACCTCGTCGCCGTCGTCCGCCGGAAGCCGACGCCGAAAGGACACCAGCCGCTCGTGCGCCACTGGCTCCGCTGCCGGAACTTCTCGGCGGCTCGCTCGAGCCCTGGCGCGACCGGGATCGTCGGGTCCGGCCACATCAGCTCGATATATCCGTTGTCGAGCTCGACCGAGATGGATGCCGTACCCTGCCCGTCGTGCCGGTACACCTCCGGAGCAATCTGGAAACCCGCGCGCGTCAGCGCCGCCCGCTCGGGCGCGTTCCGCGACACCATGATCCACACGTGATCCCGATCGATTCCCGGCTCGTTCGCCGCCGGCGCGGCGCCGGCCGCGAGGAGACTCGACAGGAGTACGAGGAGACCGAGCCCGGTGGACCTGGTCATGGACTGAATTCTAGAGCCGGGGAATAGAGGTTCCGAGTCAGTCCTGATTCTTCTGGTTCTACGCGGACGGACGTTCGTGTCGGGCGGGCGGAACGAGGGCCTCGAGCAGGCGTCGGCAAGATCAAAACTGACCCCTCGTACCTCAAATCGGGCCCGGCCGCTTGGAAGCTGTAATTTTCGGAGCGAAATCACCGTACAGCGAGAAGCGGCCGTTCGATGCCATCCAAACCTGGATCGTCTCGACCTCGAACGGGGTCGTGGCGTAACCGGGTCGGGGTGTGTGCCGGTTTCCGAATGCGGCGACGCCTCTGTCGCTGCGGTTCCGATGGCCGTGCCCATCGGTTCGGAATGCGAAACCGCGACTCGAACGGAGGCGGCCCTCCAACCAGGCGAGCTCAGAGATTCTCGGAGTCGTGTGAGGGGCTTGGTTCGTCAACAAGCCCGTCAACAAGGAGGTCGGCCATGGATGTCCCGTTCTCGCGCGAGGGTCGGCGGCTCAGCAAGGTCGTCGTCGGAGCACTACTGGGGGCGGCTGCGCTCCTCAGCTCGCCGGGGTTCGGTCAGGAAGTCGTCCTCTACGAGAACAAGAACTTCGCGGGCCGAAGCAAGAGCCTCGGCGTCGGCGAGCACAGGTTGACGGACTTTGACGCGATCGCCTCGTCGATCCGGGTGCCCAGCGGTCTCGTGGCGGTCCTGTACGAACATTCGGACGATAACGGCGGCTACGGGGTCTCCGTGGATCTGCTTGAAGACCGTCCGGATCTCTCGCAGGTGAGCTTCGACAACAAGGTGGCCTACGTCTCGGTGTTCGCGGGCAAGGACGCGAGAGGATTCGTCTGGGCGCGGAATCGAATGGACAACGGAACGTTCGTCGCGGGCCACTGGGAGCGCGCGCGGGCCGCCGGCGCACCGGTCAATGCAACGGCCGTCCTTTCGCCGCCGGTGCCGCCTTCCGCCCACCCTCGAACGACAGGCGGTTTCGGGGAGGTCCGCGATCACACGGTGAACGCAACACCCGCCGGCATCCTGGAGACGACGCACACGAACCCTCCATTCGACACGTCGAAACCGAATTGGGCCAGCGCTGTGGTCAACGGGAAGTCGATGTTCCCCGACCTCGGGGACGTCAACATCATTCCCGGAACTCGGCTCATCTCGAGGCCGGACTACTCGAAGAACGAGTGGACTCAGATCCTGAACCCGGACGAGGACTACGAAGTCGACGTGGTGGGAGCCAGCGGCCGGGCGATCCTGATAATGCCGAACCCGAACTCGACGGGCCCGAATGACAAGTTCAAAGCCGATCTGGGGACCAATGAAGGAACGTCGCCGGCGGACGTGGGGTCCAGCCACGGGATGTCGGGAGCCGACGTGCCATTCACGCACCCGTTTGGAACGGATTGGGAGTTCTACATCATCCCCGACGCTCAGTATCAGTCTCTCGCCGCACCGCCGGCTCCGCCGCCCCACACGCATCTCGAATATGCGGCTTCGGTGGCCGAGGCAAAGAGGCTCTTCAACCTGGACGTCGTGAATACGCTGGGCGTGGAGATCGAGAACGGCCTGGTCCCGGCGCCCTACCGCGTGAAGACGGGCGATCGAGTGGCGGTCTTCGGCCGTTGGATCGTCGACACGGGACACGAAGACTTTCACACCGAGATCCATCCGCCCCTGCTGATCGCCGCCGCCCACGCAACCTCCGACCAGGAGACGACGTCGACATTGATCGGGCGCCCCTATCTCGTGAGCCAAAGATGGCCGGGGGGGCCGGGAAACCTCGGCAGCCTGGGGATGATCGATCACCTCCTCGAGGAAGCGGACAAAGTTCCGTACAGTTCACAAAAAGCCGAGGCGCATCCCATCATCCTGCCCAAGGCGTTCACGGGCGTTCATGCGATGAGCTACACGGTCAGACCGCCGTCGCCCCGCAACAGTCCGTCCGACCGCCTGATCGCGGACTTCCACTTCACGGTTCGGTCGGGTGTGGCGGTCCAGGTCGTCCGAGCCGGAGATGCGGTCAAGGTGGTCGTCGCGATGAACGGCAACGTCAACACGCGCGGAGCGCTGACCACCAGACACGACGTCGTCGTCGACCGCGCGGCGCTGACGAAGATGGACCCGCGCGCCGGAGAGCTGTATCTCGGAAAAGAGGCCGAGAGAGGCGTCCTGAGTAACGGGCTCGGAGCCGTGCTCCTGGCGAGGGGCGTGCTCACCGATCGCTACGACGCGCCGGTCGCCCACAGCGTCCATGACACCGAGGTCGTCCGGGTTCCGGTGGACAGTCTGAGTGGCAATACGCCGTTCACCGTCGATGACGCGCAGCCGTTTCCGGTCTACGGGTATTTGACCCTCAGATGGGAGAGGGCCCGGTGAACCGGGGTCATTCCTGATTTTGCGGAGGATGCGGAGGATGGGGTCAGTCTTGATTTGCTGAGTTCGGGGCTGTCGAGCTGGTGGATCGGCGCCTCGTCGTACTCGGACGCGCGAGAGAGAGGGCGAAGCTCGAGTCCTCCCGCTAGAGCCCGGGCGTCCGGTGCCCGAGTGCCCGAAGCGGCGAGGCAACTGACGCCCAGCTTCTCAACCGACGCGCGCAGGGAGTCATGACCATTTCGGCTTGGCTTGGATCGTGCAGGTTTAGCTAGAGGGCAATCGGTCTACCGGCCGAAGGCCTTCTTACAAAAGGAACAACGCAATGGACGCAACGACCTTACTGACCAAGGATCACGACGCCGTGAAGGCGCTCTTCAAGCAATTCGAGGACGCGGGCGATGCGGCGTACAAGACCAAACAGGCGATCTTCGAGACGATCCAGAGCGAGCTCCTGATCCACATGGACATCGAGGAGTCGATCTTCTATCCGACCGTCAAGGCGCAGCGCTCCGAGGAGCTCAAGGACGAGATCCGAGAAGCCGACGAGGAGCATCACGTCGCGAAGCTGCTGATGGCGGAGATCTCCAAGATGAAGCCTGAGGACGAGCAGTACGACGCCAAGGTGACCGTTCTCCGGGAAAACATCGAGCACCACGTCAAGGAAGAGGAAAGCGAGCTCTTCCCGAACACGAAGAAGAGGATCAGCAAGGAGCTTCTCGAGCAGCTCGGAGAAGAGATGGAAGAGCGCAAGGAAGAACTGAAGGCCGCGGTCTAGGCTGGGACCGATGGGATCAGTCTGACCCCCTCAGTCTGACCCTGCTGTGTTCTGGCGGCGGAGGCCGTCGCCATCCGCAACGTGCGCGCTCATCGACTCGTTGTCGTGAGCGGAGCCGGTGCCGGGAGGTCAGAAAGTCAGGAAGTCAGGACTGACCCCCCCGGCGGGAGCTGGAGCGAGTCACTGACGACGATCTCCGCAGCGCTCAAGCGGCCGACTTCGAGATTCCCGATCTTCAGGGACCCGATGCGCGACTCGCCGATCGCCAGACGGCGGATCGCGAGGCGGTAGATGGCCACGGCGCCGACGGCAAAGGCCCCGAGCGCCAGCGAGCCCAGGGCCAGCGCGCCGATTGCCGAGGCGCCACGGGCCGAAGCGCCGACCGCCGACGCGCCACGGGCCTCCGAACGGAATCGACTTCTTCTGCTCATGCAACGCCTCCTCGAATCCGGGCGATGTTATCGCTGCGACGAGACGCCGACGCAGAACCTCGACGCTCTGTCGAGGCAATCCCAATCCGAACTCCGAAGAGCGGAAGAGCGCGGCAGTGCGCCTCGTACCAACGGTTGTCGCGGGGGGAGGGTAGCGGCGAAGTCAGAAATCAGGACTGACCCCAAGGCTACCTAGAACTCGGTCTGCAGCAGGGCCTTGAATTCATCGATCGCGCCGAGGTACGACTCGGGCGACTCGTCGTCTGCATCCCGCGTGAATTGCCAGTAGAAGCTGAGCGGGGCAGGGGTCTTCCAGCCAAACCACACGAAATTCTGACGCTGCGTCTTCAGGACTTCTGCGTCGTTCCAGTTCTGGCCGAAGAGCACCATCCCGGCCTCGAGCCCCTTCAGCTGCGGTATCGGCGCTTCTCCGAGAGTGGTGAATCGGTTCTCGATCCAGCTGAGACGCTCGAAGAGACGCTGATACACGCTGTTGGTCTGCCCCCAGCGAACGGAGACGAAGAAGACGACGGCTCGCGAGCGGAAGAGCTCGCGGCTGATCTTGTAGAGCTGATCGTCCTTGTTGTTGATCGAGGCCCAGCAGCGGTGGTGGCCCGTCGGATTCTTGGAACGGTCGGGCAGCTTCGCCGCGAGCAACCCGCACCGGTTGCCCCGTCCGCCGCTGACGTTGCCCTCGCAGGTGTGAATCCTCAGCTTCGGAACGTCGAGCAGGGTGACGCGCTTCCTCCGATGCAGGTGGTCGCGGATGCGCCGCGCGAGCTGCGTCGTCTTCGGGATGTCCCAGGTGTCCTTTCGGTACCGGGTGCTCGTGGTCAGCAGCAGGATGTCGTCCCGCTCCTCGAGATGACGGATGAGCCGGGAGCACGACTCCACCAGGCTTCGTCGCACGCCACGTTTTCGAGGCATCGACGGCATTCTAGGAGGTCAGTCCTGATTTTCTGGATTCTTCGTTCCAGGCCAGGGTGCGGAGCGGGTTAGTCCGGAATCCACGACGCGGTTGCACGGCCCTACTCCGCTATGCGCTCGAGCAGGCCGTAGAAATGCATGTCCCACGATCGGCCCTCGTCCGTCGAGGTCTGCCATCGCTCCTCGATCGAGCCATTGCTCCTGGGTGTCCAGGTGACTCGATGCATCCGCACGACGTCCGGCTGGTACTCCTTCCCCGTCATCACCATGGCTGCGCCGTCCCGTTGACCGTCGAACGCCAGCACGAACCCGCCGTGGTCGATGAAGTCCCGATGCCAGGTCTTGCTCGCCGGCCGGTAACCGATGACGCCCAGGCCCTCACCGGCGGGGCCGACCCCGCGCCAGCGTTCGATCAGCACACAACCGCCGTACTCCTTCGAGAAGGTCGTGGTCCCGACCACGTGGCCGGAGGAATCGCGGACCAGCCAATTGCCGACGACGAAGTCGAACTGGCTCTGCTCCGGTGTCGAGCGCGACGGCGTGGGCGACGGCTCCGCGGCGACGAGCACCGCCGCGGAGCCCAGGACCAAAAAAGCGAAACGCGCGAAACGGATCACCGGCCCGCCGTGTTGGCCGCTTCGACGATCACCGCGGCGACGTCCGTCGGACGCGACAACATCGGCACGTGGCCCGCGGCCAGCTTCTTCGTGTGCGCGTTGATGTGCTTGGCGATCGCCAGCTCGTAGTCCGCCGGTAGCATGCGATCGTCCACGGCGATGAACCAGGACGGCTTGGTCTTCCACGCCGGGTTCGGCACGGTCTCCGCGAGGGCCTTCGAATTCCACGGGCCCTGCGTCGCGAAGACGAGCGCCCGGTCGGCGGCCGGTAGATCGGGGACGAAATCTTCCTCGACTCCCTGGCGCGTGAGCGAGAGGAAGCCGGAGGCATCCGGCGCCGCGTGTCCCAGCCCGGGAGTCGGCGGGTACGGCTTCAAGACGTCATTGGCCGCCTGGCCCTCCTTGGGAACGATGGCCGCGATGTAGACGAGCCCGACGACTTTGGGATCGTTCCCGGCTTCGCTGATGACCATGCCGCCCCAGGAATGGCCGACGAGAATCACCGGCCCATCCTGCAGGGCAATCGCTCGCTTTGCGGCCGCGACGTCTTCGGCCAGCGACGACAACGGGTTCTGTACGGCCGTGGCGCGGAGCCCCTTGGCTGTGAGCAGGGGAATGACCCTGGCGTAGCTCGACCCATCCGCGAAGGCTCCATGGACCAGGACGATGTTTTTAACCGGGGCCCCCGTGCCTGCGCTTCTGACCGGGGTCGCCGTGTCTGCGGTTTTCGACTGCGCCGTGCAGACTCCACCAATGGACGCCAGTGCGAGGAGAACGACCCAGAATCTCTTCCCCATGGCTACCTCCTTCTTCGCCGTTCGGCGATGCGAAGCGAACCGTTGCTCTTCACTCCTTCCATGGAGTCTGCGCGAGGAAATCCGTCCACGTCGGGACCCGGAGATCGGGGGCATGGGAATGCACGATGATCTCGAGAAACGTGCCGGGTACGAATTGTGGTTTGCGCCGCGCGCAGTTTACGAGGAGGTCGGTCGCGGACGAAAGCAGAGCCTGGCGCGGATACTCGCGGACGATCTGCGCGACCCTTTCGGGGCCCACGGCGTCGAGCCGGGTGCCCAGGAAGTCTGCGGTGACGCCCAGGTGGGTCAAGGCCGTTTCCGGACCCTTCCGAAGGGCAATGCCGAAGCTGGTGTTCAGGGCGATCGCATCCCACACGACGTCGGCCTTCTTCTGGTCGAGCCCGTGCTCGACCAGAAAAGCGCGCGCCCGATCGGCCCCCTCCAGCTCGAACCGTTGGTCCGCGCCCACGTAGGAGTCCGTCAGTCCCAGGTCATGCAGCATGTTGGACAGGTAGAGAAGCTCGCTGTCGTACTTCAGGCCGTCGCGCTTGCCGATGGCGTCGGCAAACAGGAAGCTCCGCGCGCAATGATTGAAGAGGAACGGCGGAGACAGCTCCGCGGCGAGCGCCGTGGCGCGTCGACAAAGCTCGGTGGCCGGTGCGCCAATCGGAAGGGCGACGGCGACGGCGTCGGCGTCGGAGTGCTGAGAACCTGGCATGGCGGTACCCCCTTCACTTCGTTTTTACAGACCGCCGGACGCGGTCCGTGTTCGGGCGAGGCGTCCGACATTCTAGGGGGGTCAGTCCTGATTTTCTGATTTCAGGCAATCGGCCAGATCAGGACTGACCCATTTCCGCCCGTCTTGAGACTAAACTTCGCGCTCGAGCGCTTCGCGGATCCGCCAACGCGGAGCGAGGGGCGCCCGACGGGGAGCATCAGGTGGAACGAACGATTCGCATTCTCGTGCAGACGACCACTCCCGGCGCTTCGGACGATTGGTCGGTCGAGAGCCTTTCCCTCCTCGCGGGGCATCTCGCCTCGCTCGAGGAGAATGGGACTCGATTCGAGGTGACCGCTCGAAATCGCGAATCCGGTTCGAGCGGCGGCGATCCGGTGCTCTCATCTCTGGAGCGTTCGGGGTTCGATGAGATCTGGCTCTTCGCCCTGGACACCGGGGGAGGGCTCACGCATTCCGACTGCGAGGGAATCACTCGATTCCGCCAGCGCGGCGGGGGCATCCTGGCGGCGCGCGACCACCAGGACATGGGCATCTCGCTCTGCACGCTCGGCGGCATCGGCGCCGCGCACCACTTTCAGACGAAGAACCCCGAAACGGATCCCGACCGCCTCACGCCCGACGATCGCGAGACACCCAGCATCACCTGGCCCAACTACCACTCCGGAAAGAACGGGGATTTCCAGCGGATCACGCGGGTCGAGCCGTCGCATCCGCTCCTGCGCAACCCGGCTTCCCCTTCCGGATGGATCGAGTTCTTCCCCTCGCACCCGCACGAAGGGGCCGTCGATGCTCCTGCGGGCGAGGAGGCGCGCGTAATTGCCACGGGCACGAGCATGACGACCGGACGGCCGTTCAACCTCGCGGTGGCGTTCGAATCCCGCAATGAGAACGGGAACAGGCTCGGCCGCGGCGTTGCCGAGTCGAGCTTCCACCACTTCGCCGACTACAACTGGGACACGAGCCGCGGACATCCCTCGTTCGTGACGGAGCCCGAGGGTGAGGGGATGAAGAACGAGCCGCGTGCCCTCGCGGACATCCGGCGATACGTCCGGAATCTCGCGTTCTGGCTGGCTCCGGACGCCTCACGGGAGAAGTGACGCCGAGGGCCCGCAAAACAATACGACTCTGCGGTCAGGAGGGAACGGATGGACAAGCCCCGAATCTTCCTGGGTTCTTCGGGGAAGCAGGCGAAGCTCCTCGATGCGCTCACGCGCGGCCTGGAAGAAGTCGCGCATGTCGAGCCGTGGACGACATCCTTCAACCCCGGAACGACGACATTGGAACGCCTCATCGAGCTCACCCGGGAAGTCGACTTCGCCGCTTTCGTCTTCGGCCGGGACGACTGGACGAGCACGGGCGCGGCGACATCTCCCGCTCCGGACTCCGCCCAGGCATCGCCGCGAGACAACGTCGTCTTCGAGGCCGGCCTCTTCGGCGGAGCTCTCGGAATGCGCCGGACATTCATCCTCCACGCGAACGGCTCCAAGCTTCCGACCGATCTCCTCGGCCTCACGTCGATACGGTACGGCGACGCGGCGACGGCCGCGGAAATGAGGGCGGTCAACCAGAAGCTTCGGAAGGCGATCGAGAGCGTCGGACGCCTGAACCGCATCGAGGGCGAGTGGTGGCAGTACTCCCTGACGGAACGCACCGCGCGAGAGCCCTCGGCCGTCAGCCTCCTGCGGATCTCCCGGGACCGCCGCGGTTTGCTGGAGATCCTCGGACGCTCCTGGCAGGAGAACGGCAGGCTCTCCGCCAGGTACTGGAGCGAGGCGATGAAGGAGAAAGAGGACTCGTCGGGCCTCTTCTATTACTGGAAGGGAGAGCGTCCCCTCGACCCCAACGCGCCGCAGCTGTACGGAACGGGAGAGATCCGGCTTGAGTCCTCCGACCGCGCCTCCGGGTATTTCACGACGCGCTCGGAATCGGACCCCGAGCTGAACGCGCGCACGTCGGGCGTGTACCTGCGCGCCGACCCGGCCGACTTGAGCATCCTGGATGGGAACGACGACCAGCGGCGCGCGGAGCTGATCTCGGAGCGGCTGGGCCGCTGGAAGGCGATCGGAGCCTGAGCCCGGGAACAAGGTCACTTTGTAACGGCCACTGGTTTGGAGTTTGAAGGGAAACCGCCGGCAGGCTATGAGAGGAGAGTGGAGACATGGCAGTCGCAAAGGTCACCGAGATCTGGTCCGCATCCCCCAAGAGCTTCGACGACGCCGTTCGCGTTGGGATTGAGCGAGCTGGCAAGAAGCTGCAGAACATCAAGAGCGCATGGGTCCAGGAACAGAAGGTGAAAGTCGACCGCGGGAAGATCACCGAGTACCGCGTGAACATGAAGGTGACGTTCGTGCTCAAGGATTGACAGGGGTCAGTCCTGATTTCTGATTTCGAGGTGGGCGGCGTGGAGGAGGGTGTCGGTGAGGCGCTCCATGCGGACCCGGAGGGCGTCGTCGCGTTCGAGCTGGCTTTCCAGGCGGGCGAGGGGACGGGCGAACGAGGAGTCGTCGCGGTGGAGACGCAGCGCGACGCGGCGGACGGGAATCCGGAATAGGCGGCGAGCCAGGTGCGCGGCCCGACAGCGGGCGTCGGCAATCTCGCCGCCTCGCCCGCGCCCGGTGAGGTCGGTGAGCGTCAGGCCGCATTCGCGCGCGACGATCTCGAGAAGATCGTCGAGGCGGATCTGGCGGAGGTTCGGGCTCGGATACGGGTTCGGATACGGACTGCCCGCTGCGTCGCACTCGGGGTCAGCGATGCGGGCGGTCGCGGCGGCTCGCTCGACGGCCTCGCGCGGATCGCTGATCGACTCCGGCGACTGCCCGTCCACCAGCTCGGCGTAGCGCCGCATGGCGGCTCGCCGGGATCCGTCGAGCAGTGCGAGCAGGGGATCCACGTCCAGCCAGGCGGGTCCCCTTCCGCTCCTCAGGAAGCAGTCGCTCGACCACGGGTAGTCGGCGGCGCGCGGCACGATGCGGGCCGACACCGGGTTTCGGTGGACGTACCGGAGGAGCGCGTGCAGGTAGCGGTCGTCTCGGACGAGTGAGGCCTTGTACCGGCCTTGAAACAGGTGGCCGACGCGGTCGTAGCGGTGGTTGAACCACTCGGCATAGATCGAATGCTGCCGCGCCATGATTCGGGACAGCGGCTCGTCGCCCGTTCGGATGGCGAGGTGCACGTGGTTGGTCATCAGGCAGTAGGCGAGAAGCTGAAAGCGGAACCTCTCCCGGCAGCGCGCGAGTAGTCCCAGGTACTCTTCGCGGTCCGCGTCGCCGCGGAAGAGCGCACGGCGCTCGTTGCCGCGAGCGGTGACGTGGTACAGCGCGCCGGGAACCTCCAGCCGCGGCAGTCGTGCCAATCCATGTCCCTCCTTCAGAGATTGTCGCGAGCAGCCGGCGGCCCGACGGGGCGAAATCAGAGATCAGGACTGACCCCTCAGGACTCTTAGCCTTTCGTAAACCCGCGCGGCTAACCTCCGAAACGACGATGTACTGCGCTCGTCGAGAGGTGGATCATGAGCAGACGGGCTACAGCCGGGATCTCGAGAATCGCATCGGCGCTCGCGTTGGCGGCCCTGGTCTTCCGCGTTCCGGCGCAGGCGCAGGGTGTCGACACGTTCGGCACCTCGGCGGTGACCTACACCGCGGTGGGCTCGAACGCGTTCATCCCGGTGGACAACACGATCCCCTACCGGAACGACATCGCGCTGACGGGGACGGAGGGCGACTTCACCGCGGGACCACTGCTTCCGTCGGGCGCGCTGCTCGACTCGATTCAGTGGACCTTCTGCAGCGAGGCCACTTCCACCGCCGGCAACCATGGAATGCAGCTCGTCCGTCGCGACGGCCTGGTGATCAAGGGCTTCTCGAGAGGCGCGGATCCGATCGGTCCCGGGTGCACGACGGTGACCGACGACCTCCTGGCGCTCGGCATGGTCGTCGACAACCAGCTGAATCGCGTCGAGCTCACCCTCACGCCCTCCTTCGCCGCCGACCAGTTCACGGTTGCGGTCATCGCGTACAGGCTTCAGGTCAGCCCCGCTCCGGCGCACGCGACGTTCGGGGACGTCCCGACGTCGCATCCGTTCTTCCAGTATGTCGAAGCGCTCGCCGCGGCGGGCATCACCGGCGGATGCGGAAGAGGAAACTTCTGCCCGGATGCACCGTTGACGCGAGGCCAGATGGCGGTGTTCCTTGCGAAGGCTCTAGGCCTGCAGTGGCAGTAGGTCAGTCTCGAGTGCTGGTTTCGTGCGCGACGGTCTGCTGCGGACTCGCGTGCGCCTCCGGGCTGGCCGCCGGAAGCGCGAGCGAGCCGGTGACGACGATCTCACCGGCGCTCAAGCGGCCGACCTCGAGATTTCCGATCTTCAGGGTTCCGATGCGCGACTCGCCGATTGCCAGACGCCGGATCGCGAGGCGGTAGATGGCCACGGCGCCGACGGCAAATGCTCCGAGCGCCAGCGAGCCCAGGGCCAGTGCGCCGACTGCCGAGGCGCCGCGAGCGGCAGCGCCGATCGCGGACGCGCCACGAGATTCCGAACGGAACCGACTTCTCCTGCGCATGCGGCGCCTCCGCACGTCAGCCCCGTCGCGCCTTCTCGATGGCAGCGACGTCGATCTTCTGCATCGGCATCATCGCTTCGAACGCCCGCTTCGCCTCGTCTCCGCCAGCCGCGAGCGCCTCGGTCAGTGCGCGCGGCGTGATCTGCCACGAGAGGCCCCAGCGGTCTTTGCACCAGCCGCATGCGCTTTCCTGGCCGCCGTTGCCGACGATGGCGTTCCAGTAGCGGTCGGTCT
>Ga0157375_10001610_pt1 | contig 19406 bp, 16 predicted proteins | sample M35metaG_FD_115311 | JGI IMG/M metagenome (GOLD analysis project Ga0157375, IMG submission 115311) | Miscanthus rhizosphere microbial communities from Kellogg Biological Station, Michigan, USA - M3-5 metaG | ecosystem: Host-associated > Plants > Roots > Rhizosphere > Soil | place: USA: Michigan... | reverse complement strand
GGCCTTGTCGCTCGTGATCGTCGCGCCGGTTGCGCTCGGAAGGAGCGCGGCGGAAGCAGCGAGACCCCCAATCAAAAGGAAAGCGGCGCCGATGGCGCCGATGAAGATCATGCGTGTCCGGAGGCTTACAGCCGCACGGTGCTTACCGCTCATGTGTTGTGTCCCTCCCAGGGCCACGTGGGGTGCCCGGAACGCTCCCCACCGCTTATCTCGTTATCGATAGCCAACGCCACAATGGGGTTGGTAGACAGAGGATGGAGGCTACCAGGGAGGGTGACCTACTCCGATAAGAGTATTTATCCCCCGAAACAGGTGACGGTTAGGAGGCCGACACAGGAACGTAGCCTGCACGGATAGCCATCGCGGCCGCCTCCAGCCGCGAGGCGGCATCCAGCTTCCGCAGGATGTTCTGGATGTGGGTCTTCACCGTCTTCTCGCTGATGACCAGCCGGCGAGCGATCTGCCGGGTCCCCGATCCGCCGGCCAGCAGCGCCAAGATCTCGCTCTCCCGAGGGGTCAGATCACGGAGCCGGGCCAGCTCGGCGTCCTCGCCGACGAAGGGCGAGTCGACCGAGGCGACGCTCGAAACCGGCAGCCTCTGGAGCAGCCCCGCCAAATCGCGCCCACACGACTCGAGCTCCGGCTGCCGCCCGCTCGCGACAAGCACCACAGGTCCGCCGTCCACCACGGTCGCGTCCATGCCGAACACCGACCCCACGCGCTCGCCCAGCTCCCGCAACGACGCCTGACGATCGCTCCCCAGCGGCGCCGATGACGCCACGGCTTCCAACGCCGTCCGGTGGCTGTTGCCGAGTCCGCTCGACGGACCCATCCGAAGCACCTGCCCCGACGGATCCGCCCGCCACGACACCACGGGCGTCTTGAACTCCTTGGCCAGGAACTGCACCGACGATCGCGTGGCCGCTCCCAGCTCGCCCGCCTCGATCACGACGCCGGCCAGTCGCACACCCAGCGCGAACGACGTCCCCGCGACCTGTCCCTGCTCATGCCGGGCGAGCGTCGCGGCGTGCCAGACGCGCAGCGCCGCCGACATCGAGCGAGACACCATCGCGAGCCGCTCTCGCTTCGCGTCCACCATGTCGCTCGGGATCACGAACTCGAGCACGCCCACGACTCGGTCGCCGTCGTGCAACGGCGCGGCGACCAACCGATGTCCGGCGGGCCGGTCGATCGCCGCGACCTCGACAGCACCCGACGCGATCGCGCGCGACCGATGCGCCCGCTTGGTCGACGCGAGCGAGCGATCGCCGCGGACGTCGACCTGGATCGCCTCGCCGTTCGATTCGACGATGAAGAACCGAACGACCAACGCACAGTGGTCGTAGAGATCGAACACAACTCTGTTGGTCGTCTGGGCAAGCGTGTTCAGCGTGTGTGCGGCTGCGAGCTTGCGATCGATCTCCGCAGGGTCGAACGGAACGGGCGATCCGGCGCAGACGGTGCGGGACACTGCCAAAACTGATTCCTCCCGGGTGTCCGCTTCCTCTCATGAGGCGGACCAGTGGATGAATGTGTACCGACGGGTGCACAAAAGCGCAAGGCAGCCCGTCACACGCCGGCGTAGAAAAGGTGTGAAGACGGGCCCGCCCCGCGCAGAAGCACTTGGCCTTTCCGCCTCCGTCGGTACCCTGAACCCCGATGCCCCCCGAGCCCCCGATCGGGCGCCGTGCCCTTCTCAAAGCCGCCGGCGTCGGCGCCGCATCCCTCGCGCTTCCGTGGAACTTCGGACGTGCGGATGCGCGCGTGATGCCCAAGCGCGCCTACTACTACTTGTGGTGGAGCCGAGAACACTGGCACGACAAGCTCGGTCCCAACTTCCCCTACGGCCGCTCCCCCCTCCCCCTGCCCGCGACGCTGAACGCGGCGGGGTGCCACGCGCACTCCCGCTACGCCGGCAACTCCCTGACAGACGTGCCGCGCGAGCTCTACTCGCAGGACCAGCCGGCGGTGATCGAACGCCACGTCCGGGAGGCTCGCGCGGCACGTCTGCACGGCTTCATCGCGAACTGGCGCGGGACCGGCAACCTCACACAGGGCATCCATGCAACGCCCTACACGCCGAGGCTCGTCCATCTGCTGAACACGGCGAAGCGGAGCACGGCCCACGGCCACCCGTTCGACGTCTGGCTTTCGTACGAGGCCGCCGCCACGATCCTGCCGGCGAGCCACATCATCCACGACCTCCGGTGGCTGCACGCCAGGCTCGGTCATCACGCGGCCTGGGGCCGTCGCGGCGGCCAGCCGGTCGTGATCTGGCAGGGCAGCCACCACTACCCGCTCTCCACCCTGCGAGAGGTATCGAAGGCGGTGCGCGGACGGTTCTTCCTGGTCGGGGACGAAAGCCTGACCTCGATCTCCGCCGACCGGCTGCATGCGTTCGACGGCCTTACCTATTACTGGTCGAGCCAGAACCCGTATGCGAACCCCCAGTCGTTCGAGCAGGTGCGGCATCTCGCGCACCGGGTGCACTCGGCGCACAAGCCGTGGTTCGCGCCGTTCGCGCCCGGCTACCAGAATCAGCTCGAGGGCGGGATCTGCGTTCCGCGGCGCCACGGTGAGACGCTCAAGCGCCTCTACAACGGCAACCGGCGATCCAACCCTCAGGCGATGTGCCTGATCTCGTGGAACGAGATCACGGAGGGGACGTACATCGAGCCGCTCCGCCGGTACGGCGACGGCTACGTGAAACGCACCGCGAGGCTGTGACCGGCTACTCGGCCCAGCGACCGCAGGCGTTGCAGGACTTTGCGGCCATCGGATCGGTCCGCACCACCCGACCGCCGCACTCGCGGCACCGGGTCGGCAGGGTGCGCACGAAGACCTGGATGGTCGCACCGAGGGATCGGCGCGACCGCTCGAGCTGGCGTCCGAGCTCTGCGGGAACCTGCATGCTCTCGCTCCCCATCCTTCTGTCGAGGTCCTGACTGAAGGGTGGCAGCGGAGTGCGACCGGTCCGTAGCCGAGCGATGAACATCCGGTGACATCATGCGCCTGCCGAGACCCGTTTGCCTGTAATCATTTCGGTCTAGCACAAACGTTTGAGCACCGTAGGCCGGACGCGGTACGGCCGACGGACGGCCCATAGCCGCCGTCGGCCGTCCGGCGAGGGCGGCTCAGATCGGGTTCTTGGACACCGTGACGTCGTCGAACACGACATCGTAGGTACCCGTGGTCCCCGTCTGCCCCAACAGGAACTGCCCGAAGTTGGTGCTGCCCAAGTCACCTGTGGCGCCGAGCTCGGGCAGGAGCGTCCCGTCGAGCCACACCTCGGTGGTGCTCGGGCTGCCGATCTTCCCGTGGATCTCGACCTGATACCACTGGTTGGGGTTGATCACGACGTTGCTCTTCGTGGTCGTCCCCGCAGCGTTGCGGGTCGCGAGCTTCCCGGTCGCACCGTCGACCAAGAGCGACAGCTTGCTGCCGCCCGAGTTGTTCCGGAAGCGCATCAGGTCGACCGCACCGGTGCGGCTGAGCACCTGGAACCGGAAGCGCGCGTACACATCGGTCACGGTCGGCGAGATCGTCTTGTAGGCATACGTCGACCCACCGCCGCCCGCGGTTTCGCGCGCCACCCACTGCCCGCCGCTCGGCGCCGTGATCCCCTGGCTGACCGACAGGCCGGCCACGGTGGACCACATCGACAGGGATCCGCTCTCGAAATCGTCGACGAACAGGACGCCCGCCGACGGCGTCGTCACGACCGCCGTGTTCGAGTCGACCGACTGGTTGCCGGCGGCGTCGCGCGCCCGAACCGTGTAGCTGTACTGCGTGGCCGAGCTCACCGACAGGTCGCTGTAGGTGGTCTGGTTGCCGGCGACGCTGGCGATCGGGCTCCCGCCGCCGTCACGGTAGATGTCGTAGGCGGTCACCCCCACGTTGTCGGAGGCCGCGTTCCACGAGAGGTCGACCCGGCCCGAGCTCGGCGCGCTCGCCTGGAGGTTGCCCGGCGCGCCCGGGTCCACGGTGTCGATCGACGGGGTCGTCACGTCGGCGGTGTTGCTCGGGTCCGACGTGTTGTTCGACGGGTCGCGGGCCTTCACCACGTAGCTGTAGTGGGTGTTCGAGCTCACGCTCCCGTCGGAGTAGGTGAGGGTGCTTCCCCCAACGGAGTCCAGCAGGGTGCCGTCACGGTAGATGTCGTAGGCGGCGATGCCGTTGGCGTCGGTCGACGCGTTCCACTGCAGATCCACCCGGTCGCCGACGGGGGCCGTCGCCTGGAGGTTGGACGGCGCGGTCGGGTTCGTCGTGTCGGGCGAGAAGTCATACGTCTGCTGGTCGAACGATTGCCCGAGCGAGTTGATCGGCGTCACCGTCACCTGTTGACCGTTCACGTCGACCCGCAGGTAGTGGTACACCTGATCGATCTGGGTCGGCTTGATCGCTGAGCCGCACTTGCTGCCGCCGGTCGAGCTCCAGCCGATCCCGTACGCGTCGTACGGCTTGCAGTGCGAGATCGGCTCCGGCTTCGCGCCACCTCCACCGGTCACGTAGCTGACCAGGCCGTCCGTCGTCTTGACGTTGCGCTCGTACATGTGCGCGTGTCCGTTGAAGACCATGTTCACGCCGTTGTCGGTGAGCAGACCTTCGAGGCTGTTGGGGCCCTGGAGGAACGTGTCGCTCGGCTCGGTGAAGTTGTCCGAGTACAGCGGGTAGTGCCAGATCGCGAACTTCAGCTGCGACGGGTGCGTCTCGAGGTCGTGCTTGAGCCATTGGTACTCGGCGCTGTTCTGCTGCCACCGGTAGGCGTAATCCATCCCGTACGGGGTGCTGTTCCCGACGTTGGAGTCGCTCCACTGGGCGGTCAGGACGTAGAACCGGGCGTTACCCTCGTCGAACGCGTACCAGGAGCTCGGCGATTTCGCCGAGTTGGAGCCGCTCTCGCAGCAGTACGTGTCCATCTGGTAGCTACCGTTCGAGCCAGCGACCGCCTGCGCCTGTGGCCAGTTCGTGAAGAAGGTGGCGTTCGCGCCGTGGTTTCCGGGCACGCTGAACAGCGGGACCTTCGATCCTGCTTGCGCCCAGAAGCTCGGGCCGAAGATCGAGCTCACGCGGAACCCGGTCTGGTTCAGGTCGCCGTAGTTCAACTGGCTGCCGCTGTCGTAGGCGGTGTCGCCCGTTGCGAGCGCGAACCGGACGCCGCTCTGACCCACCAACGAGTTGAGCGAGGCCTGATACGGGTTCGTGCCCTGTTGGTTGGTATCGCCCCAGTCACCGAACACCGCGAACGAGAAGGACGTGTTCGAGCCCGCAGGGATCGCCGACCAGAACTGCGGCGAGGCGTCGCTGCCGAGCAGGTCGGTCGTCCCGAGCAAGACGCGGTAGCAGTACTGCGTGTTCGGAAGCAGGCCGGTCAGCTTGGCCTTCCACTGGTACTCAGCGGCCGAGCCGACCGAGATGCTCGTCTTCGATGCGGAGACCGTCTTGGTCGCGCAGTTCGACCCGACGACCCCGTACTTGACGGAGCCCTTGGTCTGCGAGCGGTCGGTGGCCCAGTTGACGGTGGCGAACGTCGTCACGACGTCGGTCAGGTAGGGGTAGCGCGTCAGCTGCTGCGCGACGGCCGCCTGTGCGGCGGGCGCCTGGGCGAGCTGGGACGTCACCACGCCGATGCTGGCTATGGCGAGGACGAGCGCAGCGACGCGCGTACGGATCGTGTGGGGGGAGGTCATAGCTGTGGTCGGTTCCCTTCTCCCGGGCGCGCGGCCCGGAACGTCACCCCGAGTGCGAACAGGACGCCGGTGATCACTACCAGCGTCATCAGGTAGAGCACGAAGACGGATGAAGCGTGTTGCATGCCGGCCGCCGCGTACGGCGGCTCCTCCTTCAGCGATGAGATCTCAGTGGAAAGGTTGGGCGTCGTGGTCCAGACGCCGGTCAGCTGATCGGTGTGCGGCGTCCGGTCCCACCGGAGACCGAACAAGGAAGCTGCGAACGCAGGAACAGACGAGTGATCGAGCTCCAGATCAGACACCTGGCCCGCCTCTGCATACGGCGAGAGGAGGATCATCGGCACACGGAACCCAAGCTGCTGGCCGTCGTTCCCCTCGGGAGGCGGAACGTGGTCGTAGTACCCGCCCCAGTCGTCCCACGTGATCAAGATCGCGGTGTTTGGCCAGTCAGGTGATGTCCGGATCGCGTTGACGACCGACAGCGCTCGAAGATCCGGTCCCTCGACCTGCGGCTCGTGTGACGTCGGCTGCGGCAGGAGGTAGGTGATGTTGGGAAGGGTGCCCTTGGCGGCGTCGGCGAAGAAGTCGTTCTGCGTCCGGATGTTGGCGGCGAGTTCGGGGTTGTCCCAGAACCGCTTCATCGACAACACCGGCGCCCAGTAGAGCTGGCTCGGCGTCGCCTGCCCGGATCGTGCATATGCGCCGTTCGCGAGCTTGTTCTCGTAGATCTGACCGAGGCCTCCGACGTAGTAGCGCCATGAGATGTCGGCCTTCTCGTTCGCGGCGTCGAAGATGGTCCTGATGTGGCTGTTCCACAGACTGCCGAAGTCGGCACTTGCGCCCGTGTCGCGGCCCGCCGACGTTCCGGCGACAAGGTTCAGCGTGTTGGGCAAAGACCCAGCCATGGCCGAGGAGAAATAGCGGTCGAACACCACGCCCTGCTGGGCGAAGATCCCCCAGGGGGGGTCCGCCTTCGGATCGATGACCGTGAACGACAGCCTCGGGTGCTTGCCGGCGGCACGCTGTGCCCGGTAGAAGCCGTCCATCTCACCGCCGTCGAATGACTGCAGCGCAGCAGTCGATCCATTGCTGAGGACCTCCTTCCCTCCGTTCACCTCGAACGCATTGGGGCTGAGTTTGGAGAAGCCCCGGATCGGCATCGGCCTGCGCCGATCCGCCTGCGCAACGGGTTCGCCCGGGGGGTGCCCGTTGGCCGTCGAGAGCCAGCCGAAGATGTGATCGAACGTCGAGTTCTCTTCCGTGATCACGACCAGGTGCTGGATGGCGTTGGTGGGCGGCGTCGCTGTTGCCCCAGGGATCGTCTGGGCCGACGCGGGCACGATCCAGGCGGCCCCAAGGAGACCGACCGCGACGAGAGCGAGGACGGCGCGCCTCATGCGCCCGTGTCCGTTTGGCCGGTCCCGCTCACCAGGGGGTCGCCACCCACGAGCTGGTACACCACGATCCGCACCTCGGCCCCCGGCGGAGGCGGCCCGTCGTTGTAATCGACCGTGTTGCCGGCCACCCACACCGAGAACACCGGCGTGCCCGAGTACTTGGAAACGTAGTCCATCAAGCGCTGGCCGAAGAACGGCGCGCGGTCGTTCGTGTAAGCGTCCCACACCGCGTACTGCACCTCGAGCTGGCGGATGTCGTAGTCGGGGTTCGGGATCGGCCGGTACGCGGGGTTGCGCAGCTTCGGATCGTTGCTGACCGACAACGCGAAGAAGTCGCGGTCGCCGTAGAAGCTCACGAGGTTGCCGAGCGACGGGCCCATCGTCATCGCGACCGCGCCGGGCGGCGTGTGCTCGGCGAACCAGAGTCCGGTCTCCCGGCCGCCCGCGAAGTCCTGCACCTCGACGTCGGTGGTGAGCGGTCCGGAGAAGCTGCTGTCGCGGATCACGTTGCCCGCCCGCGACGTCGGCCCCACCATCGGTCCGAGCACCGCGAGCGCCATCACGAAGCCCACCGCCGTCGCCGCCCGTGTGGACCACCGCTCCCGGACGCGCTGGAACAGGTCGACCAGCCCCCGCGCACCGAGGATCGTCATCGCCGGAACGAGGATGATCGCGTATGGCAGCAGCTTGGTCGGCCAGAACTGGAAGAACGCACCGAACACCGCGAGCCACGAGAGCAGGAGCATGTCGGCGCGCGTCCGGTTGATGCAAGCGAGGATCACGCCGTACGCGATCGCGAGCGTCGCGACCGGCGTGATGAAGATCCAGAAGACCACCGGGAAGTACCACGCCGGGTGGTTCGGCGGCCGGAACAGCTGGTAGATGATGTACCCGCCCGCGCCCGAGCCGGAGAACAGGAAGCGCGTGCTGATGAACGGCGCGAGCATCACGAGCATCAGCACGCCACAGGCCACGATGTCGCGGACGCGGGTTCGCTTCAGGATCCTCGACCACGCCAGGTACAGCACCGCTGCCGGCGCGAACACGACCATCGTCTCCTTGATCACGCAGCCGATCCCGGCGAGTGCGGCCGCGAGATACAGCCACCGTCGCGTGGCCGGGCCGTCGTATCGGTAGAGCGCCGCGAACGCCAGGAGGATCGCGAGCCCGGCCGGCACGTCAAGCAGCACCTGACGGCTGATGAGCACGTGGTAGGGCATGACCGCGAGGGCCAGCGCGGCCCCGAGTCCCGCGACGAGGCCGAACATCCGCCGGCCGAGCAGGTAGGTCGAGAACACCGCGGCGACGCCCGCGACGACGACGGTCGCCCGCGACATGAACTCGCTCATGTGGCCGAGGATCGTGAACGCGATCGCGAGGATCGTCTGGAGCAGGAGCGGGTGCGCGCGGAACGGCGAGAAGTTCCGGGCGTAGTCGCCCACCCCGGCCAGCGCGCCTGACTGCCCCGTGTAGACGGCCTCGTCGCTGTTGAACCCCAGCGCCGTGAGATGGATCAGCCGAACGTAGAGCGCGATCCCAACGATCACGAGCAGTGCGAAGCTCACGAGCATCCGCCGGCGCTGCCGCGCGTGGTGGTTTTCCAGCTCGATGATGACCTCGTCGCCCTGCTCCGGGGCGGTGGGCGGGGCGGACCGGGCGCGCACGTCCATCATGGTTGCACCACGAGGGATGAGCGCGCGCGACCCGCCACGCTCACCCCTTGCCTTGTGTGATGCGCGAGTCGCGGAGCGACCGCACGCTTGCCACCAGACCGGACACCGCGGGCGCCTCCCGGTCGCTCTGCTGGTCCAAGATGTCCGACACCTTCTGGAGCAGGGTCAAGGCGCCGGACAGCGCGCGCTCCACCTCTTCTGCCTCGTCGGGCGACAGCTGCGCGAACCGCGATGCGATCGATTCGGGCGCGAGCCGCTCCTCGAGCGCGATCACTTCGCCGTCGGGCTCATCGTCGAGCTCGATCAGGGCGACCTCGGGCTGGGCGTCCAGCGCGATCACCGCGCCGTTGGCGGCATCCGCGTCGGCGCCGACGCCGGTCAGGTCCAGCATCACGTCGCCGGTCTCGTCGACACGCACGACCTCGGCGCCGAAGGGAACGACCACGCCGGCGGCGAGCTGCGGCAGACGCTCGAACCAGTTGCGGTCCGGCGTGCGGAGCTGCACGGCCTCGAGCCGGCCGATCACCTTGCGCCGGATCGCACGCTCGGCCTCCACATGGCCGTTCGTCAGCATCGATTCGATCCGCGGGTACGGCGGGAAGCCGTACGCGTCCTCGGTGTTGTCGGACAAGATCTCGAACGCCGTCTCCTCGTCGAGCTCTCGCAGAAGCGCGTCACCGCGCTCGATCACGACGAGCCGGTCGAGATCCAGCTCGCGAACCAGCTCGGCCTCGGGGATCAGCCGGTCGACGTGGAACTTGGGCGGCGGCACCGCGATCTGGACGAGCGCGCTCATCGTCGCGATGGGCAGGTTGATGTTGCCGATCGCCATGCCGACCGACCGGCCGAACTTCGAGTGGATCCGGCCCTGGATCTGCAGCGCGGCTCGCGTGATCGTCGGCATCGGCGCGCCCTTCACCGCGTGCAGCGTGTGCGACGAGATCGTCAGCGGCTTGGGGTACGACAGCGCGCGCCCTTCGGGGTCGATGATCACCATGTCGTCGGACACGAAGCCCGAGCCCTGCTCCTTGATCGACTTCAAGCACGTGGTGGTCTTGCCGGTGTCGGTGCGTGCGGTGATCAAGACGCCGTGCCCATCGATCTGCAGACATGCGGCGTGCGCCAGGATGTAGCCCTTGCGGACCATGAGCCAACGCACCACGGGCTCGACCACGTTGGTGTACGCCACGTGGGGGGAGCGGCGCAGCAGCTTCGAGACCTGGATCCGCGACAGGGTCTCGACGTCGATCTTCGCGGCGAACCCGAAGCGACCGAGGTGCTCGATGTAGGTGACCTCGCCGTCCGCCTCGGTGACGCTCACGCGCCGGCGCAAGCCACCGAAGCCCCGGTTGCTCACCGTCACGTCGATGTCGGGCGCATCGAGCAGGGCCGGCACCTCGAAACGTTCGAGCTCTGGCAGCGGCGTCTCGGACGTGATCTTCACGATGCCATGGACGTCGTAGGACCACGTCGTTTGGCGCGTGCCCGGCACCACGCCCGCAGCGTCGATCCCGCCCGTCCCCCCGCGCCAGATCAACCGGTTAGAGATCGCGAAGCGCACTAGGGTCATGCCGCACACGACGATCCAGTTCGCCCAGCCCTTCGGCACATCGAACCCGGTCGTGATCGCCACCATCACCGGCGCGCTCAAGACGTTCCAGACGTTGTTCATCAGGGCGTACCAACCCAGGCGCGCCCAACGACCCTCGCTGCCGCCGTCGAAGACGTAGCGCTCAAGGAGCACGAAGTTCCACGCCGTCGAGAACTGTGTCGCGAGCAGGAACGCCCACAGGAAGTAGAGGCCGAAGACGTCGGTCAGCGTCCAGAAGGCAAGCTGGTTGACGATCAAGCCGGTCGCGCCGACAACGAGGAAGCCCAGGAAGCGCCCCCGCTTGCGCGAGGGGATGCGTGGGGTTTCCGTGCTAGTGGCCATCGGTCGCTCCCTCCGGGATCCGCGCCGATGCCACCGGGACCCGGGGACGCTCGAACGCCAAGGCGACGCAGCGACGCGTGGCCTCCCACACGATCGAACGCGACATCTTCGATCGCCCATATGCCCGGTCTCGGAACGTGATCGGGACTTCTACGATCCGCATACCCGCGCGGCTCACCGCGTACACGCCCTCCACCTGGAAGCCGTATCCGTCGCACTCCGTCCCCTGATCGAGGATCAGCTCGATCGCCTGGCGGTCGTACACGCGGAAGCCACCGGTGACGTCCTTCGTGGGCAGCCGCAGCAACGTGCGCGCGAACAGATTGGCACCGCGCGACAAGACACGCCGCTGCAACGGCCAGCCCTCCGACCCACCCCCGCGCGTGTAGCGCGAGCCGAGGGCAAGATCCGCGCCCGCTCGCGCTGCCGCGTCCAACGCCGTCAGGTACGACGGGTCGTGGCTGAGGTCGGCGTCCATCTCGCCGATCCGCGCGTAGCCGTGCGCGAGCCCCCAGCGGAAGCCCGTGCGATAGGCGGAGCCAAGCCCTTGGCGGCCTTCGCGCTCGACGATGCTGATCCACGGCCGCGTCGCGCGCAGTTCGTGGATCCGTGCGCCCGTGCCGTCGGGCGATCCGTCGTCGACGAAGAGCACATCGACGGGCGTCGCCGCGCGCACATCCGTCACCCGCGCGACGAGCGTCTCGATGTTCTCGATCTCGTTATACGTCGGCACAACTACAACCAGCTGTGCTTGTTCCGATGCCAACCGATGTCCCTCCCCTATGTCCACCGGCGAACCGGCGGTTCATCGGCCAGATCCACTGGGGTCCAATGCGGACCTCAATGCCACGTCCCTTGCCGTTCCCTGCGAGCCCAACACCCCGACCCGGACGGCCCCTCCCCCGGCGGAACTAGCCCGGAAGGGGATGGATATCACGCGTGCGGCCTACCGTAAATGAGGCCATCGGCCTAACTGTAGGTGAACATGCCGTGACCTGCCGTTTCTCACTTGCGGAAATCCTGTGACGAAGCAACGGCGGGGACCTCCTAGACTCCCCCGACCATGGACCTCCGCGAGCTACAGAGCCGGATGCGGGAGACCTACGGGACTCGGGACGCGGCCCGCGGGGTCGACGCGACCTTCCGATGGTTCACCGAGGAGGTCGGCGAGCTGGCCAAGGCGATCCGTTCCGGCGACCCCGCCGAGCTCGCCCACGAGGCCTCCGACGTGCTCGCCTGGCTGGCGTCGCTCGCCGAACAGCTCGGGATCGACCTGGACGCCGCGATGGCCCGGTTCGCCGACGGATGCCCGAATTGCGGGGCGTCGCCGTGCCGGTGCGCGCCGTGAGCGGCGTGCGTGTGCGGATGGCGGCGCCCGCCGATTGGCCGGCCGTCGCCGGGTTGCTCGTCGAGCTCGGGCGCGGCGTCGCCGCCGGCACCGCCGCCGACCCGACGCACCAGCTGCAGTTCGCCGGCCACATCCGCCGGATCGAGAACGTGACCCTCATCGCCGAGGACGACGACGGCATCGTCGGCGTGATCGACATGGAGTACCACCAGCGACTCGGCGACCACCGCCCGCAGGCGCGGGTGCACGATCTGGTCGTCACCGAACGTGCGCGCGGCGCGGGCGCCGGACGTGCGTTGCTGTCCCGCGCCGAAGCGCTCGCGGTGCGTCGTGGGTGTTTCCGGATGGCCCTGGTCACCGCGAACTGGCGCGAGGATGCAATCGGCTTCTACCAGCGGCAGGGCTGGCAGAGCTACGGCTCGTGGTTCGTGAAGCAGCTCGCGGGCGACGTCTTGCCGAGCGGCGAGGCCGATCGCGAGCCTGGGCGCGACGACAACTAAGCCGGGAACAGGCGCTCGGCGATCATCACCGCGTCGAGCGCCGCGCCGATCCGGAGGTTGTCGGCGCAGCTGAACAACGCGAGCGCATCGTCGCGGCCGGGCACCTGCCGGATCCGCCCGACGTAGGCATCGTCGCGGCCCGCGGCGTCAAGCGGCGTCGGGAACACGCCGTGCTCGGGGTCGTCCATCAGGGTCACGCCCGGCGCGGCGTCGAGCAGCGACCGCGCCTCGGCGACATCGATCGGCCGCGCAAACGTCGCGAGGATCGACACCGCGTGCCCGGTCACCACCGGCACGCGGACGCTCGTCGCGAGCACGTCGAGGTCGGGCGCCGACAAGACCTTCTTGGGCTCGGCCATCATCTTGACCTCTTCGCCGGTGAACCCGTCGGCTTCGAACTCGCCGATCTGCGCGACGACGTTGAACGCGATCGGCCGCGCGAACACGTCGCCGGTCGGGAGCACGTCGCGATCGGGATGCGCGAGCGCCTCCACCTGGCCGCCGAGCTTCTCGATCTGCTCGGCGAGCTCGCGCGTGCCCTTCTGCCCGGCGCCGCTCACCGCTTGGTACGACGACAGCACGAGCGAGCGCAGGCCCGCCGCGCGGTGCAACGGTCCGACGGCGAGCACGGCAGCGATGGTGGTGCAGTTCGGCACGGCGATGACCCCCGGCTTCGGCCAGCCGTCGAGCGCCTCGGGGTTCACGTCGGCCACGACGAGCGGGCACGACGGATCCATCCGGAACGCGCTCGAGTTGTCGATGCAGACCGTGCCGTGCGCCTCGACGATGCCGGGCAGGAACGCGTGCGACGTCGTGGCACCCGCGGAGACGAACGCGACGTCGACGCCGGCGGCGGCCTCGACCGAAAGCTCGCGGACCTCGACCTCGCGACCGGCGAACGGCACGGTCCGGCCTGCGCTCCGCGCCGATGCGAGCGGCACGAACGTGTCGACCGGGAACCGGCGCTCCTCTAGGATCCGCGCCATCTCCCGGCCCACCGCGCCGGTCGCTCCGATCACCGCAACCTTCATCCGGACATCCTACCGAGGACCCCCCGCCGGACCTCGCTGACCAGCGGCGATCTAGCCGGGCGGCGTCTCGAGGCCGAAGCGTTCGTGGACGACCTGGAGCGCCCGGTCGCCATCGGCCCGCCGGATCACGCACGACACGCGGATCGGCGACGTGGAGATCATCTCGATGTTGATGCCCTCGGTCGCGAGCGCGTCGAACATGTCGGCCGCGACCCCCGGATGGGACTTCATCCCCGCACCGACGAGCGAGACCTTGGCGATGTCGTCATCGATCGTGAACCGCTCCGCGCCGACCTCGGCGGTGAGCGACTCGAGCGCCGAGCGCAGCCGCTGCAGGTCGGCCCGCGGCGCGGTGAACGACAGGTCGGTCGTGTCCTCGTGCGACACGTTCTGGACGATCATGTCGACGTTCACGCCCTCGGCCGCGATCGCCTTGAAGACGCGGGCCGCGACGCCCGGGCGGTCGGGCACGTCGTCGATCGTCACCTTCGCCTCCTCGGCGTCCAGGGCGATCCCGCTGATCAGCACGCCTTCCATCTCGTCCTCGCTCCTCTCACGCACCCACGTGCCGGCGATGTCGTCGAACGCCGACCGGACGTGGATCTTGACGCCGTGCCGGCGCGCCATCTCGACCGACCGGGTCTGCAACACCTTCGCGCCCGCCGCGGCGAGCTCGAGCATCTCGTCGTAGCCGATCTTGTCGACCTTGCGCGCCCCAGGAACGATGCGCGGGTCGGCCGTGAACACGCCGTCGACGTCGGTGTAGATCTCGCAGACATCGGCATCGACGGCGCCCGCCATCGCGACGGCCGTGAGGTCGGAGCCCCCGCGACCGAGCGTCGTGATCTCGTAGTCGCTCGACAGCCCCTGGAACCCCGCGAGGATCACCACCGTCCCGGCCTCGAGGGCCTCGACGATCCGTTTCGGCCGGATCTCCGTGATCTTCGCGGCGCCGTGACGGGTGTCGGTGATGATGCCTGCCTGGGAGCCCGTGTAGCTGGCCGCCCGGCATCCGCGCGCGTTCAACGCGATCCCGAGCAGCGACATCGAGATCCGCTCCCCCGCGGTCAGCAGCATGTCGAGCTCGCGCGGGTCGGGCAGGTCGGTGATATCCGAGGCCATCGCGAGCAGGTCATCGGTGGTGGTCCCCATCGCGCTCACCACGACGATCACGCCGTTCCCGGCCTCGCGCGCGTGCACCACCCGGTCGGCCACCGACTCGAGGCGCTCGACCGAGCCCACGGACGTCCCGCCGAACTTCATGACGACGGTGGGCATGCCTGCGGGGCTCCTGATCGGGGACTGGCCGAGTGTAGCCGCGGGTACCCTGCTGCCCGGTATGGAGGTATCGATCCACGAGCTGCCGCCCGAACGTTGGCCCGAGGCGGGCAGGCTCGCAGGCCGCGCCTTCTGGACCGAGGACTACATGGCCCCCCTCGCCGACGACCTGCTGGAGCGGTTCGCGGTCGTGCAGGACCTCTACCTGCGGATGGGGACAGCCGAGACATCGATCACGCTCGCGGCGTTCGCCGGGGACCACGTCGTCGGGTTCGCCTGCGTCGACACCGGCGACTGCTATTTCTGCAGCCTGGATCCCGAGGCCACGCCGACGACCGACGATCGCGCGGCCGAGGTGATGCACGGTGTCGACCTCACGATCCGGGCGCTCCACACCGGCCTGCCCCGACACGCCAACATCGGACCCGTCGCGGTCGAGCCGACCTTGCAGGGCAACGGGATCGGGGCGGGATTGGTCGAGGCCGCGTACGCGCACGCAGCCGCGGATGCCCCCGCGACGGTCTCGCTGGATTGCGATCCGCGCCTGCAGGGCTTCTACGAGGCCCGTGGGTTCAACGTCGTAGCCCGCGCGACCGACCCGTGGGGGTTCGATATCGTCGGTCTCCGTCGGGACCCTCCAGGATGAGCCGGTCTTGGGGCCGGTTGCGTTCGACAACCGGCAAGCGGGGTAACCGCGTATGTGGAGATGCAGGGGTCGGTTTGTGCTTCAAGGGAGCGGGGTGCAGGATATGCGCGCATCCGAGACGGGAGGCTGAAACGCATGAGGGGTTCGGTACGCATCGTCGTCGTCACGATGGCATTCGCGGTCGTCGCGGCAGCCTGTAGCAGCAGTTCCAGCAGTAGCAGCTCGGGGAGCGCCGCCACGGGCACACAGGGGGGAACCTTCTCGGTCGCCAACTGTGAGCCGGCCACCTCGCTGATCCCGTCGAACAACTACGAGGGCTGCGGCACCCAGGTGTTCGAGGTGCTGTGGGAGCCCTTGATGGCCTTCGACGAGAACAACAACCTCATCCCGGACCAGGCCGAGTCCGTCACGCCGTCGAGCGACGGCTTGACGTACACGATCAAGCTCAAGAGCGGATGGACGTTCCACGACGGCACCCCCGTCGACGCCCAGTCTTACGTCGACGCGTGGAACTACGCGGCCGACTGCACGAACGGGTACATCCTGAACTCCTTCTTCGACAAGATCGTCGGCTACAGCGCCTTGAACCCGTCGGACTGCAAGGACCTCCAGACGCACGAGATGACCGGGCTCAAGGTGCAAGACGACACCACGTTCGACGTGAAGCTGTCTGCGCCGTTCAGCCAGTTCCCCGTCACGCTGAGCTTCGACGCCTACGACCCGCTTCCCAAGGCGTTCTTCGACGACCCCGACGCCTTCAACGAGCAGCCGATCGGCGACGGGCCCTACATGATGGACGGCAAGTGGAAGCACGATGAGTCGATCACCGTTCAGCGGTACGACAACTTCGCAGGCACGCCGGGCAACGCCGACAAGATCGTGCTCAAGGAGTACACGGGCGACGCCGCCTGGACCGATTTCCAGGCGGGCAGCGTCGACATCGCCCCGATCAACTCCACCCACCTGCTCGAGGCCGAGCAGACCTACGCCGATTCGCTGCAACGGTTCGCGAGCTCCTCGTTCCTGTACCTCGGGTTCCCGCTCTACGACCCGGACTTCCAGAACAAGGAGCTCCGCCAGGCGTTGTCGTTGGCGCTCGACCGTGACTCCGTGATCAAGGCGTTGTTGCCGAACGAGACACCCGCCACGGACCTGATCTCGCCGGCGATCGACGGCTACCGCGACGGCGCGTGTCAGTACTGCACGCTGAACGTCGACCTGGCCAAGCAGAAATTCCAAGACGCGGGCGGGTTCTCCGGCACGCTCAACCTCAACATCTACGCCGACGACCCGATCATCGAGCAGTCCGCCGAGGCGATCCGGAACCAGTGGCAGCAGAACCTCGGTATCGACGTCAAGATCAACGCGATCCCGTACAACACCTGGTACGGGAACACGCTGAACCACAAGCAGGACGGCGTGTGGTTCCTCGACGGCTGGGTGATGGACTACCCGAGCATCCAGGACTACCTCACGCCGCTGTACGGAACGACAGGCAGCTACAACAGCACCGGCTACAGCAACAAGCAGGTGGACGACCTGTTGAAGCAGGGCGACGAAGCGCCCAACGTGGAGGCAGGGTTGCCGATCTACCAGCAGGCCGACGACATGGTCCTCGAGGACATGCCGGTGATCCCGTGGGGGTACGGCGGGTTCAACTCGGTCAACACGGCTTCCGTGACGAACGTCGTGAAGGACGGGCCGTTCGACCAGTGGGCGCTCGAGAAGGTGCAGGTGGTTCAGTAACGCGGGTGCGGTAGGAGAGGAAGGGAGCAGCTAGGCACGTGTCGCGCCGATATCTGGTTCGGCGGTTGCTGCTGCTGATCCCGGTGTTGCTGGGCGTGATGCTGCTCGTCTTCGGCATGGTCTTCCTCTCGCCGGGTGACCCGATCAGTCGGCTGGCGGGCAACAAGCCGTTGCCCGCCAGCACGGTGGCGTCGATCAAGGCGAGCTACCACCTGGACAAGCCGTTCGTGGTGCAGTTCCTCTACTACCTGAAGGGCGTCCTCCACGGTGACTTCGGCCAGACGTTCACCGGGCGGTCGGTGTCGGACATCGTCCGCGAGCGGTTCCCCGTCACGCTCAAGCTCGCCATCGGATCGTTCGCGATCGAGATCGTCCTCGGCCTTTCGCTCGCGATCGTCGCGGCGATGAAACGACGCACCTGGATCGACTCGACCATCCTCGTGACGACCCTGATCCTGTGGACGATCCCCACGCTGGTGCTGGCGTTCGTCCTGCAATACATCTTCGGGATCAAGCTGCACTGGTTCCCCGTCGCGGGGGTTACCGACGGGTGGATGTCCTACGTGCTGCCGTGCCTCACGATCGGAGCCTTGTCGGCCGCCTCGCTCGGCCGGCTCGGTCGGTCGGCGATCTTGGACAACATGACCGGCGAGCACATCCGAGCGGCGAACGCGCGCGGCCTTCCCCCTCGCCGGGTGATCGGCCGTCACGTCCTCAAGAACTCCCTGGTACCTATCGTGACGATCTTCGGTCTCGACCTTGCGTACCTCATGGCCGGCGCGGTGCTCACCGAAACGATCTTCAACCTGCCCGGTCTGGGCAATGCACTCGTGACCGGGATCCGGACGCAGAACGGTCCGCTGGTCGTCGGGCTCGTGATGTTGAGCTCGATCTTCATCGTGTTCTCCATCCTCGCGGTGGACCTGCTGTGCGCCCGGATCGACCCGAGGATCTCCTATGAGTAGGCCCCGATGAGCAGGCCGACGAGCACCGTCGAGGGCGCCGCAGGGCTGGTCGACGAGGTCGAGCAGCCGACCGCGACGCTGTGGAGCGACGTGTGGCGGAAACTGAAGAAGGACAACCAGTTCCGGGTGGCCGTCGTGATGATCGCGATCTTCATGGGGATGGCCGTCGCGCCGCAGCTGTTCTTCACGAAGAGCCTCGACCCAGCGCAGTGCCACCTCGAGGACACGTTGCAGGGACCCAGCCGAGCGCACTGGTTCGGGACAGACCTGCTCGGCTGTGACTACTACACCCGCGTCGTTTACGGGACCCGCACGTCGATGGAGGTCGGCCTCATCGTCGCCTCCCTCACGATGGTCATCGCGCTGACGCTCGGCGGTGCGGCGGGGTACTTCGGTGGCGCGACCGACCAGGTGATCTCGCGGTTCGCCGACATCTTCTTCTGTGTGCCGACGCTGCTGGGGTCGATCCTGCTGTTATCCCTGTTCAACACCGGCGGGGTGGCGATCGTCGCCCTCGTCCTGGTCTTCTTCGGATGGCCTGACATGACGCGACTCGTCCGGTCGACCGTGATCAGTGGGAAACGTCGCGGCTACGTCCGCTCGGCCGAGACGATCGGGGCGAGCGGCGGCCGGGTGCTCCGGCGCCACGTCCTGCCCAACGGCATCGCGCCGGTCCTCGTGTTCACCGCGTACATCGTCGGCGGCGCGGTCGCGGGAGAGGCCTCCCTGACGTTCCTGGGTGTCGGCCTGCGGCTGCCGGCGATCTCCTGGGGACTCCAGATCCAGATCGCCCAGACACGGTTCACCGCAGCCCCGTACCTGCTGTTCTTCCCCTCACTGTTCCTCTGCCTGTTCATCGGCGCCTTCGTCCTGCTCGGCGAGTCGATCCGCGACGCGCTCGACGTGAAGATGGTCGATGGCTGAGCCGGTGCTCGAGGTCGACGACCTCCACGTCGAGTTCCGGACGGAGGAGGGAACGGTCAACGCGGTCGACGGCGTCGGCTACAAGATCGCGAAGGGTGAGGTGCTGGCGATCCTCGGTGAGTCCGGCTCCGGCAAGACGGTGCACGCGCGCGCGATCATGCGGATCCTCGACTCCCCCCCGGCCCACATCACCGCCGGCCAAGCCAAGCTGCACGAGGTCGACGTGCTCGCGCTGGACGAGGCCGACATGCGGGAGGTTCGCGGCGCGAAGATCG
>Ga0157375_10001609_pt1 | contig 19410 bp, 18 predicted proteins | sample M35metaG_FD_115311 | JGI IMG/M metagenome (GOLD analysis project Ga0157375, IMG submission 115311) | Miscanthus rhizosphere microbial communities from Kellogg Biological Station, Michigan, USA - M3-5 metaG | ecosystem: Host-associated > Plants > Roots > Rhizosphere > Soil | place: USA: Michigan... | reverse complement strand
GAATCTGGCCGTCGCAATGTTCACCCGAACCGATCCCGATCGTCGGAATGGCGATCGCCTCGGTAATTTGGCGAGCCGCGTCCGCGGCCACGATTTCGAGGACAACGGAAAACGCGCCTGCCGCCTCTACCGCGCGCGCATCGGCCACGAGGCGCTCCGCTTCCGCGGCACCGCGCCCCTTTACTTTGTAACCGCCCTCCTCGCGCACGCTCTGCGGAAGCATCCCGATGTGCGCCATCAACGGAATTCCGGCGCGCACGATCGCTTCGATCTGCGCCGCGTGACTGCCACCGCCTTCCAGCTTCACCGCCTGGGCGCCGGCCTCGAAGAGGCGGCGCGCGTTCGCGATTGCCTCCTGCGGCGTATTGTAAGTGCCGATGGAAAGATCGGCCACGAGCAGGGCCCGCTTTACCCCGCGCGCGGCGGCGCGGGTATGATGGAGCATTTCCTCTAGCGTCACCAAAGTGGTGTCGGGATAACCGAGCACGACCATGCCCACCGAATCCCCCACGAGGATGATGTCGATTCCGCTCTCGTCGAGCAGACGCGCCGTCGGATAATCATAGGCGGTCAGGGCGGTAATGCGTTCGCCCCGCCGTTTGCGTGCCCGAAAATCCTCCATGGCTGGCGACACTACCATTGCAAAGCGGAACGCACCACCGAAGGCGACGGCGCCAATTCCTCGGTCATTTCGTGAATGGTCCGGCGCTGACCCGGCAGAACAAGGTTGGGCCGGATATCGGCCAGAGGATGAAGCACGAACCCGCGCAGGGGCAAACGCCGGTGTGGCAGTTGCAGATCCGGTTCGTCGAGGACGCGCGCTCCGTGATAGAGCAGGTCGAGATCGATCGTGCGCGAGCGGTTGTGCTCGTGCTGCGGCGGCCGCCCCAGATCCGCCTCGATTTTTTTTAACTCTGTCAGGAGCGTGCGGGAAGGACCGCCGTAGCCGATTTCGATGACGGCGTTGAGAAACATCGCCGCGCCCGCTTCGCATTCGACCGGCTCGGTTTCATAAAGGAGGGAGGAGAGTAGGGGCGGCTCGATCCCGGGCAGGGCGAAAATGCGATTGCGAGCGGTCGTTAGGCAAAGAAGCCGATCGCCAAGATTGGCGCCGAGCGCGATGCCGGCTCTCATTGTGGTCCCGCGTCCGTGCTCCCCGGAACCGATGGCGCGCTGATTCTAAAGACCGAGCACATCCTGCATGCTGTAAAGGCCGGGTGCCTGCGTGATCACCCACCGTGCAGCGCGCAGGGCGCCAACTGCAAACGTCTCCCGGCTGCCTGCTCGGTGGATCAGTTCGAGACGCTCGCCCCCGCCCGTAAAGATGACCGTGTGCTCCCCGACGATGTCGCCGGCGCGAATCGATTGCGCGGAAGCTGCACGCTCGCTGCCGCGCACCTCCTGCAAGATCTCCAGGAGATGTTTCGCGGTGCCGCTGGGCGCATCTTTCTTCATGCGGTGATGCAGCTCGATCACATCGAGGTCGAAATCGTTGCCTAACAACTGCGCCGCGCGCCGGGTCAGAGCGAAGAGGACATTGACCCCGACACTGAAATTCGCCGCGAAAACGAGGGGAATGTTCTTGGCGGCCAGCGACACGCCATTCTTTTGCGCGGCACTGTGGCCAGTTGTTCCAAGCACGAGCGGCGTGCCCTGTTGCGCACAAGCCTGGCAGATCGTTTCGGTCGCATCCGCGGCGCTGAAATCGATCGCCACGTCGGAGCTTTGCAACGGCTCAAGCGCGTCGTGCTGCTCAATTTCCGCCGCGATGGCCAGGCTCGGATCTTTTTCTATCGCCGCCACGATTGCTCGCCCCATTCGGCCACGCGCGCCGATCAAAGCTATTCGTAGTTGCTCCATTGTGTTCGTTAGGCAAAACGCGCCGCGGCAAGAGCGCTCCCCGGACTCAAGGCTCGCAAGTTCATGAGTTCTCTTGCTCGATCCCTTCCAGTGTTTTGCGCAAACGCGCGGTGTTGGCTTCGCTCATTCCAACGAGCGGCAACCGGCAGTCGGCTGACATCACCCCGCGCCAGGCGAGAATAGTCTTGGCCGGAACCGGATTGGGCTCGATGAAAATGTCCTTGAAGAGGGCAAAGAACTTCCGGTGCAGTTGACGCGCCTCCTGAGCCTGGCCCTCAAGAAAGAGCCGCACCATCTGGGCCACTTCTGCCGGGAAAAGATTGGAGGCGACACTGACCACTCCGGCCGCGCCGACCGCGAGAAACGCCAGGGTTAACGAGTCGTCGCCGCTCAGAACGGTAAACCCATCCGGCATCCGGCCGATCAGCTCGCTCACTCGATCGACGCTGCCGCTCGCTTCCTTGATCGCGACAATGTTGGGGCATCTCTCCGCCAGCCTAACGACGGTGTCGGCCGCAATATCGACGCCGCAGCGGCCCGGAATGTTATAGAGCAGAAGCTTGAGCGACGTCGCTTCGGCGATGGCGGCGAAATGTTGGAAGAGTCCTTCCTGGCTCGGCTTATTATAGTAAGGCGCGACGAGAAGCGCTCCGTCGACTCCGATTTGTTCCGCCTCTCGGGTGTGGGCAATGGCATCGCGGGTCGAGTTCGAGCCCGTTCCGGCGATGACCTGGCAGCGTCGGCGCGCGGTCTGCACCGCCAGTTCGATGACCTGGCGGCGTTCGGCATGACTCAGAGTGGGTGACTCGCCCGTTGTTCCCACCGGCACGATCCCGGTGATTCCGGCGGCGATTTGCGTTTCGATGAGCCGGGCGAACGCTTCGTAGTCAAACTCGTCGTTTTTGAACGGAGTAACCAGCGCTGTGTATGTGCCGCGGAACATTGTGGGAACGTGAATCGCTAAATCGAGAATCGTGAATTGTCGAACGTATCAAGAGGACCCGATTCACGGGTCTCAATCACGTCTCATAATTCAATCGTGCCATCGAAAACGAAATCGGCCGGACCGGTCAGCGTGACGTCGCTGAATTGATCGCCGCGGCGCTTGAAATCCACCTGCAAAGTATCGCCGCCGCGAACCAGCACGTCGATCGGGCCGGTCGCGTTTTCGTTCGCGGCAAAAAGGATGGCGCTCGCCACCACGCCCGTGCCGCAGGCGAGAGTTTCATCTTCCACGCCGCGCTCGTAGGTACGAATCGCGATTCTCTGCGGACCGCGTTGCTCGCTGAAATTGGCGTTGGCACCGCGAGGAGCGAACATTGGATGATGGCGAAGGGCCCAGCCTAACGAGCGCACATCGACGTCCTCAATTTTCGCCACCGGCACGACCACATGCGGGACACCGCTATCGACGTAACTGACCCGAATCTTGTCGCCCTTGACCGCGACTTCGAGGCCAAGGCGCATTTCGGTGGGCTGGCTCATTTGCAAGGTGACCAATTCGCCTTTCAGCTCCGCGCCGATCACGCCGGCGGGAGTTTCGAAGGAAAGATGTTGCAGCGGACCGGCGGCGCGGTTCGCGAAACGCGCAAAACAGCGCGCCCCGTTGCCGCACATCTCGGCTTCCCCGCCATCGGCGTTGTAATAGCGCATCCGATAGTCGGCACCGTTTGCGGCGGGCTCGAGCAGAAGAACGCCATCGGCGCCGACGCCACGATGCCGATCGCAGAGGCGTGCGATTTGTTCGCGAGTCAGCGCGAGGTCACCGGCGCGATTATCGAGCAGGACAAAATCGTTGCCCGCGCCATTCATTTTCGTGAAACGCAGCATCGGGTTTTTGGTAACATATTCTCGCGCGAAAAGCCACCACTCCCCAGAACTGTTGCCGCAACCCGAATTTCTTCTATTGATCTCCCGTGCGTTTCGTCTCCGCGCTCGCTCTGATCACGTTTTGCTGCGCTCTTCGGACTGCGCCTGCCCAGTTGGCGCCGAGTCCGGTGAACGAATTTATTCTTGAGCAGATCAAAAAAATGCCGACCGGTGGAAATTATTCCGCCTCGCGCACGGCGACGATTCGCCTCCAGGCCGCCGCGCATTTCGAGTCCGGGATATTTTCGGTCGCACCGGCGGCGGCCTCGCCAAGCTATTGCTCCGGGGCGACTTATCTCGTTTTCCTGAAAACCATCGAGGTGTTGCGCGAACGCGGCAACCTCAGTTTGAATTTCGAGACCCTCGATCAATTGATGATCCGCGGGCAGCGCGACGGGGCGGGCGTCTGGGGACGCTGGAACGCGAACGGGCCGGGAACCGCGCGGCTTTTCTACGAGCTCGGGCTCGGGCGCAACTTCGACGATTTTGAAGCGGCGCAGCCGGGCGATTTTATGAAGATTTTCTGGTCGCCGGAGGTCGGCCGGGAGGAGCACGGGCACTCTGTCATTTATCTCGGGATGGAAAAGAAGATGGGACTCGATTACGTGCGCTTCTGGTCGAGCAACATTCCGTTCGGCTACGGCGAACGCAGCGTTCTGCGGACGAAAATCGTGCACGCCATTTTCTCCCGACTTTACGCGCCCGCGAACCTTTCCCGGATTCTCGACGCGCCCAGGCTCGATTCGTACCTCGCCAGTCTCGAACGTGTCCGTTCGAGTTACGCGGAGGCGAAGGAGAAGTGCGGGATGTAGGTTTGCCCTAACGATGGATTCGCTCGCGCCAGCGACGATCGTGAATGGTCTCGTGCTTGGCTGGTCGGTCGCCTGGCCGCCCGGACCGGTCAACGCTGAGATGATTCGGCGCGCGCTCTTGCCGCGCGGGGAGGGCGGGGGCTTTTGGGCGGCGTGGCAGCTTGGCCTCGGAGCGTGCACCGGCGATTTCATTTGGGCGCTGGGGGTGGCGGCAGGCGCGGGCGCGTTACTGGCTTCGCCTCGATTGCATCTCGCGCTCGGGGTCATCAGTTTCCTGCTCCTGCTCTTTCTCGCCTTCAATTTCACCCGCGGCGCCTGGCAGGTCGCGCATGCGCATCGAGCAGTGATCGACCGACCTCTGCGTCGATCATCGCCGGGCCGCGGCTATTTCCTCGGTCTGATCCTTGCCCTAACGAGTCCCTGGAACATCGGCTTCTGGTTTGCGGTCGTCGGCGGGCAGGGCGCAGCCCAGGAACACGCCACTTTTCTCGGCTCCCTCACGCTCGCGGCGGCGGTAGTTTCAGGCGCGCTCGCCTGGACAATTGTCCTTTGCACCGCCCTGAAACTGGGCGCGCGAATTTTCGCCCGGCCCGCCTGGCAAGTGGGAACGCAAGCGCTCAGCGCGCTTGTCATGCTCTTTTTTGCGGCTCGCCTCGTCTGGCTCTGGGGTTGAGGTGTAGCGCGCGCTGTCTCAGCTCATAGTCGTCTCGTTCATCCCCTGAGACAGCGGCCGCTACAGTGATAAGCTAGTTTGGTATGTCCGACCGGGAAAAGAAGCTGACGATCAACGAGATTTATTTCTCGGTGCAGGGCGAGAGCACCTGGGCGGGTTTGCCCTGCGTTTTCGTCCGGCTGACTTTTTGCGATCTGCGCTGCACCTATTGCGACACGGAATACGCTTTTTACGAGGGGAGGAAGCAAACGTTAGGCGAGATCATGGACGCAGTCCTTGCCTACCAATGCCCGCTGGTCGAAATCACCGGCGGCGAACCCCTCCTGCAAAAGAATGTTCTTTCCCTGATGACGCTGCTCGCGGACGCCGGCTGCACCGTCCTGCTCGAGACGAGCGGTGCGCACGATATCTCGATGGTCGATCCGCGTGTGCATCGGGTCATGGATCTGAAAACGCCCGGGAGCGGTGAAGTCACACGCAATTTGTTTTCCAACCTCGAGCATCTGACCGCGCGCGACGAAGTGAAATTCGTGATTGGCTCGCGCGAAGATTACGAATGGTCGCGCGCGCAGGTGCGTGATCATCGGCTGGCAGAGCGCTGCCACGCCGTCCTTTTCTCGCCGATCTTCGGCCGGATCGATCCGCGCCAGATTGTGGAATGGATTTTGGCCGACAAGCTGCCGGTTCGTTTTCAACTCCAAATGCACAAATTCATCTGGACGCCAACCGAGCGGGGCGTGTAGAGGCGGGTGTGTTCCTCGGAAGCCACGCTTCCAGCGTGACTTCGTGCGCCGACCCCGACGGTCGTTATACCTTGCGACTGCGCACGTCCGGGAGAAATGCGGTGAGCAGACCGATCAGCGGCAGAAACGAGCAAAGGTAGAAGACATGTTCGATGCCGGTGCGATCGGCCAACTCGCCGAGGATGGCGGATCCAATTCCGGCCATGCCGAAGGCGAGCCCGAAGAAGAGACCCGCGATCAGACCGACTTTTCCGGGGACCAGTTCCTGCGCGTAGACCAGAATGGCGGAGAAGGCGGAAGCGAGAATGATCCCGATGATGACGGTCAGGACACCGGTCCCGAGAAGGTTGGCATGGGGAAGCGCGATCGTGAACGGCGCGACCCCGAGAATCGAAACCCAGATGACGAGTTTACGCCCGTAACGGTCACCGATTGGACCGCCCAGAATGGTGCCGAGAGCGACGGCGAAGAGAAAAAGGAAGAGATGGAATTGCGCGCCCTGAACGGAAAGATGGAATTTGTGGATAAGGTAAAAGGTGTAGTAGTTCGTTAGGCAGGCGAGGTAGAAATACTTTGAGAATATAAGCAGGCCCAGAACGGCGAGGGCGAACCAAACCCGGCGCGAGATGGGCGCGACCGCGGCCGCCGCTATCCGACGCGCCTTGGCATCCGTCAGATGCCGGCCGTACCAGCGACCGACGCCCGAGAGAATGCCGATGCCGAGAAGCGCGATGAGGGCAAACCAAAGCACGCTGCTCTGACCGTGCCGAACCACGATTAAAGCAGCGAGGAGTGGCCCTAACGAACTGCCGGCATTGCCGCCGACCTGGAACAGAGACTGCGCGAAACCATGCCGTCCGCCGGAGGCAAGATGCGCAACGCGCGAGGATTCGGGATGAAAAACGGATGATCCCATTCCGACGAGCGCGGCGGCCGCCACCACCATGGCGTAGTGCGTGGCGTGCGAGAGAAGAACAAGCCCACCTAAGGTCAGCCCCATCCCGCAGGCGAGCGAGTAGGGCTTCGGCCGCCGGTCGGTGTACCAACCCACAATTGGTTGCAAAATGGAGGCCGTCATTTGAAAGGCGAGCGTGATCAAGCCGACCTGGACGAAGCTGAGATGAAAGCTCGTTTTGAGAAGGGGATAAATCGCCGGTATGAGCGACTGAATCGTATCGTTGAGCAGGTGCGAAAAACTGATCGCGAAAAGAATCGCGAGCACGGTTGGACCGGCTGGCGATGCGCCTGGGTGCGGCTCACTCTGGGTGAGATGGGTTTCGGTGATGCTCGACGCCATGGCGCGGCGGAAAGTTATTCAGGCGAAAAGCAAAGGCGAATCGAGATGCCAGAGTCCTGCGGTTGCTCCTCTCCTGCTCGTCACCGTGCTCTTTTTCGCAGGAAAGAGGAAGCGAGGGCAACCAGGACCGCTCGTCAGGGAGATTTCTTCTTGAAGACTTCGTCCCAATTCGTGCCGCTGGGCGACTTGATCTGGGTGCGCTCGGGTGGGTTGGACGCGGCCGTGATCGGCGCGGGGGTGGAGAGATCGGAAGAAGCGACGCCGCTGGAGTTGCCCGTGAGGAGCTTCTTCAAGTCGTTCATTACCTTGGAGGGGCCGACGTAGTTGGCCCCGACGTAGCTATCGGAAAGCACTTCCCCTTTTTGATTCAATAGGACGAGGTCGGGGATTCCGCGGCCCGCATACTTGGTTAGCGCTTGGTCGCTTTTCACCGCGCCGTAGCGAAGCGCCGGCCAGGGCATCGCCATTTCGGCCATATATTTTTCCATCGCGTTCTGGCCCAGGTCGCGACTCATGAAGACCACCTCGAAGCCGGGATACCTGGGCTTCATTTCGTTGTAAAATTTCACCAACTCAGGCGTGAATTGATGACAGGGTCCGCACCAGCCAGCCGAGAAATAAAGGGCAATGTATTTTGCCTGCGGCAGATCAGGCGCGGCGCAGGGAAGGGCGGATTTACCGCGCAGGGCGACAAGTTTGCCGTTGAGTTCGGCGGCAATGTTCTGTTCGGGCGCGGCCTCGACGGGGAGGAAGAGCACCAGGTTGAGGCTGAGGAGAGCGAGGGCGTTGAATCTCATGGGAAAGGGGTAATCGCTTCGCCGGGCGGTGGTCAATCCTCGTCTGGATGACAGCGACGTTCTCCGATGCGATTTTCCCGCCGCGATGCGTGCTCGCCTAACGAAAGATTTCACCTTTGAAGCGGCCCAGACTTTGCCCGCGGCGCCGGCGGGGCACAAGTGCGGCAGAATGCATGGGCATAGTTTTAAAGTGGAAGTTTCAGTCGAAGGCGACGTCGAGCGCACGACGGGGTGGGTTTACGATCACGCCGAGATCGGTGCGGCCATGAAACCGCTCATCGCGCAACTCGACCACTCTTATCTCAATGAGGTGGCGGGGTTGGAGAATCCGACGATCGAGAATATGGCGGCATGGTTCTGGGAGAAGCTGGCGCCGCAACTGCCCGGGCTGTGCGAGATCGTGATCCACGAGACGCCGACGGCGCGCTGCGTTTATCGGGGAGGAAGTTAGGCTTTCAGCCTGACTCGGCCGGCGTTGCGCGGGGGCCGCAGCTCAATGCCGCGGCGCGCGCACGGTACCGATCTCGATCGCGGCGCGGCGTTGCTCGACGATTCGGCTAGCGATTTCGTCCACCATCTGCTCGAGCAGCAGGCGGAGATGGCTGCCGCTCCGGAAATCGGCCGGCGCGATATGCCGCACCCGGTCGGCATGCGTGGAAAGCTGGTAGCATTTCTTGAATCCGACCCGTTCCGGATCGTCGGGATTGTAAACTGCAATGGCGTGCCCGTCGTTTTTGCGCATGACGGTAAAGCAGGGGACATCGGTCGGGCCGTCGCCGAGGTAGATCATGTTCGGGAACGGGATCGGCCGGATGTCGGCTTCCATGTGATCGTTCACGTCCTGCGCCATATCGAGCAGTCCCTTATTGATGCGGAAAAGGAACTGCGTCTTCTGAGTGTGGCTGATGACGCGCTTTGGGAAAGTGATCCGGCCTTGCTCGTCCTCCGCAAATTCGCAGCCGAAAATTGCGCGCACATAGGGCGCGAGCCGGCTGCCTTCGATCAACACCTTCATCCCGGAGGAGATGATGTAGTGCTCGACCGTGATGCCCTGCTCGGTTTGTTCGGGTGTGAGAAGATTTTCTCGGAAATCATCGAACATTTCCGGAAGGCCCTTGTAGAAATTCAGGTTGGAGCCGAGTCGGCGCAGCTCATCGTTCGTCGGCCGGTCCATCCCGAGGGTGTCGAGCAACACCTTCATGTAAGCCAGTTCGCTGTCATAGCCCTGATCCCTGACGAACTCGGAACAGCGTCGCCAAAAGCTTTTCCCATCGATCCCGAAAGTCGGAAAAACGACCTCGTCCTGCATGTAACTCGGGCTCAGCGTCTGGTCGTAATCATAGACGATGGCAATCGTGTTCTGCGGTGTGGACATTTCGTTAGTCGTTAGGATAACCGGCCCAGGAAATCTGCAAAGAGCGGACCATAGAGCGTGCCGCGTTCTGGGTGATACTGGACCGCGATCCCAAACGGCCGGTCATCGAGTCGGAACTGTTCGATCACGTCATCGGTCGCGCACCACGATTCCACGGTGCAGCCCTGAGCCAACCGGTCGATCGCCTGATGATGGGAGCTGTTCACTTTTTCAAATCGATGCGCGGCCGAGCGATCGTTGCGCAGCGGCTGGATGTCGTGCGATTTTTGGGCGGGCAGATTGTGCCCGGCAATATCGAGCCGCAACGTCCCGCCGAGGGCGACATTGAGCAGTTGCAGGCCCTTGCAAATGGCGAGAATGGGCAGACCGCGCTCGAGCGCATTCTGGGTGGCGGCGAATTCCCATTGATCGCGCCGCGGATCAGGCTTCTCCAGGACGGAAGGATCGGGCACGGGCTGGCGGAGAAATTCCTTGCCAATGTCGTTCCCGCCCGTGAGGAGGAGGGCATCCATCTCCTCCAAGGCGACCAGTCGGCGCGCGGCGTTGTGCAGCTTGACCTCCGGCCGGGTCGCGAGAATAGGATGAAACCACTTCTCGTCGCGGCGGCGAATCCAACTGGCCAGGTTTGGCATCGGCGAACTTGCGACCACCCGCGGGTGGTGTAAAGGGACGGGCCTCTTGTCTTCGGCGCCGTTAAAATTTGTCAGGGAGGGCGAACGGAGTTACCCCTTTTGGGCGGATAACAACCAAAGGAAAATAGAGTTATGGCTATCAAACCAACGAAATTGACCCGCAAGAAACCATCCCGCAAAGTGCGCGATCTCTCAACGCGCAAAGATCCACGAGGCGGCGCGCAGAAGAAGGAAGAGCCCGCGGGTACCACTAGCGGCATGTCGATGCGGACAGCGAGGAACAGGCTCGCGTAGGCCTAATCCCCTAACGAGTCGGTGGACCGGTGGCGGGCGGCTCTGCGGGGGGCGCATGGAGCCCGGGTGCGCTCCCCAGAGTTCCCGCTACCGTCTCCTTCATGGCCGCTTTGGAAACCGTTGCCCCGGCGCTCGTCACGAGTGATCTCACTCATCGTTACGGCGAGCGGCTTGCGCTCGACGCCGTTTCGCTCCGGATCGCGCCCCACGAAATCTTTGGGCTTCTCGGCCCGAACGGTGGGGGCAAGACAACTCTCTTCCGCATTCTTTCCACCCTCGTCAGGGCCACCAGCGGCTCGGTCAGCATTCTCGGTCTCGATCTCGTCCGCGAGACCGGCGCCTTGCGAAGCCGAATTGGGGTTGTCTTTCAAGCTCCGAGCCTGGACAAGAAATTGAAGGTGCGGGAGAACCTTGCCCATCAGGGCCATCTCTACGGCCTCGCCGGTGCTGCACTGCGCGAGCGGATCGATCATCTTCTGATCGAATTCAATTTGCGCGACCGCGCCCACGATCTCGTCGAGACGCTGTCGGGTGGATTGCAGCGGCGGGTTGAGATCGCGAAGAGTCTGCTCCATCGGCCGGAGCTCTTGTTGCTCGACGAGCCTTCGAGCGGGCTCGATCCCGGTGCGCGCATCGATCTTTGGCAAACACTCTACCGACTGCGCGATCAGCAGGGTGTGACGGTTCTGCTCACGACTCATTTGATGGAGGAAGCCGAGCGCTGCGACCGGGTCGCGATCATCGACCACGGGAGAATCGTGGCCCTGAACAAGCCCGAGATCCTGCGCGCAGAGATCGGCGGGGAGGTCATCAGCGCGCGGGCGAAAGATGCGACCACCCTGGCGCAGCGTATTGTCGAGTCGTTAGGCGTGGAGGTCAGTGTCTTGAACGATGAAGTGCGAATCGAGCAACCGGAGGGCGCCAGCTTTATCACACGACTGGTGGCGACGTTCCCGGGCGAGATCGATTCCGTCACACTCGCCAAGCCGACGCTGGAAGATGTGTTTATTGCCAAAACCGGCCGTCGCCTGAGTGAAGAGAGAGAGGTCTAATGTGGGAGGGGTCATTGCGCCCCGATGGGAATCGGCGGCGCACCTGCTGATCGGAATATTAGGGCCTATCCCATATTCGCTTCGGCCATCGCGGCCTGCTTTTTGCCAAGCCAGATGCTGAGCCCGCACCAGACCGCGGCCAGGGGCGCGGCCACCAAGGATACCCCGGTAAGTCCGAGCCCGAACCAGGTCAGGAAGGTGTAGGACCACGCGCCGACCTGGTCGCCGGTGCGATAAACGAACGTATCGATAAAGCTCTTCGCCTTGTACTTGTCCTCCCGGCTGATGACGGTGAAGAGGACTTCGCGCGCGGGCCGGGTGATGGCGAAATTTCCCGCGCGTCGCATCACCTGGAGCACCGCCAGCAGCGCGATGGTCGGCATCAAGCCCATCCCGATAAAACCGAAGAAGCTCAAGAGCGGAAGAAAAGCGAGCGTTGCGCCGACCCCGAACCATTTCAGTAAGCGACCCGTGATCAATAGCTGGCCGAAAATCGTCAGGGTATTGACCGCCAAATCGAGCTGCGCGAAGAAAGCCGTGCGCGCCCCACGATCGTGAAAGTGCGCCTTCGTGATATCGGCCTGCTGGAAATAAACAAAGGTCGACGTAATCGCGTAGAGGACCATGAAGAGGCAAATGCCTAACAAATAAGGCGAGCGCGCGACGTGGGTGAAGGCGGTGATGATGCTGCCCCCGATCGGCTCTTCGGCGCCAGCTGTAGCCGGGGTCGATGACCCCGGCGGGCGTCGAGCGGCATCCTTCGGAACGGGGTCAGCGCCTCCGCCGGCAACGCGGGCCCGACCAAATTCTGCCGGGAAAAACTTTACGCACCAAGGCGCGATCTCGAGGCCGGCGGCCGCGACGAGGAGGAGATTCGCCGTCCCGATATGCTTCACCATCGACGCGGTAAAGAGCGGTCCAACGATCGCGCCCAGTTGACCTCCGACCGCGATGAAAGCGAAGAGCCGCTTCGCCTGTTCGCTGTCGAACAGATCCGTCATGAAGGCCCAGAAGAGCGTGACGATAAAGAGATTGAACACGCTCACCCAGACGAAGAAGGCGCGCCCGACCCAAATGTTTGGGTTTGGCCCGGCCGAGCGCATCAGGAAAAAAAAGAGGAGCAGGTTCGCGATGAGGAAGCGGTAACCGATGGGGAGAAATTTCCGGCGCGGCATGCGCGCGACGGTGGCGGCGAAGGCGGTGTTCGCGAGCAACGTCACGACCAGCGTGCCGGTGAACATCCAGGAGAGATTCTCGACTCCCCCCGCCGCCGCGATGTCGTCGCGAATCGGGCGGATGACGTAGTAACTGCCGAGGATGACGAAGTTGAAAAGGCACGCTGTCAGGAGCGCCCTGACCTCGTTAGGCCGGACGTCGACGGCTTTCTGCAGGAGTGTGAGCGCGCGGTTCATGAGGTCGTTAGGTTCTCACACCAGGTCGAGCAGGGTCACGAAGGAAGCGGGCCGTGAGAGCGAAAGCAATCGTGATTATTTCATCCGCCCGGCCGGATCGTTGGCGACACGGAGCACGATCTTGCCGCGCGTGTGACCGGTAGCGGCCTGTTGCTGTGCCTGGGCGGCATCAGCCAGAGGGAAGACCTGCGATACCATGACTTTTATAATTCTTTGGTCGATCAGCTTTCCGATCTCTGCCAGTTCGCTGCCGTTGGGTTCAACACCAAGCGCCGCGCCACGGATCCCGTGCTGGTCGAGTTTTGCCTGATTGGACCTTTCGACTAACGACACAATGATGCCGCCTTTTTTAACCACGCCATAGCGCAACAGGTCTCTTCCCAGGAATATTTGCGAACGATTATTTTTTCTTCCAGGCGGCGAGGACCTCGGCTTCACGTTCGGGCGTGATGCCGGCCTTTAACTTTTCCTGACGCTCTTTAGTCTGCGCCTTGAACCAGGCGAGCGTGTCGCGCGCCGTCTCCGCCAGCGGCCGGAAGGTCAGCCCGTGATCGAGCGCGCGCTTAATGCTGACTGCGCCCATCCCACCATCCTCGCCGTTCGGCGGCACCCAGACCGGCATGTCGGACCACGGTGCGACTTTCTCCTTTTCGAGAAAATCGGCCGGCACCCAGGTGAAGCTCGCTGGCGCAGTGAGGGCGCTCTTCATTCCGTTCAGCATTTCGCTTATCGTTAGGCGAGAGGCCGGCCCGGTGGCGTTGTAAACTCCGGTCGCCCCCTGCTCGGCCATACGGATCGTCCATTCCGCGAGGTCCCGAGCATCGATGAATTGCACCGGGTCACCCGGATTCCCCGGCGCGAGCACCTCGCCGCCGCGGTCGATCCGCACCGGCCAATAGGTGAACCGGTCGGTCTCATCTCCCGGTCCGACGATCAAGCCCGGCCGGATAATGAGCGACTTTCCCGGAAACCACTTCTCCACTTCCTTTTCGGAGAGCGCCTTGAGCGGACCATAAAGGGCGAACTTGGACGCAATCACGCTGTCGCGCGTTTCCTTCATGGCGTCGACCCCATCGTATCGGGCGAGCGGCGCGGACTCGTCGACGCCCGGCTTTGAGGCATCGGCATAAACCGAGATGGTCGAGATAAAGATATAGCGATCGACGTTGCCCTTCAGGATCTCGGCTGCATCATGCACCCATTTCGGAAGCATGGTCGGGTTGTCGATGACGACGTCCCACTTGCGGCCCTTGAGGGCGTCGAGCTGACCGTTGCGATCGCCGACCAACTGCTCGACTCCCGGCGGCAGTTCGTCCGGATGCGTTTTGCCGCGATTGAAGACCGTGATCTTGTGCCCGCGCGCGAGCGCGTACTTCACTTGGAACGGTCCGGTGAATCCAGTGCCGCCGAGAATCAGAATCTTGAGCGGCTTTGCGGCTTTCTCCGCGGCCATGGCGGCTTGTTCCTCTGCGACCACAGTGGAAGCGACGAGCCCGAGAGCGACGCACAGATAAACGATGAGCGACCGGCCGATCAGTTGCATGATAAAGAATGGCATAAGTGGCTGTGCAGGTGAGTTGCTGGCTTCAAGTAACCCGATATGCCCACATTTGCGATCCGCACAACTCTTTTGCCGAGGCCGCAATGGGCACGCGAGCCGCGTTCGTACTCGAAACGGAAGCTGGGTTGCGGACGAACCCGCGCATTCTTTCGAAACTACGGCCCTTCCGGTTGAATCGGCACGGTTCTAGCTTTTTACGCCCTCGTGCTGGAACACACGTTATCACAAGAGGAGCGTAGCCAGATTCTCCAAACGATTGAGATGTTTGAGATTATCACTCAAACGCAGCAGGACGATTATCAATCGCTCGAGATCCTGAAGGTGGCATATCAAAAGCTCGGCAAGAACGAAGAGTTCCTTCGCATTTCACGCCGGCTGGCAGAGGCTTATAAGAACGTCGGCTCCTATTCCCTCGCGCTCCAGGAATGCGAGGCCGTTCTCGCGGTTGATCCTCATGCTACGGAGATCCTGGCGATGGCAGGCGAGATCGAGAGTCGGCTTCTCCAATCCGGCCAAAAGGCCGCCCGAGCGACGGCGGAAAACGCGCTCATTCAAGCGTCTGATTATCCCAAGAAACAAACCGAGGGAGCGGGATTAGTCGAAATCGAGGGCCGAGGTGCTTACCAAGGGCGCCGCACCATTTCGGTGCAGAGTCCCGATGTCGCCAACGATCATCTCGCGAAGTTTTTGATCGTGCAACAGATGTTTACCGAAGATGCGGTCCACGCCGAGCTCGCCGCGGTCAAGGAAGCAGACAAGGCGATCAGCGGGCAGATGCTCGCCGCGTCGCTAGTCGAGCGGCTTTGCAAGGGCGACGAGGAAAAGAGTGAGCGCATTCTCTCAGCCCTGATCGACCGGACGAAGTTCGCTTATGTGCCGCTCGAATATTACGACGTGGATCGCCAGGTCGTGCGGATGCTGCCCGATTCCCTAACGATCAATCGGCTGTTTGTTCCTTTCGACCTGATCAGCCGCACCATCATGGTGGCGGTGAGCAACCCTTTCGACGGCGCAGCCCGCGAAGCGGTCGAGCAATCGCTCGATTACACGGTCATTTGGTACCTGGCCAAGCCCGCCAGCCTCATCAAAACCCTGCAGGACGTTTATCGACTGGAGGCGCGCGCGTGAGCCGCGGACGCCGATGAGAAACAAGTCTTTCGGAGAACGCATCGCCGACATCCTGATCGAGGATGGCCTTCTCCTGCCGGCGCAACTCGACGAAGCCATCGGCCTGCAGAAGCAGAACGGGGGACGGCTGCTCAAGATCCTGACCGACAAGCAATTTGTCAGCGACCAGGACATGGCCTTTAGCATGGGCCGCTGCCTGAACACGCCTCCCATAAATCTTTCCAAAGTGCGCGTGCCGGAAGGGATCTTGAATCTCATCCCGCGTGACATGGCCAAGGCGCACAAGCTAGTTCCGATCGCCCGACTCGATTCGATGCTTTTCGTCGCGATGGCCGATCCGACCAATGTGCTCGCGGTCGATGACCTGAAACGCCGCACCCAGCTGGAGATTGTGCCGATGATTGCGACCGAGCGCGCGGTCGGCGAAGCCCTCAGCGGCGTGCACAGCACCGGCACGCAGATGAGCGAAGTGCTCAAGCAGGTGGCGGAGGAAACGGCCGGCGACGTCGAAGTCCAACAGCAAAAGCGCGACGAGATCGATCTCGACCGTCTCGCGACCGACAGCGAAGACGCGCCCGTGATTAAGATCGTGAACCTGATCCTGGCCCAGGCGATCAAGGAAAAGGCGTCCGATATTCATCTCGAACCCTTCCAGAGGATGCTGAAGTTGCGTTATCGCATCGACGGCGAATTGATCGCGGCGGAATCACCCCCCAAAGCGCTTCAGCTCGCCATCACCTCGCGCATCAAGATTCTCGCCGGCCTCAATATCGCCGAGCGTCGCGTGCCCCAGGATGGCCGCTTCCGCATCAAGGTGATGGGAAAAGAAGTCGATTTGCGAATCTCGATTCTTCCCACCTCGCACGGCGAAAAAGTTGTCATCCGTATTCTGGATAAGTCGGCTCTGGCGGGCAGCGTCGAGACTCTCGGATTGGACGAGGTCACGGTCGCGCGCTTCCGCAAGGCAATAGACGCACCGCACGGCATGATCCTTGTCACCGGTCCGACTGGCTCCGGCAAGACGACCACGCTTTATTCCGTCCTCCAGGAACTCAACAGCCCGAACTACAACATCGTCACGGTCGAGGACCCGATCGAATACGAATTGATGGGCGTCAATCAGGTCGCGGCGCGGCCCGATATCGGACTCGATTTCGCTTCCGCGCTTCGCTCCATTCTCCGGCAGGATCCGGATATCGTGATGGTCGGTGAAATTCGTGATAACGAAACCGCCGACATCGCGGTCAAGGCCGCGCTCACGGGGCACCAGGTGCTGAGCACGCTGCACACGAATGACGCGGCGGGCGCGATCGCGCGACTCGATGACATGGGCATCGAACCATTCCTTATCTCCAGCTCGGTGATCATGGCTTGCGCGCAACGCCTCATCCGGCGGGTCTGCCTCAATTGCCGCGAAGAATTTGTTCCTGAACCGGAAATGTTTGAGCGCCTAGGTATCGAGCCGGACAAGGGCGCCGTCTTTTATCACGGGGTCGGCTGTGATCGTTGCAAGGGCCGCGGTTACTCCGGTCGGGCCGCGATCATCGAAGCACTACCTGTGAGCGAAGCAATTCGCCGCTTGATCATCAAGCGCGCGTCGGCCGCAGTGATAAAAAATCAGGCCATCACTGAAGGGATGAAGACACTCCGCATGGTCGGCATCGACAAGGCGATGGAAGGAATTACGACGCTGGAAGAAGTCTGGCGCGTAACCGCTGAGGACCACTAAAATGAACATTCCGTTTATCCGTTTCTTCAAGAAGGAAAAGCCCGAGGAAAGCTCCGTAGCGCTCGCTTCGCGACCGATCGTCGCGGTCGAAAAGCCAGCTTCCGAACGTCTGGGCAAGACCGTGCTTCCCAACTCGTCCCGTATCGTTGGCCTGGAATCGAGCGCCAACCTTCCGATCCCCGCTCCTGCGACCCCCACCCAAACCGTCCTGACACCCTCTCGCAAGATATCGTTAGGTGGGAGTGGCTCAATTGCAGTGGAACCGAAATCTTCCCCAAGCGGATCTCCCGCGGAGCGGACGATCGGACTGCTCCTGGCCGATCTGGTCGCGAATATCCCCACCGATGTCTTGAAACCCGCTCAGGTTGACCCGGATCACCGCGTGCTTTTGAAGGCCTCCGAGGTCGAGCGCGGCATGGCGACCGGTCGGCCTACGGTTCTCCTCCGTGCCATCTACAAGCAGGCGCCCGAATTGTTTACCAGCGAAGTGCCGGCGACGGACTTGCGCGAAGTGGCCCTCCCTTTTGCCAAGGTGGTCGAGCAGTTTGCTACCTTCCAAGTCCGTGACGACCAGATTACTGATCGGGAATACCCGCAGGTCGAAACGCCATTCCTGCAGGTGACCATGGAGGACAATGCGCGCTTTGGTAGCCCGGTGGCCCCCGCGGCTGCTCCGAAAATTCCAGCGCTTCAACCAGCTCCCATTGCTGAGGCGAAGCCCGCGATTGCGGCTCCCGCGAAGCCGGCGGTGACGGCCGAGTCGAAGTCGCTTGCTGTGGCCGAGGCGAAGCCCGCCGTCGTTGCGGAAGCCAAGCCGCCCGTCGTAGCGCAAGCTAAGCCGGCAGCAGCCCCTGGGACCGAGCCGACAGCCGCGGCGGACTCCAAGCCAGCCGCCGCCGCTGCTCCGAAGGCAATCCCTCCCGTCAAATTCTCCGCCCCGCCTCCGCCTCCCGTTCCCGCTCCCGCTCCCGCCAATGTGGCGACGCCCCTGCCACCTCCGACGCCTGTCATCAAGGCGCCTCTTCCGCTCGATCAGCCACCGCCGAGCGCGCCCACCGCCGCGAATATTTCACCGAACGGAACGGGTGGGCCCGCCGCTGAGAGAGTTCCAGCCTCAAGTGGGCCGCCCGTTCCAACCCCTTTGCCATCGCCTCTCGCGCCACTCCCGCCCACGCGCATTCCGTTCAAGATCACACCGCCCTCCAACGATCTGCGCGCGGAATCGAAGTTTCCCTCGCCGCGGGCAAATCAGGAAGCGGGGGAATTCGCCGGTGCGGGACCGTGCATCGCCCTGTCCTTGCGCAACATCCTGCGCAACGTCGCTCCCTTCCAGCTCACGGCTCCGATCGATTCCGTACCGGAAAACGCGCAAATCGAAATTCCGTTCTCGATCGTCCAGCCGCAGTTATCGTTAGGCAGGGTCGCCCTGTCGCCGGCTCAATTCCAGGCGGCGCTGCCTGAAGAACACCGCGCCCTTTTCAAAGCAGATCCCGCCGGTACTCCTATCCCGCTCGCGCTCCAGGACATCTTGCAAAATCTGCCGAGCGAAACCCTGCGGCTCCGCGGCGACCAGGAGGAACCCGAAGTAGCCGACGCCTTCGAAACACCTTTTAGCCAGAAGGCGAACGAGGATGCGGCTCGGCTCAAGGTCGCTGCCGGACCGATCTCCAGGACGACAGCGGGTCCGAGCGCGCCTGCGCCCGAGGCTGCTGCGCCCGTCGCCGCAGTGGCGCCGCCGCCCGCGCCGGCAACCCCGAAACTTGCGGTTGGTGAAACGCCGGCGGCCGCGCAACCCGCCGTTGCTCCGAAAGCGCCCGCGCCCAAACCTGCGTCGGCTCCCGCGCAGCCGGTCGCCAAAGCCGTTGTGACATCGCCCAAGGGAGATCCAGCCGAGCCCGCGAGAGTGGTGCCGGTCGTGCCCAAGGAAGCTCCGGCCGAGTCCCCGAAGGTAACGGTAGTCCTGCCCAAGGGAACTCCAGCCGAGTCCGCGAAAGTGGCGCCGGTCGGGCCGCCTAAGGACACTCCAGAGCTTGCGTCCGCCCCGAAAGCCGAAGCCGCTCCGACCCGGAAAACCGCGCCCGCTGCCACCGCGACCGGGATTCGTACCTCGCTCCAGAACCTGCTTGATACTGATGAACCGCTCGACGCAAAATCGGTCGTCGGCCACATCAGTCGT
>Ga0157375_10001608_pt1 | contig 19412 bp, 17 predicted proteins | sample M35metaG_FD_115311 | JGI IMG/M metagenome (GOLD analysis project Ga0157375, IMG submission 115311) | Miscanthus rhizosphere microbial communities from Kellogg Biological Station, Michigan, USA - M3-5 metaG | ecosystem: Host-associated > Plants > Roots > Rhizosphere > Soil | place: USA: Michigan... | reverse complement strand
TTTAAAAAATCATTAAATATTTTTTTGTCACATCTCATTTATTTTATATTTGCAACAGAAATTTATCATAATAATTAAAGGCAAAAAGTAATTTAAAAACTGATATGGTTTACAAAATCCGCGTAATATTAGATGCGAAAGAAGATATTTTCCGAGATATCGAAGTTAAAGGAAAACAGACGCTATGGAACTTACACTTGGGAATTAAGAGTGCATTCAGCTTGCAGGGAGACGAGCTTTCTGCTTTTAATTTGCTGGAAGAAGACGGTACAATAGTAAAAAGTGTTCCGTTAGAAGATATGAGTGACGATGGTGATGGCGAGATTATGTCGGATGTGTATATTGATGAGGCGTTTGAAAGTGTAGGCGATAAAGCGCAGTTCCAGTATGGGCTTCTTGATCTTTGGGAATTCTTCTGTGAGCTTGTCGAGGTGATCGATGAGACAAAAGGAGTTAATTATCCGATTACAGTTTACAGATTCGGGAACGTTCCTTTGAAGGCACCGAGCAAAAACGGAAGTGCGGGAGGTAAAAAGAAATCTGCAATGCCTTTAATGGATGATGATTTTACTTTTGAAGATGATTTTGAAAGCACCGGCAATTTTGCTGATGAAGACGACGACAACTTCGATGATGAGGAAGAAGAAAACTACGATGACGATGTTTTCGAAGATGAGGAAGATAACGACGACGAAAGATAATATCTAAAAAAATATACAGCCCCGATTTTTAATTCGGGGCTTTTTTTTGGGAATTTTTAAAATAACTCCTGTCGTTTGATTTATTGTCTTTAAGAACATTTTCATTAAAAAATTCACTTGCAAAGCAAAATTCACCACTCACAATTCATTTTCTTACCTTGTGATTCGTTATTTTTGTTTAAAATCATTTCATGAAAAAATTAATTCTGTTAGCCGTAATTGGTCTGGGAATTGTTTCTTGTACCACTCAAAATATTCAAAATACAAATAAGAACACTATGGATTTGCCGAAAGAATGGAAGCACACGACAAATATTTATGAAGTAAACGTAAGACAATATGCAAAAGAAGGCACGTTCAAAGCATTTGAAAAAGAAATGCCGAGACTGAAATCAATGGGCGTGAAAACGCTTTGGTTTATGCCGATCACTCCAATTGCCCAGCAAAACAAAAAAGGAAGTTTGGGAAGTCAGTATGCAGCAGCAGATTATACCTCCATCAATCCGGAATTTGGAACTTTGAATGATTTTAAGCATATGGTGAATGAAGCGCACCGCCTTGGCTTTAAAGTAATTATCGATTGGGTGGCAAATCACACAGGCTGGGATCACATCTGGACGAAGACTCATCCTGAATTTTATTTAAAAGATCCCGACGGAAAATTTCATATAGCTTCAGGAATGGATGATATCATCGAACTGAATTATAAAAATCAGGAAATGCGTCTTGCAATGATCGATGCCATGAAATATTGGATAAAAGAAACAGATATCGACGGTTTCAGATGTGATTTAGCTTCTTGGGTTGAGGTTGATTTCTGGCAGCAGGCTCGTCCTGAAGTTGAAAAAATAAAGCCACTTTTCTGGATTGGAGAATTTGATGAAATAGAAAGCCCGGAATACGGAAAAGTTTTCGATGCAAGCTATTCATGGAAATGGATGCATAAATCGGAGGATTATTATAAAAAAAATGAACCGCTTCAAGAGCTGAAAGATCTTTTGATCCAATATTCCAAGATTGGCGACAATTCGATGAGAGCCTGGTTTACCACCAATCACGACGAAAACTCATGGAACGGAACAGAATATGAAAAATACGGAGTAATCGCAAAACCAATGGCTGTTTTTTCAGCAACCTGGAACGGTATTCCGTTATTATATTCCGGTCAGGAGCTTCCCAATATGAAAAGATTGGAGTTTTTTGAAAAAGACGTCATCAAGTGGACGAACACTTATCAAATGGCTGACTTTTATAAAACTTTATTCAATTTACAATCATCAAATCCGGCTTTAAGAGGAGGAGATACAAATGTTTCAACCTATCTTCTCAATACAACAGCCAATGATAAAATTTTAGCTTACATCAGAAAAAACGGTAAAGATGAGGTTTTAGTCGTTCTGAATATGTCGAAGGAACCTGTGAACTTCACTATTGCAGACGAACATCTTTCAGGAACTTTCAAAAATATATTTGAAGGAACAAAAAGAGATTTCAGCGACGGAAAGGATTTTAATTTTAAAGTTTCCGATTTCGCTGTCTTTGAAAAATGAAAATCTCAAACCGTAAGATTTTGGTTAAAATTATAAACTAAAAATAAAATCCCTGCTTACTTGTAAGCAGGGATTATTAAAAGCAAAATGTAATTTAGTTTATGGAGCAACTAATTTAATATCATCAACTACCCAATATTCATCTTGTGCAGCCGTTTGATTATGTTTTATAGTAATTCTGAATCTTAATTGAGAAACCGTATTTGGAATTCCTGTTATGGTCAATGTGGAAGGACCGTTGGTAAGATTATTCCCTGATCCTGAATTCTGGCTAAAGTCAGAACCATAAGCCGCGCTTGTTGACCCGGTTGCACCAAATGCCCAGGTAGCATTGCTGTTACCACCTACTTGTACAGAGCCTGCAGCATAAGTTGTTCCACCATTGGAAGAAACTTCTACCAAAACAAAATCATTAGATCCGGAATCCAGACCTGTACCCGAACCTGTACCAAAAGCTGCCACTTTCATTGAGAATGTTATGTTATTGGTGTATTGAGTTGCGTCAATGACCGGAGATACAAAGACAGAACTTGCAGTTGCACCGGCATTTCCTCCCATCTGATAACCTCTTGTTCCAGAAGCAAATTTCGGACTGCTTGATGGGCTCCATCCGGCAGCAGAATTGCCTGTTACAACTCCTGAGTTTCCATTAATGGCTGTGTTTGTTACTGTGAAATATCCATTTGCTGTTCCTGATTCAAAACCTTCATTAAATACATCTCCCGAATTGAGAATTAATACAGCGATTGGTCCTTTATACGGAGAGCCTGTTTCGGTACCGTTTGTGGCTCCTGTTGTTGCAATCGGAGTTACATAAAATTTGATATATTTGTTAACGTCGGTTGCTGTTAAAGTATAGTTTTTAGTATTAGCTCCTGCAATTGTCGTTTCATTTGTTCCTGATGAATCGTCAGAACGTGTCCATCTGAAAGTTGATGTTCCCTGTGCATTTCCCTCACTGTCACTATAGGTGTAAACTCCAGTGAGAGTCTGACCTTGAGTTGTGGTCCCTGAAATATTAACATTTGAAGCTGTAGGAGCCTGATTCAAACTTACAGGTCCTCCCCATGAAGAACATTTGATGTTTCCTGGTGATGCACCCACGGAAGATCCCGGTGTCAAACAGAATTGGATGTATTTATTCTGATCAGCAGCCACCAATGTATAATTTTGAGAGGCAGCAGAAGGTATGATTACTGTATTTGTTCCTGTTGAAGTATCAGCTCTTTTCCAGATAAATGTACTGGCATCATCCGGATTGCTCTGTGCGTCAGAAAAAGTGTAGCTTGCAGTAAGCAGTGATCCTGTGGAATAAGTGCCTGCTATGCTTAAATTGGTTGCCGAAGGAACAGTGTTAATTTCTTCGTATCCTAAGTTTTGCCATTTAACGCCATCCCAGCCTAAAAATGCTTTTTGTTCTTTATTGTAAACAATTAATCCCTCGCTTGCTGTAGAAGAAAGATCGCTGACAGCAGAAGAGCTTAGTCTTGGAACAAGAAATCCTTTGGTATCAGAACTGACATCCAATACGGCAGACGGATCCGGATTTTGTGTATTAATTCCAACTTGTGAAAAAACAGAACAATACATTAAACTAAATGCAAAATAAAATAATTTCATTTTCGTAGTATTTTAAATAAAAATTAGGTCGCAAATATATGTATTGTGATATTTTAAAATTAAATTATTAAAAAAGTTAAGCTAAAATTAATAATTGTGTAATTTTAAATATTCTTTATGATTGAATAAATGTTTGAAAAATTAATTGAAATTTGATTTTTATATTATTAGTCGAGTGAATAAATCTATTGTTGGAGAATTTAATATTTGGAATTTTGTAGCTTTCAATATATTTTCCGGTGGTCAATAATTCATAAAATAAAGATTTAATTAGGATTTCTAAGAAAAAAGAGAATAATGATAAGTTTGTTAAGTTTCATTAATGTGGAATTTGATTATTTTAATACATTTGATAACTTTTTATGCAAAACTGCCTGGATTATGGACAAATCGAAGACACTGGAAATCGTCAAAAATAAAATTTCAGATAAAATTCAACATTTAGAAAATCTCATTACTGAAACCAGAGCTTCAAGCAATGACACGAAAAGCTCGATGGGAGATAAATATGAGACCGGTCGTGAAATGCTTCAGCAGGAGATCAATAATCTTCAAAGACAACTTAACGAAACACTGAATCAACAGGCAATTATTCAAAAAATCACTTCTGATCCTTCCTCGAAAGTGCAAAACGGAGCATTGGTAAAAACTGATAAGGGCTTATTTTACATCTCGGCTTCCATCGGAGAAATCACTTTTGAAAAGCATAAAATTATGACGATTTCGTCAGAATCTCCATTGGCAAAAATGATGTCAGGTTTAAAAAAAGGAGAAAATTTTTCAATCAATAAAAATGATCAGCGCATTGAAGATATCTGGTAATATTTTTTCGAAATCTTTATGTTTTTATTATTCTATGTAAAAACAAAAGGATAAGCTTATAGAAAGTATTCATCATGATGAATGCTTTTTTTATGATTTATGATGACAAAAAATCATTTAGTTTTTTCTAAATTTGAACCATAAAAATCGCTTTTCAAAATGCAGAATTACTTAGACCTTCTACAACATATTTTAGACAACGGAACAGATAAAACTGATAGAACGGGAACGGGAACGAGAAGTGTTTTCGGATATCAGCTGAGATATGATCTGTCGAAAGGGTTTCCTTTGGTGACGACGAAAAAGGTGCATTTGAAATCAATTATCTACGAATTGCTTTGGTTTTTAAAAGGCGATACAAATATTAAATATTTAAAAGACAACGGCGTTTCAATATGGGACGAATGGGCGGATGAAAACGGAAATTTAGGTCCTGTTTACGGGGCTCAATGGAGAAGCTGGAAGGGGGCGGACGGAAAAGTTGTTGATCAGATTACCGAAGTGATCGATCAGATCAAAAAAAATCCTGATTCCAGAAGACTGATTGTTTCTGCCTGGAATGTTGCAGAAATCCCGAATATGGCGTTGGCACCTTGTCATGCGTTATTCCAATTTTATGTGGCAGACGGAAAATTGTCACTTCAACTCTATCAGAGAAGTGCAGATGTTTTCTTGGGAGTGCCTTTTAATATTGCGAGTTATGCCCTGTTATTGCTGATGGTTGCGCAGGTTTGTGATCTTGAAGTGGGTGATTATGTTCACAGTTTTGGAGATGTTCACATTTACAACAATCATTTTGAGCAGGTTAATAAACAGCTTTTAAGAGAAACAAGACCTCTTCCGACCATGAAATTAAATCCTGAAATTAAAAATATATTTGATTTTAATTTTGAAGATTTTACCTTAGAAAATTACGATCCGCATCCGGGAATTAAAGCGCCTGTTGCGATTTAATTTCGGTAGAATTGTTTAGTGATAATTTCATTAACTTTGATATAAATTCAAAATGTATGGAAATTAAAATAAGTTTAGACGAATACGCAGATGTTGCCTTTATTAAAAAACTTTTATCTCAAATAAAAGGTATTAATCATATTGAAATTTCTGAAAATGAAAAAATTTATTCTTCGAATGACATTGAAGATTCAGAATATTTTGGAAAAGTAATGGAACAAAGCGAAAATGATTATAAAAGTGGAAAAACCCAGGAACTGACAGATGATTTATTAAATGAAATATTCAGTAAAAAATGAAAATAACAATTTCAGAAACTGCGAGAATATCGCTAGATGAAATTATAGATTTTCTACAAGCTAAATGGACTGCAAAAGAAATTGCTGTTTTACAAACTGATATCAGGAAATTTAAGCAAACAATGATCGATGATATTGTAAAGCATCAATCTTTAGAAAAATCTCCAAATATAAAATTTACATTTATTGGTAAGAAACAAGTTCAGCTATTTTATGAGATTAAAACAGACGAAATCGTTATTAAACTATTTTGGCAATGCAAAAAAGATCCATTAAAATTAAAGTATCTTCTTAATAAAGATTAGAATTTAAAGTGAAGCTCAAACCTTCACTTTTTTTGTAACTTTCAAGGCAAATTTTACACTTATCAAACATGAAATATCTAAAAATAAATATAACAGAAAATACAGACGCCGAAAAGCTGAAAGAACTCTTACTTCAGGTGAAAGGCATTGATTCAATAGAAATCATCGACGATGAAAATCCGGAAAGTGAACTTAAAAAAGCTTTTAACAAAACAAAAGAGCAGTTTAAAAAAGGCGATTACGAAACCGTTGTCAATGATATTTTCGAGATATTAACAAAAAATAATTCTAAAAAATAATTAATAAAGTAAAATGAAAAAAGCCATTTTATCGATTGCTATATTGGGAGGGATTTTCTTTTCCGTAAATGTATCAGCACAAACCGAAACTTCAGGCAGAGAAAAGGTCTACAGAGCCACTCACACGAAAGTAACGGAACTAAAACACACCAAGCTGAAAGTAAATTTCGATTATCAGAAGGAACAGATGAACGGAGAAGAATGGTTAACAGCATCTCCTTTTTTCTATCCTGCCAACGAATTGACGCTTGATGCAAAAGGAATGTTGATTCATGAAGTAGCGTTAGATATTAATGGTAAAAAATCTCCTTTAAAATATAATTACAACAATGATATTTTAAAAATTACTTTAGATAAGACCTATCAGAAAAACCAGGATTACACGGTTTATATTAAATATACCGCTCGTCCGAACGAGGTAAAACAACAGGGAAGCACGGCAATTAATGATGCAAAAGGGCTGTATTTTATTAATCCTCAAGGAAAAGAAGCCGACAAGCCTACCCAAATCTGGACTCAGGGAGAAACAGAATCTTCTTCCGCATGGTTCCCGACATTTGACAAACCTAATCAGAAGTCAACCGAGGAAATTTTCATGACGGTTCCAGATAAATATGTGACGCTTTCTAACGGAATACTGAAAGATTCTCAAAAAGAAGCCAACGGATTGAGAACTGATCACTGGGTGATGGATAAAAGACATTCTACCTATCTTTTCTTCATGGCAGTGGGTGATTACGCGATTGTAAAAGACAAATGGAAAAATATTCCGGTTGACTATTATATTGAAAAAGAATACGAGCCTTATGCAAAACAGATCTACGGAAATACACCTGAAATGATAGAGTTTTTCTCTAAAAAAATGGGTTACGATTATCCTTGGGCAAAATATGCGCAAATTTCAGGAAGAGATTACGTAAGTGGTGCCATGGAAAACACGACAGCTACGTTACACGGAAGCGATATTTTACAGAAACCGGGACAGTTAATTGATGAAAATAAGTGGGAAGATACCATCGCTCACGAATTATTCCACCACTGGTTTGGGGATTTGGTAACAGCGGAAAGCTGGAGTAATTTAACGGTAAACGAATCTTTCGCAAACTATTCAGAATATCTTTGGAACGAGTATAAATACGGAAAAGATCAGGCAGATTATCATCAGCAGGAAGATGTCAATCATTATATTCACAATCCTTCCGATTTCAAGAAAAATTTAGTAAGATTCAATTATGATTCGCGTGAAGATGTTTTCGATTTGGTTACGTATCAGAAAGGAGGCGGAATCCTTCATATGTTAAGAAATTATCTTGGTGATGATGCATTTTTTGCCGGAATGAATGATTATTTAAAAACGAATGAATATCAAAACGGAGAAGCTCATCAATTAAGATTATCGTTTGAAAAAGTTTCGGGAAAAGATTTAAATTGGTTCTTTAATCAATGGTATTTCGGAAGCGGAAACCCGAAAATTAATTATTCTTATGGTTTTGAGCCTGTAAAAAAACAAATTGCTCTTACCATTAATCAGACTCAGGATCAGCCATTTGAATTTCCTTTAGCAATCGATGTTTACGATAACGGGAAGCCAAAAAGATATAACGTTTGGGTGAATGCAGAAGCTAAAACAATATTTACTTTTGATGTTTCAAAAACGCCTGATTTAATTAATATCAATGCAGATGGTGTTTTGTTGGCTGATATCACAGAAACGAAAACTCCCGAGCAAAATTTAATGCAATTCACGGGTTCTAAGGAATTTAAAAGCAGATACAATGCATTAAACGCAATTAAAGATCAGGTTGGAAAAAATCCTGCAGCGACAAAATTATTGGCGGCAGCAATTAAAGATCCGTATTTCAGAGTGAGAATGAAAGCGTTGGAATTAATGGATTTATCAAATGCAGATCAGTTCAAAGCTTTAGGTGCTGATGTTGAAAAACTGGCTTCCAATGATCCTAAAACATTGGTTCAGGCTGCTGCAATCAAGGCTTTATCAAAAACAAAAGATAAAAAATACACTTCAATTTTCGAAAAAGGAATGAATGCAGTTTCTGATGCGGTAAAAGCAAATTCAGTAGCAGCGATTATTTCTGTTGATCCTTCAAGGATCGGTGCTTTAGCAGATAAAATCAATCTGGAAGGGGCATCTGACGATCTTTTGGAAGTTCTGTTGCCTGTGGTGGTAAAAAATAAAGTGACTTCTCAAATGTCAAATATCGCTCAGATCGCAGCATTTTATCCTTTTATAAAATTCCAAAATCCTGAATTAGGAAAAGCGGGAGAAGATGGATTCAACTGGATCATGACCTCAGATAATCTGGAAGCTACACAAAGCATTACCAAACTTCTTGGTCAGGCAAAAGGACAGATGGGAGATAATCCGCAAGTTAAAATGATGATCGTTCAGATGTTAAAAGATGGTCTTAGCAAAAAAATGGAATTATTAAAACAAAATCCACAAAACGCAGCAAGCATCAACAAACAGATAGACGAGCTGAATAAAGCCATTGAGAATTTTAAATAAATAGAAAATTAAATAATTATAAAGCACTTCATTACGAGGTGCTTTTTTTATGATATTTATACGAAAAGTGCAAAAAACTAAATAAAAACAGAAGTCTTTTTGAATTATCTTTTATAAATTAGTATAAAAATTTATAAAATATGACTTTTGGAATTGAGGCTGCAAGCTATTATGTGCCTTCTTTATATTTGGAAATTAAGGATTTAGCTGAAAAAAGAGGAATAGAACCTGCAAAACTTGAAAAAGGATTGGGTTTGCATAAAATGGGTTTTCCTGATGTACATGAAGATGCAGCGACTTTTGCGGCAGAGGCCTTATTGAAATTAATAAACGATTATACGATTAATCCAAAAGATATTTCTCGAATTTATTTAGGAACAGAAAGTGCCTTGGATGCAGCAAAACCAACCGCTTCATATGCAATGCAGATGGTTGAAAAAGCGTTGGAGAAAGAATTTGGAGAAAGGTGTTTCAAAAATTGTGACGTTGTAGATATGACTTTTGCTTGCATCGGAGCGGTGGATGCACTTCACAATTCCCTTGATTTTGTAAGGTCAAATCCCGATAAAAAAGCAATTGTTATTGCAAGTGATTATGCGAAATATGAATTGGCTTCTTCTGGCGAATATACGCAGGGTGGCGGTGCGGTTTCATTGTTAATTTCTTCAAAACCTGATCTTTTGGAAATTGAAAATCAATGGGGAGTAGCTACTGAGAGTGTTTTTGATTTTTTCAAGCCAAGACGTCATTTTAAAAAAGAAGATCTTACCAACGCTCCGGAAAATTTCCCTGATAAAATTGAAATTTTTACTGATGAACCGGTTTTTGACGGACAATATTCTAATCAATGCTATCAGGACAGAATCAGAGAGGCATATGATCATTATAAGGAAATTACAGGAAAAAATAAGCCTCATGAAAATTGGAAATATTTAATCTTCCATCTTCCGTATGCTTTTCACGGCAAAAGGGTTTTTACAGAAATTTACAGTCTTGAAAACGGATTTTCCTATAAAACACCGGAAGAGCAAAAGGCAGTTGCAAAGTCTGAGAATTATATTCAGTTTATTAATGATAAAATAGAAAAATCTCAGCGTGCATCTTCGGAAATCGGAAATATGTACACAGCTTCGATTTTTATGGCTCTGCTTTCTGCATTACAGACTTCTTTTAATGAAAATGAAGACCTTATTGGTTCCGAAATTGGGTTTTTAGGATACGGAAGCGGTTCAAAATCAAAAGTTTTTGCCGGAAAAATATCTCAAAACTGGAAAAATGTAGTCTCAAAATGGAATCTATTTGAAAATTTAAAAAACAGAACTGCCATCAATTTTGAAACTTATGAAAAGCTTCATAGAAAACAGCTTAACCAATCTATAAACCAGTATTATAAAGGTTTTGGATTAAGGTCTGTTGAACTTGAAAATCCATTATTAATAGGAGCAAGATATTATGAATATAAGGCTTAATCTAAATTATATACTACAAAACACCTCAATTGAGGTGTTTTTTTTATGTGATTTTATAAGAATTTTAGATATAAAAATAATGGATAGTTTATTTTTTTAGTAAAAAACATGTTATTTAACAAATTTTATTATCAAATAATTAAAATTATCTTAATGATGCTTGTTTTTATTCAGGTTAAAATAATATCAAATAATATATTTTTCTTAGTAATTTTTTAATAATTAATAAAAATTTTAATTATATAAACATAAATAATTTAGTCATTTTTGTGAATTTTATTCTATTCAACTAATTGTTATTCAGTGTTTTACGTTTTTGATATGTTAATGTTTATTAACATATTTGTTATTTAAAAATTAAAATTTGTTAATATGAATGTAAAATTACGTGTTATAACAACCGGGGTTTTGTTTTTTACAGGGCAATTTGTCATGGCGCAGGCAGTAAAAAAAGATACAGCCACAAAAGAACACAAGATTGAAGAGGTTGTCATTACTGGTTCTTACGGAATTAGACAAACACCTGAACAAATTACTGGATCAAGTGTTAAAGTTAAATCTGATCAGTTAGAAAGACCAACGGCAGTTTCGATTGAAGGAGCTCTTCAAGGGCAAGTTACCGGATTAATGTCTACAGCAGGTAGTGGACAGCCTGGTGCTAATTCAATTACTTTAATTAGAGGTCTAGGATCTTTGACATCAGGAAATAATCCTTTGTATATTTTAGATGGAGTTCCTATTCCTTCTGGTGATATTTCGGGACTGCTTACATCACAGAATGCGCTCTCATTGATAAACCCTGCTGATATTGAAAATATTGAAGTTCTGAAAGACGGGGTTGCTACCGCAGTTTATGGATCCAGAGGTGCTAATGGTGTTATTGTAATTACTACAAAATCAGGTAAGAAAGGTAAATCTGATCTTAGTTTTACTAGTGAAATAGGAGCGGGTGATGTTGCTTTTGAGAAGTTTAAAATGCTTAATGCACAAGAGTCGACGAAATTATTTGGTCTTAGTTTATTTAATGCAGGACAAGCTCCTACGTTACAAGGGGGATATGACCTTGCACAATCTGAATTTGGGTGGGATGGTACTTCTAATTATGATTGGAATCGTACGGTAAGAAGAGCTAATCCTGCATTTAGCAGATATAATTTAAGTTATAGCGGAGGAGTTGGAAATCTTTCAGTTTATGCATCGTTAGGATACTTACAACAGGAAGGTATCTCTAGAGATTCTAAATTTGACAGATATAACGGCTCATTAAGAGCAGACTGGAAAGCTAATGATAAACTAAAGATGAATATGTCTATTAATTTATCGAGATCTGTTCAGACCGGTGCAACAGATGGCTCATCTTTTAGTAACCCAATATTTACAGGAAGGCTGATGTCACCTACTCAGCCGTTTTATAATCCGGATGGAAGTTACAACACAGCTCTTTATTATATCAATGGAGAATTTAATCCAATCGGTATTCAAAATGAAAATGCACAAAAGGGTGTTTTTAATAAAGTTGTTACAAGTATAGGGGCAGACTACCAATTCCTGCCTAATTTTAGATATACATCAAATTTTGGTATAGATTACACTGCAGGTAATGAATTAGTTTACTGGAATCCCGACTTTGGCGACGGTACATTTGATGGTGATGCTAATGGTAATGGATATTTGTCAAAGGCATTTAACAGCTATTTTACTTGGAACTGGTATAACTTTGTACATTATAATAAAGTCTTTGCTGATAAACATGATGTATCTATTTCTGTTGGGCTTGAAGCTACAAGGACAGAAAAAGAATTAAATTCCTTATCAAAACAAGGATTTCCAGCAGGTACCCGTATAAAATATGCAGATGTAGGTGCGAATCCAACAGGAGCTACTGGAAGTGCCGAATATCGAGGTCTAATTGGTTATGTTACCAGGGCTTCATATACATATAATAAATTTTTGACATTTACGGGTTCTTTTAGAAGAGATGGTTATTCAGGATTTACAGGATATTATGGTAATTTCTGGGGAGCAGGTTTGAGTTTTGATTTTGGTAAAGCAAATATCCTTCCTGGTTTCTTTAAAAGTTTAAAATTAAGGGCGAGCTATGGGCAGAACGGTAACCAGCCAGTCGGTCCTTATGCAAAATTTGATCAATATTCCTATAAGGCAGCATATGTTTCTTCTAACGCTGGAAATGTTTCTAATGTAGCACCTATTGGAGGATTGTTTTGGGAAAAATCAGATAAATCAAATATAGGTTTGGATTTTACATTTGGTAAAAATGGAGGAATCTACGGTACTGTAGAAGTATATAAAAACAATAATACTGATCAGATATTTAAAGTTCCGAATCCTGCGTCTACTGGCTTTAATTCATTAACTAAAAACTTGGCAGATTCTTATTCAAAGGGTTTAGAAGCTACATTAGGATTTAAAGTTGGAAACGGAAATGGATTGAATTGGAATACTAGATTTAACTATTCTTATAATGACAGCAGAATTAAAAATTTAAACGGAGAAGCTAACCCGACAACAATTGATGGTAACAAAGGTTGGTTTCCGGGGCATAATCCGACAGAGTTTTATATGAGATTATGGGCGGGTGTTGATCCTAAAAATGGTGATCCTCTATGGTATACAGATGATACAAAAACAGCAACGACTAACAACTCGGGTTTAGCTAAGCTATCATTCACAGGTAAAAATGCATTGCCAAAGCATATTGGAAGCTGGTATAATGAATTGAATTATAAAAACTTTAAATTATCTTTTTTAATTAATTATCAGGGAAATTATTCAGTATTTGATAGATGGGCATTTGTATATGATTCAAGTGGGCAATATGGTTATTTGAACCAATTGGCACCAGCTCTTTATGATTCTTGGACTCCGGATAATCCTAATGCTTCTCAACCAAAATTTGTTTATGGTGGTAATAAAAATGCTAATACTGCATCTACAAGATATTTATTTGATGGAGATCACATAAGATTAAGAAATGTTGAATTGGGATATAGATTTACCAAGAGTGCTTTAAATATTACTGGAGTGAATGGTATTTATGTATATGCAAGAGGCATTAATTTGTTTACCTATGCATTTGATAAAAACCTTTATTTCGATCCTGAGTCTACTTCAAATGCATTTGAATATACGGCTTCTAATCTTGGTATTTATGATCAGACCCAGCCCAACCTTAGACAGTATATGTTAGGGGTTAATATAGATTTCTAATTTATTAAAGTTAAAAAAATGAAAAATATTAAATATATTCTTGGTTCATTAGTGTTAATGGCTTCTTTTTCATCATGTAGTAATGAATTTCTTGATGAAAAACCTCAGGTTGATGTAGAACTGCAGCAGGCAATTACAAACGAAAAAAATCTTTCCGTAGCTATTTTAGGGCTTCATGACGCTCTACAAAGTACAAATTCGTACGGTGCATTGATTCCAACTTTGAATGAACTCTTAGCAGATAATAGTTTTGTGAGTTTAAGAAATTCGAACAGATTTGCGGGTACCCGACAAGTTGATTTATCATATTACGTAAGACAGCAGGTTGATTTTACAAATTTATGGGGAAGTTTATACAGTATTATTGCTAATGCAAATTTTGTGTTGAGCTACGAAGGTAAAATTCAAGATGATATTAATACATCGGACACACCAACTAGTTTATTTGCACAAGCTCATGCAATAAGAGCTATGGCTTTCTATGACTTAGTAACGCATTTTTCAGAAGTTTCAGGAAATGGGAACCAGGATTTGGGTGTTCCTATTCCACTAGTTTTAGATGTGAATGCTAAATTACCAAGATCAACTGTCTCACAAGTTTATAATCAAATTCTTGCTGATCTTCAAGCTGCGGAAGGAAAAATTTAAAATACTGATAAAAGATTAATCAATAATTCGGCTGTAGATATGTTATTGTCAAGATATTATTTAGCAGTAAAAAATTATTCGCAAGCTGATACTTATTCACAAAAAATCTTAAATAGTAATTTTTCTAGTTTTGCAACGGCAGCTCAAGCTCCAACTATGTTTAGCCCAACTAATGAAGGGGGTAGCGAAACAATCTTTAAGCTAGAATTTAACGACAAAGATCTTCCGGGAGCTAATGATGGTATTACTGCAACATGGTATTCAGGAGGTAGATACAGACAAAATTTTGCAACCAGAGCTTTTTATGATAAACTGTCTAGTAATGATGTAAGAAAAAACAGTTGGTTTACATTGACAAGTGTGGGTGCACCAGCAATCTCTACATTTCCTGACAATCCAAAACCAGTGGATGTAGCTAAATATACAACACCTGCTACTGACATTATTTTGATGAGAGAGTCAGAGGCAGTTTTTAATCAGTTAGAAGCTCTTTATTATACTAATCCAACGTCTGCATTGGCAAAGTTAAATGTTTATGTTTCAACTTACAGAGCTCCGGGTTATGTTTTTACAGGTACGGGGCAAGCGTTGTTACAAGAGATTTTGTTTCAAAAAGATGCTGAATTATTTTTGGAAGGTTTTAGATATCGTGATTTAAAAAGAAATGGGCTAGGATTTACAAACCCTCAAACTGGTGTGACGTTAGATCCTACAAAATATCAATTTAAGGCCTTTCCGATTCCACAAGGAGAAGTATTAAGTAATCCAAATATTTCTCAATTTCCGGGATATTAATATTTCAAATAAACAATTTTAAGATTTTAGCCTTGCATTTTTGCAGGGCTTTTTTTATTAAAATCCGATTGAAAATTGTAATAAAATAAAATACTAAACTTTCACAAACCGATTCACAAACATCGCCGCTACAACCTGTCCGACAGCATTCAAAACCGTTGCCAGGGGATCAACTAATGTTCCGATGATCATCACTGCGGGAATAGCTTCCTGTGGCAATTTATAAACAGAGATCATCAACATTTCTCCAATATATCCGCCGTTTGGAATTCCACCTGCAACAATACTTACAAAAACGGTAATTCCTAAAGCGAGCAGAAGATTCGTAGGCTCAAAAAAATCTCTTCCAATAATCAAAAAAGCAACGTAAATTTTAATAATAGAAGACATTGAAGATCCGTTTTTATGCAACGTAGTCCCGATCGGAATCACCAAATTAGCAATTGAACTCGGGATACCAATCTTCGAAGCAGCCTGTAAATTAGCGGGCATTGTGGCAAAGCTACTACAAGTGCTTAAAGCTGTTAAAGTCGGATAAATAGCATTTTTCCAGAAGCTTTTCACTCCGTTTTGTCCGTTTGCCATGAAAGCATACAATGAAAAAAATACAACAAAGTAAATAATTCCTGCAATATAATACAGACCTAAAGGTTTAGCATAAAATCCAAATAGCTGAGGTCCCAGAGTCGCAACCTGAAACGCAAAATAAGCCCCCAAGCCAATCGGTGCGATTTTCATGATTAATAAAAGCAATTCTTTCATTACTTCATATCCGGAAGCGATAAAAAGTCTGAATGGCTGTCCTTTTTCCCCGGATTTTCTTGCTGCAAAACCTGTTAAGAAAGCAAATATTAAAAGAGCTAACATATTTTTCCTCGAAAAAACCTCGGTAAACTCTCCAACAGTGAAGAAACTTACAATCCTGTTTCCCCATGTATCCTGATTTACGGTTTCAGATATAACCTCCGAGCTTCCGGAAAGACCCGAAACAGGAAAAAGATAAACTACAAAAATGGTAAAAATAGCAGCAGTCAGTATGAAAAACAGGAATGTTAAAATCATTGTAAAAATGATTCTTCCGAACTTAGACTGTTGTTCCAAAGACGCAATAGAATTTGCCACTGCAAAAAATACCAACGGAACTACACTTACAAAAAGAAGATTCAGGAAAATATCCCCCAAAGGTTTTATATACTCAACAATATCCGGAGATACAATTCCGATAATGCTTCCGACAGTGATTCCTAGAAGCAAAAGTATGATTCCCGAGTAGTTTTTAAATACTTCTTTCATGCAGCTTTTTTATCAAAGATAGCTTTATTTTTAACATTCTATTATATTATTTTCAGGCTTAAATTCGCTAAATTTGAGTAAATAATCTTTTCTATGGCTTATATAGATTACTATAAAATTTTAGGCGTAGATAAAAGCGCAACGCAGGATGACATCAAAAAAGCTTACCGAAAATTAGCAAGAAAGCTGCATCCTGACCTCAATCCCGATGATAAAGAAGCAGAGAAAAAATTCAAAGAGCTGAATGAAGCCAATGAAGTTCTCAGCAATCCTGAGAATCGTTCAAAGTATGATAAATACGGAGAAAACTGGAAACATGGCGAAGAATACGAAAAAGCGCAGCAGCAACAAAGGCAATATCAAAGTCAAAATTATGGCGGTGGATTTTCCGGTGCAGATTTTGGGGAGGGTGAAGACTTTTCAGATTTTTTCCAGAATATGTTTGGCGGAGCAGGAGGTGGCTTTGGCAAAAGTTCGCGTGGAAGTGCTTCAGGAAAATTCAAAGGACAGGATATTCAGGCTGAATTGAATTTAAATTTAAAAGATGCTGCAACAACACATCCGCAGACTTTTGATATTAACGGTAAAAAAGTAAGAATTACTATTCCTGCAGGCGTTTATGACGGACAGCAAATTAAGTTAAAGGGTCACGGAAGCCCCGGTTTTAATGGCGGTCCGAGTGGAGATTTGTATATCACCTTCAATATTCCGGTTGATCCTGATTTTGAAAGAATTGGAGATGATTTAAAAACAAAAGTTACCGTAGATTTATACACCGCAGTTTTGGGCGGAGACGTAAAAGTTAATACGTTGGATGGAAGCGTCAATCTTAAAGTAAAGCCTGAGACTCAAAACGGAACGACGGTGAGATTGAAAGGAAAAGGTTTTCCTGTTTATAAAAAAGACGGACAATTTGGTGATCTGTTTGTGACGTATGAAGTGAAATTGCCGACTAATCTTACCGAACAGCAGAAAGAACTTTTTGAACAACTTAAAAATTCCTAAGCCATGAGTGAAAGAATATCACGAGAAGAACTCGTAAAAGTATACAATATTGAAATCACTTTTTTTGATGAATTGGTAGATTCCGGATTGTTGAGCGTTCATACTGAGAATGAAATCCGTTATGTGATGTATGAAGATCTGCCCGTGTTTGAAAGATTTGCCAATTGGCATTATGATCTGGAAATCAATCTTCCAGGTTTGGAAGTTATACACGATATGCTCAGAAAAATGGATGATCTAAAACAAAGAAACCGTGAATTAATGAAGAAGCTGTCTGCAATAAATGATAAATATGAAGAAGGATAATATTTAACGAAATGAGGAGTTCCGAAGGAACGACTTAACTCAGAATAGGATGAAACCCTATCAATAATAGCATTAATTAATGCGTATTGAATTTTCGATTTTTGTAGCTTTTATGCTTTGTTGAAGATAGAATGAAAATCCTATCTTTGTAAATATTAGAGCAAATTATTATGAGTGAAGAAAAGGTTATTGTTTTAAAACCTAAAAGGCAGGACTTCGAAGAAATTTATTTTAATGGCAACGAAGGAAATTTATTTTTTTCGCCGACTACCAGAGGAAAAACAGTTACAACTATTGTCGTAGGTTTAATTTTATTGATTCTGTTTTGTTTTAAAGATGATTTAAGCAAAGAAAAATTTGGAATTTTATATTTCGTAAGCTTTTTATTTCTGCTTTGTACCGTGTATCTTTCTTTGGGCATCAACAAAGTTTCAAGATGGAAAAAACAGGTCAACAGATATTTAAAATCACTCGAAGATTCTAAAATATATGAGCTCAGATTTAATAATGAAATTTTTAATGTAAACCTTGACAATCAGGAAGAACTTAGTAAATGGGACGATTTTAAGGAATTTGATATCAACGAGGAATATATTGCTTTAGAAGGGAAATTCAATTATATGTTTCCGAAAAAATCAATGAGTAAAGGAGATTACGATTTGCTCAAACAAACAGTCAAAAAAAATATCAAGGAATAAAAAAATCAGAGTAAATTTTACTCTGATTTTATTTTATAGCTAATAAATTTGCTAATTTAATCAAGCCAACCCATTTCTCTCATCCAGTCGTCGTTGTAGATTTTTCCTACATATCTTGAACCGTGATCGTGAAGAAGAACAACAATGACATCATCTTTCGTGAACTGATCTTTCATCTGAATCAAAGAAGCAATTGCACTTCCCGCAGAATATCCACAGAAAATTCCTTCTTCTTTAGCCAGTTTTCTAGCATAGATCGCACCGTCTTTATCAGTTACTTTTTCAAAATGATCGATTACCGACATATCATAGTTTTCAGGAATGATATCTTCACCAATTCCTTCTGTGATGTATGTGTAGGCGTGATCATAATGCAATTCACCCGTCTCATGGAATTCTTTCAAAATAGAACCGTATGTATCAACACCAATAACTTTAATGCTAGGATTTTTCTCTTTAAAGAAAGTTCCGCAACCGGTAATTGTACCTCCGGTTCCGGCTCCGACCACAAAGTGAGTCAGTTGTCCGTCTGTCTGTTCCCAGATTTCAGGCGCAGTAGACTCATAATGAGCAGTTCTGTTTGATAAATTATCGTATTGATTCACATACCATCCGTTTTCTGTTTCGGTCGCCAGTCTTTTAGAAACCGAGTAATAAGAACGTGGATCAGTAGGCTTTACGTCTGTTGGACAAACGATTACTTCAGCACCTACGGCACGAAGAATATCACATTTTTCTTTTGACTGTTTAGCATTGGTCACAAAAATACATTTGTAACCTTTGATGATCGCTGCAAGAGCCAATCCCATCCCGGTATTTCCGGAAGTCCCTTCAATAATGGTTCCGCCGGGTTTTAATCTCCCATCTTTTTCAGCATCTTCAATCATTTTCAG
>Ga0157375_10001606_pt1 | contig 19416 bp, 15 predicted proteins | sample M35metaG_FD_115311 | JGI IMG/M metagenome (GOLD analysis project Ga0157375, IMG submission 115311) | Miscanthus rhizosphere microbial communities from Kellogg Biological Station, Michigan, USA - M3-5 metaG | ecosystem: Host-associated > Plants > Roots > Rhizosphere > Soil | place: USA: Michigan... | reverse complement strand
GACATCGCCAAGGCCTTCGAGACGTTGACGGCACTCGAATACCTCGGCCACCACCGCCAGTTGCCGCGACTGATCGGCACTGCCAAGCTCGAGCGGGCGCGGCTGCTGCTGCTGCAGGGCGACGCGCAGGCATCCAAGGAGGAGCTGGACCGCGCCGACGACCCCGAGCTGTGGGCACGTGTGCGGCAGCAGCGGCTGCCGGCGAACGAAAGCGACTTCCTCGCGCTCGCGCGCATTCGCTGGCAACTTCATTTCGCAGACCCGCGCGCCGCGCTGCCGGCCTTGGAAGCCGAGCTCGCCGAAGCGCTCGGCCTCGGTCGGCAACGCCGCGCGATGAAACTGCGGCTCCTGCGCGCTCTTGCCCTGCAGCGCAGCGGGGACCCCGCAGCGGCCGTCGAGGACGTCGCCGCCGTCGTGCGGCAGGCGAGCAAGGAAGGTTTCGTTCGCCTGATCGCGGACGAAGGACCGACCATCGGCCGGCTGGTTCAACACTTCCATGCCGTGCTGCAGGAGATGCCGGCGCGGCGCAGCGATCCGCTGCTGATGGAATACCTCGAGCGCCTCCTGGGCGCGTTTGGCCCGATGGCGCCCGAGCAGGGGCCGGTGCCGGCGAGCGAATCGTTGATGGAGCCATTGACGCGGAAGGAACTGCAGGTGCTGCAGCTCGCCGCCGAGGGCTACTCGAATGCGGCAATGTCGGAGAGGCTGAGCCTTTCCGACAGCACCGTTCGCACTCACCTCCGCAACATCAGCACGAAGATCGGTGCCAAGAGCCGCGCCGAAGCCGTCGCCATCGCCCGGCGGCTGGGCGTCATCCGCTAGCGGCCTTGCCAGCGCGGCTCGCGCTTCTCGACAAAGGCGCGCGGGCCTTCCCTGTAGTCTTCGGTCGCCGCGATGCGGTCGCGGGCCGACTTGCTGAGTGCGCGTGCTGTCGCGCCGTCGATCTCGCACGCCCGTCGCGCGATCTGCAGGCTCTCGCGCACGGCGAGCGGAGCGTTGTGCGTGATGCGTCGGGCGAGCGCGACGGCTTCCTCGACAACGCGATCCTCTGCAACGATGCGATTCACAAGGCCGTGGGCCAGCGCCCGCTCCGCAGTTAGCGGCTCGCCGGTCATCGCGAGCTCGAGGGCAAGCGCGCGCGGCAGAGCGCGCGGCAGCCGGTAGAGCCCGCCCGCCGCGGCAATGAGGCCACGCGTCACCTCGGGCAGACCGAAGGCGCCGGACTCGGTCGCGACGACGAGCTCGCACGCGAGCACGATCTCGAATCCTCCCGCCAGAGCCTTGCCGTTTACCGCCGCGATCCACGGCTTGGAGCGCTCGGCATCGACGAACCCGGCGAACCCGCCCCGCGGCCGGAACAGTTCCGCACCTTGGCCGGCCGCCACTTCCTTGAGGTCGGCGCCGGCGCAGAACACGCCGCGGCCCGCGCCCGCCAGGACGACCGCCCAGATGTCGGCATCGTTCTCGGTCGCGTCGACGACGCCCTCGAGAGCGGCGGCGAGTCCGGCGTTGACAGCATTGCGCGCCTCCGGCCGGTTGAGCGTGACGAGCGCCACGTGGCCGGGCAGGCGTTGCAGGGTGACGAGGGAGACTGCGGCTTCGCTCATGAAGTGATCTGCCAGGTGGGCGTGCCGTCCTCGGCGTGCATGACGACTCCCGTGCGGCCGACGGCCGAACGGTCCAGGTCGGTGAGTGTGGCGAGGCTGGCGCTGTCTCGCCGCTCGACCCGGGCCAGCAAGCGGCCGTCGGCAGGCGTGCGCAGGATGACGACGCCGTGGGTCGGTGCGCCGTCTCGCCCATAGAGGGTTGTGTGCGACTCGAGCCTGGTGGGACCGGCGTAGTCGAGTGTCAACGGGGGAATGTGTCCGCGGCGCCGGTCAGTGTCGCCCTGCACGCCGTACTCGGCGTCGAGCATCGGTTGCGGCGGCGCACCGGCCGCCAGAACGATCGCGTGATGATTCGTCAGGTAGCCGCCCTGCCCGTAAAGCAGCGCCACGGCGCCTTGCTTGCCGCGCAGGCCGCGCACCAACGCCGCGCAAGCGTGCGTCATGTAGTTGTTCAATGGGGCGCCGAAGAAGCTGAGTCCGCCGGTCGTCGTTACGGCCGCGTCGGCGGGCAGCGCGAGCGTTCGCCGCGCCATCTTCGGCACGATCGGAAAGCAGCTGTAGAGCTCGACCTGACGGAAGGTGCCGATGCTGCCGACGGACGCCAGCACCCGTTCGAGCACCGCCTCCTGCGCATGAGAGCGCTCGTACTGATCCCGAAACAGGTAGTCGGCCGGCTCCTTTGCGGCCGCGCCACACCAGACGAAGACGAGCCGGTCGTCCGACAGGCCGCGCCGACGCGCCTCGCCCCGGCTCATCAGCAGGACGGCGGCGCCCTGGTTGACCAACGGGTTGGCCACCATTCGTACGGTGTAGGGCCATGCGACGAGGCGATTGTCCGGCGCCGGGGTCGTGATCTGCTCGGCGGTGAAGGCCTCTCGCTGCCAGGCGTGGGGGTTCTCGGCCGCGACGCGCGAGCAGCCGGCCCAGATCCGGCCCGACTCGACCAGCGCCTGGCGCGGCGTCTGGCCCCATGCGGCGGTCGCCGCATTTTCGTAGAACGGGTAGACCGACGCCGGAGTGGCTACGCCGAGCTTCACCGCCAGCGGGTGGAGGTAGTCGACGCCCCGAATCAGCTTCGCATCACGATCGCGCGCCGACCACGGCAGGTCGATCTTCGTCTTCGCCGCGTTGGCGACGGCGTAGTTCGCCTCGGCGCCGACCACGGCGGCGATCGAAGTCTCGCCGGACGCGATCCGAAGCGCCGCTTCGTGGATGTAGCGCACCGGCGACTCGCCCCCGAGCTCGCCGTACGCGCGGCGCGCAGGGGCGATGCCGAGCCGCTCGCAAAGCTGCTTCGGCGCGTCGGCGTAGGGCCACGAGTACTCCGACACGACGTCGAGCGAGTCGAGCGCCGGCAGCAGGCCTCCATCGGCGTCTTCGTCGGCGGCCCGCAACGCAGCCTCCATCAGCGCGAGCGGCTCGAGGGCTTGCGCCGGGTCCTTGGTGCGCTGCGTGATCTCGCCGACCCCGACGATGACCGGTGCTCGGTCGAGCAAAGCGTTCATGCGGCCACTGTAGGCGCGTGACGCCGACGGCGCGATCGTCGCATCCGACGATCCGGCGCCGAGGTCAGGCTCATAGAGTGGCCCCATGAATGAAGTCTTCGTCTACGACCACGTTCGCACCCCGAGGGGCAGGGGCCGCGTCGACGGCGCGCTGCACGCGATCACGCCGCTGCGACTCGCGACGACCGTGCTGGAGGCGCTGAAAGACCGCAACGGCATTGAACCGGAGCAGATCGAGGACGTCGGTCTCGGCGTAGTGATGCCGGTCGGCGAGCAAGGCGCGGACATCACCCGGTGCGCGCTGCTCGCCGCCGGTTATGGCGAATCCGTGTCCGGCTACCAGCTGAACCGCTTCTGCACCTCGGGGCTTGACACGCTGAAGATGGGCTTCGGCCTGATCGCCTCGGGCCAGGCCGACGCGGCGATCGGCGGCGGCGTCGAGTCGATGTCGCGGGTGGCGATCGGCTCGGACGGCGGCGCGGCGTACACCGATCCGACGCTCGGGCGCCGATATCCGTACATCCCGAACGGCGTGTGCGCCGATTTGATGGCCACGCTCGACGGATTCGCCCGCGAGGATCTTGACAGCTATGCTGTGGAGAGCCAGGCGCGGGCGGCTGCCGCCCAGCAGGACGGCCGCTTTGCCGCCTCGCTCGTGTCAGTCCACGACCGCTTTGGCGAAATCGTGTTGCGCCGCGACGAATCAATTCGCGCCGGCACCACGCTGGCCGACCTGGCCAAGCTCAAGCCCAGCTTCATCGCCGCGGGCGAGGTTGGCTTCGACAGCATCGTCCTGCGACGCTATCCGCATCTGGAAGCCGTCGAGCACGTGCACACCGGCGGATCGTCGAGTGGCATCGTCGACGGTGCCTGCGCCGTCCTGTTGGGCAGTGAAGCGCATGGCCGGCGGACCGGCTTGCGCCCGCGTGCACGCGTCGTCGCCACCGCGACGTGCGCGTCGGAGCCGCTGCTCAGCCTCGGCGGTCCGATTCCGGCGACCGACAAGGTGCTGGCGCGCGCCGGCCTCCACATCGCCGACATCGACCTGTTCGAGGTAAACGAGGCGTTCGCCGTCGTGCCGTTGCGCTACATGCGGCATTACGGCATCGACCGGGACCGCATCAACGTGAACGGCGGCGCGATCGCCCTCGGCCATCCGCTCGGCGCCACCGGTGCGATCCTGCTCGGTACCGCGATCGACGAGCTCGAGCGGCGCTCACTGGACCGCGCCCTCGTGACCCTGTGCGCCGCTGCCGGTCAGGCGACGGCGATCGTCATCGAACGCACCTGAGGCCACCGTGACCAACAACATCGCTCTCGACGTCGGCGACGACGGCGTCGCCCTGGTCACGCTCGACGTTAGCGGGCGGCCCATGAATGTCTTCACGCCAGAGTTCACGCGCGAGCTGCAGGAGCTCGCCGAGCAGCTCAGGCGCCGCGCCGAGATCATCGGCGCCGTCATCACCTCGGGGAAGGCCAACGGGTTCATGGCGGGTGCGGACCTGCACGACTTGGTTCGCGTCCACGACCAGGGCCTCGCCCCCGGCGAAGCGGCGAAAGTCGTCGCCCCCGGTGCCGCCGCGTTGCGCGCGCTCGAACGATGCGGCAAGCCCGTCGCGGCCGCCATCAACGGCCTCGCTCTGGGCGGCGGGTTCGAGCTGTGCCTGGCGTGTCACCATCGCGTGATAGTCGACGATCCCAAGGCCGTGGTGGGCCTGCCGGAAGTGACCGTTGGACTACTGCCCGCGGGTGGCGGAACCCAGCGTCTGCCGCGCCTGGTCGGGATCGCCACGGCGCTGCCACTGTTGCTCACTGGCCGCCACGTCGCCGGCGCGGAGGCGCTGCGGCTGGGGCTGGTCGATGAAGTCGTTCCCGCGGCGGAGCTGCTGGTGTCAGCGCGCCGCTGGGTGCTCGCCCATCGGGACTGGCAGCAACCGTGGGACCGCAAGGGGTTCGCAGTCCCGGGCGGCGCCGGCGCGTTGGCGCCGCACGCGATGGAGAGCTTCAGCGCCGGCATGGCGAAGATCCGGCGCGACACGCAGGACAACTTCCCGGCGCCGGCGGCGATCCTGGCCGCGGTGTACGAGGGAACGCAACTGCCGATCGATCGCGCGCTCGCGCTGGAGCAGGCGACCTTCGGCGAGCTGCTCGCCGGCCCGGTCGCGCGCAACCTGATGCGCACTCTGTTCATCCACAGGAGCGCCGCGCGCAAGCTCGCACGCCGACCGCAGGGCATCGCCAAGCAGACCGTCAAGCGACTCGGCGTGCTCGGCGCAGGAATGATGGGCGCTGGCATTGCGCAAGTCGCCGCCGCGGCCGGCATCGACGTCGTGCTGCTCGACACGACCGAAACCGGTGCAGCGGCGGGCAAGGCGCGAATCGCGGCCGGCGGCGCCCGCGACGTGCGAGCCGGCCGCTCCACCCAGGAACAGGTGGATACCCAGCTCGCCCGCATCCACGCGACCCCGGACTACGGCGAACTGCGCGGGTGCGATTTCGTCGTCGAGGCGGTGTTCGAAGAACGCGCCGCCAAGGCGCGGGCGTTCCGGCATGCGCGGGAGGCACTGGGCGCTCTGCCAGCCGGTTTCGTGATGGCGACCAACACCTCGACGCTGCCGGTCAGCGGCCTCGCGGACAACTGGCCCGAGCCCGACGAATTCATCGGGCTGCACTTCTTCTCGCCGGTCGAGCGAATGACGCTGGTCGAGGTCATCAAGGGCGAGCGCACGTCCGCACACGCGCTGGCCCGCGCGCTCGACCTGGTTGTCCAGCTGGGCAAATTGCCGATCGTCGTCAACGACAGCCCGGGCTTCTACACGAGCCGCATCTTTTGCGCCTACATCGACGAAGGCATGGCGATGCTCGCCGAGGGCGTGGCGCCGGCGCTGATCGAGAACGCGGCGAAGCAGGCCGGCTTTGCGACCCCTCCCCTCGCCGTCACCGACGAGGTGTCGCTCGACCTGCAGCAGCGCGTCATCGGACAGGCCGAAGCCGACGGCTTGCCCGCCCGGTTCCTGCGCCAGCACGCCAAGCCCGTCGTCGAGACGATGCTGGCACGCGGCCGACTGGGTCGAAAGAGCGGCGGCGGGTTCCACGATTTTTTGCCCGGCCAGCCGAAGCGCTTGTGGCCGGGGCTCGCCGAGCTGTTCCCTCGCTCGGCGGCGCAGCCGGAGCTCGTTGACGTCACGCGTCGCCTCCTCTGTATGCAGGCGCTCGAGTCGGCACGCTGCGTCGAGGAAGGCGTTGTGCCCGAGCCAGCCGACGCCGACCTCGGCGCCGTGCTCGCCCTCGGCTTTCCCTCGTGGACGGGCGGCACCCTGTCGTTCGTCGACACGGTGGGTCCAGCGAGCTTCGTCGCCGAGTGCGATCGCCTTGCGGACCGCCACGGCGAAAGATTTCGACCTTCGCGCTGGTTGCGCGAGCGCGCGCATGGGCGCTCGGCGTTCTACCGAGCATGAGGCCGCTGCCCGACAGCGGCCTTTCTCCGTTTTTCGCGCGCGCCGAGAGTCCGCTCTCCTGAAAGGAACCGCATGGACTTGCGCCTCCGGCCCGAACACGTCGCCTTGCGCGACCAGATTCGCGCCTTTCTCGCCGAGCACGGACACCTCTCGGCACCGACGGTCCCCGGCCGCCGCCCCGGACCTGCCCTGCTCGCCTGGCAGCGCCTGTTGCTGGAGCACGGCTACGCCGGACGCACCGTGCCGCGCCAGTTCGGCGGCTACGGCGCCGAACCCGACGTCCTGGAGCAGCACCTCATCGTCGAGGAGTTCACGCGCGCCGGCGTCGCGCTGGGCATCGGCAACCAAGGCATCTCGATGCTCGTGCCGACGTTGCTCGAGCTCGGCACCGAAGCGCAGAAGCGCGAGTACATCGCGCCCACGCTGCGCGGCGAGCTCGTCTGGTGCCAGGGCTATTCGGAGCCGGGCGCAGGCTCCGACCTGGCATCACTGCAGACGAGGGGGGTCGAGGACGGCGACGACTTCGTCGTCAACGGCCAGAAGATCTGGACGTCGACCGCGCACGAAGCCGACATGATCTTCTGCCTCGTCCGCACCGAACCGCACGCGGCGAAGCATGCCGGCATCAGCTACCTGCTCTTCTCGATGCGGTCGCCAGGCATCTCGATCCGGCCGCTGAGGACGATGACAGGGCGGGCCGAGTTCAACGAGGTGTTCTTCACCGACGTTCGCGTCCCGCGTCACCAGATCCTCGGCGCGCGCGGCGAAGGCTGGAAGGTAGCCAACGAGACGCTGAAGCACGAGCGCGCCTACCTCGCCAACCCCGGGCTGCTCGTGCAGCGCTACGCCGAGGTCGAGCGCGTCCTGAGAGAAGAGAGCGTCGATGGCCGTCGCGCCGCCGACGATCCCGCGCTGCGCGAGCGTCTGATGGATCTGCAGGGCCGCGTCCTCGCCCAGCAATGCCACGGCATGCGCCTGCTGACCCTCGCCGAGCGCAGGCAAGACCCCGGACTTGCCGGTCTCATCACCAAGCTCCAGGGCTGCGAGATCCGGTATCAGCTGTCTACGCTCGCGATCGACGCGCTCGGCGAACTCGGGCTGCTGGCGCACGCGACCCCGCACGCGCGGAGCGATGGCATCTGGCAGGACCGCAACGGCTTCGACCTCGGTCTGATCATCGGCGGCGGCACGGCGCAGATCCAGAAAAACATCATCGCCGAGCGTGGGCTCGAGATGCCGCGCGAACCCAAGGTCGCGGCGTGACGCCGGCGCCGAGGAGACGATCATGGAATTCGCGCTGTCCGAAAACCAGCGCCTGATGCAGGACAGCCTGCGCGGCGCGCTGGCGCGAGCATGTCCGCTGGAGCGCGTCCGCGCGGCGGCCGACGCGGAACTGGCCTGGGACGCTCCGGCATGGAGTGCCGTGCGCGAGCTCGGTGTCCCGGCGCTCCTTGTTTCGGAAGCACACGGCGGCCTCGGCCTCTCGCTCCTCGACGCCGCGCTCGCCGCGGAGGAACTCGGCCGTCGTGCCGCTCCGGTGCCGTTCCTGGCGACATCCGTGCTGGCACCACTCGCGCTGCGCGACGCAGGCAGCGAAAGCCAGCAGGTGCAATGGCTGCCTCGCCTGGCGAGCGGCGACGCGGTCGTCGGCCTCGCCTTAACCGAGGCGCTCTCGGGAGCGCGCGACGGTGCCGGCGTGCGCGCCGTCGGCCGCCGTCTCCACGGCAGCGCCTTGTTCGTCGTCGACGGCGCTGAAGCCGATGCGTGGCTGGTAGCGGCCACCGACAGTTCGCTCCACTGCGTCCGCCGCGGCGCGCCCGGCGTGCAGGTCGCCGCGCTGCGCGCCGATCCGACCCGGCCGACTGTCGAGCTCCGCTTCGACGGTGCCGAGGCGGAGCCGCTGCCCGGAACAGGCCGGCCGCTCCTGGAGCGCCTACGCGACGCGGCGTCGATCATCCTTGCCGCCGATGCGCTCGGAGCCGGCTGGACGATGATCGAGCAGTCGGTCCGCTACGCGAAGGATCGGCGCCAGTTCGGCCGCCCGATCGGCTCGTTCCAAGCCGTCAAGCACATGTGTGCGGAGATGGCGGCCGAGCTCGAGATCAGGCGGGCGCTGGTCTGGTACGCCGCGCATTTGTTCGACGAGAACTCGGGCCAGGCCTCGCTGTACGCGGCTCATGCCAAGGCGCAGCTCGGCGACGCCGGTCATTTCGTCGCGCGCACCGCGATCGAAGTCCACGGCGGGATGGGCATCACCGACGAGCTCGGCTTGCACTTCTGGTTCAAGCGCATCGCCCTCGATCGCTTGCTTTATGGCGGCCCGGATCGCGCCCGCCGGCTTGCCGCCGAACTGCAGTCGCTGGCCTGAGGCCGGTCGTCGCTTCCGACGATGCCGGCGCGTCCGGGCTGATTTGCAATCCACGCTCACGAATTCGAACCCTGGAGACACACTCATGATCCATCGCTCTTCCTGGCCGCAGCCGCTGCGCCGGCTTGCCCTGGGCGCCGCGGTGGCGCTCTTGTCGCTGGCAGCACTGCCCACGGGCGCACAGGACGCCTATCCGCGCAAGCCGATCACCCTGATCGTCCCGTTCCCCGCGGGCGGCCCGACTGACATTCAGCTACGCGCGCTCGGCAACGCCATCTCGAAGCAGCTAAAGCAGCCGGTCGTCGTAATGAACCAGCCGGGTGCGGCCGGCACCATGGCGCCCGGCAACATGACACGCACGGCCGCGCCGGACGGCTACACGGTCTCGGCGATCGCCTCGAGCCTGTATCGGTTGCCGCACATCCAGTCCGTACCCTACGACCCGCTCAAGGACTTCACCTATATCGCGGCCGTGTCCGAGTACGTCTTCGGCGTCGCCGTGTCAGCAGAGTCGCCGTACAAGACCGTGCAGGACCTGGTCGCCGCCGCGAAGGCCAAGCCCGGCCAGATCAACGTCGGCGCGATCTCGAACGGCAGCTCGGGCCACGCCGCGCTGCTTCGCTGGAGCAAGCTTGCAGGGTTCCAGGCGAACGCGATCCCGTACAAGGGTGGAGCGGATGCCATCCAGGCCCTCCTCGGCGGGCACATCGACGCGATGTCGGAGTCCGGCTGGGCGACGATGGCCGAGCAGGGCAAGGTGCGTCCGCTCGCGATCTATTCGGACAAGCGCAACCCGTATCTGCCCAACGTTCCGACGATGAAGGAACTGGGATGGGACGTCGTCGTCCACTCCGTTTTCGGCATCGCTGGCCCCAAGGGCATGGATCCCAAGGTTGTGCAGACGCTCCAGGAATCGATCCGCAAGGCGATGGACGACCCCGACTTCAAGAAGACGCTGCAGCTCAGCTCGCAACCGACGACCTACATGGACAGCGCGGAGTACACCCGCTTCGTCGCCGCCCAGTTCGAGGTCGAGAAGCGAATCGTTCAGGAACTCAAGGCGGCAGGCGTCAACCTGTCCCAGTAGGCCTTGAGGACCGCGTCACCGATGGCCGCCGGCCGCCGGGAACGCCGTCCTCGCGACGAATGGACATCTTCCATAACACCGGAGACAACGAATGAAAGCCTTGCTCTCGACCCCGAAGGGGGCGTTCGCCGCCCTCATCGCCGCGATCGCGCTCGCCGCCTGCGGAGGCAGCGACGACCTGCCCTCCTCACAGATCACCACGCTCGGAACCCGCGCTGATCTCGTCACCGACGGCGACGCGCGCGTCCAGGTGCAATTGCCCGCCGGCGCCAACGCGGCGACCGCGAAGGTGCTCGCGAACGGAAGCGACGTCACTTCGTCCTTCACCAACAGCAACGGCACACTGGTCGGGCTGGTCACCGGCCTCGCCGTTGGCGCCAACACACTGGCGGTAACGGCCGACGGCGCGAAGACCACGCAGCTCGCGATCAAAAACACGTCGCGCGGCGGCCCGGTCCTGTCAGGGCCACAGCAAACGCCGTTCTACTGCGCGACGGTCGTGGCCCAGCCGGCGTCGGGCAATGCTCCGGCAACCCTCGCCAGCGGCCTCTCGACCGAAGCGGTCGACCCGCAATGCAGCATCGCGACCGAATACAAGTACTTCTACAAGACGACGACTGCGGGATGCTCGCTGGCCAACCCTGATCCCAGTCCGCCGGGGACCACCCCCGCAAACGCCTGCTTCAAGCCGTACACCCCGGGGATGGCGGCGCCCGCGGACATGGCGACGACGACGACGGACGGCGGACAGACCGTACCCTATATCGTGCGTGTTGAGCGGGGGACGATGAATCGCGGCATCTACGACTTGGCCGTCCTCGTCGACCCGACCAAGCCGGTCGCGCTGCAGCCGACGTGGAACGGCAAGGTGCAGTTCGTGTTCGGCGGCGGCGGCAGCCAGCCGCGGCGCCAGATGCGCCCGGCGACGGCGTGGACCGACGACGATGCGCTGTCGCGCGGCTGGATCGTGACCAACAACAGCATGACCGACGCGTCGATCAACAACAACCGTGTCGTCAGCGCCGAGACCGTAATGATGATGAAAGAGCACATCGTCGACCGCTACGGCCCGGTCCGCTTCGCCGTTGGCAAGGGCAACTCGGGCGGCTCGATCACCGCCTACGTGGTCAGCTCGTTCTACCCAGGCCTGCTCGACGGCGCCCTTATCTACCAGTCGCTGCTCGACTACGACACGTCGCACACCCTGACGTGGGAGTGCAGCCAGCTGGTCGAGGTGTTCGACTCGACCCCGTGGAAGAACGCGATGACGGCGGCCGGCTACACGCAGGCGCAGATCAACGCGAAGAAGGCAGCGGTCAGCGGCCACCTCGACCACACGGTCTGCCAAGCCTGGTACAACAGCTTCGGGCAGGGCCGCTACGCCGGCGTCACGACTGCGTCGCGAACCGTTCCGATCGCGAATCGCGACACTGGCACGATTGTCGTGACGCCGCTGTCGCCGCCGGTCAATAACTGCCAGCTGCCTGCGTCCGTGGTCTACGACCCGGTGACGAACCCGAACGGCGTGCGCTGTGGCGTCTGGGACTGGATGGCGTCGGTGTTCGGCAAGACGGACGGCGGCGGCAACTCGACGCGTGACAACACCGGCATCCAGTACGGCCTGCTGGCGCTGCGCAGCGGCGCGATCACGGCGGAGGAATTCGTCGTGCTGAACGAGAACGTCGGCGGCGTCGGCCGCGACGGCGCGCTCCGCGCGACGCGCGCCGTCGCCGACCCGTCGGCGCTTGACACGGCCTACCGCACTGGCCTCGTCACGGCCCGAAACATGGGCGGCATCGCGATCATCGACATGCGCGGCTGGGACGACTCGCAGGTGTCGCCGAACGGCGGTATCACTCCGGGCGGCGGCGCGTTGCACGAGCAGTGGCGTAGCTTCGGCGTTCGTGCCCGGCTCGACCAGGCGAACGGCCACCACGACAACCAGGTGATCTGGCGCTTCGGCCGCAACGGCCTGAATCCGTCGGCGGCGATGTTCCGCGACGCCTTGCTCGAGATGGACAAGTGGCTGACGGCGTTGAAGTCCGATACGAGTCAGGCAGCGGTGGCCCAGAGGGTCGTTCAGGCCAAGCCTTCGACGACGTTCGACTTCTGCCTGCTCAGCACCGACGTTGCGCAGTCGACGAAGGTCACGGACAAGGCCGCCTGCGACGCCGACCCCTTGCTCAAGCCGCACACCTCGCCGCGTCAGGTAGCGGGGGGCCCGCTCGCGGAGAACATCCTCAAGTGCCAACTGAAGCCGATCGACGTCGCGGATTACGCGCCGGCCACGCTCAGCGCGAACCAACTGTCGCGCCTGCAGACCTTGTTCACAACCGGCGTCTGTGACTGGACCAAGCCGGGCGTGAGCCAGCAGCCGACCGGCGACGCGCCGTTCACCTTCACGGCGGGTCCGGGCGGCCAGCCGCTGGGGGCGGCGCCCACGTCACTGCCAGCTGGATGACGCGTGCGTGGAATACACCGATCAGCACCGGCAGCTCGCCGACACCGTCGTCCGCTTCGTCGAGAGCGAGATCAACCCTCACGTCGAGGAATGGGAGGCGGCTGAGACGTACCCCGCTCACGAGGTCTTCAAGAAGCTGGGCGAGCTCGGCCTGCTGGGCATCAAGTACGAAGAGGAATACGGCGGCCTCGGCCTCGACTTCACCTACTCCCTGGTGATGGCGGAAGCCCTCGGCGAGGCCAACTGCGGCGGCGTGCCCTTGTCGATCGGCGTGCAGACCGACATGTGCACGCCGGCCCTCGCGCGATTCGGAAGCACCGAGCTCAAGCGCGAGTTCCTGGCGCCTTCGATCGCCGGTGAGCTCGTCGGCTGCATCGGCGTGAGCGAGCCGGGCGCCGGGTCAGACGTCGCGGCGCTGAAGACACGGGCACGCGCGGAAGGCGGTGACTGGGTTATCGACGGCACGAAGATGTGGATCACCAATGGACTGCAGGCGGACTGGTGCTGCCTGCTGGCCAACACCTCCGACGGGCCTCCGCACCGGAACAAGAGCCTGATCGTCGTGCCGATGGACGCGCCGGGAATTACCCGGCAGAAGATCCTGAAGATGGGCATGAACGCGTCTGACACGGCTCAGCTCTTCTTCGACAAGGTCCGCGTGCCGCGCCGGAACCTGATCGGCGAAGAGGGCAAGGGCTTCTCCTACCAGATGCTGCAGTTCCAGGAGGAGCGGCTTTGGGGCGCGTCGCGGTCGCTCCGCCTCCTCGATCGCCTGATCGACGCGACCATCGACTACACGCGACAGCGCATCGTGTTTGGCAAGCCGCTGCTCGACAACCAGGTGGTGCACTTCCGGCTCGCCGAGCTGCGCACCGACGTCGAAGCGCTGCGCTCGCTCGTCTACCGCGCCGTCGACCTTCATGCCGGCGGCGGCGATGCGACCCGGCTCGCATCGATGGCCAAGCTGAAGGCCGGCCGGCTCGTTCGAGAGGTCGCAGATTCATGTCTCCAGTACTGGGGCGGAATGGGCTTCGCCCGCGACAACCTCGTGTCGCAGTTCTACCGGGACGGCCGACTGTCCTCGATCGGCGGCGGCGCCGACGAGGTCATGCTGACCATCATCTGCAAGGCGGAAGACACGCTTCCGGGCAGGACGCGATAGGGCGCCACAGTGCACTCCGCCGTCGCGCCCTCCCCTTCGACCGCAGCCCCGCGGGTCGAGCAAATCCGACGGACGGTGCTCGGCGACATGCTCGACCGCTCGGCGCGCCGCTTCGGCCGGCACGTGGCCCTGATCGACGGCGAGGAGCGCGTGTCGTACGGCGAGCTCGCCGAGCACGCGAACCGCGTCGCTAACCACCTGCTCGGCCTGGGGCTGCGCCCGGGCGATCGGGTCGGAATGCTGTGCGCGAACTCGATCGAGATGGTGACCGCGACGTTCGGCATCCACAAGGCGGGCTTGACGTGGGTGCCGATCAACACGTCGCTGGCGAGCGAAGCGATCGGCTTCATCGTCGAGCATGCCGAAGTTCGCGTCGTCGTCATCGACGCCGGCCTGTACGCACGTGCATCCCTGCGCGACCTGCTGGATTCGAAAGGCGTCATCCCGCTCGTGACGGTGCCGGGCCACGAGCCCATGCCGGACGGCTCGCCGACGGTGGCGGAGGCGATCGCCTCGGGCGCCGTGGACTCACCGCACGTCGAGATCGCGAGCGAGCAGCTCGCGTTCATCATGTATACGAGCGGAACCACCGGAAAACCCAAGGGTGTCATGCACTCGCATGCCTCGGTGCTGTCGGCCCTGGGCAGCAACGCGGTCGAGAGCGGCTGCCGCCTCGGGCGCGAGGTCTGGAGCGGGCTGCTGCCACTCTTCCATGTCGGCGGCTACTCGAACCTCCTCACGTGCCTGTACTCCGGCGGCGCGATCGTGCTCCAGCGGGGGTTCGACGCCGAAGCCTTGCTCGAGGCGATCGAACGGCATCGCATCACGATGGTCGTCGGCCTGCCCATGATGTACGCAGCGATGCACGCACATGCATCGCGGCCGTCGCGCGATCTGTCGAGCCTGAGGCTTTGCCGCTACGCGATGGCGCCGATGCCGAAGACGCTGCTGCTCAAGCTCCTCGACGAGTTCTGCCCGAACTTCACCCTCGCGTCAGGGCAGACCGAAGTCTTCCCGTCGGCGACGATCTTCGCGACCGACCAGCAGAGGAAGCGCTTCGGCGCCTATTGGGGCGTCGCGACCCTGGTCGACGACGTCGCCGTGATGGACGACGAGGGCCGCTTGCTGCCCCCAGGGCAGACCGGCGAGATCGTCTTCCGTGGGCCGAACGTCATGCTGGGCTACTACAAGGACGCCGAAGCAACCGCGCAAGTGCAGCGGTTCGGCTGGCACCACACCGGAGACCTCGGCAAGCTGGACGACGACGGGCAGCTTCTCTTCGTCGACCGCCTGAAGGACATGATCAAGTCGGGGGGCGAGAACGTGCCATCGATCAAGGTCGAGGAAGTGCTGCTGCGTCATCCGGCCGTGCACAACGCGGCGGTCGTCGGCTTGCCGCACGACCGCTGGGGCGAAGCCATCACCGCCTTCGTGACGCTCGCCCCCGACACGCACCCGTCCGCGGCCGACCTGATGGCGCACTGCAAGGCTCAACTCGGCGCCTTCGAGGTGCCGAAGGACGTGATCGTCGTTGCCGCGTTGCCCGTGACATCGACCGGCAAGGTGCAGAAGTTTGAGCTGCGCCAAGCGCACCTCAACCACTATCAGGCGCCGACGACCAGCTCGGCCGAGCGCTCCGATGCCTGAAGGCGATGACTGGGCGGCCGGCTGGCAACGCCTGCAGCAAGAGGTCGGCCGCGAGTTCGACGAGCGTCCGGTGACGTTCTCGGCAGACCGCGTCGAGGCCGGCGCCATCCGGCGCTACCTCGAGCCGCTCGAATTCGACTGCCCGCTGCACTACGACCGGGACGTCGCCATCGCGCACGGCTACGCCCACATCGTGGTTCCCACCTCGGCGCTGCCGACGTTCGCGATGGCGCCGATGTGGCGGCCGGGCGAAGTGCTGTTCGGGAGCGACGACCGCGATGCGCAGCCGACATCGACGCCGATCACCGGCATCCTCACGGGGCTCGAGCCCGCGACGTCGGGCTACTTCGCAACCAACTATGACGTCGAGTACTTCGACTCTGCCGTGGTCGGAGACCGTCTGGCGCGCCATGGTGCCAAGCTCGTCGCATGCGAGCCCAAAGAGACGAAGGTCGGGCGCGGAGCGTTCCTGACCTGGCAGTCGCAGATCGTCAACGAGCGACTCGACGTGGTGGCTCGTCTGCAGACGACGTTCTTCCGCTACAAGCCGCGCTGAACGATGGCGAACGAGCAACGCTTCTGGGACGACGTGCAGCAAGGCCAGGACATTGCGCCTCTCGCGTTCCCGCTGACGGTCTACCGCCTCGTCATGGCCGCCGGCGCGAACCGCGACTTCAACGCCATCCATCACAACCCGGAGGTCGCACGCGCGAGCGGTGCTTCCGATATATACGCCAACACGCTGCTCCTGCAAGGCATGTGGGAACGCGCCGCGCGTGGCTTCATCGGCCTCGCCGGAGTGATCAGGCGCCAGTCCGGGTTCCGGATGCGTTCTTTCAGCGTGCCGGGTGAGACGGTTGTCGTCAAAGGACGTGTGCAGAGGAAATGGCGCGATGGCGATCTCGGCTTCGTCGAGCTCGCGATGTGGTCCGAGAACCGGAGCGGCGTTTCCGTGGGTCCCGGATCGATCGTGGCGACGCTGCCACTGAGGCGGCGCCTCTAGGCGCCCGCTGCTGGTAAGCCGCCGCAAGGACACGGACCCCCGCTCGAGAAGCACCTGGCAGGCCCCAAACGTAAACGGAAGATCTCGAGCCGCTTTTCGCCGCACTTGTTGCAGATGCGGCGGAAGGTGGCGATACGATCTCCGACAGCGACAACATGCCGTTGGCATATGAGCCGGCCGAAGTGCTGGACGACCTCGAGCGCCTCTCACGGCGACATTCGTGTCACTTCTTCGATGGCGGGATGAGAGTTGATTGCCATGGAAACGAGACGCCACTTCCTCGCCATCGTCCTTGCGGCTTGTTCTGGAGCAACCATGGCCCAAACCGCCTCGAGCCGTTACGTCCGGGTCGCCGAGCTGCAGATCGACCCGGCACAGCTCGAGGCCTTCGCAGCCGCCACCCGCGAGGTCGGGCAGGCCTCGGTGAACGGCGAAGAGGGCTGCATTGCGCTGTATGCCATCGCCGACAAGGACAACCCCGCCTTCGTGCGCGTGTTCGAGATCTATCGCGACCCGGCCGCGTACCAGGTCCATCTGCAGACCCCGCATTTCAAGAAATTTCGCGAAACCACGAACGCGATGGTGACCTCTCGAAAACTCATGGACGCGACGCCCATTTCGCTCGCCACCAAGCCGGGTGCCACGCCGTGATACACGCGTCGGTTCGGATACTTGCAGCCGTTGCGACGCTTGTCTCGCTCGCGTTCGGGTGCGCAGCTTTGCTGACACGGCCGCCGACAACAAGGAGAAGTCCATGACGGAGTGTCATGGCAAATCGCTTGCTCCCAGGCGCAGCGCATCGAGGACCAGGCTGAACGCCGGCGACGGCTGCCGGCGGCTCGGGTAATAGAGGTGATAGCCCGCGAACGGCGGGCACCACTCCTCGAGTACCCGCACCAGGCTCCCGTCGGCAAGTTGGCAGGCCAGCTCATCCTCGGGCAGCAGGGTAATGCCGAGGCCCGCGAGCGCCGCATCGACCTGCGGCGGCGCAGTGTTGAAGATCAGCGGACCGTCGACTCTGACGTTCACACGCTTGCCGCGGCGGGCGAAGTCCCACACGTACAAGCCGCCCGAGCTCGGCATGCGCTGGTTGATGCAGCGGTGTCGGGTCAAGTCCCGAGGCGACTTCGGCTTGGGATGGGTCTGGAAGTAGCTCGGCGAGGCGACGACCGCCATCCGCAGCGGCGGTCCGATGGGCACCGCGATCATGTCCTTGTCGATCGTGTTTCCCAGCCGAACGCCGGCGTCGAAGCGCTCCGCGACGATGTCGCGAAAGCCATAGCTCATGTCGAACTCGAGCATGATGTCCGGATACTCGCGCAGCAGCGGCGCGAGCTTCGGAAGCAGCACCGTGCGGAGCACGTTGTCACCGCACGTGATGCGCACGCTACCGCCAGGCTTGGCGCGCAGCTCGGTCAGCGCATCGAGTTCCGCCTCGATCTCGTCGAAGCGGTAGCCGATGGCCTTCGCCAGGCGCTCGCCGGCTGCGGTCGGCGCGACGCTGCGCGTGGTGCGGGTGAGAAGGCGAATCTGCAGGCGTTCCTCCAGGCCGCGAATGGCCTGGCTTATGGCGGACTGGGTGACGCCCAGCGTGGCGGCGGCGCGAGTGAAGCTGCCCTCTCGCGTCACCGTGACGAAGGCCAGTAGATCGTTAAGGTTGCGTCTGGCCACTGTCTTCCGCTTTCGTTAGCAATTCTAATAAGCCGGATAAGCATTCATCACCTAGTCAGGACGGGACGACCTCGCCAAACTTCGTCTTCGAACACAAGAGTGATGCCATGCGCGCAACCATCATGTACGCGGCCGGCGATGTCCGCGTCGAAAACGTTCCCGATGCCACCCTGGTCGAGACGACCGACGCGATCATGCGTGTGACGCGAGCCTGCATCTGCGGCAGCGACCTGTGGCCCTATCGCTCGATGGAGCACAGCGAAGATGGGCAGAGCATGGGCCACGAGGCAATCGGGGTTGTCGAAGCGGTCGGCAGCGGCGTCAGCAGATTGAAGCCGGGCGACTTCGTGATCATGCCGTTCGCCTACTCCGACGGCCGCTGCGAGTTCTGCCACGAGGGGCTGCAGACGGCGTGCGTGCACGGGGGTTTCTTCGGCTTCGCGGGCCTCAACGGGGCCCAGGCGGAAGCCCTGCGAATCCCCGAGGCCGATGGCACGCTCTACAAGGTCGCAGGCGGCACCGACGAGGCCTTGATGGCCTCCCTGCTCAGCCTCTCGGATGTCATGGGAACGGGCCATCATGCGGCCCGCATCTCGCGAGTCGGCCCGGGCAGGAAGGTGGCCGTCGTTGGCGACGGCGCCGTCGGCCTGTGCGGCGTGATCGCTGCACGCCGCCTTGGCGCCGAGCAGATCATCCTCATCGGGCGGCATCCGGCCCGGGTGGCGCTCGGACGCGAACTCGGGGCGACGGACATCGTGACGCAGCGTGGAGAGGAGGCGGTCGAGCGGGTTCTGGAACTGTCGGGAGGCCATGGCGTGCACTCGGTGCTCGAGTGCGTCGGCACCGAGCAGGCCGTGCTTGACGCGGTGGCCTTCACGCGCCCGGGCGGAGCGATAGGTCGCGTCGGCGTTCCGCACTACACCGGAATTCCCGCAGGGCCGACGTTCTACAAGAACGTGGTCGTCGGTGGCGGTCCAGCGCCGGTGAGGGCCTACATCGAGGAGCTCTTGCCAGATGTCCTCGAAGGGCGCATTCATCCCGGCCGCGTGTTCGACCGTGTCATCGGCTTGGAGCAGGCGCCGGACGGGTACCGCGCGATGGACGCGCGCGAAGCGCTGAAAGTCATCATCGCTTCCTAATCATGGTTCATCAGGAGATTCAATGAAAGGCAAGACATCGTGGGTAATCTTCGGGAGCTTCGCATGCATTGTTGCCACAGGCCCGGCCGATGCGCAGACTAGTGCGCCGCCGGTGGGGCAGGAAATCGTCCGGGCAGGAACGCAGGCTTCTCGCCAGGGGCCCGCCGAGTTCTTCAGCGGACGGGTGCGCGTCGATGACCTCTGGGCCGCCGACGACCACATCAATGCCTCGGGCTCGATGGTGACGTTCGAGCCTGGCGCGCGTTCGGCTTGGCATACGCATCCGATCGGGCAGCGCCTGGTCGTTG
>Ga0157375_10001605_pt1 | contig 19423 bp, 16 predicted proteins | sample M35metaG_FD_115311 | JGI IMG/M metagenome (GOLD analysis project Ga0157375, IMG submission 115311) | Miscanthus rhizosphere microbial communities from Kellogg Biological Station, Michigan, USA - M3-5 metaG | ecosystem: Host-associated > Plants > Roots > Rhizosphere > Soil | place: USA: Michigan... | reverse complement strand
TTATCTTCATGGCCTGAACTATTATCACAACATCAAATGAAACCATTCCTTGTCGCGCTGCTTGCTGCTTTGCCGGTTGGTATTTTTGCGCAATCTAATTTTCATCAAGGCTATGTTATAAAAAACAATGGCGACACCGTAAAAGGATTTATTGACTATCGCGAATGGGAACGGACACCGAAAACTATTCAGTTTAAGGTAGACGAAACTGATAAAAACATACTTGATTTTGATCCTCAAACAATAAAATCGTTTGAGATTGCGGGCATGGAGCATTATATTAGCTATTCGGGGCTCATTAGTACGGACCAAACCAACTTTCCTGACCTGCCCACAGGATTGGATACGAATAAAATGCTAAGCCATGTCTTTCTGCGACAGCTAACAACAGGCAAGTATCTTACTCTTTATTATCAGAAGGACGACGTCAAAAAAAGGTTTTTTATCGCTGAAACCAACGGCCCCGTCACTGAGCTAAAATACTACCAATATTACTCTGACGAGCACAATGTGACTGAGTCTGCGCACTACAAAGGCCAATTAGGTTATTATATAAACCTATATGCTACCGGAAATGAAAATTTGATAAGGATGGTAGAGCGCATGCAGTTTACACAGGCTGACCTTCAAAGAATAGTGGATAAAATAAACGGACACGCAGGCGAAACCAATAGTAAGGTGCATCGCAAAGATTCCCGCTTTTTTGCCGGTATAGGCGTAAACTATACCCAAACTCTTTATGATTTAGCTGGATATACAGGTAGTTACCTGGAGGCCTCATCTGCCAAAACTTACCCAAAATTAAGTGCCGGATTTGATGTATTTATTAATCCAAATGTTCAGCAAACGCTTTTGAGGGCAGAAGTTTCTATCTCCTATGTTAATCCCAGTTTTATATTACTCGATGGCGAGGTATACACGTTCAATCAATATACCGTAGGGATAACACCTCAGATATTGTTCAATATTTACAATAAGGATGCATTTAAAGTTTACATAGACGGCGGCATTTCATTCAACTTTTCTACCTATTCGAATAATAAAATCACCTATCCCAGCTCAAACTACGTACAGAAATCACCATACCAGCTTGAATCTTATTGGGCGAATTTTCCATTGCAGACAGGCGTAGTAATCAATAAAAAAATAGAAATCGCCTTCACCTATGCCGGCGCTGCCGCCTACACCAAATACACTGGGTTTTCGGTTGCAAACAGGACAATGGGCGCCGGATTTAAATATTTATTCGGCCGATGATTCATAGTGCCCGGTAGAAAATAATCTTTTAACTAATCTTATTATCCAAATCAAAATCACAATAATCTATATGAAATTTCATTTAACCATACTGCTTATAATAATCCCATTTGCTCTTCTTGCGCAATCTAATTACCATCCGGGTTATGTTTTAAAAAATAATGGTGATACACTAAAAGGATTTATAAATTATAGGGAATGGCGTCAAAACCCTAAGTCAATTGATTTTAAAGTTAATAAAACGGATAAGCAAACTCTTCAATTTAATCCGCAGTCTATAAAGGAATTCCAGATTAGCGGACTGGAAATTTATACAGCGTATGCCGGGGAGATAAGCATGAATCAGACCAATTTTTCAAACCTGCCTGAAAAATTGGATACGACCTTAAAATCAGATACGATATTTTTAAAGCAAATTACTACTGGTAAATATCTTACATTATATAAATACACTGATGATATTAAAACCAGGTTCTTTGTAGCCGAAACAAACGGAATTCCGAACGAGCTTAAATACTACGAATATTATACCAGTGCTCACGATATAGTTGATAAACTGGTTTTTAAAGGGCAGCTGATTTCTTATATTAATAAATTCAATTTAGAAGGCGCAAGCCTGGTAAATAAGTTGAATCGGGCTCATTATGAAGAAACAGATTTAGAGCAGCTAATAAATGAAGCCAATAATAACAGCAATAAAAAGTCTACAGATAAAAAGAATCCTGCGAGCCGGTTTTTTGCGGGTATCTCTATAGGTAGAACTACCACAGAGGTTTCGGAGATAACCATTGCCGGACTACCAACAGATATATTACATCTTCAAGCGGCAACATCTCCCAGAATTAATTTTGGTGTTGATCTTTTTGATAATCCGAACGTTCAAAGGTTTGTATTCAGGGGAGAAATAACTTTTTCGTATGCCAATCCGAATTACGCATACCAGATAGCCAGGGTCGATGGCACAAGCGCACATACAACTTATTCATTTAATCAATACACCGTTTCTGTTGCACCACAAGTACTATTCAATTTTTATAATAAAGATGATTTTAAATTATACATAGATGCTGGCATGGCTTTCAATTTTTCATCTTATACTAACAACAAATTTGTCATTGACCAATCCGATATAGCCGGGCCGGATCTCGTACCTTTTTGGATTAACTTTCCGTTACAGGCGGGTATGGTCTTAAATAAAAAAACAGAGGTATGCCTCACCTACATTAACAAAGCCTCCTTTTCTAGATCTTCAAGCTTTGATGCAAACAATCAAACTGTTAGTTTGGGAGTAAAATTCTTATTTAGCAAAAAATAGCCTTATTCACTGGAAATTAACCCTAGTTATTTTCCAGTAAATACTTCTTGAAATCTTCGAAGTTAGTACTCAACGATGTGGCATGTTTGGCTTTACCTTCCAGGCCTTTCACTTCGTCGGGTATAACGATAGCTTTTGAAATATGACCGGGTAATACATCCGGGAATTTGCAAGGGTGAGCTGTTGATAAAAATACGCCAGCTGCTTTCCCTGTCGGCTGATCCTGCTGCCAGTCCTTTAATGCCTGCCAGGCAATGGCAGTATGCGGGCATGCGATATAATTATAACTGCTGTATATCTTTTCAATTGCCTGTAATGTTTCCTCATCGGTATAGCTAAAACCTACAATTTTTTTGGCCAGCTCTTCTTTATTTTCCTTAAACATATCAGCTATCCTCACCCAATTGCTCGGGTCGCCCACATCCATGGCATTAGAGATAGTTTGTACTGATGGCTTGGCTTCATAAACACCGGTTTTCAGAAACTCAGGAACGGTATCGTTAGCATTGGTAGCAGCGATAAACTGTTCAACCGGCAGGCCCATTTTCCAAGCCAGGATACCGGCGCCGATATTCCCGAAATTACCACATGGTACAGAAAATACCACCCTATCCTTGCCCTGCTTTAATAATTGAGCATAGGCATTGAAGTAATAAAAGGTTTGCGGGATCAATCTTGCGATATTGATTGAATTAGCAGAAGTAAGACGGAATTTTTCATTCAATTCGGGGTCAGTAAATGCTTGCTTTACCAATGCCTGGCAATCATCAAAAGTGCCGTCGACCTCAATAGCGCGGATGTTTTGTCCGTTGGTGGTTAATTGCAATTCCTGGATACCGCTTACTTTGCCTTTTGGATATAGGATGGTTACCCGGGTATTTGGTACACCTAAAAAGCCGAGCGCAACTGCACCACCTGTATCACCCGAAGTTGCCACCAACACATCCAGCTGTTTTTCACCTTCCTGCAAAAAATAGCTCATTACCCGGCTCATAAACCTGGCGCCAAAATCTTTAAATGCCAGCGATGGTCCGTGCCATAGCTCCAGTACGCTAACATTTTCCTCAAGCGTAATCACCGGCGCATAAAAATTGATCGCGTCGGTAATAATTGTCTTCAGATCATTCTCGGGGATATCATCACCTAACAAATTTTGAGCTACATGGAATGCGATCTCGGGCAGGGTATAACTATCAAGGTTATTCAAAAATTTATCATCTAACCGCGGAATAGAAACCGGCATATACAAGCCTCTATCCTGTGGCATGCTATTAAAAACAGCCTCTTTGAAAGAGACCTGATGGGAGGTATTGTTGGTACTGTAAAATTTCAATTGATGTACGATTTTAGAATTACGATTGTTTATTTCTATCCTTTTGCCTTTTACCTTTCAGCTTTAACCGATAACTTTCGGTCCTTTATCATTAATATCCGATACATAAGTATTTGAACCAATGCCTGCACCAGACAAATGTTTTTGTAATTTCTGAGCGATTTGTCCGGCGTTCTCTTCGCTCTTTGTAAATGCAAATACCGATGGACCTGAGCCGGATATACCAAAACTTACAGCACCCATTTCCATTGCCATTTCCCGCATTTTATAAAAATCCGGAATCAGCATAGAACGAACAGGCTCTACCAATATGTCTTTCATACTCCGGCCGATCAGATCGATATCGTTCATAAACAGGCCGCTTACCAAGCCGGCGATATTGCCCCATTGTGTAACGGCATCTTTCATATATATTTTATCGCGGATGATCTGCCTGGCCTCGCGGGTAGGCACGTCCACATCAGGGAATACGATGGCGCAATACAGTCCTTCGGGGTGGGGCAGCCGGATAACATCCAACGGTTCATAACTCCGTATAAGCACAAATCCGCCCATCAAAGCCGGCGCCACATTATCCGCATGGCCATGTCCGCAGGCCATTTCTTCGCCTTTCATGGCAAATGGCAGCAGCTTAGCTACGTCAGTTTCATCACCCAATAATGTTTTAGCAGCGAATAAACCAGCCACTGTACTGGCCGAGCTTGATCCCAATCCACTTCCTATGGGCATTTTCTTGTGCAGTTCTATGTCCAGGCCAATATCATTGCGATCAATACTTTTCAAATAATGCTGAACGCTTACACTAACGGTATTTTTTGCCGGATCGAGTGGTAAACGTCCGTTATCACCTGTTATTTTACTGATGGTAATCCCTGGTTTATCGGTTACCCGCATAATTACCTCATCTCCGGGTTCATTTACTGCAAAACCCAGCACATCAAAACCGCAAACCACATTGGCTACAGTCGCCGGGGCAAATACTTGTATAGATTCTTTCATAATTAATTGGCGCCCACATTTATCAAGTCAGCAAATACACCGGCAGCGGTAACTTCGGCACCGGCACCCGGACCTTTAACTACTAACGGGCGGTCTTTATAACGATCCGTTGTAAACGAAATAATATTATCACTACCAGAAAGCATGTAGAAAGGATGATTTTCATCTACCATTTGCAGGGTGATGGCAGCTTTCCCATCCTCAAGTTTGCCGATATACCGCAACACTTTCTTTTCCTTTTCAGCCTGCTCTTTCAGATTGGTAAAAAAGGCGTCCTCCTGTTTCAAAGCAGCATAAAAATCGTCTACTGTCTTTGCTTCCATACAGCTTTTTGGCAGAATACTTTCTATCTGCACATCGGCAGCTTCCATAGCATATCCGGCATCACGGGCCAATATTAATATCTTGCGCATAAAGTCTGTGCCCCGAAGATCATCACGTGGGTCTGGTTCAGTATATCCTTTTTCTTGCGCCAGCTTTACCACATCGTGAAAATTGGCGTCGCCTTTAAAATGATTAAAAATGAAGGATATGGTTCCTGAAAGGATAGCCTCGATGCGTTTTACCCTGTCGCCGCTGCTCATCAGATCTTTTAAAGTGCGGATAATCGGCAGGCCTGCACCTACATTGGTTTCATAAAAGAAATCCACGCCATGTTGTCTTGCAGTATCCCGGAAAGTTTTGTATTGCTTATAAGCAGCAGAGTTACCTATTTTATTACAGGTAACTACCGATATATTCGATTTAAAAACCTCCTCATAAAACTCAATCGGGCCCGGACTTGCGGTATTATCGATAAATACACAGTTCGGCAGGTTCATTTCTTTCATTTTCTTTACAAATGCGGCCAGATCCGCTTTTTCATGCGCTCGTTCCAATTCGTCCTGCCAGTTATCCAATGAAAAACCATCTGAATTGAATACCATTTTGCGGGTATTGCTGATCCCCACAATTTTTACCTGGATACCATTATTTTGCTGCAGAAATCCGCTATGCTCATTTAACTGACGGAATAAAGTAGTACCAATATTGCCTGTGCCCAGGCAAAATGCATGCAGTGTTTTATTTAGTTGAACAAAGAAGGCATCATGCACTGCATTTAATGCCTTTGCCAGATCGCTTTGCAAGATAATTACTGAAATATTATACTCTGATGAGCCCTGTGCAATAGCCCTTACGTTGACACCATTCCGACCAAGCGCATGAAATAATTTGCCGGATATACCCGGTGTTTGTTTCATGTTTTCGCCTACTATAGCAAGAATGGAAAGATTTTGTTCGATATCCGGTTGATCCAGTTTGTTGGCTAAAAGTTCCAGTTCAAATTCCTGTTCTATAACGCGTCTCGCCTTCGCAGAATCATGTGGGTTTACAGCAAATGTTATACTATGCTCAGATGAAGACTGGGTAATCAGAATGATATTGATCTGTTCGCGGGCCAGCAGAGAAAATAATCGCCCACTGAAGCCCGACTTACCTACCATACCGCTCCCCTGAACATTGATAATGCTGATATCGCTGATAGACGATATGCCTTTAATAGGAAGTGCAGATGCTTTGCAATGATGCTGGATAACCGTTCCTTCAAAATCAACCTCAAAAGTATTTTTTATAACGATCGGTATTTTCTTTAGAAATGCCGGGATCATTGTTGGCGGATATATCACTTTAGCGCCGAAGTAGGAAAGTTCCATGGCTTCAGTATAAGTCAATTCAGGCAGCGAAAATGCTTTCTTCACCATGCGTGGATCCGCCGTCATCATGCCGTTCACATCGGTCCATATCTGTATCTCGGCAGCATTCAAAGCCGCACCGAAGATGGCCGCAGTATAATCGCTCCCACCACGGCCTAATGTGGTGATCTGACCTGCTTCGTTTGAGGCTATGAAACCTGTTACAAACAACATCTTTCCGGGATTTTCCTGTATAAAGCCTTTAATCAGTAGTTCGGTCAGCTCCATATTTACTTTGGCGTGGCCAAAGTCGCTGTCGGTTTTGATCAATTCGGATGCATCCACAAACAAGGCTTCAGGAAAATACTGCGCCGCTATTTTGCTGATCATCAGTGTAGAGCAACGTTCGCCGTAGCTTAAAATCAAGTCTTTGGTTTTTGGAGTAAGCTCCCGGAGTGTTGACACGCCCTGCAGCAACTCTTCCAGATGATTAAAATTGATCTTAAGTCTGGTATAAGCCGGATTTTGATTTTGTACCGTCAATAAGGTGCGGACCATATCAAAGTGACGTGTTTCCAGTTCGGCCAGCTGAGAGGTAAAATCTTCGCCTCTTGATGCTTTTTCAGCCATCGCTGAAAGCAAATTGGTTACGCCGCCCATGGCCGATAACACCACTATTGGCCTTTCGCCCGCTTCGTGTTCTTTTTTTAGTATGTCGATGACCGTGCTGATGCTTGGCACCGAACCGACTGACGTGCCTCCGAATTTTAAAATCTTCATTGTAATAAAGTAAAAAAGCCTCCCTCTTTTCGGAGGAAGGCTTGCTGTTGTTCTTTTTATATTTTACACCACAAGATTATCTTCCTCCGGAAACCATCCCGGTGGTAGTTGTTGTTGTAATTATGGTGCGGTTAATCATCATTCCTGTAATGCCTGTAAAGTAAGTAGATATTTTTTGAATATCCAAATACAATTTTTCTTTTCGGTTTTAATTCCGGCCAAATTGTTTTATCATCAGTTACAGGTAAGCGCTAATCTGAAATTCATAGGTAGATGAGATAGGCCTGCCGGATACTTTATTATTTTGTAAAACTAAACGGATAGTTTAAATAAAGAAAACTTATTTGGTAACAATCGCGATACTATGAGCTTCACCAACTTTTGCCAGGGTTATCATTGTATTATCCTTCCAGTAAACTGCACTATTTTTACCAGCATTGGCGCCAGGTGCTACACCCGCTAAATAAATGTCATTTTCATTCACGGCGATATCATTAACAATGGTACCAACCTGAAGCTTGTTTAATACCCCATTCTTCCAATAAACCCCATAAGGCCCGTTATTGTCGCCGCCAGAAATATATACATCGGCGCCATTTATGGCAATTGCATTAGCTGTAAGGGAACCGCCGCCCTGATCCAACTGTACCGCGATACCATTCTTCCAATAAGTGGCTCCCCCGGTGCTTCCCACAAAACCGGCCAAATAAACATCGTTGCCATTCAGTAGAATGTCTGAGCAATTTCCAACATCAGTTGTGGACAGAACCGAATCCTGACCATTTTTCCAGTAGCTGGCGTAATTGTTATTACTAAAACCTGCCACGTACACATCATTATCTTTTACGGCTATAGCGCTGGCAGAAGAAAAAGATGCATTGTCTCCCAGTACTACTTGTGTACCGTTCTTCCAATATACGGCTGCTGACCCGATGTTACCCACGGCGCCACTCACGTATACATCTGCCCCGTTAATTACTATGCTAGTGGCGCGGGTGTTGGTGCTCCCGTCACCTAGTTTCGTTATTACGCCGTTTTTCCAGTAACAGGCTGCCGAATTGCCCAGTTGCGGGCGAATAAAGCCGGCCACATAAACATCATTACCACTAACGGCAATAGAATTGGCTACCGAGCTAATGGTGCTGTCGCCAACAGCTGTGGCCACACCATTTTTCCAATAGGTTGCTACAAAATTATTATTTGACGCAACGGTAAAACCAGCTACATATACGTCTACAGGTTTTGGCCTGTGAGGCGGCAAACTCTCGCCTTTCATACATGCCTGCAGTACAAGCATTATGATTACACTGCAAAAAAGTAAAAATTTGATTTTCATAAAATAAACTATCTATTCCACAATATTTCCAACAGCAATAGTTTATACCTTGAATAATTTGAGGGGGGGCAACTGATCAGTCCGCCGTTATATTAAGCATCGGTACGGCCATTTGTTTTAAGCGAGGCTAAATTTGATACCTTTGCACTGCAATGGAGGGACTTATAACCAAATCGACGGGTAGCTGGTACCAGGTAGTAACCAACGACGGGCAAAAATACGATTGCCGCATCAAGGGTATATTCCGTACCAAGGGTATCACTACTACCAATCCTATTGCCGTTGGCGACATCGTGGATTTCGAAATGGAGCCTGAACAGGGCACCGGCGTGATAACCAATCTTCATCAACGTAAAAACTATATCATCCGAAAGTCTATCAACCTGTCAAAACAGGCGCAGATCATCGCTGCCAACCTGGACCAGGCGTTACTGATTGTTACATTAGCATCACCGCGCACCTCGCTGGGTTTTATTGACCGTTTCCTGGTAACTGCCGAGGCCTATGACATTCCCGCTGCACTGGTATTTAATAAGCTTGACCTTTTTAGTGACGAAGGGCTTGAAATATTGGCTGATTATAAAGCCATTTACGAAAATATAGGTTACCCATGTTATGAGGTCTCTGCATTAAATGGAACCAATATAGAGCAAGTGTCTGAGATTATAAAAGGTAAGATGACGTTGTTCTCGGGTCATTCCGGCGTGGGTAAATCAAGTTTGATCAACGCCCTGGTACCGGAACTTAAACTACGCACTACACAAATTTCCGAATGGCACGATAAAGGCGTTCACACCACTACCTTTGCCGAGATGTTTGAACTACCGCAGGGTGGATACATTATCGATACACCGGGTATCCGTGAGTTGGGAGTGATCGACATCGAAAAAAATGAGCTGAGCCATTTCTTTCCCGAAATGTGTGCGCTGTTAAACCAATGCCGTTTTAACAGTTGCCGGCATATCAACGAACCTGGCTGCGCGGTGATCAAAGCCGTTGAAGAAGGCAATATCGAGCTATCCCGATATGAAAGCTACCTGAGCATTTATAACGGGAATGATACGAGGGCGTGATTTTTCTGACAAAATCAATGTGGTACAACTGCCATACCATAAACATAAACTACTTTACTATTAGTGAATTTTACAAACGCATTGTTCTTCCAATAATATTGAGAAGTATTATTGGAACCATCAAAAACACCCGCCACATACACGTCAGTTCCATTAACGATGATATCCTTTGCTTCCGCATACATGCCAGAAGTGCCGATTTTTGTTGGCACCCCGTTTTTCCAATAGGTAGCCATGTAGATACTGTTTGATTCACCTGCAGGGAGTGTTGCCCCAGCTAGATAAATATCTGACCCGCTCACAAATATAGAACTGACACCAGCCACGCCATCTTGAACTAGAATATGTGGTATGTCATTTTTCCAATAAACTGCTTCGAGCGAGCCATAAAGGTTGAGTTGGGTGGTTCCTGAAATATACACGTCGTTTCCTTTTATAGCTATTCCCCATGCAGCCGACCGCAATGTGCTATCACCAAGTTTTTTTTGTACACCATTTTTCCAATATGCGGCTACATTGTTATTGCCGTCAGAAGCCTGTATATAGCCTATTACATATATATCGTTTCCATTTACAGCAATAGAATTTATCCTGTAATCCAATGTGTTATCCGTAAATACTGTGGCAACACCATTTTTCCAGTAGGTTGCTCCTAAAATAGTGCTGCCGGCTACATACACATCTTTGCCGCTTACAGCTATAGCATTTGTCATTCCATGTGGTGAAAGTTTTATTGCAACACCATTTTTCCAGTAAGTTGCAGAACCATCACCACTTTCTCCTGCTACATATACATCAGGGCCACTTACTGTAATAGAACGTCCAATAGAATTTGATAAACTATCTGCAACTTTTTTGGCCACACCATTTTTCCAGTAGGTCGCAACATGATAGCCATTAGCAGCCACACTGGTTCCTACAATGTATACATCCGCCGTTGCATCTACTGGTAGGTTAGGAACAGGGGGAGTTTCGGATTTTTTGCAAGAAGCTACTGCAAAAACCACAATTAAAGAAAAAAGAATGCTGTTTTTCAAGATCATTAGGTTGAAGGATGATAAGGTTTTAGTTTAATAAATTCTACTGAACAATTAGCCAAATATATGAAACTTCTGCAACTTTATTTACTGCTTTGATTTATCTTGCCCATCGATTCTTCAATTAGACTTTAATACATGCGAGCAGTTTTACAACGTGTTACCCAAGCCAACTGTACCGTAGACGGTAAAATAACCGGAGAGATCAAAACCGGATTTTTAGTTTTATTAGGGGTGGAGGATGCCGATACTGATGAGGACTTACAATGGCTGGCTCAAAAAATAGCCTCGATGCGGGTATTTGGTGATGAAGATGGCCTGATGAACAAAGCCCTGGCTGATGTGAATGGCGATATATTACTGATCTCTCAATTTACCTTGTTCGCCTCAACCAAAAAAGGAAACCGTCCGGGTTTTACACGCGCCGCGCGTCCGGATAAGGCCATACCGATGTACGAGCAGATGATCAAAGCACTCGAAGAATTAACCAAAAAAAAAGTAGCCACCGGTATCTTTGGAGCGGATATGAAGATCAGTCTGCTAAATGATGGACCGGTTACAATTATGATGGATACTAAAGACAAAGACAATCATTAAATTAGTAGCAGTAGCGCTAAAAAGTAGCAGTAATTTAACTGCCGTGTGCTATTGCAACTGCCACTTTTAAAACGATATGACTATACTAGACGCACAAAAGACCGTAGATGAATGGATAAAAACAACCGGCATCCGTTATTTTAACGAACTGACCAACACCGCAATCTTAATGGAAGAAGTGGGTGAGGTAGCCCGAATAATGGCAAGGCAATATGGTGAACAGTCGTTTAAGAAATCGGATACAGAAGTGAATCTTGCCGACGAGATGGCCGATGTGTTTTTTGTGCTTATCTGCCTGGCGAATCAAACGGGAATTGATCTTACAGATGCACTTGAAAAGAATCTCGAAAAGAAAAGCATTCGCGATGGTGACAGGCACAGGAATAACGAGAAGCTAAAATAGAATTTAATTCTAAATTAGTTTTATTTACATAATTAAATTTTGTAAATTATTATATATACATAATATAATAAGGTAAATTTCGTTTTAAACTAAATTGACAACCTTATTATGAAAACTTACCTTATCCCGGCGATGGCCATACTGGCCCTGTCCGCCTGCAAGCACCAAGATGGTAGCAGCCCAGCGAAAGAATACCTGGCCCTTTCTGCACCTAAGGCAGTACGCTTTGCTCCGCCGCAAGAAAAAGCGGACCTTGAAACCTATCACAAGGCTGCCGCAAAAGAGGCTTCGGCCAACGAAACCTCACCTGAAAACGTCATCGATAAAGACACGTCAAAGAAAATTATCAAAAAGGGTGATATCCGCTTTGAAGCTAAAAATATCATGGCTACCAGGAAGGCCCTGCTTTATATGTTAAACAAACTCAACGGCTATGCCGACGAAGACAACGAATCTGTGAGCAGCGATTCAGATAGTAAAGAGTACAATATAAAAGCACGGATACCTGCAAAAAACTTTGATACTTTTCTCGATTCAGTTTCTTCCGGTGCAGTAAAGGTCGACTCCAGGCACATTAGCATATCTGATGTAACCAGTCAGTACATCGACATGGCGACCAGGTTACATAACCAAAAGATACTTGAAGCCACCTATATCGGTTTACTAAAACGGGCATCCAAGATGTCGGACGTACTGGAGGTAGAAGACAAATTAACTGACACCCGTACCGAAATAGAGTCAGAGCAGGGCCAGTTAAATTATATGAGTAAACAGATCGCATACAGTTCGCTCGATATTACCTTTTACACCAAACAAGTTCAGCACGATACAGGTAATACGACCCGTTATCGGTTAACTTCCGCATTTTCAGATGGCTGGCAGATGCTGCAGATTATATTTTTCGGGGTCATTACGTTATGGCCACTCGTGCTGCTCTCTGTCGGAATATTTATTTTGGTAAAAGGATGGCGTAAAAAAAGAGGCATTAAAGCAACACAATAATAGGAGCAACAGCGGCAAAGTACTGAAAAGTGCCGCTGCTGCTTAAAGTCATAATCTGATCAATCTCTCACCCTCTAAAATGGGGATAGCGGTAGTAATATCTACGTTAAGGCAAAAAGCAATATCCGCCTCGATACCTAGTTTTTTCAATCGCTCACTATGCGAGGTTTTTGCCAGGTAGGCATTCAGATCCTTTTTCCCGTCCTGATAAAGGTCGTTGGCTGCGATAGCTGCATCATCGGTTTTATAATTCCCTGATTTTAATTGCTCAACCACAGCACCTGCAAACAAAGTATCCTCCAGGTTAAAGTTGTTTTTCCATCCGGCACAAACCAACAGGATATTTTCGTTTTGCGTTTTAAGCCAGTTGCAAAGCGAAGTCAGGTTCAAAAATGAGCCGATTACCACTTTTTTAGCTGATCTGGATAAATGTAAAGCGTGTGTGCCGTTAGTAGTGGTTAACACAATAGTTTTACCTTCCACTTTTTCTTTAGTATAAGAGAATGGCGAATTGCCAAAATCAAAACCTGCTACAACTTCGCCGTTGCGTTCGGCTGCGAGCAAAAAATCGCTTTCTTTATTGTGGTAGGCTAAACATTCGTCTACCTCGGCAACGGGAATAATAGCTTTGGCGCCATTTTCAATACCATAACAAATAGAAGATGTGGCGCGGAAAATATCTATGATTACAGCAATGTATTCGTCAACCTGATAAAGCGGTAAAAGGGAAGGGCTAAGGCAAACGTGAAGATTTTTAGTCATTAGTTAAATTGTCATTGGTCACTGGTCATTAGTCATCAGTCATGTATTACCAATGACTAGTGACTAATGACAAATGACTATTTGTAGAATGGTGGTTTTACAACCTTTGCCTTAATTTTATTGTCCCTGATGTTGATGAATATTTCGGTGCCCTCTTTGGCGAATTCATTTTTCACATAACCCATGCCAATAGCTTTTTGCAGCGATGGTGATTGCGTGCCTGATGTTACTTTACCTATCGAATTTCCATCAGCATCCACAATCTCATAATCATGACGTGGTATACCGCGGTCAATCATTTCAAAACCCACCAATTTACGTTGTATACCGTCTTGCTTTTGTTGTTGCAGGGCACTTGAATTGGTGAATTCTTTACTGAATTTGGTTACCCAGCCCAAGCCTGCTTCCAATGGTGAGGTGGCATCGTCGATATCATTGCCATATAAGCAAAAGCCCATTTCCAGGCGCAAGGTATCACGGGCACCAAGGCCAATCGGCTTTATGCCGAACGCTGCACCAGCTTCAAAAACAGCATTCCAAAGTTTTTCAGCATCCTTATTATCTACGTAAATCTCGAATCCACCCGCACCGGTATAACCTGTTGCCGAAAGCAACACGTTATCTATACCTGCAAAAGTTCCTTTTTTGAAGGTATAGTATTCCATCGATCCAAGGTCAATGTCGGTCAAGCTCTGCAATGCATCGGCTGCTTTAGGGCCCTGTACTGCCAGTAATGAAGTACGGTCAGAAATATCTTTCATCTCCACACCCTCAGTATTGAATTTCGATATCCAGTTCCAATCTTTTTCGATATTGGAAGCGTTCACCACCAGCATATAAGTTCTTTCATCAATACGGTAAACCAGCAGGTCATCCACAATGCCACCGTTCTCATTCGGCAGGCAGGAATATTGCACCTTGCCATCATACAACTTTGACGCGTCATTGCTGCTAACGCGCTGGATCAGATCGAGCGCCTTTTCCCCTTTTAAGATAAATTCGCCCATGTGACTCACATCAAACACCCCCACGCCCTTGCGAACAGTTTCATGTTCAACATTGATCCCTACATATTGCACAGGCATATTGTACCCCGCAAAAGGCACCATCTTGGCACCTAAGTGAATGTGTTTATCGGTTAAAGCAGTATTCTTCATAAGAAATTAATTGGCGGCAAAAGTAAGCATTTGGTTTGTATCGGGTTGAAAAAGTTGAAGCGGTTGTAATCGCTGTCAATCCCTGGTAATTCTTCTCCAACCACTCTAACTTCTCCAACATCTACAACCAACCTCAACCCAAAGACTCGTAGATCCCCACCAATATTTTAGTTACTTTATTTACATCATGTTGTTGCTCTATAAGTTTGCGGGCATTCATACCTACAGCTTTAATATAGTCCTCGTCTGCCACGCAACGTTTAATGGCTTTAAAAAACTCATCACGGGTATTAGCTATCAAAATGTTCACCCCATTTTTGTAATTGATCCCCTCGGCACCGAGAGAGGTAGAAATAATACATTTCTGCATCGCCATCCCTTCTACAATTTTTACACGCATACCGCCTCCTGAAAGCAGTGGAACGATCATAATAGATTTACTGTTCACAAATTCAAGACCGTCGTCCACTTCACCCTGTATAAATACCTTACCCAATACATCGTAATCATCAAACTCTTCTGGTATGTCATTGCCTGCTACATAAAACCGCGCCCGTAATTCGTCATTTACAAAATCGTTATGAAATGTCTTTAAAAACCATTCGATACCCTCACGGTTTGGCATCCAGTCTAGCGAACCCAGGAAGAAAAGACTGGGGAACTCTGTTTTTGAAAAATCAGGGCGGTAATGGTTCAGGTCGACGCCGAGGGGTACAATCTCAACTGGAATTGCCGCCCCGTAATGCATAATGGTATTTCTGTCCTGATCAGTAAAAACCGTTATGGCATTGAATTTATTTAGCTGTTGCAGTTCATACCGTTTTATACGACGGGCCATCAGCCTTAAATAAAATTTTTTAAACGGATCGGTTTTTTGCTGGGCCAGCATCTCCCATATCTGATGCTCGATATTATGCGCGCGATAAATCAACTTTGAAGCACAATTTTTCCTGACCGAATCAACATAAGGGGCAACAAAAAGGCCTTCGAACTGGATAATATCATATTCGGTATTTCTTATGGTGCGTATCAGTAACTTATCGAATTCCTCATCATAATATCTATCAATATTATATGTGCTTTTGCTGAAAATATCCGAGATCCCATCAAAGAATGATACACTGGCATCAATCTCATAAGCCCGGTAGTTTATTTTATCCAGCAGTTCATCTCTTTCCTCGCTTTCGTGTAGATGCTTTTTGGTATTTAACGCTACCAGAGACACCTCATGCCCCAGGTTGACTAACCCGAGCACGGTATTGCAAACCACAATAGGATATCCTCCATTGCGTGGAAATGGCACACGGTGTGTTAAAATCAGGATCTTCAACTGAAAAGCGGTTTCAACAAATGTAAAAACCAGCAATGCCTAATCAAAGCATCTTTTAGAAAATACTTAGCTGCGGGTCGGTTACGCGAAAAGTACGGCGGTGATAAGGAGTAAAACCCATTTTTAAAACTACCTCGCGATGCTTTACAGTGGGGTAGCCTTTGTTACTATGCCAATCATATTCCGGATGCTCAAAGGCTATTTGTTTCATGAAATCGTCCCGGTAAGTTTTTGCCAGGATAGATGCAGCGGCGATGCTGAAGTATTTGGCGTCGCCCTCCACAATACATTGATGCGGAACTTTTTTGTATTTATTAAAACGGTTGCCGTCAATAATTAAAAACTGCGGGCTGACTGATAGCTTTTCAATCGCCCGGTGCATTGCCAGGAAGGACGCATTCAGTATATTGATTTGATCTATTTCGATATTGTCAACCGATGCAATAGCGAAAGCAACCGCAGTTTGTTCTATCTCAACCCTGAGCTGGTACCTGACTTCTTCGGTCACTTGTTTGGAGTCGTTGAGCAGAGGGTGATCAAAGCCTTCTGGCAGGATAACGGCAGCGGCAAAAACCGGCCCGGCAAGGCAGCCACGGCCAGCTTCATCACATCCCGCCTCAATAAATTCATGCTGATACCTGCCTGATAACATTATGCAAAAATAGAGTTTGTTGGGGTAAAGTGGTTGGTGTGTTTGGTCTTTTTTTCTAACTCAATCAATCATTTAACATAACCAACTAAAAAATCCTGATCGTTAGCAAAGTAATATCATCAATAGGTTTGCCCTTGACGATAAGGTTAAGATGATCAAGCAGGGTTTGATTAAACTTATCGGGCGAAAGTACACCATTACCGACTACAAAATTGATCAACCTATCCTCGTCCCAGGTTTTTTGAGTGGGCACATCATAATCCATCAGGCCATCGGTATAGTTGAATATCATGCTGCCGGGTTCCACATCCACTTCTCCCTGGTTTAAAAACGGAAGTTCATCAAAAGCGCCAATCATCGTTGTGCCTAGTTTAAGTGGTATCGCTTCACCATCACTAAATAAAATGGAAGGGTTGTGCCCGGCATTAATGAAGTTAAGCCTGCGCGTATTTTCATTATATTTTGCCAGGAAAAGTGTGATGAATCTTTCGCCCTTTGTGTTTTTCAGTACGATCTGATTAAGGCGTTCAACTATATTGGTCAGATCGTCCTCCACCGCGGCCCAGGCACGCAAACTAGCCTGGAAATTCGCCATCAACAACGCCGCAGATATTCCCTTACCCGAAACATCGGCAATGCACCACAAAAATTCGTGATCATTAAGGCGGATGAAATCAAAATAATCGCCCCCGATATTTTGATGCGGGAAGTACTTGGCACTAATTTCCACCGCCGAGTCTTTATGGAACCTTAACGGGATCAGCATATTTTGCACCTCCTGTGCCAGTTCCATTTCGCGTTTAAAGCGCTCCGATTCCATTCGTTCGCGGAACAGTTTCTTATTTTCCAATGCTACCACAATCACGTTAATTAACGTCTGTATAAAATTCAGATCGTTGTTCAGCATTTCGTCGGTGGTATTAAATTCACCGATCAGCGCATAAGCCAGTGGCTTGCTTTTATGATGGAAAGGGATAAAATAATCGTAGTTTTTCAGCAAAGAGTCGGTATGCTGTGCTAACGGCGCGGGTGCCTTGGTTTTTAATTTCTTGCAGGCATTGTGCAGCGATTTGGTGTTTTCTATTTCTCCGCCATAGCTCGAAATACAAATAAAGCTACCCTCGTGCTCAATTAAAAAGCGTAGTTTTCCTACCTGCAGATAATTCTGCATAATTACTTCGAGCATCTGGATCAAAACAGGTGTCGAAATGTTTTTGTTGATAGCCCTGGTAACCTCAAGCAATGAGTTTAATTCGGACTGTCTTTTAAGCAGTAGCCGGATTAACTCATCCTCGCCAGAAATTTCCTCGATACTTTGCATTATGGTTTAGAGACTGACCAAAATAATAAATAAATTTTCTTAAATCCGTGTACTTTGTGATTTTATGTCAAATGCGTCCCGCAAACCAACTGTCACCAGATTAAAGGCATAAACCATCAGCATAATGGCCAAACCTGGCAATACGGCAAGATAAGCAGAATTCATTATAATATAACCATAATGTTCTTTTATCATGCTTCCCCATGTTGGTGTTGGCGGTTGCGCACCAAATCCCAGGAAACTCAAACCCGCTTCCAGCAAAATTGCCGAGGCAAAATTTGATGAGGCGAGCACCAAAATAGGCCCGATGATATTGGGCAAAATATGCCGCCTGATGATCCGTACATTACTAAAGCCCATTGATCGCGCGGCTTCAATGAACTCCACCTGTTTTAAACTTAAAACCTGTCCGCGCACCAGGCGCCCAACCTCCACCCACATGGATAAGCCGACTGCAATGAATACTTCCCACAGCCCTTTACCTAAAGCAAAAGAAATAGCGATAACCAGCAGCAAGGCCGGTAAAGCCCACAAAATATTCATCAGCCAACTTAGGGATGCATCCACCCATCCACCAAAATAACCCGCCACTGCGCCAATTGTTATACCTAAAAGCAAACTGATGATTACCGACATAAAACCTACCGCCAGCGATACCCTTGCACCTAATATCAGGCGGCTCAGCAAATCGCGCCCATAGGTATCTGTCCCCAGCCAAAAGGTTCGTCTGATGATCTGTTCCTTAACAAGCTTATCTTCTAATTGCTTCGCATTTACCAGTACCGGGCCAAACTCAGAATGAAATTTTACTAAATCCGATGTTTTTTTCCCTGTGAGCACCTCGACCACGCTGTAGGCTTTTTGCTCGGGCTTATCTTCGTCGCCAATGTATTCATCTACATATATTGAATCTTGTGCAAAATGATAGCTTTTAATAGGTACGTCTTTATAAAAAGCCGGTTGACCAAACAGCATTTTGGCAAAAATATTCACGGTATCAACAGGTTCGCTTTTGCGGATACGCAGCATGGTAAAGGTGGCTCCCGGTTTTTTGACACTGAGCTGGATGATCATGTTATTGGCACGGGGGGTGGAGTCGGGCATAATGAGATAGCCCAACGATGCAATGGCTACAAAAAGAATGATAAATACTAATCCGGCGACAGCGATTTTATTCTGTTTGAATGCCTTCCAGGTGCGCTGGGATGGAGTTAGTTCTGCCAATGCTTTTCGAAATAGATCAGTTGGCTAAATATCGCTTATTTGGCTCTAATAGCAAAGTTTTATCTAAACTTGTTAGCCTCATCTAAATGGCGTAGCCTTCATGAACACCTTTAAAAACAATCGATCATATGAATTAATCCTTTCCAAAGGAGAGACTTGCTTTTATCTGACC
>Ga0157375_10001604_pt1 | contig 19441 bp, 20 predicted proteins | sample M35metaG_FD_115311 | JGI IMG/M metagenome (GOLD analysis project Ga0157375, IMG submission 115311) | Miscanthus rhizosphere microbial communities from Kellogg Biological Station, Michigan, USA - M3-5 metaG | ecosystem: Host-associated > Plants > Roots > Rhizosphere > Soil | place: USA: Michigan... | reverse complement strand
TTGCGCTGCGGCGACAAACCGATCGGCAAATTGATCGGCAAGATGGTGATCGACCAACAGCCGCCCGGCGGTGACACATCGCTGACCCGAGGTTTTAAACGCCGAGAGCACACTCGCGGATACGGCCATCTCGACATTCGCATCATCCATGACTAATACGGCATTCTTTCCGCCTGTCTCGATCGTACACACTTTATCCGCGTGCTTCGCGACTTCTTGTTTGATCTGTACGCCGACTTCATAGCTGCCGGTAAAGAGCACGACGTGGGTATGCGGATGCGCGACCAGCGGCGCACCGACCGCTTCTCCCGTTCCGTGTAAAACCTGAAAGACGCCGGGCGGAGCGCCTGCCCGTTCAAAGTACCCCGCGATTTTGGCTCCGCAGAGAGGCGTTAATTCACTAGGTTTCAGGATGACGCAATTCCCGACCACCAGGGACAAGCCGGTGAGCCAGAACGGTAAGGCGACTGGAAAATTCCACGGGGTGATGGCCACGACGACACCCCGCGGTTCCAGCACTTCGTAACATCGCTTCGTGGGAACTTCATCGGCTAGGACGCGGCCATACTGTCCAAGATGGCCGTACGCAAATGCATATTGGGCCGTATGAATAGCTTCGACGACATCGGCCCGCGCCTCGTTGATCTGCTTGCCTGCTTCGCGTGCGACGATCTGGGCCAACGCTTCGCGGTCTTCCTCCATCAATTGAGCCACCCGCAGCAGGTACTCCGCCCGCTTCACCAGACCAAGCGCGCGCCATGCGGGGAAAGCTTGGGTTGCGGCATGCACGGCAGCTTCAATATCTTCAGCCCCCGACTGGGGAAAGAGCCCGATCACCTCGTCGGGGTGGGCGGGGTTTCGGCTCTCAAACCATTCGCTGGAAGGCGCCGTGCGCCATGCCCCCTGAATAAAGTTATCGAGTTTTTGAACGGCCATCACCCCCTCCGTCGAAGTCCCTTCCTGACTATAATCGTCGGCCAACAACCAGGTCAAACTTGCTGTCGGCCTCGCGTATCGCGATTGTAGGCTTGACCCTCCCCCCTCAATTAGTTTTTAATACCGCCATCAATGCCCCCGGGAGCATGCATGTCAAAATCCCCGAAAGAAATTTCAGCGCTCAAAGATCATCTGGCGAAACATCAACTGAAACTGACGCGCCAACGCGAGCAGATTCTGGATATGTTTCTTAAAAACGAGCACATCACTGCCGAACAGATGTATCGGCAGCTCGCCAGAAAGGATCCCCACATCGGACTGGCGACTATTTATCGGATGCTCAATCTGTTCTGCGAAGCCGGGCTGGCGCAGGCCCGCCACTTCGGCACGCAAACGCAGTACGATAACGTTTCACACAAAGGGCACCACGACCATCTCATTTGCACGTCCTGTGGAAAAATCGTGGAATTTTCCAACGAAGATATCGAACGACTGCAAGAAGAAGTCGCCCACCGTAACGGCTTTACGATTCAGACCCATAAATTGGAACTGTACGGTCTGTGCGCGAGCTGTCGCCACTGACCATCCCCCCTCTATCGCGATCATCGAGACGTCAAGAAAGGTGAGGACCTATGGACTCGCTAAAAAATGTGATCGATTATGGCGTCATCGGCCTGCTGCTCGCACTGAGCATCTGGGCGGTCGCCGTGGCCGTCGAACGCTGGCTCTTTTATCGCCGCGTGGATCCCGCGCAATTTCATGACCTGCATCTGTTCGAAATCGCGTTGACCAAGCGGTTGGTGATTATCGGCACGATTGCCGCCAACGCGCCTTACATCGGTCTGCTGGGAACCGTGCTCGGTATTATGCTGACCTTCCAGACGATGGGCACTTCCGGCACGATGGCGGTCAGCACGATCATGATCGGATTGAGCTTGGCCCTCAAAGCCACGGCGGCGGGCTTGCTCGTGGCCATTCCGTGCGTCGTAATGAACAACGTGCTTCGCCGGCGGGCCAACGAATTGGTGACGATCTTTAAGAGCTGCCATGGAACGTGAGATCGATCAGATCAACGTCATTCCCTTGGTAGACGTCATGTTGGTCTTGTTGGTCATCGTCTTGACCACCGCGACCTTCATTTCGACCGGTCAGATTCCCGTCGACCTGGCGAAAGCCAAGGAAGCCGGCGATCGGCAGGACACCCCGCTCATCATCACGCTGACGGCAGAAGGTCGCCTCTTCCTCAACGATCAACCCATTGACGAGGACGGACTCAAACAGGCCTTGAATCCTCAGCCCCGCCAATCATTAGTCGTCGTCCGAGCCGATCGAGTCACGATCCTCGAGCGGTTCGTCAAAGTGGTGGATGACGTACGCGGCATGGGGTTTCAACAAGTCAGTCTCGAGGTAGTCCGATCGTAAACGCCGACCAGTGCCGGCCTGGCGAGAGTGGCGCCTACGTCCAGTCATGGGCGATTTCTCTGGTTCTACACATTCTGGCGATCGGCGGCGCGGTGGTGCTTTTCTCCGATCTTCGCTTAGCCCCTCATCCCGATCCATTCCGGTGGAAGGTTTCCGTCACCGATCCGACCGGGCTTTCGTCTCACGATCCCTTGGCGTCAGAGCCGAATGCCGTCGAAGCATCCCGGAAGGTGGCGCCTGCCATTGAACCCGTTCACGAACCTCCTCGACCCACGACGACAGCGCCGCCACCTCTGCAATCGGCGTCGCCCCGCATTAAAGAGCGCCGCTCGGTACCGGGACGAGAGTCGCCGCCGAGTCCGGTGTCGCAGACCGAAGTTGTACCCCTTAACAATGCTGCAACAGAATCGGCTCGCACTGATGTTCCAACTGAGACTCCTTTCCTCTCACCTCCCGCTGCACCGGTTGAGGAGACGCGTCCAAATACGCATCCATCTCCGGATTCCCAGTCTTCCGCCGATGCAGCTGCGACGCCCCCTACGGCCGTGCCAACGGAGAAGGACCAGGCGCCAATGACATCAGGGCTGCCATCGCAGAGTTCCATCCGCGAGACCGGTCCTTCCTCGGCAAAGACCGATAAACCGGACTTCGGCTGGCTGACGGATTCGCTCCGGAATAAGGTGAAAGAGTCGCAGAAGTATTCCACGGTGGCGAGGCTGAACGGGCTCGAAGGGCGCGTCGTCTTGCGGATCACGGTGAAGGAAAATGGGGAATTGCTCGTCGCGATCGCCAAAAGTTCCGGACATGACCTGTTGGATCAGGAAGCCTTGGAGCAGGTCAAACGCCTGTCGCCTTTTCCGCTTTCGCAACCGCTGGGTCGCGCGCAACAGGTCCTCAATCTCCCGATTACTTACTCACTGAATCAGTAAGCTGTAAACGGCCCTTCAATCCTGACGACACGTGAACCTGCCCCTCTCGATCGACAATGACCCCTTCCACGTCAGGAAGGCGCTCAATCAGCTCCATCCCGCGTCGAGCCCCCATTACAAAAATGCCCGTGTCGAGCCCATCGGCCATGATCCCCTCCTTCGCAATCACCGTCACGCTTTGACAGTCTCGTGCAGGCTCCAGCGTCGTTGGATCGAGAATATGGTGATACCGAATACCGTCGCGCTCGAAATAGCGTTCGTAATCACCGGCCGTCGAAATCGCTTCGTCGCGGAGTTCAATCGATCCGAGCAACTCGCCTTCGCGCCGTGGATGCTGCAACCCAAAGAGAAAAGCCTGACCGTCCGGCATGCGTCCGAACGTTTTGATATCACCGGAAAGTGCGACGACCCCGGCGATCGCTCCTGCCGTTCGCATCGCCTCGACAGCCCGATCGGCCGCAAATCCTTTCGCGATTCCTCCCACATCGACCTGCATGCCGGAACGCGCAAGAAACGCCGTGCCCTTGGTAGTATCGAGAAGGAGCGCCGACAGATCGACTAACGGCCGCACCGATTCCAACTCTGCTTTCGTGGGCACATCCGTTCGCTCGGTGACGTTCCACATACGCACGGCAGGACCGATGACCACGTTGAACCCACCATCGGTCAGATTCGCCACCTCTAAGGACCGTGCGAGCACATACAAGGTATCCGCGCTAATAGGTGCCGGTGCGCGACCTGCCGCGTCGTTCACTTTCGAGAGTTCACTGGTCGAGATCCACGTGCTCAGTAACTCTTCGAGCCGCCGGATTTCGGCAAAGGCGGATTGCGCCGCCTGCTGCGCCGCCGCCTCATGGCCGGCGACGGCCGTGACGAACACCAACGTCCCCATCAGCATCTGGCTGCGCTTGAGGATGACGGGAGCGTAATCTATGGGTTGCGAGACGCAGCCAGTCAAGAGGGCAACGGTCAAGCACACAGACATCCACAGTTGAAGTTGCTTACGATGCGAGAACATCCCGCGGAACCTCACCACCATTGCCGACGAAAATAACGATGGATTCTAGGGTACGGCGCGACTTCATAGAGACGGGATTCTAATATCACCGGCTCAGGTAGGACGGTGCTGATCGGGCGATCAGACCATTCAGGATGTTGCTCGACGAACCGATGGGCCGCTTCACTGCGATCATCAGGATCTTCGATGATCGAGACTAACAGTTGCCGACCATACTTCGGCATATCCACACCAAACCGCCACGTCCCGACATAGTTGATCCGTTCCGGCTGCACGGTAAACGCTTCATGGAGATCAGCGATCGACATAAAAGGACCTTCGCTGATCTGGACCCGGCTTAACTCATACTCCCCCGCTGGCATTTCAACAGCAAACTGACGATCCTCGCTTTCTACCATCACTTGATATCGGCGACCGGTTTCCCGATTGATCAGCTCAATAAACCGCACTTCCGGTCCATACCAACGATTCGTCGGGCCTGTCAGCAACGTGACCGCGCGTCCCACGACAATCGGATCGTTGGCTATCAGAGGCGTATCCGAGACCGGATCGAGGGTCGTCACACATCCCGTCAATGCGCCTGCCAGAAAAAGCCCATTCAGAATGGTCCCTATTTGCAACATGGCCTCATTATAAGGGGCCAGCGACGAAACTGCACGATGCAGTGGAACAATGATCTCTTCTGTGGGCGATCCGAAACTTTCCTCTTGACAATTTTCCATCTCCTGGGATATTAAGAATCGTTCTCAATTTCAATTTGGAACGGACGCGCCATGATGCCACCGATTTCTGATACCACCACACCTGCTCAGGGCCACTCCGAATGTGGTTCCGAGGCTCGGTGCGAGTGCGGGCAGCTTATGGCCAAGCTCCGACAGGATGGCATTGAGCTCAAATGCAAACGATGCCGGCGCATTGTGCTACTGCCGTTTGCCGGAATTGAAGGATGGTCAACAGCCGGACTTCGATAATTTAACGTAGAGGTGCCTCGACACTCGATTTTTAGGTCAGAGACCGCTGAGTCCCGCGCCCAACGTCAACGAGTCAATTACAGGAGGTTGCGATGGGGACGTGGCTCAGGCTCACGGTATTGGGTCTTGGTGTATTGATGGCTATGCCTGCTTTTGCTCAGGATAAAACTTTAGAAGAACGCCTCCAACGATTGGAGCAAGAGCTCCAGATTCGACAGGATCGTGAGAAGCGTGAAAGGGAAGGCGTGCCCCCGGACGTGGAACGGCCGGAAATACTCCGGCCCGCGGAACCGTCTGGCGAACCCGGAATCGGCTCCCTCCCTGAAGTCGGAAAGGAGCGTCGAGCGACGCAGCAGGCCCCGCTGTCGTTTGGTTCAACCGGATCTGGTCGTCTCGTGTACGCCAAGCCGTTCGTCGCGGCGCCGAAAGCGATTGTCGGTGGATACATGGATATCCAATATCGCAGCCAGAGCAAGGCCAGTATTGAAAATGGATATGGTGGCATAACAAATACTTTTGACCAGCAGCGGTTCGTGCCGTTTATCTATGCCGACATTACGGAACATGTAAAGTTCGCTGCTGAAATAGAGATCGAGCACGGCATCCGAGAAGAAGGGGGACCGGATCGGTCCATTGAGTTTGGATTGGAATTTGCCCACATCGACTATTTGGTGAAGGAGCCTTTCAACCTCCGGGCGGGCATTCTGCTATTACCCATCGGCAAATTCAACTTGCTCCACGATTCGCCGTTGAACGATTTGACCGATCGTCCGTTAGTCAGTCAATTTATCATCCCGTCTACGGTTTCCGAGACGGGTGCAGGATTTTACGGCACATTCTATCCCGGGAGAACCGGCAAGCTCGATTATGAATTCTATGTCACCACCGGCCCGTGCGGATATGAAACTAATGGGACCCCGACGATCAATGAAGCCAACGGAACGCGCGGGTCCCGCCAGCGTAAATGCGCCGCTGACGACGGACTCGATATCAATAATGGCAAAGCCGTGACGGGTCGCATGGCGTTCAGTCCCTTGCTCGGAATCGAAATCGCCGGGTCAGGCTACTATGGAAATGGGTCGCCCACGAACTATCAACCGCTCAGTATCGTGGCGATCGATTGGACGTTGCAGCGGGGGCCGTTTGAGGTCATCGGAGAAGCCGCATGGGCCTATGCGCGAGATAATTCCCGCGCCATCCCCGGTAATACCATCGGATTCACTCCAGGATCGATATTGACAGGCATCAGCAATAACATCAATCCAACGGGGACTCCCCCGCAGCGCATGGATGGCTTTTACATTCAGGGCAATTATCATTTCATGCCGGAATTCCTGGCCAAGTTTTCGCCGAAGCGGTTTGGTGAAGGCTCGACGTTTACGGCCGTCGTTCGTTACGACCGCGTCAACACCAACCTGGATTACAAGACGGGCGCCGGGGACTTGGAACAGATTTCCTTCGGCTTGAACTACCGCCCAATCCAGGACACGGTTTTTAAAATCAGTTATCAATACATGCCCAAAGCTTTTAACCCGAATACGAGCGAACGGATTCATGACAGCGCGGTCGTGATTTCCGCCGCCACGTATTTCTGATAGCAAAGGGGGGCGCTCTTAGGAGCGCTCCCGTCAAAGAGGATGTCCGTGCAATTGTTCCGTTGGCTCGTCCCCTGCGCCCTGTGCGTCGCGGCTGTCGCATGCACATCGATTCCCAAAGAACGTTATCCCTCGTGTTCCTATGACACCGTATGGGGCGCGGCGCTCGAGGTGATGAAGGATCGCCCCCTGACTACACAAAATAAGGACAAGGGCCTCATCGAAACAGGCTGGATCGAAATGGCGATATCCGAACGACCCTACGGCATATTCGGACGTCAAGCCTTCGACGATAGAGAGCGCGCCAAGATGAACGTGCTATTGACGCGCAACACTGACGGCATCGAGGTCAGTGCGCTGGAAACACGGCAACGCTGGCACCTGCGCGGTGGAGCAACCCAGCAAGCCACCAAATGGTGGCCGATCGAACCGTCGGAAGACTCGATGAACAACGTTATGAACCGGATCAATTCTAAACTGAAGGATCAGGGATGTTCTGCCGTCTAACCACTCTATCTGCGATCGGGTTAATTGTTTGGAGTGCGTTCGTGCCAGTTCCTCACGTGGCGGCGGAACGGGTCTGGGATAACGAACTAAAGCGCTATTTGACCGAGCAGGAGATGACCCATGCGGAAGTGTTCCTGAGCGAAGAGCAGGCCCTGACCTTGATGTTTCCCACTTCCAAGAATATCCGCAAGGAACTGATCCGATTGGCCCCAGAACAAAAACAATCCATCGAATCACGCATCGGCTGGAAATTTCCCGAAGACACGTTTGAGGTCTACGTCGGCGAGACAGGAGATCATCTTGACGGCTATGCCATGGTCCACAACACAATCGGCAAGCACAAGCCGATGACGTACATTGTGGGTGTCGACTCGAAAGGACAAGTGACCAACGTCGAGTTGATGGTATTTCGAGAAGCGCGCGGCAGCGAAATTGGGCGCAAACGTTTTAACTACCAGTACGAAGGAAAGACCGTCTTGGATCCGGTGCGCGTCAATCGGGACATCATCAATATCAGTGGCGCGACGATGTCCGTGCGTTCTATGAGCGCCGGCGTCAAGCGAGTTTTGGTGTTAGTCGATGAATTCTATTTGAAGCCGCGTGGAATCGGCAGTGATACTATGGCGGCTCGCCAAGAACGTGGAATTTTCAGCAGACTATTCGGCAATTAGCTCAGTGAAATTTGATGCGGAATTTCAATGCGCGGTTTCGCCTGCGCGACACCGATCGCCATATTCGTTTACTGTACACGATCTTTCTCCTGCTGATGTTGGCCGGTTTTGCCTTCAGTTTTTTTTGGGCTCATAGCATGACGGGATTATCGCCGCAGGGGATCGCCGATCATTATCGGGGCAATGACGCGACGTTCGGCGAACCGATGTCTTTTCGGGAATTGGCCGAGATCACGCATTTTCATCTGTTCACGATGCCGGTCGTCTTCATGATTTTAGTGCACGTGTTGTATCTGACGATGGCCAGTGAAGCGATTAAGATCTCCATGACCTGGTTGGCTTTCGGAGGGGTCCTGCTGGATCTCGTGTCGCCGTGGTTGATCTCCTATCTGTCTCCCGTGTTTGTGCTGACGATGCTGACAGGAGATCTCCTCATGACGGTTAGTTTTCTAGTGATGATGGCTGTCCCACTCTACGAAATGTGGGGAAGGAAACGGCCGCTGATGGCGGAAGAATAACGATAGCGCGTCCAGAACAGGTCTCAGACGTTAGGCCTAAGGACTTTAAGTCCAGAGCCCAAGACCAGATTGGTGTTGGGCTTTTTTTATGGCTGATTTGAAATCCTTGATCGAACAATCACCAGATTTTCCGGCTGAAGCGCCGGCCTTGCCGCACTCTTCGAATCCTTCAAGACCGGCCTTACAATTGACCCTCGTGCGTCGTCTGATGAAGGTGATGTGCGGGAAAGACGCCGAATTGCTGAGGCACGGTCTACGCACCGCCGGCTATGCATGGGCGCTCGGACAGGCCGTCGGACTCCCGAGCGCCCAGTTACTCCATGTCCATTATGCCGCGGTCCTGCACGACGTCGGAAAGCTCGCGTTGCCCGAGAGTATTTTACGGAAGGACGGTCCACTGACCTCCGAGGAATATGCGGCCTTGCAATGCCACCCGCGCGACGGCGCTCGCATCTTGGAGTCCATCATTCCAGGTCTGCGAAGCTCGGCCGTACTCATTGCGCATCATCACGAACACTGGGATGGCTCTGGCTACCCCTACGGCCTACGGGGAACATTCATTCCACTCGGGTCAAGAATTCTTGCCGTTGCGGACCGTTTTGATGCCTTATCTACCGAGAAAGATGGTTGCGCGAGAGATGGAAAGGGACAGATGAAGTTTCTGCGAATGTTGGCCGGATCGCAACTCGATCCGATGTTGGTGGAAGCGTTCTTCCAGCACATTATGAGTGGATTCTTGGGCGAGAGTGCCGCTCGCCCTCAGGGTGGGGCGCCTCGGTTGAACCGAGCCCCCCTACCCTTCGCCATGACGGTTGAACGCATCTAAGACGTGGCTTAATGAGGGTTCGTTGGTCCGTTGCTGCGATGACATCTCGTCCGACTCGCGCGTGGCCAGACCTCATCGTCTATTGACGGAAAGTTTTACGAACCTTCTTTTTTAATCTGCTCGCTGAGATAGTTTTCCAATCCCACTTGCTTGATCGTCTCCATCTGCGTTTCAATCCAGTCAATGTGTTGATCCACATCCTCGGCCATATCTTCCAACATATGGCGAGTCGTGTAATCGCCCACCTTGGCGCAATGCGAGACCCCATCGGTCAAGAGCGTCAACATTTCCTTTTCGGCCTGCAGATCCGTTTTAAACTGTTCCGGAACCGTTTCGCCGACATGAACCGTTCCCAAGCGCTGCACGTTCGGGACGCCTTCGAGATAGAGAATGTGCTCGATGAGCTCGTCGGCATCTTTCATCTCATCGAAGCTGCGCTCTTTGACCTTATGGTGCAAACGGTCATATCCCCAGTTCTCGCACATCTTGGCGTGGAGGAAATATTGGTTAATGGCGGTCAAGTCGGCCGTCAGAATTTTGTTGAGCAAATCGATGATACCTTCTTTTGCTTTCATGGTGGCCTCCTATTGTTTCATAAATGAGTGCGGTTCGTGTGCCTATTGTGCGCTTGCTCACTATGTCATGCCGCTGATCACAATGCAAGTGGAACTACGTATAGTAAGGATTCTGACTTTCACTCTCAGTGAGAGACAAATTCAAATTCGTTTTGAGAGGCCAGCGGAGATTACGAAGCACCTCGTAAGGAGACACTTCATAGAAGGGGCGTTGAGAATGTTCCAGAGCGGCGAGGGAGGAGAAAACAGGTTTAACCGGCGTCTCTATATCCGCATTCCTCGTTGCGGCACTGCACGCTGGTACCTGCTTGCTTGCTGTATTTTTCAACGAGAAACGGAGCCTGACAGTTTGGACAGGGCTTGTTGACGGGACGATCCCAGATCGCAAATTCGCACTTAGGATAATTACTGCAGGCGTAAAACGTCCTCCCCTTTTTCGTGCGCTTCTGCGCGAGATCCCCGCCATCTTGAGGACACTTCACACCGAGAGGAATCGGTTTCGTGGTTTTGCATTCGGGATAGGCGGAACAGGCGAGGAACTTTCCGAAACGACCGGTTTTCATCACCATGGGAGAACTGCATTTCTCGCACTTCTCATCAGTGGTAATCTCTTGCTTGGCGACGATCTTAATGGTCCCGTCAGCGAGCTTTTCAAAGTTTTGGGTGTTCTTGCACGGAGGATCGTCTTTATATCCTGGGCAGGCGAGAAATTTTCCGTTGCGCCCCCATTTAATTTCCAGCATACGGCCGCATTTCTCACACGGAAGATTGGTAGGCGGCTCGACAATATCTTTGGGCCCGGCGATGTCTTGCGCTTTTTCCATGTCCCTGGTGAACGGCACATAAAAATCACGAACTGCGCTCACCCATTGCTTCTCGCCCTCCTCCACCTCATCGAGCTGCTGCTCCATCTGTGAGGTGAAATCCACATTCAAGATATCGGGAAACCCTTTCACGACAAAATCGTTCACGGTCAGTCCCGTTTCGGTCGGGGCAAAGCGATTGTCCACCTTTTCGACATATTTCCGATCTTGAATCGTCGAGATAATCGCCGCATAGGTGGATGGCCGGCCGATGCCCTTCTCTTCGAGCTCACGAATCAACAGCGCTTCGTTATAGCGGGGTGGCGGCTGTGTAAAATGCTGCTTGGATAGGAGTCCGTCCACTGTCTGGCCCTCTTGAGCGACGAGCCGAAGCCGTTCGCCTTCCGTCAACATAGGAAGCTGACGATCGTCCTCGTCTTCTGATTCTACCTGGCCCGGACGGCCCACATCGGTCGCTTCGACGTCGGTGCCTTCACGATACACAATAGTGTGGCCGGCGAACTTCATGACGGTACCATTTGCTCGAAACACATATGCTTCCGGCGTATCGAGCGGAACGCAGTCGACCCGTGTCATTTCCAGAATAGCGGGTGTCATCTGGGATGCCATAAAGCGATTCCAAATCAGTTTGTAGAGCTGGTAGTGATCCCGCTCCAAAAACTGCTTGACCGATTCGGGGTCGCGAAGGGCCGAGGTCGGCCGAATGGCTTCATGCGCCTCTTGCGCGGCCTTCTGCGTCTTATAGACGTTGGGCGACGCGGGAAGATAGTCCGCGCCGAACCGGTCGCGGATCAGTTGTCTCGCCTCGTCGGTGGCTTCCTGTGAAATGCGAGGCGAATCGGTACGCATATACGTAATGAGACCCACCGGTCCTTCTTGACCGATCTCGATGCCCTCGTAGAGATGCTGCGCCAACGTCATAGTTTTCTTCGATGTGAATCGCAATTTACGGGCCGCCTCCTGTTGCAGGCGGCTGGTAATAAACGGCGCCAATGGATTGCGCTTCTTCTCTTTCCGCTCGATAGCTTGGACAACGAAATCTTTGCCTTGCACCGCCGTGACAATCCGCGTAGCGGCGTCCCCGTTGGCCACGACGGCATCCTGATCCTGTATCCGATGCAGCTTAGCCGCGAAGGGCGGCGGATTCTTCCCCCCGAGCGTGGCGGTAATCGACCAATACTCTTCCGCGCGAAATGCGTCCCGCTCACGCTCGCGATCGCAGATGAGTTTCACGGCCACCGATTGCACGCGGCCCATGCTGAGACCGCGCCGAACTTTTTTCCATAAGAGTTGACTGCCTTGATAGCCCACGATGCGGTCGAGGATGCGTCGCGCCTGTTGAGCATTCACTAATTTCATATCGATTTGCCCGGGTGCTTGCAGCGCCCGCTTGATGGCCGCTTCGGTGATCTCGTTGAAGCGCACACGAAATATCTTTTGATCCTTTTTCTTGGTCTTACCTCCGATTTCTTCCGCGATATGCCAGGCGATCGCTTCCCCTTCACGATCAGGGTCCGGCGCCAAGAACACCTTGTCGGCGTCCTTCGCTTTCTTTTTTATGTCCGACAGTATCTGAGATTTCCCTTTGATCGTGACGTAGTGCGGAGCAAAATCGTGCTCCAGATCTACCCCAAGCTTACTGGTGGGAAGATCTTTGACATGGCCGACCGACGCCATGACCGTATAGCCCCGACCCAGATATTTGGTGATCGTTTTGGCTTTTGCCGGAGACTCGACAATAATCAGTGCTTTCGCCATTCTCGCTCCAGTTTTACACGCTCACGCCACTTCATAGACGGCTGAGGGTCAACGTAATTATAGCCGAACATAGAAATGTCCTGGCAATGATCGTAGCAACCCTTTTAATTCCAGGGTCAGCAGCAAACCGGATACGGCCGCGGAGGATAAGCCGGACTGCTCGATCAGATCATCGATGTGGACACCCTCCCAAGTCAAGTATTGATACAATCGATGCTCATCCGCCGTCGGCTCTTGGCGAGGCGGCGAGGGCACGACGCGAGTTGCGGCCAGACGCGTCTGAAACTCTTGTTCGAGCTGAGGCATGAGCTCCGGCACAATATCGTCGACGCTTTCAACCAACTTCGCGCCCTGCTTAATTAACCCATTGGGACCGCGACTGGTGTCTGTTTTGACGAACCCCGGCACCGCAAATACCTCACGCCCTTGCTCGGCCGCCAGCCGCGCCGTAATCAATGAGCCGCTTTCCGGCGCCGCCTCGGTCACGACGACGCCGAGACACATTCCGCTGATGATGCGATTGCGCCGCGGAAAATGATAGCCGTGCGGAAAGGAGCCTAACGCAAGTTCCGAGATGACCGCCCCGCTGGATTCGATCTGACGGCGGAGCGATTGATGTTCCGGAGGATACGTCCGGTCCAACCCGCATCCCAGCACCGCCACTGTGCGCCCCTTCGCAGTCAGCGCGCCTCGATGGGCCGCCGCATCCACGCCTCGAGCCATGCCGCTGACAATGGTGAATCCTAATGCACCCAGTTCGCGGCTCAGTTGCTCAGTGAAGGTGCGTCCCGCGGCCGTCGCCTTGCGCGACCCCACAATAGCAATGGCGTGCTGATCGGCGGCGGAGAGTGTTCCGCTCACATACAGTACCGGTGGCGGATCGGGAATCGTCTTCAATCGCGCCGGATAGTCGAGATCTGTCAGGGTCAAACAGGAGAGACCCAATCGAGCCAGCGATGTCAACTCAGCATCGATGGCACGCTTGGCCTCATCGTCCGGTCCTCGGCAAATCGCTTGAGCCAGCGAGCCGCTCATCTGCTCGACAGACGCCAATTGTTCGCGAGAGGCTCGCAGGACCGCTTCCGGCGACCCCAAAGCTTGAATTAATCGATGGTAGGTCGCGTCACCGACGCCACGTATCGCACGCAGCCATAACCACGATTGTAACGACGCACGTGTCGTCATCTCACCCTACCATCGACGACCGCGCCATACTCTGAAGACTATTGCCAACGAAACCGTCACATCACAATGAGATCGTACTGCTCTAAATGCAGGCTGGGATCGGCTTTCACAATGACTTTGGTCTTATATTCGCGTTCAAGATCCTCGACTCCTTGATGTTCATCATCCAACAACAAGCCGGCGACCGCCGGATGGGCTCCGACCACCACAGTATGTTCGGGCACATCCCCGCCGATCCGACGAATTTCGCGAAAGACATCGTAGGCAATGGTCGTCGGCGATTTCGTATACCCCCGCCCCTCGCAATAGTGACAGGGCTCCGATAAGGTTCGCATGAGATCTTCGCGGACGCGCTCGCGGGAGAGTTCGATCAACCCTAGATCGGAAATACGGGAAATCCTAATTTTCGCCTTGTCGCTGGACATGGCGTCAACAAAGGCTTGATAGACCTTCTCGCGGTTCTTTTCCCGTTCCATGTCGATAAAATCGATAATGATGATGCCGCCGATGCCTCGCAATTTAATCTGATAGGCAATCTCCTTGGCCGCCTCGAGATTGTTCTTGAGGATAGTTTCTTCCTGGTCCTTCTTGCCGACAAAGCGCCCGGTATTCACATCGATGACCGTCATGGCCTCCGTATGGTCCACAACGATATGGCCGCCCGATTTGAGCCACACCTTGCGATTGATCGCGCGGGAGATCTCCATCTCGATGCCCATATGATCAAACAGACTTTCCTCTTTATCATAGTAGTGTACGCGCGACGCTTGTTCGGGAAGAAACCGTCGCACGAAATCCCGAATCGCGTCATACTCCTCACGAGAGTCGACCCATAGGCGTTCGACCTTCGTCGTGAACAGGTCTCGCACAACGCGAAACGCCAGACTCAAGTCCGTGTGCAGCAGATTGGGCGCCGGCAAGTGATCCCGTTTCTTCATCACTTCTTGCCACAAGACACCGAGGAACTCGACATCCGAGCGAAGATCCTCTTCTTTGACGCCCTCGCTGACTGTGCGCACGATATAGCCGTGCCCCGGATGGCGAATCCGCTTCATGATTTCTTTCAAGCGCGCCCGTTCCTCATCCTTCGGAATCCGCCGCGACACGCCGATGTGCTCGACGTTCGGCATGAAGACGAGATAACGGCCCGGCAATGACACATAGGTCGTCACGCGCGGGCCCTTCGTACCGATCGGCCCTTTGGAAATCTGCACCATCAATTCTTGCCCTTCATGCAGCAGCTCTTCGATGGGTTTACTCACTTGCCGCCGCGGGCGGGGCATCTCCGGCCCCTTGTCATCGTCGTCGGTATCAACCAGCGTCTCGCCCGGCTCGGTATCGATCGCAAGGTCGGACACGTGCATGAAGGCCGCCTTATCCAGACCGATGTCGATGAAGGTCGCTTGCATGCCCGGCAAGACCTTCATCACCTTGCCCTTATAAATGTTCCCGACGAAGTCCTTGTGTCGCGCACGGTCGACATAGACTTCCGTCACCTGATTGTTATCCAGCACCGCCACTCGCGTTTCTTCGCGAGTCACATTGATCGCAATATCTCTCCCCATGTCCGTCCTCCGCAATCTGAGGACCGGGCTAGAGCAGTGAACGGCGGGCCGACGATGCGGATGTCCCGCCCCGTTGACCGCCCTTCAATCTAGTGATCCCAGCAGATCGCTTTAAAAAGTGAAACGCCGTCTACACTCAGAATCTGTGTGCGCCGGCCGGCGCCCCCTTTAACGAGGGGGCCGCCGCGCTAATAAAATAATGTCAATCGCCGCCGCTTCACATTCAGCAGCAAGCCGAGCGCCGCCAGCGTCATCACTGTGGCGCTTCCCCCATAACTCATCAGCGGCAGCGGAATGCCGACGATGGGGACGATGCCGGCAGTCATGCCGATGTTCACGACGGCGCAAAATGCAATCATCGCCGTCACGCCGGCCGCCAGCAGCGCCCCAAGGACGTCCTTGGCCTTCATGGCAATGTCCAGCGACAGCACAATCAAGATGATGAACAGCGCCAACAGCACGACCACCCCCAGAAATCCCCATTCTTCCGCAAAGACAGAAAACACAAAATCGGTATGGCCCTCCGGCAAAAATTTCAATTGACTCTGCGTCCCGCCATACAATCCTTTGCCCATCAGTTCGCCCGCGCCAATGGCAATGCGGGACTGCAGCGCATGATAGCCTTTGCCGCCCGTATCGTAATCTGGATTGACGAACGTCATGATGCGTTCGCGTTGATAGTCGTGCAGCCCGCCCCACACCATTTCCCAGGCGAAGGGAAACAGCATGAGTGAAAAGAGAAACAGAACGCCGAGGGCCTTCGATCGAATGCCGACCACCAATAACATGGCGCCGTAGACCGCCAAAAAACTGAGGCCGCTGCCGAGGTCCGGCTGTTTAATGATCAGCAATAAGCCCGGCATCATAATGAGACTGGGCAACACTACCCGCTGCAGCCATCCTTCCCGCGGGCTCTTCGCATAATAACTGGCGAGCACAAGAATTAACACGAGTTTGGCAAATTCCGACGGCTGAAAGGCAAAGGGTCCGATCGGTATCCATCGCTGGGCGCCGCGACTGGACTTGCCCGTGACCAACACGACTACCAAGAGCACCAAGACCAGCGCATAGAGCGGGTAAGCTAGTCTGGCGATCGTGTGATAGTCAATCGTGAGCATGATCAAGAATGCGGCGGCTCCCGCGACGATCCAGACGATTTGCTTGGCGTACAGCGGCAACCCGACGCTCGGCTGCGTATACGTGGCACTGTAAATCGAGAGCACGCCGATCGATAAGATGGCGACGATGACGGCGAGAAACCGCCATTCGAAATGGTCCGGCTTTCGACTGTCGATCATGCGGTCAATCATGACGTGCCTCGCGGAGGAAGGACGGCAAGCGGCTCGGACGTGTGAAGCTCCGCATCGGGCATGTCGGGGTCGAGCGGACGGATCTTCACAAACTCTTCGATTAACAACTTGGCCAACGGCGCGGCCGTGGAACCGCCGTGCCCCATATGCTCCACCAAGACGGCGACGGCGATACGCGGCGATTCGACCGGCGCATACGATACGAACCAGGCGTGATCGCGAAATTTCTTTGGAATTTCTTCTTGGGGACCGGTACGCAATGCCGTCGTTTGGGCCGTGCCGGTTTTCCCTGCGATCGTGACGAGAGGAGATTTCGCTTTCGTCGCCGTGCCCTCAGTCACCACTCCGGCCAGGCCTTCCTGAATGAGTTGCAACGTCTGTCGATCCACGGAGAGTCGCCCCGCCAAGTCCGGGATCGTCGCCTCCATCTGCCCCGTGTCTCGGTGCATCAGCGCGCGAACCACCCGCGGCTTATACGATACGCCGTTATTCGCCACGATACCCACCAATCGAGCCATTTGCAGCGGCGTGACCGTGACATACCCCTGGCCGATGGCTGCCGAAATCGTCTCACCTGGGAACCACTGTTCATGCCGCACCCGCTGTTTCCAGGTAGTCGAAGGCATGATCCCGGGACGCTCGGACGGTAATTCGATACCGGTCTCCTTCCCCAGCCCAAACTGTCCCGCATACGAAGCAATCGTGTCGATGCCCATTCGTTGGCCGACGGTGTAAAAATACACATCACAGGAATGGATGATGGCATGCTTGAGATCGATCATGCCGTGACCGCCGGCTTTCCAGTCCCGAAAGACCCGCTTACCAAATTGATAGCCTCCGACACACCGAATTTGGGACGATGGCTGCACCGTATCGGTTTCCAGCGCAGCAGCCGCCATGACGATTTTAAATGTCGACCCTGGCGGATACTGTCCCTGCATGGCGCGGTTGGTCAGCGGGCGCCGCTCATCTTGCACAATTTCTTCCCATTGTTTACCGGTCAACTCTCGCGAGAGTTTATTGGGGTCGAACCCCGGTCTACTCGCCATCGCCAGCACTTCGCCGGTCGTTGGGTCCAACGCCACGATGGCGCCCGCCTCCTCTCCCAGTAAGCTTTCAGCCAACTTCTGCAAACGAAGATCGATGGTCATGTATAGGTTGTCGCCGGACTGAGGCTTCTCCACGGTGACGGTCCGTTTCACATGACCAGTCGCATCCACTTCGATCACTTTTTGTCCCGGTCTACCTCGTAAAAATCGGTCATACGTTTTTTCCAGACCGTATTGACCGACGATGCTGCCTTGGTGTAAGTCAGGAGAGTTTTCCCGCTCCAATTGATCCGGCGACACCTCACCGACATACCCGGTCATGTGTGCCCCTGCAAAGCCTGCCGGATAATTGCGTTGTAGCTCGGCTTGGATGAGGACACCGGGAAAGTCCAAACGATGGGACTCGATTAACGCAGCCTCCCGCAGTGTCAAACCATCTTTAACTTTTCTGGGCAAGAGCTTGTTCCCGCGTCCGGAAAGTTTCTTGCGGACGAGATCCTCGTCCAATCCAAGTAAAGTGATAAGGCCTTGGATCAACTGCTCCCGATCTTTGACGTCTTCCAAAGTGACATACAATGTAAAACTCGGCACGTTGTTCGCGAGCAGCTCTCCATGGCGATCATAGATGAGGCCACGCGCGGGCTCGATCAGGACAGAGCGCGTCCGATTGTTGTCTGACAAATTGCTATAATATCCACCTTCGTAGATTTGCAGGTGCCACAGACGCGCGCCGAGCAGGAACAGGAATAACAAGAGGACAACCCGGAGGATGGACAGACGACGATGAACTTCCCGAAGCTCGCTATGAAAATCGAAATCCGACATGATGCGGTCTACCGTCCAAACAAGGCCATATCGTCACCAAACTCGGCCGCTTTCCTGCGCCGGCCGGGCAATATCCAATAGATCGCGGCGCCGAGGGCTGCATCGAAGAGGGCTTCAGGAACGACGACTGCTTGGATGATATCCAACACGCCTGCAAATCCATCTTCGACGCGCAACCATACTACGGCGGTTGAGCCGGCTAGGACGGACAAGACGAAGAGTAATGCCCCGACCGTCACGGGCGTGGCGCTGGCCAGATGTCTACCCAATAATGCGGCAAGGGCACCGATGGCGCCCTTGGTAATAAGATTAATCCAGACCGAGCCGGCGGAAAACAAATCTTGCATGCAGCCCAGGATAACCCCCATCAACAGGCCTTCCATTTCACCGCTGAGAAATCCGATCAAGAAGGCGGCGACGAGCGGAAGGTCGGGGCGAATCCCGGCGATGCCGGCGTAATTCAATACGGTGACCTGAAAAGGCACCAGACCGAGCATCACACTGATGTATAGGGCTTGTTTCACCGTTACTTTTCCTTAAGATTCGCTTGCCCATCCAGCGAACGCGGAACAGTAATGACGAGCACTTCTTCGAGCCTCGAGAGATTGGCCTCCGGCGTGATCTCGGCCGATTGAAACAGTTCGCCCTCTTCTTTTTGAAGAGACAGCACAGATCCGATCACTACACCGCGAGGGAACCCTCCGGTCAACCCTGACGTCACGACCGTATCGCCGATCCGAAGATTCGCCAGCAACGGCAAATATTTAATTCTCGCACGCCCTTGCGTAGTGCCCTCGACAATGCCCTCATCGCGACTCCGCTGGATAATGCCGGTGATGGCATTGTGGGGGTCGGTCAATAACAAGACCACGGAGGAAAACGGTCCTGTCTTCACCACCCGTCCGACCACGCCGGCAGACGTCATGACACCCATCTCGGGACGCACGCCGTCACGGT